>Ga0209489_101647_pt1 | contig 45929 bp, 30 predicted proteins | sample SiratrowhiteBW_FD_187527 | JGI IMG/M metagenome (GOLD analysis project Ga0209489, IMG submission 187527) | Root nodule microbial communities of legume samples collected from California, USA - Siratro white BW (SPAdes) (version 2) | ecosystem: Host-associated > Plants > Roots > Nodule | place... | reverse complement strand
AAAAGTTTACAAAAAAAAAAAAAACATAGAACAACACATTACATATTTTACTATTAAAAATAATGAGTTATTTAAAACACAAACACAATTCATAATGAATTTGGTTGATTAAACTTATAATCTAAGTAAATTAATACTTAAATTACATTCATATTTATTTTAAAAATGGTGCAATGTACATAGGCCAAATTGACAATTCATTAATTCGATACATAATCTAATTGTAATTAGATGAGCCAAAATAAATTTAACCAAAAGACCTAACTTAATTCACTAAAATAGTTAGATTTAATTGGACTAATTAAGTTTGGAAGTGATGTGCACTCAATTGTATCCTTATTTATTATCTAATTAAATAAAAAAAATAGTATCTTTAACATTGTTCAAAGAATGATTTGTAAATTAATATAGTAACACTATATGTTCAAAGGAAAAGTTTAGATTTTATTTTATTTTATTTTTATTTGTTGATACATAAATTTTATTTGTTGGGAAACTTTGCAATGATCCATACATAATTTCCTTACCTAGAAAGAAAGGTTAAGGAAAAGAAGAAGCGTGTGGCATGTATCCCAATACGATGGTTAAAGAAAACGGGAAATTTCCACGTGTCAATCTACTAGGGCCTTGATTGCATGCTTAGACGCGTCGCAGACGCGTAACGCTAACTTCCTTCATCCACCCTTCTTTTGACCATTTATAAGATTTTTTCTATTAACAATAATAATACTTATTATTATAAATACCTATTTCTATCCCTCCTTCTTCCTTTCCAATTTCTCAATTTCTTCCTCGCCTTTCTGCAAAATCCAAATCTGTGAGTTCTTTCTCTCCCTTTATGCTTTCCCAATTATTAGTAGCTCTCTACTACCAATTTTCATTCAATTGTGTCTTTTTACAAATCTCCTCTTTTTCTTTGTTTTTGTGACGCTATATTTCTGCTGGTTCAATGTTGTTGTGCTATAGTTGATAATGTTCAGTGATGCTTAGGTTAATGTTATTTTATGATGGTTTCTCCTAAAATACCGCGCCTTCTCATGTTATTGTGTTAACAATGGTTTGATCAATATCGAAAATGAAAGTTCGGTTTTGCATGCAAGATCGCTTCGGGATTGTTTAATGTTTGTGTTGTGTTGGATTGGAGAGTGCCCGTTTTATTTAATTTCTAAAGCTCTGTGTGTGTGCCCTGTGTGGTTTCTTGTTTTCTTTATAGCTATGTAACCAATGTGTTCTTCTTTGAATTTATAGGTTCCTGATAGTGAATCATCAGCTTTTTCCCTTCAAAGATGGGAGGTGGTAAGGACAAGCATGATGAAGACGAAAGAGGACTGTTCTCAAATCTGGCTGGTTATGCGGTATCTCATGGTACTGGCTCTCATGGCGCCCACTACCCTCCTCCAGGGGCATATCCACCGGGTCCAGGGTACCCATCTGCTCCTGGCTACCCTCCACAAGGTGGTTATCCTACAGCAGGTTATCCTCCAGCAGGTTATCCCCCATCAGGTTATCCTCCATCAGGTTATCCTTCAGCAGGTTATCCCCCTTCTGGGGGTTACCCTTCTGGGGGTTACCCTCCACAAGGCTATCCTCCTCAACAACATGGTATTATTCCTTCATTTTTATTTGTCTTTATTAAATCTGTTAATCAACAAATGATTGTAATTCGATTGTATGACTCTTGAAGCTACATGGGGCTCATCGTTTAAATGATCTTTCTAACATACTGGTGTCTTTTAAACCGATATATATGCTGTATGATTTACATTACAAGTTCCATCAACATAAAATTGTTTGGCTAATAAACAATTCATAAATGAGATATGTTAATTTGACCCGTGGTAATAGGTTGTTAATGCTTTATGGCCACGGTTTTGCTCTCAATTGTTTTTTAATATTGTCTACGATGATGTTTTCAGAATCTCAAAATGTACCGTGACTGTCCTCTACAATGTTTGAAATTCGCTATCTGTTTGATTGTGTTTGTTTAAACTCAGTTGACTCATGCATTGCCTATTTAAAAGGATTTTCCCCGCAGTTGGAATTTTTAATAATATACTTGAAGGAAGCTAACTTCCATGCTTTGTCATTAGGATCTCATCATTCTGGACACGGCGGTATGGGAGGCGGTATGGGGGTACTGCTCGCAGGTGGTGCTGCAGCAGCAGCAGCTGCCTATGGAGCTCATCATCTTTCCCACAGTCACCATGGTGGACATGGTGGATATGGTGGATATGGTGCATATGGTGGATTTGGACATGGCAAGTTCAAACACGGCAAGCATGGAAAATTTAAGCATGGAAAATTTAAGCACGGGAAGTTTGGCAAGAAGTGGAAATGATGATAGTTTGTGTATATGCAACCGCAATTCTAGATGCTGGTGCGGATTGCTTTTATAAATAAACTCTGCTTTGTTTGATGTCCATCTATACTTTGGTGGAACTCTAGTGTTTTTGTTTTTTTACTTCTTTGATATAGACAAAGATGCATCATCAATTCCTTATGAACGGCAAATAGATCCCTGGATAATATGTGTGAGCTTGCAGTTCCTTTAACAAAGGATTGATTCATGTGTATTTTGCTTTGTTGTGTGTAACATTTTAGTTTTAGCCTGGGTTGATTTTTTACTTAAATGAGAATGGATTCCTCAGTCTCTATATGACAGGAACTTAAACAGAATTTCTTGTATGTATAGTGTATATCTCGTATGTATAATGAATGTATTGGTGAAAATAGTTCAAGGTTGGTTCATATATAATAACATTTAGCATTCTGATGAATGCTGTTTGAATGGGACAAAGTCAAGAGGGTTGTATTGACACTATCCTTTTTCTTCACCATTTTATCCTCCTTTTCTCCATGTACAGGTTTAGGCTTCACCCATTACGGGTTTCATCTGCACATCCAATATTCTATTTGTTTTTTAAAAAATAATAAAATTAATATGACATGTATGGTTCATGTTCATTTTAAAGTTAAAATATTTTATATGCCGAGCTTTGTTTATACTTTTATTATTTGCTTATCGTTATGATGTACTTTATTCTGTTTCTATTTACTGTAGAGAAAAAAAAATGATATCTTTTAGTATGAATGACAACTTGTATATTTTATTCTATTATGTAAGGATTAACAAATGTTTTATAAATTTGTTATGTGAAATAAAAATAATTTTAAGTTGATGATTTTAATTCTTCATATTTGAGAACTTGTTAAGCCTGTTAGTTTTTTTTTTTTTTTAAAAAAAAGCAAGAACATAACATGTATCAATGGCTCGTGTTCAATGTTCATACTTTAAATTAAATATCCTAAACTTTTCCAATATTTGCAATATAGAATATAATTAAAGTTGTTTATGGTACATCAATTGAATTTAATATTTAATATCCTTCCTCTCAAAATTAAATGGAAGATTTTTGGGTCTAGATAGAAATTTTTTTAAGTTTTAAGATATTCAAATATATTAAATTTAAATTGATATTATTTCAAATTATTTCATTTTAAATGTTTTGTTTGAATAAATCAATTCAAATTTAGTGCATTTTAATTATTTTATTTGAATAAAATATTTCAATTGTTATTAATCGTAGTTATCGATATATAAAATTATTTAAGTATAAAATTATTTAAATGTCTCGTTGAAAACTTTTTTAGTCAATATTTTAATAAAATATAAAATAAACCAGTAACAAAAAAAAATATTTGAAAATAAAAAAATCACTACAAACATTGACAAAATAAGTATGATAAATATTAACAGAAAAATATAGTTCATATTGATAAAAGATGTTCTTAACATTGACCGTAAAATTTAAAATAATTTTGAGTATAAAATAACAATGATTTATGACAATAACAAAAATGATGTTAACAATTTAAATATTGTCATTATCAATAAAAATATTAGCTGATATAATTTGTGAAAAATAATTATCTCAACAATATTTCAATTTTATTTATTTTGACAACTTTCAAACCAAGATCGAGTAATGCATATTATTTATTTTGATTATTTCTAAACCAAAGTTGAGTTATGCATAATATGAAAATAAGATTCATGGGTTGGAAATATAAAGAATTTCAAATTCTTACTTTTTTTAAGTGAATTTTGAAATTCTTTATCTTTAAGTATCCAATTATTCTTATAAAATTCTTGAATTTTAGTTTTTTGTAAAATTTTTTACACAAACAACATAATTTGTTGCAAAGTATTTTAAATTTTATGCACAAGTGAATTTAATTCTTTAAAATTCGTCATCCGTTAAAGGATTTTGAAAACATGTAATAAAAATTAAAAAATACAAAAAATTGGAAAAACAATAATAGAAGAATATGAGAGGTCAATTTATATATTTAAGAAGCAAGATTTTTCTTATCATTGTTCTCTTAAAATTTAGATATATATGTTTAGACAATTAACCTAATGAATTAATCAGTTAAAAAAAACATATGAATCAAGATAAAATGTAATTCAATCGATTCCTAAAGTCAAAAACACAAATTATAATTATAAATTAGAAATCTGAAATTAGAAAAAAGAGAAAAAAAAAATGAACTCAAAGTCTTGAGAATGAGAAACGAAAGATGAGAATGACAATTTTGGAAATTGAGAAAGAAAAGAAAGAAAAATAGATAAAAAAACAAATTTTAAAATGAATACCAAGCAAATGTTTTCTCTCCCTTCATTGAGTTCGTTTAGTTTATGTATAAGCTCTTTAATAATTTGAATTGATAATCCTATTAAGAGTTCTAATTAGATACAGAAACTTAATTATAAGAGTCTAAGCTAAAAAATAATAATAATTGTATATAAAAAAATCAACAAATCTACAAAAAAAAAATAAAAAAAATGTCAAATTAGCTGAAAATACAAAATTAAAAAAATTATATATATTGAAACAAATTTATTATTTTAAAAAATAAAATGATTTAAAATTAAAAATAAAGTATTTTGCAAATGTTTTCTATATATACAGTAAAGTTATAAATGTATACACAAGATATATATCATAGATTTTTTTCATACGGTAGATTTTACACTTCTGAGCAAAAGAAAATTAATAAAAGAGAGTACGAGTATTAAAAATAAAAACAAACTCTCCAATTGATTCTAAAAATAAATGTAAACAAAAATTACAATCAAATTAAAAAAAGTAAGGTAAAATTCTTATAACAATGTGTATCACTCTTTTTCTCAAATATTTCAGATTGTGGTTACATTCAAATATTCAGATTGTGATTGCATTCAAATATATACCATGAAAGTAAGCATTATTAAGTTTGACAAATCTCTTATTTACTTTAACACTTGCAACTAAAGATTATAAAGATTTTTAATAAATTTACAATTGACTAAAGTAAAGGTGGAATGAAAGAAAACTATACAAAGTTAGAGATTTCACATAGTTAGAAATAAGATATTTTAACAGGTTATAGTGGTGCAAACCTTATCTTACAAGTAGAGTTTGTAAGGTTGAATTAGACTTAAAATCTATTTCTTTATATGATATAAAAGATTTTATAAGAAAGTGCAAACATTACCTTACAAACTGATTTTGTAAGGTTAAGTAATTTACTTATCAAGATAAGTAATAAATAAAAAGCTATCTCTCATTAAACTAAAATTCAACATTAACTTTTTATTTTTATTTTTATTTTTTTACATTTTTATTAAATCATATGTATTTTTATTTTTCTTCTTCTTCTTTTGTGCTTTTTGTTTTAAACGTTTTCAATCAACTTACAATGCATCAAAACTGCAGGATACATCAAAACAATACAATGGTAAAAGTAACATTCCCACATTTTTTTATCAATTTCCAAAACAAAACTCCTTTAATCCCTACAATTAGACATATCATGGTTTCGCAGTTTCAAGATTTATAATGAGCTGAGAAATCATTAAGAAAAAGATAGAATTAATGCAATATGTGTTAATTTGTCTAAATAGCTAAAAATGAAAGAAAGCATAAATCATATAAATAGTAAATATAAACAAGTAGTATAAAAAACGTTAATTCAATTTTTAGAATATTCACAAAGATAAGTTATTCACAGAAAAAAGAAAATAAACTAAAATCTCACCAAAGCATATTTTACAAAAGAAAAAAAAATCATAACCTAATTATCGTTTAAAATTCATTACACTTAAGTGTAAGAAACAAATTTGTCATATTTAAAACTTCTAACTAAAAATGATGAAGAATAAAATTATTAACAAGAATTTCATTGACAAGTATATAAAACAATACCAAACTAGACTAACAATAACCCTTCCCATAAATCAAACATTGTTCTGAATGTATGAAAGTATATTGTAAAAAAAAAAAAAATCAAACACAAGAAAAATCAAAACAATGTAGGAATAACAAAATACATAAACATTCATGTTCTTCTTCTTCTTTTTGTAGTTTCAATATAAGAATTAATTAATTTTAATTAGATTTTCATATATTTTAATCAATATTATATATTATCTCAAAAAATACAAAAATAAAGAAATAGAAAAGAAGAAATAAACAAGTGAATAAAATTAATCACAGACAAATTTTTTATCATGATTTTTCTGATAATGTTTCTCATTTCATTTCAAATACAAAGATTTGTTTATATTTTGAAAAAAAAAGTAACTTAAGCAAAAAAAATAATGAGATAAAAAAATGATCTAATTTTACGAACAATGTATACTGATTTGAGACAAATAATTGATGGGTAATGATTTTTTTAATAAATTCAAACTATTTAACTAAAATTAGATTGATTGTTTTGGTCATTATACTGTTACAAAATAAATTGATGTATTTTGAAAGTTTTAATTTTATATTATTTCATATAATAATGTAACCAAAGGAGTTCCTAATATTGAAAAAAAAATTAAGTTTGAACAACAATACACTATATTTCATTTAGATCACTAAACATTATTATATATTTTTTATTTGAAAATATTTCATTTATTTTAATACTATTATATTGTTTAATGTAATTTGATATTAAATTTAATTTACCGTATAAAAAAATAACTAATCTGATTTTTATTTGGAAATATTTATATACTATGTAATATTTGTTAAGAATCTGTTACCAAAATATTTATATACTCACAAAGTTCACTTAAAAATCCCTTGTACTAATATCTCTTCTAGTATTTCCTTAAATTATTTGCTCTTAATTTTACTTTCTATTCTAGGCAAGTGAAAATGGCTTCTACCTTATCCTAGGTATTAAAAACTAAATATTTATTAATTGTTGTTAAAGTATTATTTATTTGAAAATTATAAAGATCTCATTTAAGCAATTGAAAACTTCAAAAACTAAACTACTTATTTATGAAATTAAAAGAACTACAATATATGATCACTAATAAAAAAACAAAAATCAATTTTTCTCACTTTAAGCCAATTTAGCATATTTTAATCAATAATTCTGCCTCTCCCCAGAGTTAACCAAAGGAGGAAAGGGTATACTTGAGGCCAATGACATAATTACATAGAAAAAAAAAAAAAAAAAAAAAAAAAAAAAAAAAAAAAGAACCAAAAAACTACACAGAATACTTGTTAATATTTATATAGATGAATCATATTCTTTTCTTTTTCTTTCTTAAGAATAGAATAGGATGCACTGAATCAACCAAAATTGTGAATATAAAAAGGTTATGACATTTTTTTTTATTTCCTCTACAATGGTAGTGATGAAATTAGAATCTACAACCTTACGAGAATAACTTCTTTCAGTCTCTGAATTAGACTTAGACTGAGACATATTCCGACTTTGTCTTGTTAACTTACTCATTTATGTTAAACAACTAACTCAATTGAGATAAAAGACAAAATAATAATTTATTTTAAAATTTTGCAAAATAAAAAAATTATAGGACAATGAATTACATATTTTACTATTAAAAATAATGAATTATTTAAAACACAAGCACAATTCATAATTAATTTGGTTGATTAAACTTATAATCTAAGTAAATCAATACTTAAACATACGTCCCAAATTACATTAATATTTATTTTAGCAATATACAATATATAGGTCATGTTAATCAAATTGACAATTAATTAACTCGATACATAAATTGTAACTAGATGAGCCAAAATAAATTTAACCAAAAGACCTATCTTAATTCACTAAAATAGTTAGATTTAATTGGACTAATTAAGTTTGGAAGTAGACATGGACCCACTTGTATCCTTATTAATTATCTAACTAAATAAAAAAAATAGTATCTTTAATCATTGTTGAAATAATGATTTATAAATTAATATAGTAACTTTCTATATGCTCAAAGAAAAAGTTTAATACACACTATTAATAATTTATTACATTCCCAATTTTATTTATTGTTTTGTAAATAAATAAGAAACTTTGCAACAATCCATACATAATTTCCTTACCTAGAAAGAAAGGGCTAAGGAAAAGAAGAAGCGTGACAAGCTAACTCCCTGCCTTTCTGCAAAATCCAAATCTGAGTTATTTCTCTCTTTTATGCTTTCCCAATTATTAGTAGCTCTCTACTAACAATTTTCACTTGATTGTGTCTTTTTACCTTATTAATCTGCATACAAACCTCCCCTTTTTCTTTGTATTTCTGATACTATATTTCTTTTAATTCATGATGTTTTCATGGCTGCTATTTCAATGTTGTTGTGCTATAGTTGATAATTCAGTGATGCTGCTTAGGCTAATTTTATTTTTATGATGGTTTCTCCTATAATACCGCACCTTATCGTGTTATTGTGTTCACAATGGTTCAATCATTATCCAAAGTGAAAGTTTAGGGTTTAGGGTTTTTTCATGCAAGATCTCTACGGGATTGTTCAATGTTTGTGTTGTGTTGGATTGGAGGATGCCCATTTTATTTAATATGTAAAGCTCTGTGTGTGTGCGCTCTGTGTTTTCTTTATAGCTATGTAACCAAAGTGTTATTCCTTGAACTTATAGGTTCCTGATAGTGAATCATCAGCTTTTTCCCTTCAAAGATGGGAGGTGGTGAGGACGAGCATAACAGAGGATTGTTCTCACGTCTGGCTGGTTTTGTCTCTTATGGTGGCGGCCACTACCCTCATCCAGGGGCATATCCTCCGGCTCAAGGGTACCCATCTGCTCCTGGCTACCCTCCACAAGGTTATCCTCCATCAGGTTACCCTCCAGCAGGTTATCCCCCTCCTGGGGGTTACCCTCCCGCTGGTTACCATCCACAAGGCTATCCACATGGTATTATTCCTTCATTTTTATTTATCTTTATTAAATCTGTTAATCAACAAATGATTGTAATTCGATTGTATGACTCTTGAAGCTACATGGGGCTCATGGTTTAAAATGATCTTTCTAACATACTGGTGTCTTTTAAACCAATATATATGCTGTATGATTTACATTACAAGTTCCATCAACATAAAATTGTTTGGCTAATAAACAATTCATAAATGAGATATGTTAATTTGACCCGTGGTAATAGGTTGTTAATGCTTTATGGCCTCAGTTCTGCTCCCAATTGTTTTCAATATTGTCTACAATGATGTTTTCAGAATTTCAAAATGTACCATGACTGTTCTCTACTATGTTTGAAATTCGCTATCTGTTTGATTGTGTTTGTTTAAACTCGGTTGACTCATGCATTGCCTATTTAAAAGGATTTTCCCCGCAGTTGGAATTTTTAATAATATACTTGAAGGAAGCTAACTTCCATGCTTTGTCATTAGGATCTCATCATTCTGGACACGGCAGTATGGGGGTACTGCTCGCAGGTGGTGCCGCAGCAGCAGCTGCCTATGGAGCTCATCATCTTTCCCACGGTCACCATGGTGTATATGGACATTATGGCAAGTTCAAACATGGTGGATATGGACATCATGGCAAGTTCAAACACGGCAAGCATGGAAAATTTAAGGGCGGGATCTTTGGCAAGCACAAGTTCAAGAAGTGGAAATGATGATCGTTTGTGTATATACAACCGCAATTCTAGATGATGGTGCGGATTGCTTTCATAAATATGTTGAAAAAATAAATAAATTATTTCATAATGGGACTAATGTGAAATATCATTATGGACATGTATGTAATTTAATAAAATAAAAGGACATATTGATAATTATGAAAAGTTATTTATTTTATAAATATTTGTGTAGAATAAAAGTGACTGAAAGAGATAGATTGAGATAAGGAGATTGAAGTATAATCTCTCATGGATCAAGGTAAGTCTCTTTCACTATCTTATATTATGTTAGAATCACAAATTCTAAGATCCTATAGAATATGATATGATTGATTATTTCTAATTATGTTTAAATTTACATGTGGTATCAAAACACATAGTTGTTTGAATTTATGATTTTTTATGACTTTTTCTAATTTTAATAAATCTTAAATTTAAATTAAGGATTTATGAATAAACAATTAATTTTATATTGATAATTAAAATTATCATGATCTGCATTATGTTGAAGGGGTGCCTAGGGTTTTGAATCCCATAATATGTTTCTCTCTTATTTTAATGTGCCGCGTGTGATTTTTGGAAATTAATTAAAATTTAAATTGATTTTAATGAAGAAAATTCGCAACAATTGCACAAATGAAGTGTGGTAGTATATGTACATGGTTTATTGATTGAATTTTCGAAATCTGTTGTGGACCCCACTACTAGAAATTGGAAATTTCAATTTAATGAACCTTAGGTAAATTTGATAGCAACTTAAGTTTATGTGAATTTGGGACCATTAATGTGAGCCTTGATTGCGTAGCAATATTAAGGTGAGCCTTGATTTAATTTTATAACATTTTTATTAATATAATTCTTTATGGATCAAGGATCAAGTTGCCTGCACCTCTATCTAAATTATAACAACCATTACCGTATGTTGTCATATGGTTTTCTTTTAGGATTTTAAAAGTGGGTATAATGATATGTTGATAAGGAAGAGTTTTACATGATTATGTTCCCTGCGTTAATGAGAATTAGTTAATTTATGAATTAATTGATTTCTTGAGATTAATCTTATGATAGATTTGTAATCACTAAAGTGATCAAATCTTTATGTTTTGGTTAATTTTAAATTAATGATTATTTTATTAGAATTAATCGTATGATAGATTTGTAATCACTAAAGTGATCGAATCTTTATATTTTTGATTAATTATAAATTAATGATTATTTTATTGAAATTAATTGTATGATGGATTTGTAATCACCAAAGTGATCAAATCTTTATGCTTTATTTTAATTCCAAATTATTGATAATTTTATTTATTAGAATTATTTGTATGATAGATTTGTAATCACCAAAGTGATCAAATCTTTGTTTTATTTAATTCCAAATTAATGATAAATTTTTATTTCAATTACCCATAGAATGGATGCTAAATTATAAATAATTGATTTATATGGGTTAATTGAAGTTCATTATTATAAGGCATATATGGATCGCCCAAAGGTTGATTAGTTGTTCTTATAATTAATGGACATGATTGTTGGTAGTGAATATGCATTATTAATTTTACTTATATATCCAAAGATAATAAGTTTTGCTAATTAGTGTATATGTCTTACCAAATAATGTTAATATTGTAACATCATTATGTTTTGCGTATTAATGTATCACCCAAAGGAGAACATTAGTATGCATATAATGTCGGTTTATTGTTGGAATCTGTTTAATGTATAACTCAAAGTATAATGATAAGCATGTGTTAATGGCAATACTGTTCCTGTATCTTTATGTTCGCAAGCTATGTCTGTTCTAATATTAAATGGGTTAAGTTTTTCTGATTGGAGCGAACAAGTCCAATTTCACATAGGTGTGTTGGATTTGGTATGGTTCTTAATGTTGAGAAACTTGTTGCTATTAATGATGCTAGTAGAAATGAAGAGAAAACTCATTATAAAGCTTAGGAAATGTCAAACAAACTTAGTTTGATGTTTATGTGAATGAGCATAGTAAGTAATATTAAGTCAGCTCTTCCCAAAACTGAGAGTTTAAGAGAGTTTACAAAATTTGTGGAAGAGCGCTCCCAAACTGCTGATAAGTCTCTTGTTGGGACATTAATGCGTACTTTAACCACCATGAAATTTGATGGTTTTCGTACTATGTACGAACATGTCATTGAGATGACAAATATATTGTAGCAAGACTTAAGTCTCATAGAATGACAATGAATGAAAATTTCTTGTGCAGTTCATTTTGAACTCATTACCGACTGAGTATGATCCTTTCCAAATGAAAGATAAATGAAATGTGCATGAATTGTATAGTATGTTAGTTTAGGAAGAGATCAAACTTAAGAACTTAGGAAACCACTCCATTCATTACGTGAATAATTAAGAAACTTGATTTCATTTGGACTTGTTGGATACTTTTTATGTACCTAGAATTTTAGGAATTTAGTTTCCTTATTTAAACTTCATGTTGTTGGATACTCTTTTAAGTTCGAAAATGGTTGTTTCAGTTTATATAAGAATACTTGTATGATTGGATCTGATATACTTTCTGATGGTTTATATAAATCTTGATAATTTATATGCTGAAACTCTTATGACTCTGCATCATAATGTTGACACTAAATGTGGTTTAGTGAATGAGTGTTCTGCTTACTTGTGACATAAGCGTTTGAGACATATTTCCAAAGAAAGGATGGAAAGATTAGTAAAGAATGAAATTCTTCTGAATTTAGATTTTATTGATTTGAACATATGTGTGGATTGTATTAAAGGCAAACAAACAAAACACACAAAGAAAGGAGCCACAAGAAGTAGCCAGCTTCTTGAAATTATACACACCGATATATGTGGTCATTTTGATGTAAATTCTTTCAATAAAGAGAAGTATTTTATCACCTTTACTGATGACTTTTCACGTTATGAACATGTCTATTTACTGTATGAGAAATCTCAAACAGTGAATGCCTTGGAAATTTATATAAATGAAGTGAAAAGGCAATTAGACAAAAAGGTGAAAGTTGTCAGATCAAATAGAGGTGGTAAGTAATATGGAAGATATGATAAAAGTGGTTAACATCTTGGTCCGTTTGCTAAGTTCCTTTAGAAACGCGGTATTGTGCTCAATACACAATGCTTGGTACACCACAACAAAATGGTGTGTCAGAAAGGCGTAATCGAACCTTAATGGATATGGTTACGAGCATGTTAAGTAATTCATCTTTACCCGTATCGTTATGGATGTATGCTTTAAAAATTGTCATGTATCTGTTGAATAGGGTTCCTAGTAAGGCAGTTTCAAAAGACACCTTTTGAATTGTGGACAGGAAGGAAACCCAGTTTGAGACACCTGCATGTTTGGGATTGTTAGGCAGAAATTAGAATATACAGTCCTCATGAAAAGAAACTGGATGCAAGAACGATCAGTGGATATTTCATTGGTTATCCAAAAAAATCAAAAGGGTATATGTTTTATTGTCCTACCCATAGTATAAGAATTGCTGAAACTGGAAATGCTAGATTCAATGAGAATGGTGAAACCAGTGGAAGTGAAGCTTCACGAAATGTAGAGATTAAGAAAGTTAGAGTACAAGTTTCTTTAACTAGTACTTTTACTTTATGAATTGTTGTTCCTCATGTTGATGAAGCACACAACGATCAAGAAGAACAAATTAATGATCCTGAAGTTAACAATGAACCTGTAGTAGAACAACCACAAGAAAGAGTATTAAGAAAATCTCAAAGAGCGAAGAAATATGCTATTTCAGATGATTATGTGGTTTATCTACAAGAGTCAGAAAATGACTTAAGTATTGATAATAATCCAGTTTCATTTTCAGAAGCCATGAATGATGATAATTCTGATAAATGGTTAGATGCCATGAAAGATGAGCTTAAATCAATGGCACAAAATTGTGTATGGGACCTTGTGGAATTGCTAGAAGGATGTAAGAGAGTTGGTTGTAAATGGGTCTTTAAGACTAAACGTGACTCTCATGGCAATATCAAACGTTACAATGCTAGATTGGTTGCCAAAAGTTTTACTCAAAAGGATGACATTGATTATAAGGAAACATTTTCGCCTGTTTTTAAGAAAGATTCTTTTAGAATATCACGACATTGGTAACTCATTATGATCTTGAGTTGCACCAAATGGATGTTAAAATCGCTTTTCTAAATGAGGATTTAGAAGAGGATGTTTACATGGACCAACCAGTAGAGTTCATTGAAGAAGGAAAGAAGCACATGGTCTGTAAACTTAAGAGGTCAATATATGGACTTAAACAGGCTTCCAGACAATGGTATCTTAAGTTCAATGATACTATTATGTCCTTTGGATTTGAGGAAAATATTGTTGATCGATGTATATATCTGAAGGTCAGTGGGAAAAAGTTATATTTCTGATTTTGTATGTTGATAATATCTTGTTTGCAACTAATGATCTTGGTCTGTTAAGTGAGACTAAGAAGCTTCTCTCTAATAGGTTTGAAAGAAAAGATATGGGTGAGGCATACTATGTGATAGGAATAGAAATATTCCGTGATAGATCACAAGGATGGTAAGGTTTGTCTCAGAAAGTATATATTAATAAAGTTTTTGAGAGGTTCATAATGGATAAATGTTCAATATCTCCCCGTTCCAATAAAAAAAATGAGACAAATTTAATCTTATATAATGTCCACATAACGATTTGGAACGGAAACAAATGAAGAATATTTCTTATGTATCTGTTCTTGGGAGTTTGATGTATGCTCAAACATGTATGAGGCTAGATATTAGCTTTGTAGTTGGTATGCTTGGTCGATACCAAAGTAATCCAAGATTGAACATTGGAAAGTTATAAAGAAAGTCTTGAGATATTTGTAAGGAACAAATAATCACATGCTTAAATGAGATATGATCATCTTTAGGTGATTGAATATACAAATTCAAATTAATTATGACTGTATAGATACAAGAAAGTTTACATTTGATTATGTGTATCTTTAGCCAGAGGAGTGATTTCATGGAAAAGTGTGAAGCAGCTAGTCATTGCTGCATCCACATGAAAGCTGAATTTGTGACATGCTTCGAGGCCAGATTTCAGGCTAATTGGCTATGAAATATTATTTCAAGACTTGGGATTGCTAACAGTATTTCCAGGTCACTGAAAACTTATTGTGATAATTCCGTAGCAGTCTTCTTTTCTAAAAACGACAAGTATTCCAAAGATGTTAAACTTATGAAATTGAAATACTTTGTCGTTAAAGAAGAAGTTCAGAAACATGACCCTTTAACAAAAGGGTTATCGCCCAAATTATGTACTGACCATGTAAAGAATATGGGCATTATGTGTACTAGTGAATGTTGAATGGTGAATGTTATTATTAATGACTATTTGATACTTTGAGTTCATTATTGTGCAAGTTTCTGAAATCCATGTTTTCTACCTTATGAATGTGCATGCAAATTATGATTATGATGTAGAAAACAGATTATGTTATTGATAATGAAAGATGACATTATGTTTGAACCCATTATAGACTTCTCATTATGAGGTCATATTAAAGAGAAGGACAATACATTAGTACATGGAAGGAAATGTGTCGATTGAATGACATGTAACCGCCATGACTTTTATTATTCCTATATCTTTAAGTATGACGAATGATGGAACCAATTTATTGAAGGTCCTTTAATGCGCATTATGATTTATGTAATTTATTAAATCATGAAGTATTATGGCATCATATGAGTCAAGTGGGAGAATGTTAGAAAAATAAATAAATTATTCCATAATGTGAGTCATGTGATTTAATAAAATAAAAAGACGTATTGGTAATTATGAGAAGTTATTTATTTCATAAATATCTTATGGTAACCAACTTGATAGGAGTCACTTACAAATATTATTGATAATAACCAAATTAATGGAAATTGGTTATTATTTTATAATAACTGATGGTAACCAATTTGATGGACATTGGTTATATAAAGATAGGATTCTGTCTCTCCAGTATGAGAGTTCTACACAATATACCATCAATAAAGTGTGTAGAATAAAAATGACTGAAAGAGATAGATTGAGATAAGGAGATTGAAGTACAATTGATCATGGATCAAGGTAAGTCTCTTTCACTATCTTATATTATGTGAGAATCATAAATTCTAAGATATTGTGGAATATGATATGATTGATTATTCTTAATTATGTTTAAACTTACAAAATAAACTTTGCTTTGTTTAATGTCTATGGTGGAACTCTAGTGTTTTTTTATTTCTTTGATATAGACAAAGATGCATCGTCAATTCCTTGTGAACGGCAAATAGATCCCTCGATAATATGTGCGAGCTTGCAGTTTCTTTAACAAAGGATTGATTCATGTGTATTTTGCTTTGTTGTGTGTAACATTTTAGTTTTAGCCTAGGTTGATTTTACTGAAATGAGAATGGATTCATCAGTCTTTATAGGAAGGAACTTAAGCATATAATAGCTTGTATATGTAGTGTATATCTTGTATGTATAATGAATGTATTGGTGAAAATAGTTCAAGGTTGGTTCATATATAACATATAGCATCCTGATGAATGGTGTTTAAATGGGACAAAGTCACAAGGGTTGTATTGACACCATCCTTTTTCTTCACCATTTTTTCCTCCTTTTCTCCATTTTCGGGTTTCTTCATCTGTGCATCCAATAAAATATTTATTTTTAAAAAAATAATAAAATTAATATGAAATGTATGGTTATGTTCATTTTAAAGTTAAAATTTTTTATATAGTGAGTTTTGTTTATACTTTTATTATTTGCTTATTGCTATGATGTACTTTATTCTATTTCTATTTACTGTAGAGTAAGAAATGCTATCTTTTAGTATGAATGACAACTTGTATATTTTATTCTATTATGTAAGGATTAACAAATGTTTTATAAATTTGTTATGTGAAATAAAAATAATTTTAAGTTGATGATTTTAATTCTTCATATTTAAGCCTGTTAGTTTTTTTCTTTTTTCCCTTTAAAGGCAAGAACATAACATGTGTCAATGGCTGTGTTCAATGTTCATACTTGAAATTAAATATCCTAAACTTTCTTAATATTTGCAATATAGAATATAATTAAGGTTGATTGTGGTAACATCAATTGCATTTAATATTTAATATTCTTCCTCTCAAAATTAAATTCAAGATTTATTTTGGGTCTAGATAGAAAATTTTTCAAGTTTTAAGATATTTAAATATATTAAATTTAAATTGATATTATTTCAAATTATTTCATTTTAAATGTTTTGTTTGAATAAATCCATTCAAATTTACTGCATTTTAATTATTTTATTTAAATAAAATATTTCAATTATTATTAAATTTAATTATCAATATATAAAATTATTTAAGTATAAAAAATATTTAAATGTCTCGTTGAAAACTTTTTTAGTCAGTATTTAAAAATAAATAAAACAAACTAGTAACAAATAATAATATTTCATAATAGAAAAACACTATAGACATTGAAAAAATAACTATGATGAATATTAATAGAAAAAATCTAGTTCATATTGATAAAAAGAACATTCTTATTATTTACCGTAAAATTTTAATTAATTTTGAGTATGAAATAACAATGATTTATGAAATAACAAAAATGACGTTAACAATCTAAATAAAAATATATGTCATTATCAATAAAAACATTAGTTGACATCTTTTGTGAGAAATACTTATCTCAACAATATATCAAATTTATTTTCTTTGACTACTTACAAACTAAAATCGAATTATGCATTTATTTTGATTACTTCCAAACCAAAATATAGTTACGTATAATATGAAAAGAAGATTTATGGGTTTAGAAATATAAAAAAAATTCAAATTCTTACTTTTTAAGTAAGATTTAAAATTCTCTATCTTTAACTGATCTAATTACTCATACAATTCTTATAAAATATTTTACATAAACAACATAATTTGTTGTAAAATATTTTTAATTTTATGTGCAAGTGAATTAATTCCTTAAAAATCTACATCCATTAAATGAATTTGAAAATATGTAATAAAAATTAAAAATACAACAAATTGGAAAAACAATAATAGAAGAAGATCAGAGGTAAATTTATATATTTGAGAAGCAAGCGATTTTTCTTATCATTATTCTCTAAAAATTTAGATATATGTTTAGACAATTAACCTAATGAATTAATCGGTTAAAAAATACATATGAATCAAGTTAAAATGTAATTCAATCGATTTCTAAAGTCAAAAACACAATTTATAATTATAAATTAGAAATCTGAAATTAGAAAGAAGGAAATAATTGAACTCAAAGTCTTGAGAATGAGAAAAGAAATATGAGAAGACAATTTCGGAAATTGAGAAAAAATAAATAAATGAAAAAGACAAATTTTAAAATGAATACCAAACAAATGTTTTCTCCCTTGGTTGAGTTCATTTAGGTTATGTATAGACTCTTTAATAATTTGAATTGATAATCCTAATTAAGAGCTCTACTTAGATACATAAGCTTAATTATAAGAGTCTAAGTTAAAACAAAAAAAAAATGAATATAAAAAAATCAACAAATCTGAAAAAAAAAATGACAAAAACAGTAAGTAAATGTCAAATTAGCTGAAAATATAAAATTTAAAAAATTAAGTATATTGAAACCAATTTATTACTTTAAAAAATAAAATTATTTAAAAATTAAAATAGAGTATTTTTCAAATGTTTTCAATGTACATTAAAGTTATAAATATATATACAATATATATATATATATATATAATAATTTTTTCACACTTAAGTTTTTATACTTCCAAACAAAAGGAAACTAATAAAATAAAGTATGAATATTAAAGATGAAAACAAACTCTCCAATAGATTTTATAAATAAAAACAATGTGAGCAAAAGAGAAAATGAATAAAAAAAAATATTCCAAAGTATAAAAATAAATAAGAATTACAATCAAATTAAGAAAGTAAGGTAAAATTTTCATAATAATATGTATCACTCTTTTTCTTTTAATTGTTACTCTTTTCTTTTAAGTGTTTTTAGATTGTAGTTATACTCAAATGTATAACATAAAAATAAGTATTATTAAGTTTAACAATTTTTTTATTTATTTTACTTGAAATACAAGCAACTAAAGATTAAAAAGACTTTTAATAAGCTTATAATTGACTAAAGTAAATATAGGATAAAAGAAGGGATACAAAGTTATAAACTAACGAGATAAAATGGATCAGTGAAAAGATCCTACATCGAGTAGAGATAAAACCTTTCAATAATTTATAATTATGCAAATATTATTTTATAAGTAAGGTTTGTAAACTTGAATTAGACTCAATCTATTTCTTTAAATAATATAAAAAAAATTATAAGTGGATATAAACATTATCTCACAAAGTTGATTTTGTAAGACTAAATAGTTCATTTCTCAAAATGAGTAATTAATTATAAAAGTTACCTCTCATCAAATTGAAATTCAACATTTTTTTTTGAATTTTCAACAAATCAGATGTATTTTTATTTTTCTTCTCATTTGTTATGCTTTTGTTTTAAATTACTTTGAATTGAATCGACGTACAATACATCAAAGACTAAAATATATCAAATCAATAAAATGGTAAAGGTAACATTCTCACAGTTTTTTTTTTATCAATTTCCAAAACAAAACTCCTTTAATATCTACAGTTAAACATAGAAGTTAAACATAGAATGGTTTTACAGTTTCAAGTTTATTAATGCAAGATCTATTAATTTGTCTAAATAGTTAAAAATAAAAGAAAACATAAATCATATTAATAGTAAATATGAATAAGTAGTATAAAAGAAGTCAATTAAAGTTTTGAATACTTACAAAGATAAGTCAATCACAAAAAAAAAAAAAAAAATAAAAAAAAAAAAAAAACTAAAATCTCACAAAGACATATTTTACCAAAAAAAAATATTCATAACCTAATTATCCAAATCTATCATATTTAAAATTTCTAACTAAAAATAATGAAAAATAAAATTAGTCACAAAAATTTTAAAATATAAATATTCACTGACAAGTATGTAAAACAATACCAAACTAGACTAACAATAACCCCTCCCATACATCAAACATTGTTCTCAATGTGTGAAATTGAAAAGAAAAAAAAAAAAAAAAAAAAAACAAACACAAGAAAAAATAGAAACGGAATAACAAAATACATAAACATTCATGTTCTTATTTTTTATTTTTCAGTTTCAATATAAGAATTAATTAATTTCAATTAGATTTTCATATATTCAAATCAATATTATATATTATCTAAAAAAATATAAAAATAAAGAAATAGAAAAAAAGAAATAAGCAAGTGAATAAAATTAATCACAAACAAATTTTTTATCATGATTTTCCTGATAATGTTTCTCATTCCATTTCAAATACAATCATTTGTTTATATTTTGAAAGAAAAAATTAAGTAACTTAAAGAAAAAAAAAAAGAATGATATAATTTTGCAAACAATGTATATTGATTTTGAGACAAATAATTGATGGGTAATGATTTTTTAATAAATTCAAACTATTTAACTGAAATTAGATTAATTGTTGTGGTCATTATATTGTATTTCATATAATATTGTAAGGGAGTTCCTAATATTGAAAAAAAGTTAAGTTTGAACAACAATGCACTATATTTCATTTAGATCACTAAACATTATTATATTTTTTTATTTGAAAATATTTCATTTATTTTAATATTATTATATTGTTTAATGTAATTTGATATTAAATTTAATTTATCGTATAAAAGAATAACTGATCTTATCTTTATTTGGAAATATTTATATACTATGCAATATTTGTTAAGAATCTGTTACCAAAATAGTGAAAAAAGAAGTAGAAGTGTAAAGAAAAAAAAATAATATAAAAATAAAAATTATTTTTTAAATATTAAATACTTTTTCATGTAATAAATTAAAAAAATCAAATACTATTATTGTGATTAATTATCAGTGATTAAAAATACTTTTGTTTATACAGGAAGAGTATGGTATAAGAATCCGTATAGAACCGGGCAGGATCCGTACCCATCCGACCCTATATTGAAACCGATCCATAGACCCAATTTGAGTTGCAGGGTGAAGCAAGTAACCCTAAAGCTGTATGCTTTGTCTGAAACGTTCTCACCACACGCCTTTTCCTCTCGCACCGCTCTACTCTCTTCCTTCCTTCTGAAAGGGAAAACGAATCTCACCGTTCTAAACCCTTCCAACCGCCATGGCCGATCGCTTGACGCGTATTGCGATAGTTAGCAACGACAGGTGCAAGCCCAAGAAGTGCCGCCAGGAGTGCAAGAAGAGTTGTCCAGTGGTCAGAACCGGTAAGATCTGATTTTTTCCCCTTTCGATCCCAAACCCTAATTTTTCTCACTTTCTCAATTCTGACGGGTTTATGGGAACTCGCTGTCATTACAGGTAGATTATGTATTGAGGTTACTTCAGCTTCGAAGATTGCTTACATTTCTGAGGAATTGTGCATTGGATGTGGTATATGTGTTAAGGTATGTTGGAGACGCTGTTATTGTTTTTTCGGGTGTTTTTTATTTATTTATTTATGTGATGATATTGTTATCTGTTTGTTTGCGTAGAAATGTCCTTTTGAAGCTATTCAGATTATCAACTTGCCAAAGGACTTGGATAAGGATACTACTCATAGATACGGCCCCAATACTTTTAAGCTGCATAGGTGAGTTCACTCTGCTGTTCGGAGTAGAGATTTGAGGTGTAATTTTTGTTGTTGGTGATGAACTGTGTTGTGTTGTGGTGACAGGTTGCCTGTGCCAAGGCCCGGGCAGGTGCTTGGGTTGGTTGGGACTAATGGAATTGGGAAGTCCACTGCCCTTAAAGTTTTGGCTGGGAAGTTGAAGCCGAATTTGGGTCGATTCACTGTAAGAACCGGAATTTGCCTTTCCTCACTGCTTGATTGTTTGGGTTTTGTGTTGAGCTTGTTTGATTTTTGTTTTTGGTTGCAGAATCCCCCTGATTGGCAGGAAATTTTGACCTACTTTCGAGGGTCTGAATTGCAGAATTACTTTACTCGGATTCTCGAGGATGATTTGAAGGTGAAGTCCACATCTTTGTTTAATATGTATGCATGTGGTGATGTCTTAATGACTTAGATTGGCAGTCTAAACCGACTAGACAGTATGCTCATTGATTCCCGTGTGATTTTCTGATTTGGATTATTTTTCTTCTTAATATTCTACTTATTCTTGATATTGTACTTACTGGCCCAATTGCCAATTATGTGATGTTAGAGTCCATGGAACTAGTCTGTTATAATTGTTTCCAGTGAGAAGGGATACACTAATTTTGGGATTGGGAACAGAGTTGGGATATTGATAGTGTTGTTTGGGAATGAAGTTAGGAGAGCTTATTATTATACTGCAACTTCATTTATGGTGGAGTGCAGCTCACAGTGGGAAGGCAACTATCCATCACAAAATTATGACAGATGGTGATGCCTTACAGTGGGAGAAGCATTACACACACAAAGTGCACTAAAAAACTGCAGGTATTACATAAAAGAGAAGTTATAAGTTTATATATGAAGATCAATAAACTACAAACATAAATTTATATATAGGTATCCAAATTCTCATGCCTGAGGGGCAATATCATAAGTCTTATAAAAGTTGATAAGTTCGGTAGAAAATGGAAACAGTCAAGTTCAAGTAAAAGGCTGAATTATTAGAGAACAAGTTGATTACTAGCAGCTCTGATTAATAATATTTGGTGCTTCAGTAATCTGTATCATTATTGACATGCTATAGTTATTGCTCTATTTAGTTTATTTTATACAGTAATTCAGCAAATTACTACGAATGAGGCTGTGTCATACATTGATTGATACATTTAATTGGCGTAGTTTCATAAATAAATTGGCTCACTACATATCACAAAATGCATATTTTAAGGTAGAGCACATATATATGTTCGTTTATCATATGTCACTAATTTATAGGTATATGGGCCCATTGTTAATCCAAGTTGATGTGACTAGACATTGACTAGTATGTAGTAGGAGGAAAAAGGGGAGACATGGAGGGGGGAAGGTTAATAAGATAATGTTATAAGCGAGTCAATTATTTGGGGACTAGAGATAGAAGGTGGCAGGAAGCAACTAGGAACGAATTCAGCCACTATGGCTTGGTGTCTCAGTTCTTTTAGTGTTTCCTTCTTTTAATTTCCATACATGTTCTTCCCAGAAATTCATTCATTGTTACTATTCTTTGAGAATTTACTTCTTGAAATTAAAGAAGTAATGTCCAGGAATGGGATAATGTGTGTTTTATCCTGCATAATTATTATGGTAATACAAATTGTAAAGTCCTTGTAATATATAAAGATGTGTACTTGAACTGAAGGCATTGTAATCCTTCGGTAGTTATCCTACATAATTTTTAATCTTTATGAAAATTTTGTTTTATCCTTACTTGATGGCTTGATTTTACTGTGCATACATTTTTCCGAATATTCATTCATTAACATCAAGTTACTTGAATTTTTGTCCAGATCATATTAAAATAGTATTCTGATTAAAAGATAGCTTTTCTTGTTTCTAGTAATTGTACTTATTTTAATGTTTGTATATGATGGGGTGTGTGTGTGTGTGTTTGTATCATCAATCTTGGTTTGTTGACCATATTTGCACAGCTATTTTTATTTTAATATATCTGTATATGGTTTATGTAGGCTATCATCAAGCCTCAGTATGTTGACCATATTCCAAAAGCTGTGCAAGGAAATGTGGGGCAGGTGCTAGACCAGAAAGATGAGAGAGAGATGAAGAAGGAGCTTTGTGCTGATCTCGAGCTTAATCAAGTTATAGATCGTAATGTTGGGGATCTGTCAGGTGGTGAGCTCCAAAGATTTGCCATAGCGGTTGTTGCAATCCAGAATGCTGAGATATACATGTTTGATGAACCGTCTAGTTACCTTGATGTGAAACAGAGGCTGAAAGCTGCACAAGTTATTCGATCATTGCTTAGGCCTAATAGGTTTTACCCTTTTCTCCAGTATTATATGCTTAAAATGTTGTCTGTATCATGTGTTCTTTTACCAAATTACTTCCAATATAGATACTGAATCTGTTTGCTTATCTCTTCTTCCAGTTATGTAATTGTTGTAGAGCATGATCTCAGTGTCTTGGACTACTTATCAGACTTTATTTGCTGTCTATATGGCAAACCTGGTGCATATGGAGTGGTGACACTTCCTTTCTCGGTCAGAGAAGGAATTAACATTTTCTTGGCTGGCTTTGTTCCAACAGAAAATCTTAGGTTTCGGGATGATTCACTTACCTTCAAGGTATATTATGCTTCATGCATCTCCCTTCATCTCATTTGCCAATTCTAAACCATTATTAGTGAGGAAAATGAGAAGATTTGGTACTTGAATTTAGTGGTGATTGTTTCAACAGGCAAAAAATGAATGAGTGGAGAACTGAAAATATTCTGTATTCAGCAAAAATTATTTCGTGCAGTGTTGCATCATTTACATTATTAGATGCTCGCATTTTCTGCACCTTAAAGGGAAATATTTTAAACATTATAACTCAGTGCTTATTTTTTCATTATTGTATATTTTAGTACTGTGTTTTAAAATCTAAAATTTTCCAATTTTATCAAACACACGCCGCTCTCTTTCTGTTTCTAGGTTGCTGAGACTCCACAGGAAAGTGCTGAAGAAGCTCAGACATATGCTCGATATAAATACCCAACCATGACCAAAACTCAAGGCAATTTTAAACTTCGTGTAGTTGAAGGAGAATTTACTGATTCTCAGATTATTGTGATGCTGGGTGAGAATGGGACAGGAAAGACAACATTTATTCGTATGCTGGTATTCTTTTGGTCATACTTGGTTCTTAATGAATCTGAGTAATTCTTCAACATATCTATTCACCTTGTTCTGGTAATTATTCAGGCTGGTTTATTGAAACCGGACAGCATAGAAGGTGGATCTGAAGCGGAGATGCCTGAATTTAATGTTTCATACAAGCCTCAGAAGATTAGCCCGAAGTTCCAATCAACTGTTAGACACTTGCTACATCAAAAAATACGCGATGCATATACTCATCCCCAGTTTGTTTCAGATGTGATGAAGCCACTTCTTATCGAACAGTTAATGGACCAAGAAGTTGTGAATCTTTCTGGAGGAGAGTTGCAGAGAGTTGCTCTGTGTCTCTGTCTTGGCAAGGTATTATAAGCCTTATCCACGACAACTGTCTGAGATTATTTATTCACCATAATCCTCGTGGCTCTTCCCCTATTTCTTTCCTCTTTACATTCATGAATTCTTTCTGTTATCTATATAGGCAACTAATGTCAAGTGCGGTGTCATTCCATGTAGTGAAAATGAGTTTGGTGCTAATCCGTTGTCAAATTTTGTGGGATTGCTTGGATTTGTTACATGCCTCCTGTCTCTTAAATCTAGATAGCATTAACGTTTCTGATGCCTTACTGTTCTACTTTAGTGGCCTGTAGACATCTTTCCATGCCAATTCTGTGGCCAGATTTTTTGAATTGTATCACTTAGTTATGTTTTTGTGCTTGATCTCCCATAGATGCATGCATGGCTCTTTTTTCTGATCTATTGCAATCCTACCATAACAGCCTGCAGATATCTATCTGATAGACGAGCCAAGTGCATATCTAGATTCTGAACAACGAATTCACGCTGCCAAAGTGATCAAGAGGTTTATTCTTCATGCAAAGAAAACGGCTTTTGTCGTTGAGCACGATTTCATCATGGCAACTTATCTTGCAGACAGAGTTATTGTATATGCGGGTCAACCATCAATCGATTGTGTTGCAAATTCTCCACAATCATTGTTGTCTGGGATGAACCTTTTCTTATCGGTGAGTTTCATACCTTGCTCTGGTTCCACTACTTTTTTCCTTTCGACCTATCGTACCTTTTGCTTATACATGCATAATATATAATGTATTCCTTCATTTCTGCAGCATCTTGATATCACATTTAGAAGGGACCCAACTAATTTCCGCCCAAGGATCAACAAACTCGATTCAACCAAGGACAGAGAACAAAAGTCTGCTGGGTCTTATTATTACCTTGATGACTGATTCCATACTCAAGCTGGTTCGTCCTTATGCATTTTTGTTCCTCTTAGAATGCTTTTCGTGGCAAATGGAAACTGACTATATTTTGTGGTGTTGCAGTTGTTCTTTCATCAATACAACATGGCATCAGTTTGAGCTTTTCATGGGATCTCAGGTTCAGTTAATTTGATGCCTTGAAATATAAGATTGGCATTTTTACCGATGAAGGCATCTTTCTCATTGAATAGGAGAGCCTGCATACATGCTTATGTTGGTTGGTGCATTTGTATATTTACCCTTATATTAATGGAGTGACTCATCACCAGTTTTGCTACGACTTGGGTTGGTGAATCTGAATATTACTTGAGTTTAATTGGTCAAGGTTTTCATTGAATGTCCCAAATCCATTGGAACATCATGACGTCAGACTGGGTTTATCGCCATTTTGGCACATAATTTAAGTTGAGTATGTAACGAAGTTTACTTTCATTCTCAAGCTACTTAATTTTATTTAGATAGATATGTTCTGTTTGGAATATATTGCGGCTGAGAAAGTTGTCAATCTTAATAAATATTGTTTTCCTTTTATTTGAAGGGTTATTATATTCCTTCCCAATGTTATTAATAAGCTTTAGGCAATGGGTTTTACTCTTAGAAACCGGTGAGTATTGTCGGTTTAATGATTCAACTGTTACGTAGACAAAAATACACAAGAGAAGTATACTCATTTTCTAATTTTGTCCGAAAATTTCAAATAATAGTTTCTAATCCTGTCACCTTTTTCTTGATCATCCTGTACTCTGTTTTCGGGATAATGGGACGAAAGCAGAAATTTTGAAATGAAATGAGCACAATTCTAAATGTCTGTTAATTCACTTGCAATAAGAAATTAGCATCGATAGATAACTATTAAAGTAGTTTATTTTAAGAGTATTTCGCCAATAAGTTATAGTTAATTTAGTTTATTTGTTAATTTTTAATAATTATGTTATATTTCAATGAATTTCCTTAGAATTCTTAGTTTTTGTACAATGTAATTCAATATTTTATTATTTTTAGTATTTGTTGGTTATTTTCTATCTAGTTCAGATTTAAAAAGTTTAATATTATAATTTTAAATAATTAACGTTTCATTATATAAATTGATAACTTAAAACAATTAAAAAAATAGAAGTAAAATTTGATTGATATTCATATTAACTTATTTAAATAAATTGAATTGTCCAAATCAAAAATATTATCCAACTTTTAAAAAGTAATTCTTAAAAGTTTTTTTTTTAAGAATTTAATTGTTTTTTAAAAGCATAAAATTATAATTATATAATGTATTTTTATTTAAAACCCAATTTCATTTATATAATAGTTTATATAGTTATATTTTTTTATGTAATTTTACATTTATGAACTAATTTATTAATAATTTTTTAATAAAATAAATTATCTTTTTAATTCAAAATTTGTTTAATTTATCAGTTCAAATCAATTTATCATCTATCAATTAATTTATCATTTATCGAGAAAAGTACACTTTGACATAGGATGAAAGGTTGGGAGCACACATGACAATAAATTTGGAAGAAACAATCAACTTGTTCTAGGAAAATAAGAATTTTTTAAGTGTACTGGTTATGTCAACTTACCATAAATATAGTGTATATTCAATCAAAGAGACAGAGAAGTTGATATAAAAATGCATTGTAACGTTCATCAATGAAAATAATTTACCTTTCATTTTTAATTCCTTGTGCTCCTAGGTGTATTTACCAAAGAATTATACCAAGGTTTTGTTCATTAATTTGGTAGTTCAATTCTCGTTGGCAGCAGTTGCAATCTGTAAATATCACTATTTATGCCAAGGTCTGACCTTGAAGTGAAATAGCTTTCTCTTCTTATCAGAAATGAACATCAATAAGACTATAACCTGCGGTTTTTCTTAAACCTAAATCCTGAATATATTGTCTCAAGTCGGTAGCATCTTTCCAGCTTCCTGCAGCTACATACATATTTGACAATGATATGTAATATCCAACATTGTGAGGTTCCAATTGAAAGAGATGTTCAGCAACTAGTTTTCCCAACTTCAGTTCTCCATGGTAGTTGCATGCACTTAGGAGAGTTCCCCAAACACCTGACTTGTCACACCCCTTAGCAAACTCATAAGCCTCATTCAATCTACCTGATCTGCCCAACATGTCAACCACATAAACTTGATGCTCAGTCTCAGGTTGTACTCCATATTTCTCCAACATACACTCATAGTACCGAATACCTTGGTTCACAAGTCCTGAATGGCTGCATGCAGATAAAAGGCTAACAAAAGTACTTTTGCTCACCCTTTCTCCTGCCTCACACATTTCATGGAAGAGTTTGACTGCTTTCTCACCTTTTCCATGATATCCATATGCAGAAATCATTGAATTCCAAGCTGATTCTGACTTCTGCTTGGCATGCCTAAATACGTGGAGGGCAGTGTACAGTCTTCCACAGTTGCTATAGAAATCTATAAGAGCTGCTGATATGAAAGAATTATCTCGAATGGCAGTCCTGAACACATGGGCGTGGACTTGTTTTCCATGTCTTAAAACACCAATTTGAGTGCAAGCAGAGAGAACACTAACAATGGTGATCTCATTTGGTTCAAACTGAAGATGGCGAAATAGTTCCAATGCTTCTCTACTTTCTCCGTTATGAGATAAAGCTGAGATTATGCAATTCCATGTGCAAAGATTGGGAATAGAACAGAATTTAAACACTACTTTGGCACTGTTGATGTCCCTGCACCTGTCATACATAGTAATTAATGAGTTCTGAACCCGAGTATGTGATCCCAAGGGAGTCTTAAGTGCAAGGCCATGCAGAGACTTTCCTAGGCTGGATAGTTCCAGGTTTGCACAGGCAGACAAGATATTTACAAGGGTTATGGAGTCATAGTTGAAAGGAGGTTCCTGTCTCATCAACTTGAAAATATCTAGAGCCTCTCTAAAATGGTCGCATCGCACACACCCCACAATTACTGTGTTCCATGAAGCTGTATCTGCTAAAGCAGAATTCTCATGCAAAATTGAAAAACTGGCAGCTAAGTCTCCACAACTGATATACATGTGCATGAGAAAATTTATTAAAAGAATGTGGTTCAAAAATCCAGATTTTAACTGCCAGCAGTGGACTGATTTTCCAAAATGGAGACTGTTAAGGGAGTCGCAAGAAGAAAGAATAGCAAAAACGGTTGATGAGCTGCAATTTAGGCCCAAACGTAGCATCTCTCTGAACAATTTTTGAGCTTCATCAGAATACCTGTTATAGGAATAGCAAGATATCATTACATTCCATGTGACCGAGTCCTTCTCTGTGGTAGAATTGAACAAGAGCTCAGATTTCTCCACCAGGTTGCACTTTGAATACATGTCTATCAGGCTGTTCAGTAACATAATATGATGAGATACCATCATCTGTCTTCTAATAGCAAATCCATGGATAGTTCTTCCTTCTCTGTAGAGCATCAGTTCCGCACAAAGTGGAAGTATAGTAGTTAATGTCACAATATCAGGTGGGGAAGACCCTACTATTTGCATTTCAATCAGAAGATCAAATACTTCATTAATTTTTGCATTTGAAGCAAATCCTTCCATCATCGCATTCCAGGAAACAGTATCTTTGAGTGCTATTTCTCTGAACACTGTTTCGGCAGCTTTGATATCTCCATATTGTGAATATAATGAAATGAGAGAGTTGGCAACTGAAACGTGCGAGCTGTCCTTGTAACCTAGCTTGATTCCCATCCCGTGAATGGACTGGCCAAAAGCCAGCTCTCCCAAACTTGAAGATGCTGAAATGGCACAGGAGAGACTGACACTATCTGCTGTTTCTTCCGAAAAACTCATCCTTTTGAAGTAAGACAATGCTTTCACTGGATCCCCATTGTAAATACTGCCTCTCATTATTGAATTCCACGAAACAATATCTTTACTTTCCATCTCTTCGTATACACACTCGGAAGATCTTAGATCACCATACTTAGCATACATGTCAATAAGAGCATTACCTAAACTGATATCCGTTACCATCCCAGATTTTATACTCACACAATGAATTGCCCGTCCTTGATCAAAGTTTTTTACGAGTAAAGAAGCTGATACCATAAGCAATAGAGTAGTGGAATCAAACCCAGTTTTGGCCTCGATCATTTTCTCTAAAAAGTCCATTGCTGTTCTATAGCAGTTATTTTCAAGTGATGCTGCAACAATAGCATTCCAAGCAATGACATCTCTATTGGGAATCTCATCAAACAAGCCCTTTGAAGAGGCAAAATCTCCAGCCTTAGAATAAAGAGTGAGTAGAGATGTTGAGTTGGGGAGGTGAGCTAGTGCACCTAACTTTAATGCTGCACAATGGGCAGCAGTGGCAGCCACAATTTTGGGTTTCCTGAGGGACAGTTTGATATAATCAACAAGCTGAAAATGAATATCTCTCACGTGTAGGGCTCTGTGTGGCATTTCCTCAAACAGCTGAGTGAGAGTGAAAAAGCAATGACAATAACATGAGAATACGGAGACCCTGTGTCGCTTAACAATGCTGAAGTTCCCACTTTGGTGTTTATGAGAAGAAATTGAATAGAATGATTGTACTGTTTCCAGGTCCAAGCAAGGATAATTTTTCATTAACCCATTTTGTTATAAGACTACCCAATTCTCATCTTCACTTCATTCTTGATTGCAGCTACAAAAAATCCCGTCTTGCGCTGAACAACGGGAACTTCAGAGCTTAGCAATTTCGAAGCCTATGCATGGCAATAAATGGCTCCTACGTAGTAACTCTTCTATTCATAGAAAATATTGTAGCAGTGTTTTTACGTTGCCAAAGTCTTTTTTGTATTAAAGATTTAGTTGTCTTGGTCTAGTCACGTGCACTAGAGGCGAAACTAGTTTAATTAACAGTGGTTCATCAGTATCTTTTGCATCAAATACTTGTGTTTTTTTAACTGACTCTTGGTTTTTAATAAAATATGTTTCAACGAGTTCTAGGAATTTTACACCTTAGTGACCAAAATTTAAAAAGGCTACAGCCACTTTCCTGTTTTAATTTAAAAAAGAGGGGTGGTACATTCAGATGTCTCATGTTTTAATAATCACAAGCAATTCAATATGAACTGAGACATCATGGTCCAAAAACTGGAATGTTGGAAACTTGATACGAAACGTGCTCCTCCCATTGTTACACAAGAACCACATTTTCTCATCTCTCACAACCAGCATCAACAATGTGGATACAGATTCTGAACTTCTGTGAGTATACATCTTGGTCTTGGCAATGAGTTGGAAACCAAATCACCTTTTAATGAAATCTCTTCTTTGTATCTCCTGTTCGTCGTGTTAAAACAAACATAAACCTGAAGTTGAGCTCACCATGGTGGATGATCATCTGCGGAAGTTTGAGGAGGGAGAGGCTTCCATTCAGGTTTCTCATCCCAGTACATATCGTAATAAATGTGGCCAGGAGTGTGATCAAGCACGCAGCACCATATACCCACATACCGTTTAACACGTTTTCTAAATTTGTCCTCCCTTTCCTGATAAACATATGCATGGCACAGGACATGATAAACATGAATTTCTTAGCATTTTTATGTCATAAATACAAATGTGAAACTTTTCAAAAGAAATGAGTAAAGTAGTCCTTGCCTTGTCGCTGAAACCTGTGAAAGCGTCTTGCATTGAAGAGAACTGGATGACTTTTATATCCTTGAATGATGAAAATACTTGCATGTACTGCAAAGTCAAGTAAAAACACCGGGATCAACATATTTTATATAGAACCCTGAACATTGTGCATGGCCAATTTGTATTTTTGTCAACACCTCATCCATCTTTCAACCAAAAATATATTTATAAAGCGCCATGAAATTCTATGAACAGAAAAAGAGAAGAATAAAAACATGAAAATATGAATTATTTGATCAACCGAAGGGCTATATTTTGATGGCAAGAGGCTGTGGTGAGGGTGGTTACTACGTACATGAAAAGACCCTCCCATTATGCAATTCTTAGAACAATGTCCTTCATCTTACAGGAAAAAAAGGGTAGAAAGCTGCCTACAGAAGAAACCAGCCATCTTACATGTTTAGGTAATTGGTGCAGAAAGTTTTCACTTGAAGATATTTTGGAGGAATTACTTTTGAAGGAAGAAAATTGAGTTTTATGTTTTGGGTGATTGGTAAATATTCCAGCATAATTTCTTCTGGGACCCAGTATTAGCTTTCAGGATGGCAGTTATACATTACAAGTTGGACACCAAAATTACTTCTTTTGAGATTCAGATCTAATTTTCATACACCAGACATATCATCTAGCTAAAATTTCTCACACCATACTCTGAGTGAGCTTTCCGAATCAGCTGCTTATCCTTAATGGAAGTTAATGTACTTGGTATAACAAAAAAAGAGCTGGCACCCAAATATGTACTTTATTTACAGGGTTGACTTAGAAGTACATAAAACAACCCTTAAATGGATCAAAATTTTAAGTACCGTTTCTTCATTGCTATGCCTTGGAAATTTGAGTACTCCCCCAACAGTGGTATTATTTGACGCAACACAATCTTGGGTTCCTTCCTTACAGAGCTGAACATCGAGCCATGACTTCTTCACCTGAATTCAAGAACCCCGGCATAAGTTTCCAGAGTAAGATACAAGAAAAAAGGAAAAATCACAATTTAAAATGGAAATGGCATTTAATTGACCTCTGAGGGGAGGGAGGGATTATCAAGTAACGAGTACTCTCTAATATCTATTCCGGGGCCAAACTCTTCCTCTGGAAGATCTTTCAACATGACATTTACCTGCAATATAGTACATTTCCACAGCGGTGCATACGACAGTGAGAGACAATGTTTGATTGTGCAATATAGTTTTTCTAAATTTTTATTTTTTAACATTCATAAGCTAATTTTAACTTGTGAAGAAAATCATTCTATTTTTCCTTCTTACTTTTCTCTTATAAAAAAACCCTTAGTACGTGTCACCAAAATTTTTAAGGCTGTTATTCATCAATCCGGACAATGTAAAGATAAGTGAACAACAACAATAATAATTTAGGAGCCACTTGATCAAACTGGAAATACCTCAAATACATGATCCAGTGGACAGAGAAAAGGTTGTCTAGTCATAGACCCCTCCAAAACACCAGGATGGGGAAACCATAGCCTATCAACCCTGCACCATAATGGAGGCACAACCTAAACATATACATAAAGAACCCAGTTAAGATCAAATTATATAATTTCTGATGTGAAAATACACTGCACAAAAGAAACCATTAATCATAATCACTAAGAAACCCCAAATCAGCTGTATCAAATGCTCCAGGCATAAAAGTTGACCAGATACATCAACATGTTATGCAATAAAAAAATTATTACGTTGTGGATGGTAGGACTGCTTAAGAACTTTAATCATGAGAAAGTCAACTCCACGCACCCCTTATAAAAATGTGATGCAGAGAAGATCGTAAGTGTTGGGACCATAATACATATCAGCTAGCTGCTCTTGAATTGCCTCAATCTGACTATCTAGATGTTGAAAACATGCAGCACAAAACTCAGCGATTCTTTCTGCTCATGTGCCATGGTGTCGAACCTTCCAATCACCATTTGCTCAAATCTTGATAATGGCTCTCCCCTATCCACAGGCAGCAGATAGGGAATCATGACAAACTCTTCAGCAGTTGCATTACTTGATCTTGCACCAGTATCTCCTTCAGCTGATTGCTGTCCTTCTTCCTCTTCATTACCTCTGCATATATAATACTGATCATTTACCCTTTTCAGCCCAATCTCGTGCAATGTTGCACAAGTAATCTCATTGTGTGCTTTCACCACTTCAGTAAGTTCATCATCCAGGTCCACATCAAAATACTCAATAAATTTTGAAACCAACACCACATTAGGAATTGTGTAGTCAGTAAACTTCTTTGCTTTGTTTATATGCTTCTTCATCACATGTATCCAGTTGATCTTGTGATGATGCAATACACCTAGGGTTATACCCCCCTATGCCATTGCATGGTGTATTGCATTATGCATCATCAAAGGATCAACCAAATACATGTGATAAAGGAGGAGCATATGAACAAAGCAGAAAGGCTTACCGACTACAGAATTCCCTATGTGGTGTTGGTTACAAAATTTAATGAGTATTTTGATGTGGACCTAAATGATGAACTTACTGAAGTGGTGAAAGGACACAATGAGATTACATGTGCAACATTGCATAAGATTAGGCTGAAAAAGGTGAATGATGAGTATTGAATGTGCAGAGCTAATGAAGAGGAAGAAGGACAACAACCAGCTAAAGGAGATGCTGGTGCAGGATCAAGTAATGCAGCTGTTGAAGAGTTTACCATGATTCCCTATGTGCCACCTGTGGATAGGGGAGAGCCATTATCAAGATTTGAGAAAATGATGATTGGAAGGTTGGACACCATAGCACAAGACTAAAAAGATCACTATGAGTTTTGTGTTGCACGTTTTCAGCATCTAGATAGTCAGATTGAGGGAATTCAAGAGCAGCCAGTTGATATGTATTATGGTCCCAACACTTAGGATCTTCTTTGCATCACATCTTTTCATGTGTCATCTTCATTTTCAGTCTTTTGTTTTGATAGGTCTCATATTTCCTTAACCCTGTTTGATGAACTCAGTGGGAAGAAGAAATGTGTCTTTGTTGTTGCCTGCTTTGTTTCAGTTGTATTATGCTATGTTTCTAAGTTTGTTCCTTATGTCCAAGGTTGGTTCAATTTGGTTTGTAATCACTTGTTGATGGATATGTAATGATGGTGGTTAGTAATCCCAGTTTGGTTATCTTAATGGAATCATGTTCTGTTTCATGTTAAATTTGTTCACTGTGCTTTGAATAATATCTTGTAGCCTTTAGGAGTATACAATTATGGGGAAGAAAATCTCTTGCATAATTTTTCTGTATTACCTGATCAGGAAGAAAAATCAATCAGGTGATTTATTGTTTCAATTGATTTATGATTTCAACCTGAGCGAAATACTGCCACATTCTTCTAGTTGAGTCCTTGCCAGGTTTATATGAAGCAACTCTACACACACTGGATTTCCTTCATCAAATAGGGGGAGATCGTTAATATTGTTGATGTCTATGTATTTGATGAAGCCAACTCAAGCCAAGACAAAAAGGATTTGGAAGATGTCTTAGATTTAGTGTGTGTATGTAGTCTAAATCATGTGCATGCATCATATATCTTTGGTATGAGCTCTAAAAATCCTTAATGTTCTTAAAATATAAAACTGAACATGGACTAAAGTTGTTTAAGTCAAAATTCGTTAATAAAGTTTTCAACAGATTGTTTTAAATAAAATGCAAGCTAGAAAATCCTACCAGTAGAAAATCAATCGATTCAAATCTGTTTTTCAATCAATTGTTTTTATAACACTGTAACAAAGTTTAAAACTGTTTTGAAAACTTATATAAAGGCTTTCGAAAACATTTTTCTGACACGGAAAAATAGAGAGAACAGATCAGAAAACCTTGAGAACAGAAATGGTGATACAATTGTGTGATTCCAAAAGTGTTTTGTGATTCAAGAAGAACCAAAAAAGAGATTCTTGGAGGTCATCCCAAAGATATATGATGCATGCACATGATTTAGACAACATACATACACACACACTAAATCTAAGATATCTTCAAGTCTTTTTTGTCTTGACTTGAGTTGGCTTCAACAAATACATAGACATCAACAATATGAACATTAAACTTTTAGACCAAGAAGAATCATATTTTGATCCTAGGAGATACAAAAGTTTAGTTGCTAAGCTAAGTTACTTTAACACGACATTGCCTTTGTAGTGAGTGTAGTACGTCAACTTTTAAACTCTCCTTGTCAAGACCATTGGAATGCACTCATATGGATCCTAAAGTATATCAGGAATGCTTCTAGCAGAAGCCTCAATTATGAAGATAAAAGAGAAAATATTCAAATAGTTGTATATTTTGACGTTGTTGATTGGGAGGGGTTACCAAGCAATAAATGTACCACTTTAGGATATGGTGTTATCGTTGGAGGTAATTTAATATTGTAGAAAAGTAAGAAATAAAATGTTTTGGCAATATAGGTACAGAAACAAAATACATGGCAATAACATTAGTCACCTGTGAGTTCATATGGCTAAAGCAACTCCTCATAGAGCTTAAATTTAAAGAAAGATCCCAAATGTATCTCATATGTGACAACCAAACAACATAACATTGTCTAATCTTGTCTTTCATGAGAGGATCAAACATATTGAGGTAGATTGTCGTTTCATAAGAAAAAAACTAGAGTCTAGAAACATCCCCACTAGGTTTGTCAACTCTGGCGAACAATTGACGACAGCAAGTCCCAAAGAGGACCAATGACTAATCATATTTGCATCAAGCTGGGCACATAAAACTTTTATGCTCCATCATCATCAGGAAAGTATTACAATTATAAAAATAAGGAGCATTTCCTATATTATCAAGAATATCTAGATGATACATACATACATACATACATACATATATATATATATATATATATATATATATATATATATATATATATTGTGTTGTAAATAGCATATTTTTAGGATAAAAAATATTTTCAATATCTCCATGGTAATTAGAATTTTTTTTTTTGAAATCTTCCTATTCATTTCAGCATATTTTTATTTCCCCTTTTAAAAGTTTTGGTTATTACAAGTAGAGATGATCAAAATGTAATTTATGTGATATCAATAAAATAATTCTTTATTTTCTTACATGGTTCAAGTTATTATTAGGAATATTTTTATTTATTTTCATATAATATCTTTATTATTATAGAATAGCAAATATCATCTATTTATTGTATTGGTTCCATTTTCTCAATATAAATAAAACACCTGTGTTGTCTCAGAGACACACTTTCAGCCCAATGTTTTTCTCTTTCCTTCTTTAGTTTAACACTGCCATTAAGGATTTTTATTAAATTGTGAACTGCCCGCATGGTAAAAGTACCAAACAAGCTTAATGAGTAAATATTGTGCCAAAAAATTAGAAGTTTACTGCAACTTTAATGTAATTGCTAATGGTTGATAACTTACAGAAAATATACGTTAATTAACAGTGCTTATATGAGACATTTGCAATACAAAATGTAATAAAATAAGCATTTTATGATACCAGAAAATAGTTCTCACCAGTGTTCTGTTCAAAAGGGAAGCTATAGCAAGTGCTGTTCTGATCTGTTTTATCTGCACAAATTCATATACAACATAAATTAGGAGATGCAACATCACAATTTCCATTGAAAATGCAGAAGTGAAAAGGATCGAGTCGATACATGCATACTTGGTAATTAACAAGTGTAAAATGCGATTCAATGGTATGGTTCCCACTTAGCAACAAGCTTTTTGGAATAGATGGCTTGAATGACAAGAATCCCCCTGCAAAGGTTCCTCATGGGGAGTCAATATATCAACCACATGCAGATAATGAAAATAATGCATTGAAATATTAAGTACCAATTTTGGATTTTCAGCAAGAATACAAAGCAAAATATATGCTAACCAAAATTGAGGGAGAAATAACTAATTACCAGAAGGATTATAGTATTCTGGTGGGTCACGGAAAAGCATGGCTTCTCGAAGTCGGTGGCGCTTTCCTTCAGTGCCAGCATATTGAAATGTTGTGTGCACTGCATATGGCTCCAATCTGAGTTGCTGATACATAGCCTACAATCATGAATGCAAGCACATTCTTAGGAAAAAACTGACACAGTTTGTTTATATACATCACAGGGTCCAATATGTAAAAGAAAACAGAAAGTATATAACATACATAATTCGTAAAGAAGGAATTTGAAAATGAAATTAGATCCTACCTGGACAAAATATGTATGTCCACTACAAAAGATGCTTGAAGGCAAAATTCCTAGCTTTAGATTTCCATCATAAGCATAAACAAGTCCACTGTCCTCATCAACTGACGGTCCTAACTGTCTGTGAACAATGTCATTGAAACCATTCTGATCCCATATCTTATCATCAGCTAGGAGCACTTCTTTCCATTCCTTCGCTAACTTTTTTGCAGACTCGGTAGGTCTCCAATGGAAAATTCCTATGTTGTAGGCAGCACCAACTACGAAAGGTGATAGACACAATCATCGATATAGTATCTGCTCCATTAAAGCTAATAAAGTGCGATAATAAATGTAAGCGAAAAAGAGCATTGAGATTCACAGCAAAAATCAGGAGGAAAACAACTTCAATGTGTGGTATTTTAATTTGATATGCCAAACAATGTGCAATAACTTCAACAGGATTATCCTTTGTTCCTAAATAGAGACAAGACATATATAATACAATAATACTTTCAGAGTCTTGGACAAAGTGTGCATATTGGATAGTATTTTTTGCTGGCTTCTAATCTAAAGCCTTAGCAAACAAGTGATAGGAAACTCAAAAATAATGCCAGAAATGAAATTTGTATAAAAGGTTCTCTATCATTCATATAAAGAACATTTTCAAACAGTATATGTGGTTTGATTTTGACTTGCAAATAAAGTTCAATACAACTCAAAATCGTGGAAGTGAAGGCCTACTACTAAAACCAGTATGGGAACAGTAAAAATCAAAGCAGTAAGTTCTGCTCATTATATCATACAAAAATATTCACCTTCTTGCCAAATTTCCAGACTATCATCAACCACTGTTGGAACAACTTGATCACTGGATGTTAAAACATCTGCTTCAGGATAACGAGCTAGATATGGAAGTGGGTTCTGCTCCACGATCACATAATTGCATATAAGTTTTAAGGATAAAACATATCTCAGAAGAACAACTACATTGAATAGAACATGTAAAAAGTCCCACAATAATTGCACATAAAGAAGTATGAACAAGATAAAGAACGGACACCGGATAGAAACAGAGAATTAACAAGCTGGAAAAGAAACTAATAATACATGATAAAAGAAATAAATCAAAAAGGAAATGCTCTAATAGTCACATTTTGCAGCTACTACGAAAATTTGGATGATTCATAAAAAACACAGCTAGCATATGAATCACCCTTAAAAGTTAAAACTAAACATGTATTGAGGAATGGAGAAAAGCACCTTCAACCAAACCATGTCAGTGTCACACATCAACAGCTCGTAACCGAGAGGCACTATCAAGTTGATCAGAATAACTTTTTCTCTCCCCATTTTGTGAAATGTCGGAGACCCCCAGCCAACATCTTCCGTACTCATATGGCTCCCCATGTCAAAAACTGGTATCCCTTTCCAATAAAGCGCCTCCAACAACTTGGTGTCCATTGCACCTAAAAGGTAAAGTTCAAACCCTTTTTACAAACTCTGGTCAACTGTACACAATAGCCGGTTTTCATCTCTATCAAGGACAATAACAAAACACATGACAGTGAAAGTTAGAAGCCTCAAAATTGAAACACTCACCCACAAGAAAATTAGAAACTTCCAGATCATTCAACTGTTGAACCCAGGTCAGAATAAAGTCCATGAAGGCATAGTTACCAAAGGTCACTATTATAATGTTATCTTTCACCCTTTTCTGAATCAATTCTTTGGTCAATCTGAAAGCCTCCAAAGGTGGAATCTTTTTATTGCGGGGAGGAACATCCAAAATAGGTCTTGCCCTCACATCTCGTGCCTCCGGAGGAACAGAAGGCACGGCAACTGTGGCTAACCGAGAGCCGTTGAGCGTTCGGTCTGTAAGATGAACATCCTCATCTGAAAAACATGAGCAGTTCAAGGTTTGAATTTGAAATCACACCCACATATGAAATTAATAAAGGGTCAAAAAGGAAAACGCAAAAGAAGCTCAATGTATTGAAAAGCGCCACATACAAAAGGCACCCTTAACAATAACAGGGCATTAAAGGACACAAAAGTGGAACCAATGTCAATTGCTCAAACAATATCTATCTCCAACTAAGGAAGGTTAACAACACATTTAAAATTGACAAAAGGGTGTGTCACATTCACAATAAGTAACAAAAAAGGTGTGAAATTTAGGGAAAAAAATGAGTATGAATGAGAGTGTGAAAAGGGTAGAGTTAAGTAAAGGGTACTTGAAAGGGACCAAGAAGAGGGGTTGGTGGAGGGATAGCGAATGGCGGAGAAGACATAGAGTGAGGAAAAAACGATGCCAATGATGACAACAGTGTAGATCGTGAGGAACAGAGGCCTAGAATGAAGCACTTCCTCACACGCCATCAATGGAAAGAAGAAATCACAGAGAGATTCAGATTTGCGTCTTCCAATTTGAGTCTCTTATTGTGGCAATGAAAGGTCAACCCTTAATTCATCCCTCCCTGGTGAGTTGAACATGAAACTCTGTCTGAACAAGGAATCTTAACTACTCTGTTTCTGTTCATTTTGGATTCATCACACTCACTCATTCAGGCTATTTTTCATAATCTGCAACTGTAAAAAAAAAAATTACTTATTACAAAATTAAAGTTTAGTTTGGGAAATTGAAAATAATTTCCTACAGAAAAATATTTATCATATATGTATTTTTTAATAATTTAAAATATTTCAAATGGTGTTATTAGACATGGATTAACTAACATGAGGTATTTGATACGAATGTATAAGAATAAACTAGTAATTGAAAATAACATTTTTTTATGGAAAAATATTTATCGCATAAAAGCATAAGTTACTTATAAATAATTCTAAGTGCTGTTGGTTGAACTCCAAAAACAAACCTTTAATAATATGTATTAGCCATTTTCAATACTATGTTTTTACATATATAAAAATTAACATAAAAATAATTAAAGAAATGTTATAGTTTGAGATAGATGTATCTAGTACTTTATCTATTTTTTTATTATAAAAACCATTTCTAGATTTTTTTTTTTAAACTTATAAAGGGAACAATAAAATATAAAATCGAATAGAACTAATGTTAGTCAATCGCCATACTTTTTTAGAATAAATGTTTTTGTAATTTACTTTTTTATTATAATTGAAAGTAGTTCTTTCTTTTTTTCTTTAGCTTATTTTCTCTTCTAAAAATATTACTACATACATTATTATCATATCATATATCAAAATATGTTATATACTGTAATAAACTATGCATTATAATACAATATTATTTATGACAATGAAAGAAAAACATAAAAGTAATAAAATATTGTGTCACTGTTATTACATAAAAAAAATGAGTTTGATTTTGTAGAAAGAATAAAAAAACACATTATTAATTGTCAGAAATTATGCTAGCATAATATTTAAGATAATTTTCATAAAAATAACAAATTTACCTCATATTTGCAATTGATTGAGAATATAAAAACCTTACTTATTAAAATACCTATGCAAATTATATATAACTGAGAGTTCATTGTACGATCTTCTTTTTTTTCACTCGTTTTATTTTGTACTATTGTCTCCTTCGTTTGCTTGATTTTTTTCTTAACCAAGCTATATCATTCTCATGAAAATTTAGTTTTCGTAATGTTTTTTTTTCACATGAAGTTGTTGTTTGCAGTTGTATGTGTATTTTGATTAATGTTGTATATAGAAATTAAAGTAAGAGGATTTTATAAAAGAATAATTTATTTAATATAATGTTTATTTTTAATTGTTAAGAAAAAAAATATATTAAGTATCTATCGTTTTATCATCTAATTGTTTAATTCAACTTTTAAAAAAGGGTCTATAATTATTAGTTTATAATTCAAATATATTATTTGAGGCATGTTGTGAAAAAATATAGACAGACAAATTTAGACTTACATTAGTATTAACACCATAAGTATTTCCTTACCATTTGAATTTATTTAATAACTTAGTCACCCATATTATTAGATGTTAATTTGATATTTATGTAGTTTAAATTTGATCACGTTATTGTTTTTTTTTTTTTTATAACATAAGTGGATATCATATGGAAAACAAAGGAATGAACTAATCAAAATAAACCTTTGATTGCAACTAAAAAACTTTTAACTATAAGTTACCCAAAAAAAAAAAACTCAAACCTAACTCCTTTAATATAGATAAACTAGTCTAATTTTCCTAACCAAATAAACATTGCCCAGTGACAAGTTAAATAAAACCTGTAATTAGATCTCAACTTAAAAAACTATAAAGACTGGTCATGAATGATAAAACAATGCTTAATCAACATTAACTACTCAATAAATTAGCACATGTGATTTGAAGAAATAAAAGTTATTTAGAAAACTTAGGATTGAATGTAATTATGAATTTATGGTTGACTTAAAACTATCCTTCTTATGAGAAAAAAAAGAGTTACCATAATCAAACAAATTAAAGTCATAACCTAACATCTTATATGTTACCTAACTAGGTTCCCAGGTTCCATAGTCTTTCAATTATCATTAGACCACATCATTAATATTAATTAACACAAATTCATTTTTATTACCAGAAAATTTAGGGTACTTTGTAATGTTTAACTTTGACTTAAACTATGCTTAAACACCTAATCACCTAAACCATAAACAAACCATTTAAACCAACATGGTTAACCTAATTTTTATCATGCTGTAACCCAAGATTAATGTGTTGATCCTTAACAATTTGTTATCAAATTTATTAGATGTTTCATTCTCATGTTTTTAATTGTGCACTGAGGGGCTGAAATAACAATTATTCATGAAAAAAATTTATTAATTACACATTTCGGTACGTATTTTTTAATCTAAAAGATACATTCTAAAATATATAATCCATTATGTTTTTTCTAGAATTGTAGATACTTCTAAAATGTACTAATGTATTATAGATTACAAATTCTAACATGTACTTTTAAATCATAATGTATTTTTTTATTAAGGTAATATCTTTGTTTATTACAATACATTTATAAAATGTATTTTTTGTTTTGTAGAAATACAAAATAAAAAATATATTATTGAATGTATAATTCAAAATATAATGTAATATATTCCAAATTATATAATTTAAAATACTGTATAATTTAAAATATAAATTTTAAAAATATTAAAATTGAAATTTTAATTCATGTAAGGTACATATTTAAAAACATAGGAGGTAGAATGCAACGCCTATTATCATGTATATTTTATGGACTTCATAACACTTAGGCCGAAACCAATTAAAATAGATAATTTTTTTATGCACCTTATGGTTTCCATAAGTATCCCATCGGCTGGTTAAAAGAACAAATTAGTTCCTTGCTTCTGCCCCTGTCACATATGTTGTCTCATCGATGTACTTAAAAGAAGAAAATGTACCGTGTAATTTATAAGTAATTTTTTATAAAAAAACTTTTTAGATTGTATTATTATTTAGAAGATTATAAAATTAAGTTAAAAAATAATTTTTAATTTGTGTAATCTAAGAGACTCTCGAATTACATAATAGAATTTTTTTTTATGAAAAAATAACTTACCATCTATATAATTTAGAGTTGAAAAATCAAAAATTTTGAAAAAAAAAATTCAAATTATACAATCTAGAAATCCTTATTTTAATTTTAGATTACAAAATAAAAAATTCTTTTATGTAAAAATTGACTTTCAAATTATAAAATAGGAAACTCTTTTTTTTTGGTCAAGTAAAAATCATCATATTTATAAAGATGTATTGGAAATGAAAAAAAAAAAAAAAAAAAAAAAAAAAAAAAAAAAAAAAAAAAGCTCCTTAAGATACCCAGGTGTTACTTAAACTGACTAAGATTGGAAAGAGGCTTTATTCACTGTTTTGATTGATTATTGCAATTTTATTGGTTATTTCGTTGTCATTTCTTGAATTCTGTCATTTATCTTACTTTTTAACTAATATTATTTACCATTTTTAGTCATTTATACTAAATTAGTAATCTAAATAATCATTATCCTAGTAAATAATAAAATTTGTGTTACTAATAATTTATTTCATTGTTGTTGACTTTTCAATGCCAAGAATAGGTACATTTACTATTAATCGAATTCTTAATACGTTTCTATTACTTGTTTTCGGGGATGAAGTTCCCTCTTGGGGCATCGACTTCAAATTTACTTGGCTAATGGGTTATTTTTGGTCCTGCTATTCCACCTCCTAAATTACTATTTAAATCACTTACTCAAAAAAAAAGAATAACATTAAAGCTATCGTTTCTATGTTTAGTTAAAAAATACTTCCAACTGAAATATATCTAATTTTGATTAATATTAAAGCTATCGTTTCTATGTTTAGTTAAAAAATACCTCCAACTGAAATATATTTAATTTGATTAATTTTAAGACAAGGAAAGCTGGTGTTTTTTTTTTTCTTTCTGGAAAAGTTGTTATTTTTTTTTTAATTTTTAACACGATAAAAACTTGTTTTCATTTAATTATTCTTGTATGAAATATATGAAAATTTTAACACAATGAAAAGAATTTATCATTGTGTTATTTTAAAAAGATAAAATTATAACAGTAGAAAATTATTTTCGTTATGTTATCTTTAAGAAAATTATCGTATCCAGAAACAAAATCTGTTGTGTTATTCTTTTAAAGAATTAAAGAAAAATTGAAAAGAACAGAAATAAATTTTCAGAATACTATTTTTTTTTATAAGTTAATACAATCAAACTTGTTTGCAGTTGAATGTGTATTTGATTAATGTTATATATAGAAATTAAAGTAAGAGGATTTTATAAAAGAATAATTTATTTTATATAATGTTTATTTTTAATTGTTAAGAATATATATATATATATATATAAAGTCAATTAAGTATCTAAGTTTTATCATCTAATTTTTTAAGTCAACTTTTAAAAATGGGTCTACAATTATTAGTTTATAATTCAGATATATTAATTGAGGCATTTTGTAAAAAAAAAAAATAGACGGACAAATCTATACTTATATTAGTATTAACACCGTAAGTATTTACTTACTACTTGAATTTATTTAATAACTTAATAACTTAATCACCCATATTATTCGATTTAATTTCATATTTATGTAGTTTAAATTTTATGACGTTATTTTTTTTTTTTCAACAGAGGTGGATATTATATCGAAAACAAATGAATGAACTAGTCAAAAGAAACCTTTGATTGCAACTAAAAACTTTTAACTATAAGTTACCCAAAAAAAAATCAAACCTAACTCCTTTAATATATAAATAAACTAGTTTAATTTTCCTAACCAAATAAGCATTGCCCCATGACAAGTTAAATAACCTATAATTAGATCTCAACTTAAAAAACTATAAAGACTGGTCATGAATGATAAACCAAAGCTTAATCAACATTAACCATGCAATAGATTAGTGCTTGTGATTTGAAGAAATAAAAGTTATTTAAAAAACTTTAGATTGAATGTAGTTATGAAGTTATGGTTGACTTAAAACAATCCTTCTTATGAGAAAAAAAAAGAGTTACCACAATCAAACAAATCAAAGCCATAACCTAACATGTTATGAGTCACCAACTAGGTTCCTAGGTTCCATAGTCTTTTAATTATCACTAGACCACATCATTAATATTAATTAACACAAATTCATTTTCATCACCAGAAAATTTATGGTACTTGGTAATGTTTAACTTTGACTTAAACTACACTTAACCACCTAAACTATAAACAAACCATCTAAACCAACATGGTTAACCTAAATTTTATCATTCTGTAACCCAAGATTAATGTGTGGCTCCTTCACAACTTGTTAATCTGCACATGAGGGGTGAAATAACAATTGTTCCTGAAAAAATGTATTAATTGCATATTTCAGTATGTAATTTTGGATTTGAAAATACCTTTCAAAATATATAATCTATTATATTTTTTTAGAATTGTAGATACCTTTCATAATCTATTATACATTTTAGTATGTATTTTTAGATCCATAATGTATCTTTTAAGATTATAATACATTATGAAAATGTACTTTTTTTTTTATTTCTG
>Ga0209489_101645_pt1 | contig 45950 bp, 45 predicted proteins | sample SiratrowhiteBW_FD_187527 | JGI IMG/M metagenome (GOLD analysis project Ga0209489, IMG submission 187527) | Root nodule microbial communities of legume samples collected from California, USA - Siratro white BW (SPAdes) (version 2) | ecosystem: Host-associated > Plants > Roots > Nodule | place... | reverse complement strand
TTTTATTGTTTTTATTTTTATATATATATATATATATATATATATATATATTTATTGCTCTTTAATATTTATTTATTGTTTTCTTTTGTTTTGAATTTTTTTATTTTCTTTTTTCTTTTTTATTTCATTATTTATATTTTCGTTTTTATATTATTATTTTTCTTTATTTTAATTAAAGAGCTAACTTTAATTTTTTTTATTATATATTTTTTAAAACATCTAAAGTATTATTTTTCTTAGTTTATTGAATTTTTTTCTAGTTTTTACTTATTTTTAAACATAATTTAAAATTTCATATAAAATCGAGTGTTGACATAAAGAATTTAAATAACATTTGAAAAAGGTGAGTATGTGATTATTAGCAATGTGCTCGAATGCATTTTTGGTTTAATCTTATATGCCATGCGGCGCGCAATACATGTGACTAAACGAAAAGTTAAACCTTTGAACTTGCCTAGATTGACGTGAAGGGAAATTAATATCCGGCAACTTTAAGCAATTGGCGTGAAGGGGAAGTAACATCCACCAACTTTTTCTCGGGTATAAAAAAATAAAATTATTTTAAACTATTATTCATCTTTGGATTTCATTATACACTACTTTATATAATAAAATATTATGTAAATAATAATATATATAATTGTTAAATGGTGATCAAAATGAAGAATAGTGTCAAATATCAGTGCCCGTATATAAAAGGTCATATGCATCGGTTTGGATATATAAAAGGTCATAAGCATCGGTTGGTTGGCTCGAATATTGAAGTCCAGACCTTGGCATTGATGCTCAATGTAACATTGTCATTTATATTCCGAACCTTAAATTCAATATTATCATCCAAATTTGAATGTTAAACCATATGGAATTGTTATTTAAATTCCGGATATTAAATTCAGCACTATCATTCGAAACCTGACATTATCATTCAAAGTTTGGATGTTAATAAAGTCCGATGTTAAATGTAATACTGTCACTGAAATATTAAATTCGACACTTTCACCCAAACCCAAATATTAAAATAAGAAAAAAAACAAAAAAAATAATAAAAACAAAAATTAAAAACAAAAATAAATAAAAAATAAGATAATTGCTTTCTATATTATATAAACTATTTTATATTTAACAAATTCTTAATATATCAATAATATTTTTATTATTTTTATTTATTTATTAAATCTTTTTTTCTCACACTCTCAATTGAATCCGGCGTTAAATATTATCAATATATATCATTGTTCCATCTCAAATTATAAATATTATAATAATAAAATTTTTAATAAACTAATGAAAATAAAATAACTATACAATTTTTTTTATACTGTACAAATTGTTACTTGCACTTGTAATTTTTTAAAATACTGAAATCATCCTTAATATTTATAAATTATTAATTTCCGTCTTCTTCTATTCATTTTTTCTTTTACAATAAAAATATACCCTAATTCATTCTTATATCTAATGATTTTTGTTATTTTTTTATAACATTACTTTTTATATAAAATTGTGAATCTTAAATATTTTACAATTTACACTTTTTATAATGTGCTTCAATTTTTTCCTTACAACTCAATTTTAGTTTCTTCTTAATATCCATATAATTTGATGAAGCTATAACAAATAATATATAAAGAAAAAGAAAATAAAAAGTAAAAATATTATTTTATTAATTTAAAATTAAAGGAACCTCTCAAAATATACATGTGTGAGAGAGAAAGAGAGACTTTAACTCTTTTCTAATTTGATGGTTTCACTCGATGTGAGTCAATTATGCCTGTAAAAGAGAAAAAAAATTATTAAATAAATAAATTTAAAAATAAAAATAATAAAAATATTATTTTTATATTAAATATTTGTTAAGTGCCGGAAGGAATTGCTAAAAAATAATAATAAAGAATAACTGTTTTAAAACAATTTGTGTGACGTAATCTTCTTATTTTTCTTCACCTTTAACTCTCCACAAAAATAAAGAATATAATAAAAAAAAATAACAAATAGCCGTCTTCCTGATTCTCTTTACTCAACTATTCACTTACTCCACTTAATAATAAGAAAATAAAATAAAATAATAAATAATAAACAACAGAAAAATATAGCTGTTCCCTCGCACTTCTCACACACAAATGTTTTGCACCATTCCATAACCCACTCCTCTCAAACCCACGCTATGACTCATCACTCTCTTCCACACGGAGAAAAGAGGTTTTTTTTTTTTTTTTTAAAGCTTTGCTTCATTTTGATATGAAAAAACAGCACCCACACCACACCAACTCCCACATTGCAATCCACCACTGTAAACGCTCATGGTTCATGCAACTCACAAACCACCCTCACGCCATCTGGGTTCCTCCAACGCCACCCAGTTCGCCTTGACTCCTCCATACGCATCCTCGTCACCCTTGAGACGCACATCGCCACGCTCTCCAATGGCTTCCGTGTCGCTACTGAGTCATCCCTCACTGCCCACACGGCCACCGTCACATGATCACCCAATCCTTCATTCTCTCCCTCGTAACCACCTCCCATCGTGCACCTCTCCAAACCCAACAACGCTGATGAGAAGCTCCCTCTTCCACATAACCTAACCTTTCCACATACACTCTACAGCACACAAGCAAACACCATGGATATTTGGTCCTGGATATGTGAGCTTCCCAACTCGGTGGAGTGGACCGAGTCTGACTCGCCATTCATGTTCGAACTGGCGAGTGAAGAGAAGGATAACTCGGCTCGTTCCATCCACCTGAAAGCTGAGAGAACCTCCGGGTCTGACTCAGAAGCGGTGGTCACCTTCACCGTATGCTTGCAAGGCATTCACATTCACATCCCAATATTATGTTTGCATGCAAATATCTCATTTACAACTACGTGTCAATATTTCATTCACATACCTAATGTGGCTACATTTCACTTTAATCCTTGTCAATATTTCATTTATATTTACGTACCAAATTTGCATGGACATGTGGGTTCCATTTTATTTTAATGTTTGCCAAATTTTAATATGAACTTTTTAAAATATGAATAAGCTCTAAAAATAAAGACTCAAATTATTGATTGTATAATTCTGAATACAATTTCCTATTCCAGATTATACAATTGCATTCTAAATTGTTAATCCAGAATGTGAATATCTTAGTTGATATCTATTATTTAGTGATCAATTAAGTCAAATAATTGATATCTAGATACTAAGGTTTTAGTAACCTATGTCATTAAATTCTAAATTGATATCTAATTAAGTTAGAAACTAATTTAGAATCTAATGTTAGATATCAATTATTTGGCTTAATTGATCACTAATTTCAACATTATCTTTATTTTATAGTTATTTACCAACTAAATTTTATTTTGATAACTATTTTGATAATAATCAATAACTATTCTATTTGATAGCTAAATATTGATATTTAAATAACTTTTTTTTAGAGTGACTTTGTAGATTATTGAATGATTCCAATTTTGGAGCATGATATTCCATAAAATAAGAGGTTGGATGTGAAAAGTTAAATTTAATTTTGTGGGTAATGATGATGAATTGAATAGAGGCGACTGGCTTAAGAATTTTAAGGCGAATGAGGTAGTAAAAATTTTGAGACGTCATTTATAGTAAGTTGTATGTATTTGTGTACTTTCAAAATGATGTAAACGCTCAAGGTGTAAACTTCACATCAGTTAAGACTGGTCGGGGCTCTAGACAGGAAGAATCTATTGGTTTCCTCCCAATCGTTTCCTATGATGTACGCCAGCTTGCTGCAGGTGAAGTTAATGTTTCCTCGTCAGTCAAGTGTTGTGAGGTTTTCTCCAAAGGTGCCAAAATGATTGAATTTTAATGAGATGTTTAAAATATCACACTCTCATACTAAAAGACAATATTTTAAATAAATATATTATTTTATTAAAAAATAAAATATAATAATAAGTTATAAGGTAGTTTCAAACTATCTTTATTCTAAAGTAATATAGTTGTTATATTTTAATATTCAAAAGGAAAACTGCACCCCAAGTTGTAAATAAAATATGATGCTGCTTTCCATACTTTTTATTTGAAAACTAAATTAAAGGTTAGAGAGAGATGAAATCATTGCGTTCACATTTATTTATCTTTTTCGGGGTTGAAAGCATATTGGGAGAAGCGGTCATATTTTATGAAATCACCCGACACCATTTGTCCTATGTTATAACATCAGGAGTTTTACGACACGGTCGATTAAGATATAATTAGATATCATAATAGCTTAAAATATAATCGATTTATAATATAATTCTAACGGAGTAATAGAGTGGAGGCTTATTACGACATTTATATATATGACTTTTGTATCTATTCCGAATCAAACTTAGGTTTGTCCGTTTCATATCAGGTCTAATCCATTGTCAATCAGAATTAAGTAACATATATCTTAATTGATATTGGTTGGTCCTATAAATACAATTCAGGTTTTACAGGAAATATCATCTCTTATTTCATCCTTACACTGTTATACTATTTTCTTTCATACACACCTAAACACTTTTACTGACTTGAGCGTCGGAGAGTCTTCTGTAGGTGGACCATCCTTCGGTTTAGAAGCGGAAGACGATTCATAAACTGATCTCAACACGGGAGACGAGTCGAACTCAGGTCGGGTAAGAACATTTTTGTACCCACCGTGGGCCTTGAGTAAAACTAATCCTAGGACCACGTTTGTATTTTCTTTGCAGCAATGGACCCATCCGTGATGGAGACCCTCCAAGGGGTCGTCCAACAAAGCGTAGAGGCTGTCAGAGCTGCCCTGAGGGAAACCAAGACCAAGGTCCAGAATGCGTTGCAGGCCACACTCCAGAAGAATGAAGCCCAGGTACAGAAGACCTTGCAGGAGGCGTAAGACAGGATCGACGCCCGGATCTGAAACCAGCAGAGGCATCACGATGAGGACATGCACACTCTCTATGATCGCATAACCACCTTCCGTGGAGGAAGCGGACAGTCGTCCCGGAGCCCCTACCCAAACCCCTCCACGAAGTGGAACGGGGAGACATCCGCGAGAAGTTCTGACGAATCTTCAGGAAGCAAAATACTAACTAAGAGCCAGATGACAGAACATGTCCATTCGTCGCGAACGGGGCGAACGCGGGAATCCAGCAGGTGTCATTCGCGAAACTATCATAGCACCCCCTTCAACAAAATTCCTTCCCCACCATTGAGGGACGAATTGAGGGAACACATTAGTGGTTTCCATCCCTTCACAGCGGAGGTAATGATGGCATGACTCCCATCAAAATGGCAATGGCCGCACATGGATACCTACGACGGGACCACCTACCCCAGTACCCATGTTAAGTCCTACATAACACAGGCGAATATCTTTTCTCTAGACGGGCGAGTCCACTGCCGACTATTTCCAACAACACTGTGAGGACCTGCATTGGATTGGTATTACTCCTTACCTGCTAATTCAGTCAATTCTTTTGAGATGCTCTGTGTCAGGTTCACCGCTAGGTTTGCCGATAGTAAACCGGCATCAACCTCGTCAGCTTCACTCCAGAATGTGGTTAAGGGGGACAATGAGAGCCTTTGGCATTACATGGCCCGATTCACTCGGGCAACGTTGTCAATCCCTGATTTGCACCCGGCTGTAGCCTGACACTCACTTCTTGTGGGACTAAAGCCGGGCCCATTCCTTGAATCACTCTATGTTGACCCACCACCCAACATGGACAGCCTGAGGACAAGGACAACCAGGTACATGAGCATCGAGGAGATTACGGAGGCACGAAAGCGACGTCCTCAGTCCACAATTGAGGGCCAACGATCCCAGAAGCGCGGCCAGGCCGAGACGCTTCGATCGATATACCCCTCTGAATACCACACGAGAAGCAGTACTACAAGAAGCATGTTCCCTGGACCTTATCCGCCTTCCTCGGCCGGGACGGTCTCAGCTTGGGGTTGACCCCGCACTCCAATGCAGCTACCATCAGAACATTGGACACAACACCAAGAGTGCACAAAGGTCAGGGACCTCATTGAGGAGCTCATCCAATCTGGTGCCTTAGCCCTCTTCGTTCAGAAGGGGCGCCAGTTCCGAGAAGGGCCACGAGACTTCGGGAACCGTGTTGGAAGAGGCGGTGGATGAGGTCGAGGCAGGGGCTGAGGGCGTTACTGTCCCAAAGAGGAAAGAGCAAAACAACAAAGAGCTGAAGACAGATAGGCATGCCAGGACCCGAATATGGCGACAGGGTCTATCAACATGGTGGAGATCCAATTTGGATCCGTAGGGAACCCTTACCCCTATCCAAGCACACTGAAGAAATCAAGCGTTGAGCCTCCCATTCAATTCGGTATAGTCGGGACGATTGCGGGCGGCTTTGCGGGAGGGGGTTCGTCTAGCTTTTCCCGAAAGCGACATTAGAGGAACATCAATTCGGTTAGCTATCTACCAACCCGTTCGCAACCCACAATCACCTTCTCGGATTCGGATTTCTCAATTAACGATCCGAATCAAGATGAACCAATGGTGGTGATAGCGCGGATAGCAAATTGGAGGGTGCATAAAATCCTCATCAACCAAGGAAGCTCGACAGACGTACTCTATTGGTCAACCTTTAAAAAGCTCAAGATACCCGAGTCTTCTATCCAGGCATACTCCGAGCCCCTTCTCGGTTTTGTTGGACAGAAGGTGTATTCTCGGGGGTTCATCGACTTGCTAACAACCTTTGGAAGGAGACAAGCCTACAGAACACTGATGGTCCGTTACATTCTGGTAGATGCAGATACGACTTACAATGTGTTGATCGAACGAAGAATGCTAAATCAGCTTAGAGCAATCGTCTCCACTCCCCATATGGCCATGAAGTTCCCCGTGTCAAACGGAGAGATAATAACGGTGAAGGCCGACCCGAAGAAGGCTAGACAATGCTATATGCAGAGCCTTAGGGTTGTTCCTTATACCCTGAGGACCACGATGGAAGGGCAGGCGGCCCAGGCCGTAGGAAAGCAGTCCCCAGAAACAACCGAGTGCAATAACATGGAGTCAGCACCGACACCTGTTTTGAAGGACAAAAGCCAGGAGTACGGGGAGATCGACCTGGATCCAAGAGCTGAGTTTGAAGAAAACCGACCCACTTTTGGTGAACCTTTGACAACAGTTACAATAAGTGCAGACCAACTCCATACTACAAGGATTGGGCTCGCCTCGAGTCGAGAAATCAGAAAAGAGTTAGAACGAGTTCTGCTGGCCAATGCAGATCTCTTCGCCTTGAGCCCCGCAGACATGCCGAGAATAGATCCGGACTTCATGTGCCACCGGCTAGCACTCTTACTGCAGGCAAAACCGGTTGCACAGCGGAAGAGGAAGATGAAAGAGGAACGACGCACCGCGGTAGAGTCGGAGGTATCCCAACTTACTAAGGCAGGGTTCATTAGAGAAGTCATCTACACCACCTTGCTCGCCAACGTGGTAATGGTGAAGAAGGCCAGTGGGAAGTGGCGGATGTGTGTCGATTACACTGATTTGAACAAAGCCTGCGCGAAGGACACGTATCCATTACCAAACATCAACTGACTGGTGGAAGGGATCTCAGGACACAAGATGTTGAGTTTTCTTGATGCTTACTCGGGATACAACCAGATACGGATGTACCCTCCAGATGAGGAGGCAACGACATTTATGACAAAACGGTCTAATTTTTGCTACCTGGTAATACCATTCGGGCTCAAAAACACGGGTGCCACCTACCAACGCCTGATGGATAAAATCTTCAATGAATTGCTTGGGAAGACCATGGAAGTGTAAGTTGACGACATGGTCGTCAAGTCCCAAAAGGCCGAACACCATCTGGCAGATCTAGAGTCGGTCCTTGCGAGAGTCAGGAAGCATGATCTGAGACTTAATCCAGAAAAGTGCATCTTCGGAGTGGGCAGAGGTAAGTTTCTCGGTTTTATGACTACGCAAAGGGGAATTGAGGCCAACCCCGACAAATGCAAAGCCATCCTGGGAATGCGGAGCTCGACTTGCGTGATACAGGTACAGCAGCTGAATGGCAAGTTGGCAGCATTATCTAAGTTTCTGCCAAAACTGACTGAAAAGGCGAAACCGCTCTTCAAATTGCTCAAAGGAGCAAAAACCTTTGAATGGGATGCAACCTGTGAAAGCATGTTCCAGCAAATAAAAAAAAAAACTTGTCAACTTTGCCAGTACTAGTAAGTCCCCCGCCACAGACTCCTTTACTTATATATCTGGCCGTGGCATAGATGGCCATCAGTGCAGTCCTAGTATATGAAAAGGGCAGGGAACAGAGTCCGGTTTATTTCACAAGCAGGACTTTACAACCGGCGGAAGAGCGATATCAGGTGGTGGAGAAGTTGGTGCTAGCACTAGTATTCTCGGCTAGAAGGTTACGACACTATTTCCGCAGCACCAACTGACCGTGAAAACCGACTACCCCATCAACCAGATTTTGTAGAGGCCTGAGCTGGCTGGAAGGATGACGGCATGGCCTATCGAGCTCTCAGAGTTCGGTCTACGATACTAGGCTAGAGGTCTAATGAAAGCCTAGTTCCTGGCGAATTTCCTCATCGAGTTACCACCGGTTGCTGAAGAAAAAATTGTTTGGCTACTAAGCGTAGACGGTTCCTCAAATAGGAAGGGAAGCGGTGCCGGTATCATCTTGGAAGGACCCGGAGAGATGGCGGTAGAGCAATCTATCCGATTCTGGTTTGACACTTCCAACAATCAAGCCGAATACGAAGCCCTGATAGTAGGGTTGAGACTAGCAAGAGACTTGGGTGTAAAGAATCTCAAGGTCCAGACCGATTCACAGCTAATAGCAGGGCAAATGAATGGCGACTATCAGGCACTAGAGTCTCTCCTCCAGAGGTACTACCACGTGGCAAAAAACCTAACTCTCCATTTCGACGAAGCGAGCATTGTCCACGTTCCCCGAATTGAGAATCACAAGGCTGATGTCCTGTCCAAACTTGCGAGCACCAAGAAGATAGGACAACACAGGACGCTAATGCAAGAGGTACCGTATGCGCCTAGCTGGAATCTGGAGGATGTCTTCGAGATCCGGAACGAAGGGGATAATTGGATGACACACATCTTGAATTTCTTGATTCACGATACGCTTCCCGAGAACGAGGCGGAAGCAAGAAGGGTGAGGAGACAAGCGGCCTCCTACACTGTGATTAGCAGAGAATTGTTCAAGAGAGGATTCTCCATTCTTCTACTAAAATGTCTAGATCCCACTCAGGCCGAATACGTCTTGGCCGAATTACACAGAGGGATATGTGACATGCATTCGGGTACCAAATTAATGGCGGTCAGAGTGCTGAAGGCTGGATACTACTAGCCGATGATCAAGAAAGACGCCCAGAGTTTCACCAAAAGGTGCCAAGAATGTCAGCGATTCGGGGCCGTCTTTAGCGCGCCTCCCGAGGAGATACATCAGACTTGTTCTCCATCGTCTTTTAGCTGATGGGGAGTGGATATTTTAGGACCATTCCCGTTGGCAAAAGGACAAGTAAAATTTCTCATCGTAGTCATCGATTATTTCATCAAATGGATGGAGGCCAAGCCTATTACGAATATAACGACACATAAGGTACAAAACTTCCTGTGGAAGCATGTCATTTGCTGCCACGGACTACCCCACAGCGTGGTAATAGACAACGACAGATAATTCACAGACCGCCACCTTGAGCAATTCTTCAAGGGACTCGGGATAAAGCACCTGGTAACAAGTGTCGGGCACCCGCAAATGAATGGACAGGCGGAGGCCGCCAACAAAGTCATATTGAGCGAGCTAAAGAAGAGGCTGGGCCAACTTAAGGGGTTGTGGGCCGAAGAAATCCCGAGTATCCTGTGGAGCTATCACTGTACGCCCCAATCCTCGACCAAGGAGACCCCTTACCAACTGACATACGGAACTGACACAATGATACTTGTTGAACTCGGAGAAGCTTCATGGAGACGAGAGCACTTCGACGAGCAAAGTAATGGTGACAACTTTCGTGTCGACTTAGACATGGTGCAGGAAGTGCGCGAAGAAGCTAGGATCCGGGCAGAAGCTGCTAAGCTCAGGGCAGCCAGAAGGTACAACACCCGGGTACGAAGAAGAGCCTTCCAGAAAGGGGACTTGGTATGGCGGAAGGTCGGAGAAGCCCGTCGTGAACGGCAAGAAGGAAAATTAGCAGCAAATTGGGATGGCCTCTACCGAGTGACCGACGCATTCGGTAACGACGCCTATAAGCTTGAAGAGTTGAGTGGCAAACCTGTACCCAGAACGTGGAACGCTACTCATTTGAAAATGTATTACAGTTAAACCGTTATGGGGGTACTCTTTCCTTGACTTGGATTATTTCCCTAAGGAGGGTTTTGCCAAGCAAGGTTTTAACGAGGCCCACGAATAAAGTCAATAAATTCGGTTTACAATTCAACAAATATTATTTTATGTGCATTTCTTTTTACCATACATGAATAAGGTGACCTCAAGTGGCACCTTGACACCATAACTAGCAAAGTAACATATAAGGCGGGTTAATAAATGAGAGTCGTAACCCAGGAACTAAGTCAAAATCGGGTCAACGAAGGAAAACCGTGACCTAAAAGCCAAGTCAAAAGTGCTTGGACTATAAGTCGGGTTAATGAATGCGAGACATAACCTAGAAGCTAAGTCAATAACTGGTTAACAAAGACAAAAGTAATTGGACCACAAGTCGGGTTAACGAAGCAAAATCGTGCCCTAAAAAATAAGTTAAGCCAAAAAGTTGAGTTAGTTGTACCCAAAAGAGCCAACTTGGGTCAATGAACAAACAATAATACTATAAACGACCATATTAAGGCACGACTCAAGACGGAAAGTTAACAGTCGGGAAATCAAATTACATATACTCGAGTTCTGAAGTCGCATACATGGTTGAGCATATTGTCAAAATACATCAAATATAAAATGCATAAAATCCTCATCAGGAAGCAGAATCCCCGCCGGGTTGCTCGTCGTCCCTGTCTATGTCAAAGCCGGACGGATCGATGTCGGGAGCGAGTAGAAGGGCCTGCTTCATCACCTTGAAAAAGTCGTCTTTGTAGACCGCGACACAGGCCTGTTCAAGATCGAATTTCTCGGCTTCCCAGGCGGATTCTTTCTTGGCCATCTCATCCCTCACCTCAGCCACCTGCGCCTCCGTTGCCGCCACCACTTCACCTGCCCGGGACAATTCTGCCTCGCGACGCTCGCAGAGACCTTGGAAATGAGCGACTCGAGCCTCCTTATCCACGAGCATCGCATCTCGGGAGGTGATAGTCTGATTCAACGTCTCGACCTCCCGCTTCAACTCTGCCTTGGACTTGGTAAGATCTTCAATTTTTTGCTTTAAGTCCCCAAGTCGTCTGCGTAGAACAACCCTGACTTCAGCAACCCGCCTATGATGCTGCATAAGAGCCAGGCACCTGACCAACATGACGCTGCCAGCCTCGAAACATCCCACCTCACCTACCTTTGACATCAACTCGACATCGTAGGGATACACGCCGGTCAAGTCTTTCGCCTTGCGCTCCACGTGCCAGTTGGACTGCACTCCAGGGTAGATGATGCTGAGATGGTCTAGGCGAATGGCAGGACCCGGGCCTCGTGACGACTGACCCGCGGAGGAGGATGGTATATGTGCCGCCATGTCAGTAAAGGTTGGCTCCCCACGGCGTGCTGGAGAACCGAGACCACCATCAGGGGACCCATCCAGGTTGATCACTTCTGGATTGACCTCTTCGGCCAGGCTGGCGTTAGAGGGATCAATCTCAGTGGATGGGACGGTAGGCTCAATTGACGAGGACTAGACCTCGGGAATGGGAGAGGACGGCACCTCGGGACCGTGATCCGCGTGCTCGGGTTCCAAAGCTTCTATCAGCAGGACTGAGAATCCGAAGAGCCTGCGGGATCCCCATGTTTCTTCTTCTTGACAGCCTGCAGCTCGGCGGCTAGATCCCGTTGGCCACCGACTCTAGCACGTAGTTTTTTCATGTCGACGCTATGACCCAGAATCTCTCCAATACATGAAACAAAGCTAAGTAATTTATTCATATAAGTATGCATGTACAGAAGCGTATACCTATAAATAAGGCGTCAGGATCTTCGACATGGGGAATACAGAGAATCGCCCGAGTATTGAGAAGAGAAAGAAGCTGTCTGATTGCATCGATAGCTTCTTTCTCCTAGAGGGTAAGACGGTGGTCGGGACAAGGCGGAAACCGAGTTGGTTTCTGCCAGTACAGCGGGAACCGAGGAGAATGATCGGAGTGGAAAAAAAGGCGTTTCTCCTTATCCCCGGGATGACAACAAAGTTTAAAAAACTTAGTCTTAAAAAATTTGTAAGAGGAATTGTACAGCGAAAACAAAGGGGTACCGTAACGACACCCAACCCACAAGTTTGCCGATTTTCATTTGGTAAAAATATGTGAACACACTAAAGGAAGGCTCGAAACCAAGGTGGCCACAGACTAACTCGAAACACCTCAGGAAAGCCCAACTGTTTGGATGCAACTGACTCGGGGCTATGTTCATTAGACTCAACATTTTGGCCTCAAAGTCAGTCAAAGGGAAAGTCATAGAGTATTCTTTAAACATAAACTCATATACATAGGAAAAATCATAGCTATCGGCTCTTGGTTTCATATACACTCGCTCCCGAGCCCGACAGGGTTTTGCCACCGCATAGTCCAAAACTGAATCCTCACAATCCGGGTAAACATATACAAATTGATCCAATTTATCCCTAGTGTCAAAAATAGAAGCGTGGTTATCTACATTACCATGCACCCAAGAATACTCAGGATTAGTTATCGAGGGACCCTTAGCTCTCTTCGACATGGTGGAGGGTCCAGGGTTCCCCACCAATGGTTTGGGGTTTCTCCTCTTCCTAGGGGAAGGAATAGCGTGCGACGCACGAGTGTCTGGTCCAGGAGCTGTCGCAGAAGACGTGGACTCACTAAAGGCCGAGGGAGTGCGTTCGGAGGAGCTCGCTTCCCCCATAGGAACGACCTCCCTATCCAACATTGGCCTACGACTATCAGAGGAAGCAGAAAAAGAGGAAGAGGAAGCCATGAGCATACCTAGTGGAGGAGTAGTTTGGTGAAGTGAAGAAGTAAGTAGGCACGCACAGAAGAGGAAGTGATTGCTCGAGTTAGCTTAAAGGAGTTGATGAAAGATGAAGAGGGAAAGCCTCTGTTTCACGTAATATGATGCACCTGAGAGCGGACGAGCGCGATCGAGCCACGTGGCACGATCATAGCGAGGGAGCGGAAACGACTCTCCAATCACGTCAGGTCCCGTCAGCTCTTTTCCATTTAATGCGAGGTGCGACAACTTAAAACTTGGCGTGCGAAGAGTAGGGCCCCGCCTCACACCCAACAGAAAAGGTTAAGGCGGGACCACCTCAGCACCTATCATCAAGTTGGTTTAGTGAGCAGTCCATTCACTAGCATCACGAACTCGGGGGGTTTATGTACCTACCCCGAATCAAGCCCAGGTTCGCCCGTTTCATACCAGGCCCAACCCACTATGAATCAGAATTAAGTAACATATATCCTAATTGATATTGGTTGATTCGAAAATGATAATTCGTGATCCTAGACCCTTAAAATCATTATGACGAAATATCATGTCATTATCAGACAAATATTTGGTCTTTAATGTCAAGGCCCTATAAATACAATTCAGGTTTTACAGGAAGTATCATCTCTTATTCCATCCTTACACTGTTATACTATTTCCTTTCATACACACCTAAACACTCTTACTGACTTGAGCGTCGGAAAGTCTTCTGCAGGTGAACTATCATTCGGTTCAGAAGCGAGAGACGATTCATAGGCCGATCTCAATACGGGAGACGAGTAGAACTCAGGGTAATAACAACCTTAATCATCACTAATAAAGTATTTTTAGAAACTTGTATATCTTCTATAGACTCATGCGCGCTTCTTTTCCCGCGACCCGCTCTCTGATGGCGTCTCCACCAACACCTGGGACGACCTCCTCCGTCTCCAGTCCGCGATCACGGCAGAATCCTCTTGCGAGCAGACTTACGGAGAAGCCATGCACCCTCCCCGTACCACCAACAACCCATTATGCACCTCCCACCATAACGCCATGCACGCCTCCAGTACTCACTCGCACCAAAACCCTCACCCTTTCTCGAAAATTATCCCGTCCACCTTAAATAACCCAAACCCTAAATGCTCCTCTCTCAGCTCTCAAACCACCACCATGTGTCAACCGTCATGCACTCATTCTCTTGCAACTTCTTCATTATACCATTATCGTGCCAGCAGCGATCCACTTTTTCTTTTCACACTCCTACGTAACCGCCAAGTTCGCCCTGTCACCCTACCATGCATTGTTTGCAACGCCATTAAAATGTACTGGACTTTTGAAGGAGCAACTGAAGGGCAAGATTCAAGACACCACCACTACCTTTAAATACGACAAAATCAACACCCCAAGCCACCATTCATTAGCCAACCACCCTCACTCCTCCTGCACTCAAACTCACCTGCGTCCTCTCTCCCTCCAGCACCTTCTTCAAAACTTTCCCTCTCTCATCGGTTCCTCTTCCGTGGTAACTTTGGCGGCGTCAACCATAATGCTCCAAGTGAGGACTAACACCATACATACTCAACATGGATTCAAACAACCTCTTGCCATCATCAACCAAACCATTATGCCCACAAGCACATAAAAGTGCCACAAATGTGACCTCAAGCCCAGACAAGATGGAGTTATAGAGAAAAGTAGTTTTCATATCATCTCTTGTTCTGCAGAACACATCCAATGCAGTATCTATGCTTCCACACTTGGCATACATATCCACAACAGCACAAGTGAATCTCTTGTGGGTACCACACTACCAACTTCCACCATCATACTTCTGGTGAATCCTTCTTCCCAATTCAAGGCCGCCTATATTATTTTATAATAAAAGTAGTTTAACACCACTTTATAACTTATCATTATTTCAGATTTGATTTTTTAATAAAATATTATATAATAATAAAATAATAATATATATTAGTTAATATCAGAAAATAAATTAATATAAATGTAATCTAAAAGAAAGTAAACGCGGACCTGTGTGTCTCTATTGTTAAATGCCTTTCTCCTTCGTTCCGTCATCTAAGTGACGATGGCAAAAACAAAGTCCCCCATTTTCCGCTTAAAGGATGCAAACATGGATGATCTTGATGTCAAATACATCTCAAATCCATCTCCATCAAAGGTTCAACTCCATCAAAGGTTCAAGTACAGGTATTTGAAAAACAGAACCCTAACCTATTCTTATCACTGTTCCTACCATCTCTTCCACCATTCTCATATCAGTATGATGCATAATCTCTTCGCGTCTCAGTTTTTTCAGAATAAACTAAATGTCCCCAATATTCTACGCTCAAAATAATTTCACATTCTTTCAGGTAGCTGCGGAATTCGCTGTGAGCAATTGTTTTCATAATACAAATAGATTTGAACGTCATCAATGCGATCACTGTTCGAAGTCAGAGGTTCCTAGTAAGTATTAATACATCTCATTTCTCTCTTCACATTTAGCTTTCCAACTCCTATTAAGGTATTTCCCAACTCCTGTTGTTAATCTGAAATTCTATACAGTGACTGTATTTTAGATGAAAGTAGTGGAACAAGTCTTCTGAGCACCCATTGTTTTACATTTATTTAGAAAAAAAAAACCAATAATGAAAGTAGTGGAACAAGTCTTGTCTTGGAGTATCCATTGTTTTAGTAATGAAAGTAGTGGATTGGAACACCCATTCTTTTAAATTTATTTATATCTAAATATTTTTGGTGGTTGAAAGCATGTTTGAAATGGTAGCTGGCAGATTTATGTTAGGTATGGTGGAATACAGCTGTTTCCCACTTAGATAAATTATTATTATATAATATTTTATTAAAAAAGTTAAATGTCAGATATACTGACATAAATTATTATTCTATTATATAATATCTTATTAAAAACGTAATTTATAAGCAACCATGGAAAAAAAGTATAATTTTCTTATAAAAATGGATATAAAATTAAATTAATATTAATTATTAATATAAAATTTAAATTTCGTAACTTAAATTATGAATTGAAAATTTGTATATGAATTTGAATTCACTGTGATATATATATATATTTTTTTTACTTTTAACAAGTTTTATAAATTTAATATTAAAAAGCATATTTGATTGAACCTACAATAAATATTATATTTATTAAAAAGTATTATTTTTAAGTTTGTAATATTTGTTGAGAGAAAAAAATTATTTTCTAATTGTAGACATATTTTTTTAATTTAAATTTTTTGATTTGTTTACTTTAGAATGGTCAACATCTTTGAATTATTTATTTTGATAGTTAATGCTAGTTACAATTAATATATTACAATGTGTTATAAAAAAATGTATTCTTGACAGAAGGTACACAAATAAGATAACAATATTTTATATAATTGTATGTAGATTAGTGGAAAATTATAAAATAAAAAATTTTGGTTTTGGACTTAGGACAACTCAAATGCGTTTTTTATGATTTAATATTTATTAAAAAAATCATTATCAAATGAAAGTATATTATGAAAAAGTAGTGTTAACGTAAGTTTTTTCTTTTGTTTCTTTTAATATATTCAAAAGCAAAACTGTACATTTGAAAACTTAACTAAACATTAGAGAGATTAAAAAATTGGTCCATATTATATTTATTTATCTTTGTCTGGATTGAAAACATGTGCCGAGTTGCATTGGAAAAACTGTTCTTATTTATATTTTATATGAACCACATATCCGCCGGTCCAGTAGGTTAAATTAACATTGATACTTTGAAGCTACTCATAACAAAAACATAATCATTTCATATAAATTATTGTTTTATTATTATAACATTTTATTGAAAAAGTAATGTAAAATAATCATAATTCATAGTAACGTGAAAGTATACTCTTCATTTAAATATGAATATAAAATTTAATTTAATATAAAATTTAAAAGAACTTAAATTAAATTCACTATTGTGAATAAATTTATAAATTTTTATTTTGAAGAAGTTTTGTAATATTAATTAAAAAATAATATTTGAAAACATATTTAACTGAACCTACAATAATTGTATCTAAGTATAAGAAAACCTTTAATCATATTGTGGGATTCAATTATACTGCAAGGTGGATTTCATTTCAATTATATTTTTATTCTATGATTTCTATCTATTATTTTAGCTTCCTTATCTAACACTTGATATAGTATATTTTCATTGGAAGGGATTTACTACCTGCTTGTGATAGAAGAAAGAAGAGATCTAGGATTTACCTAATCACCTAGGAACGCTGCCGCAGAGAAAATATTTCAAAGAAGGATTCCGATCAGGTAATAGAGTCGTGAAAGAGAAGAAAGTAGGAAAGAGCAAAGAGAAGGAGGAAAGGTACTATTTTTATTTTATTGTCTTTTTGAAAAAACATGTTTTGTTCTCTCACGTATCTGGAACCGCTTACTTTTTATTAGAACCCTATCGCCATATCCAGCATATAAGATGAACTTAGGTCAGTTTATTATGTAAATTCGATTTCTTCACATGGTTCGAAATTGCATGGAAAAAAGAGAAAAAGTATCGAGTCAATGAAATTGAAGGAAAAGATATAGTTAATATGGAGGAGCATGAAGATAAAATAAGTAGAACACTTCTCCCAATGCAGTTACTTTAATCTCTCTAATCTTGAATTTAGTTTTGAAATGAAAAATATGAAAAGCAAAATCATATTTTATTTACGATGGGGCCAGTTTTCCTATGGAATATTAAAAGATAAGAACAGTATTGCTTGTCCAGTTTTCCTATGGAATATTAAAAGATAAGAATTATATTGCTTTAGAACAAAGATAGTTTAACGACACTTTATCATTATTTGAGATTTGATTTTTTAATAAAATTTTATATAATAATAATAATAATATAAATAAGTGTAATATGAAAATTACATGTTAGGAAAGAGTACGCCAGCTAGGGGATTTGGTACGAGCAATTGTTTGAATAATACAAATGGAATTCAATATCTCAACAATGTTAATATTCTGTTTTGTGATCTTCAATGGTGTCACTTTTCAACGTGAGAGGTTCCTAGTAAGTATAAGTATAAGTAAAATACATTTCATTTCTTTCTTAATAGTAATAATTGTTTATTCTGCATTCAGACTCTCCACCAGTGACTCCAAACCCTGTTAATAGTGAATAACAACTCAAAGGTTATTCATACTAAATTACTCTTTTTATTAGCAGTTACTTCTCCAGTCAGCAATAAATAAGGATTATGTGACTTTTAAAAAAAATCAGTTTTTATTTCTTTTAATCAATATATTCCTGTTCTGTTCTTTCAATTCTTATTCAGAATCCCTTTATCCCTGTTCTGTTCTGTTTTGGTCTAAAATTCTATGCTACGACTGTATTTTAATGGAACAAGTGTTGGTGATAATGAAGGGGCAGGATTCTTCAAATGACGTCACAGAGCAAAACATTGAAGATTGAAGGTAACTGTTTTAACCAAAACATATGGTAATCTCTAATTTGATTTCTTTCGAGTGGAAATTTCTAAACTGTAATTTGGTTATTACGAGTTGATTTTTGAAACCACTGGAAGCAAGCTTTAAGACAGATGTAAGCAAGCTGTAGTAGGATTAGATGGAAAGAAGACGAAAGAGATTATCTTGTAGTTTGTCATGAACCACATGAGAATCAATGACTAAATATGTTTAGTTCTTTCATAAAAAAATGGGTTATGATCTATATGACAAGTGCTTAGTTATTTATTATGTCTCATAAACCTGAATTGGTTAGAATAGAAGAGAGGAAGGTGGCAAAGAGAATTTCATCCTTGCCTTTTCAGCTACACAAAAAGAAAGAAAAAATGATAAAGAAGATCACATCGTGATTTTAAAAAACGATTAATTAATATAAGATTTGATTATTAGTTATTTTAATATTAAAATTTTGATAGAGAATTTAAAATTAGATCAATTGTGTTAATTTATCCTTATATCTTTTAGATAGGTTAGTTAGGAAAAAAAAGTTATATATAGAGGAGCTCCGGAGGAAGCATAGAAGGAATTCAAAACTAGGCCAAACCAACATCCCCTAAAGGCTCATGTATTCTCTTATTGTAATTTTAATATTTAGTGAGAATAAATAAGACTTTGTTTGGTTGGGAGAGTGAATTTAAGAGAATAGATTTGAGTAGATTATGGTAAGATTTGAAGAGCTTTGAGAAAAACATATTTGTGAAAGTTTGGAAATTATTTGATAAATATTATAGATTTTTTTTTAATTGATATATTTGTGAAATTACTAACTGATCCTTGTGGAATAAGATGATAAAAAATTAAATATAATGAATTTGTTGTGTGAGATTTATAACTTTTTTTGAAATGATAAAGTACAATTACAAATTTACTCTTTGAATTAAAATAAATAATTTTAAAAAATTATGAGATTTTTGTACGGTTTAGAATTATTTTGGCATTTTTTTAAATTAGAAATATTATTTGAAAGTATCAAAAAAGTTTTATTTTAGATCATACATGAAAATAAAAATTGTTGAATTTTAGATGCTTCAAAAAGTAAAAAAAAATAAAAATTGTAATATGTATACGAAATTGTAAATTTCATTCAATTGAAGAAAACAAGAAAATAACATAATTGTGTCAAATCACATTAAAGTATTGAGACATACGATAGTGAATATAACATAATGATATAAACATCACTTGTAGTTGTCAAGGAAGTCATCAATTTTTTGCTTGACCTGGTCAATCCTGTTGTGCACGCTATCAAATCTTGTGCGCATATCCATTTGCATGTTATCTAATCTACTGTGCATATCCACCCTTAAATTATTAAATCCTTGTTGCAAGTCCTGAATACCCTTCATAATTTGTGAAAACATATGATCATCATGGGAGACTGGTCCTTGGGGTGTGGCTTGTTGAACATCGTCATCTGGTTGTGGTGGCTCTTCACCATTTTTGTCATCATCCTGAAACCATGACAAACTCATAACCTTTGGTGACAAAATTGTTCTCGCATAAAATTGGGATGCATACTGAACTATCTGCTCCTGTTGACTGAAAAACCTTGTTTGGTTTAACAAATCCTCAGCCCCACAGTCAACAATAGCAGGGACTGCATCATTATCAGATGAGGCTTTTCCTAGATGATGCTTCATACTTCTATGTCTTTTGCTACCAAAAGATGATGCCATACCTACAAAACTAAGAAAATATAAAACCATAAAATAAATAATTGCAACGTAAGATGCATTAATAGGTATAAATATATTCATGCATACAATAATACAACTACAATTGTTGAAATAAGATTACGAATTACGAGTTCAAATAGCTAATACCATAATAGAAGAAAACACCTCATAACATAATCTAAAAAAAGCAAAGTACAATAGTCAATGTCTCATACTCATAACATCTAATAACTTCTTGAAATGACGGTCCATGGGCATGCCAAATAAAAGCTTCGCCAAAGGCTGGTTACTATACAGGGTTTCATAACAGTGGTCAAATATGTCTTCATTCCCAATGTTCAATTCAACTAACATCTGCCATATCTCACTCTCTGAGTAATGGACAGATGAGTGACGATGCCAGTTTTGCACATGTTTTCGAAATATTGCATTCTGTTTAGCAGTAATAGATGACAATCTATCTATATTGTCATTGCCTTATCGCATTGCTTGACTGACATCATTAAGTTTCGTAGTTAGACTGGTGAATTGGGCATCTATAATGTCAACCATGCGTGCCTTTCTCTTTAAGCCTCTTGAGGATGACGTCCCACCTGAGGGTGCAAATGGTGCAAATTCTATCGCACCTGGATTGAATGAATCCACAGGTGGTGATGCGAAAGTTTCATGTCATCCTGAAATGTCGGTGGCTCCGGTATGTATTCCATGTGGTTTTTATTTAGGTTTACACTAAAACCTTAAGTCTGCAAATGTTGTCTAACTTGTTGGGGGTTCATACTCCAATTAAACAGCAAGATCAGAAATAGAAAAATCAGAAGAAGACCCAATTAGACAACAAAAGACCTCACAAGCCTAAGAGATTTTGTAGTACTAATCGATTATTATTGAAGGTTTGTGAAGAATTATGACAAAATTGTGTGGCCTCTAATAAAATTATTCAAAAGAAAGACAACTTTAGATGGGGAATCTAAACACAACAAGCCTTTGAAGAACTAAAGAAAGCAATGGTGACTGTTCTAGTCTTAGTAGTCTCCTCTTTTTCTAAACCTTTTGAACTAGAAACTGACGCCTCCAGAGAAGGAATAGGAGTAGTACTATTACAAGTAAGAAGACCTGTAGCTTATATGAGTCATAAACTCTTAGAATGAATTTAACAAAAATTTGTTTATGAAAGAGAATTAATGATTATTATATTACCCATTCAGAAATGGAGACACTATTTGCTGGGACAAAAATTTATAGTGTATATAGACCAAAAGAGTCTGAAATTTCTCTTAGATCAAAGGCTGGGAGGCAAAGATCAACAAAAGTGGTATCTAAATTAATAGCAAATGATTTTGACATCAAATACTGGGCTGGATGAGAAAATTAAGTGGTAGATGCATTATTAGGGAAAATACCATTCTTAGTTATTACAATAGTAACCACTACAGGATTAGAAGACAGAAGAAGTTCGAAAGGACCCAAAGCTTGTGAGCATTACCTGGGACTTGCTGCTGAATCAAAGCCTACATCCAAACTATGAATTACGGAAAGGAAAACTATTCTACAAGGGCTGATTAATGTGTCAAAGAATTTGAGATAAATTCCTAATATCTTACAAGAATTTCACGATTCAAAAAACAGGCAGCAAATCAGGATATTTCAGAACATACAAACGAATTTCAGAGTAGTTTATTGGGAAGGAATGAAGAAGAAAATTCTGGACTATTTGCAAGAATGTGAAGTTTGCCAACAAAATAAACATAAGAACTTAGGCACTTATTGGATTACTCCAACCAATACCAGTTCTAAAACATGTGTGGGCTAACATTGCTATGGACTTGATTTGGGGGTTTACCTAAAGCAAAAGGGAAAGATACAATATTAATGGTCATAGATAGGATGACAAAATATGCTCATTTTTTTGCTCTCACTCATATACGGCGAAGGAGGTAGCAACACTGTTTGTGCAGGAAATAGTTAAATTACATGGGTTTCCAACCTCAATCATTTCAAACAGAGACATATTGTTCATGAGCACCTTTTGGACCAAACTCTTCAACAAAGCTGGCACTAAACTCAAGAGACTTCAGGGTACCATTCTCACACGAACTGGCAAAGTGAAGTAGTCAATAAGTGTGTTTCTCAGGTTATAAATCGAGAAAGTGGCCAAAATGGTTACCATGGGCAGAGTATTGGTATAATACCAGTTACCGTGGTTCTATAAAAATCTCACCGTTCAAAGTTCTATTTGGAAGGGATCCTCCTCCACTACTGAGAGGAGAAAGAGGTGCAACTATAGAAGAAATCTGGGACTTTGATGCAAGAAAAAAATTCAATGCTGGATGAACTAAAGATGCATTTGGGCCACGCACAACAAAAAATGAAGATGTATGGCGACAAGAAAAGACATCAAGTTGAATTTAAACCGAGAGACAAGGTTTTTCTTAAAATTTAGTCATATCGCATGAAGACTTTGTTAAGGAAATTAAATCAAAAACTAACTTATCGATTTTATGGACCCTATGAAGTGTTTGAAAGGATTAGAAACGTAGCCTACAAACTCAAACTCCCAAATTCCACTCGTGTGCACCCAGATTTTCATGTCTTTACAGCAGATTGGGAATTATTGGTCGAACCAGCACAAGTTCTAGCAAGGTGACAAAACACTAAAGGACAATATGAAATTTTGATTCAATGGAAGGATCTTCCTAGGTTCGAAAATTCTTGGGAATTGACCTCGGATATTCAACACCATTTCCCTTCTTTCCACCTTGCAGACAAGGTGATTCTTGAAGGTATTGTTACGTCCCATGAAATTGAATTGGTTAAAATAGAAGAGAGGAAGGCGACAAGGAAAATCTCACCCTTGCCTCTCAGTTAGAGCAGAAGAAAGAAAAAATGATAAAGAAGATCACAACAGGATTTCAGAAAAATATTAGTTAAGATTAATTAATTAAGATAAAGTTTGATTGTTAGTTATTTTAATATTATTATTCTAATAGGGGATTTAAAATCAGATCATATCTGTTAATTTATCTTTATCCCTTTTAGATAGGTTAGTTAGGAAAAATAGTTATATATAAAAGAGCTTCCAAGGGATTGGAGGAGGTATTGAAGAAATTCAGAACTAGGATAGGCCAACACTCTACTAAAGACTTGTCTATTCTTGTAATTTTAATATTTAGTGAGAATAAACTCCAAAGGCGTTGTTCATCTATAAAATTCGTTATCAATTATTTTCCTAAAGTGTGATTGGTGTCAGTTGTTACATTATCACAATATAAAACAGTTGAAGCAATAGGTTGAACATGAAGTTCTTGAAAGAGATAACTTATCCATTGTAATTCATAAGTGGTGGTAGCAAGAAGGCGATACTTGGCTTTTGAAGAAGAGTGTGAAACCGTAGTCTAGTTTTTTGACTTCCAAGAAATGAGGGATGTTTCTAAAAATATGCAATATCCTGTGTGAATCTTTTATCATGTGAGTCGATTTCTAGTACACTAAACTATCTAGTATGTTTATTTACAGTCTAGTATGTTAGCATTGCCATTGTCCTTTATAATATAAAACCATTTATCACGGAAATGTGTCCAGTTGATTCAAAAAACGAAGCTATTTCATTTATCTTATTTTTCTTAACTCTAACATTGAGAAAATCCATTTGATACTTAAGACACTTTAATGAGTATCTTTGATTAGAAATATGACAACAGGGTTGTCTGTCAAAGTATCTCTATTTTGAATTATTAACAATGCATTGGGCCTAACTCAAGGGAGGAAGATTGTATGAGACATCTAACACCCACCTATCATGCCTAAATCTAGACTTCAGTGTGAAGTTAACAAGTTGACATTTATAGATGGTCCAACAAGAAGACTGGATAGTGCATGATTTGTCATGAATCAACTATCTCGAAAGATTAACTTAAGTGAAAATGTGTGGATATTTTTATATTTATAACGTACCCCTCTGATAGGTGCATGCTTAAGAAATAGGAATAAAATGAACTGGTTTATTATCAACAGAAAAATCAGGCTTGGAAAAACAGAAAAATAGAGAGATTATGAGCACTGTAGCAGCTCAACTCTCCTAGCTCTAACCACTTATTTTCGTTGCTCTTGGAAGTTGGCACGAATATCTCCTAATCCCGCAATCCACCCGTAGCCAAGGACAATGTCGACTCGGCCCAATCCCACTATGAAAAAGGTTGGACAATCGTGGCGCCTTGAATTTCCAGTTCCACCCTAGGGTAAATTCCTGAGCTACGTGAGGTGTGTCTCGTTCCGACCTCAACCAAGAATGGAGATTCCTCAATTGTCAATTTGAGTTGTTGAGCTAGCCCCCGAGATAGAAAATTTTCTTCAGCTCCTGTATCAATAAGGACCACTACCTTTTCTCCAATTCTGCCCATGACCTTGAACGATCTATTTTTCGTAATAAATCCTTGCATGCTGTTGAAACCCAAACGCAAGGTCTTCAATTCCACCACGGGTAATGCTCCATCAGCCTCCTCCTCTACCATATCGTTCTTGCTCTCTTCTAGTTCGTCATCAGAAGCTTCCAACAGGACTACGTTAAGGTTACAGAATTTGCATATGTGGTCCTTTCCCCAACGCTCCCCACATTTGAAGCACAACTATCGGCGGCTCCATTCCTGCAACTCCTCTGCCGAAAGCTTAGTTGTTGTCGCCGTTCTACTGACTTGTGTTGGGGTCGCCTCCTAGCTTCCCATGGGTTCTCTTACGAGTCCTCTAGATGCAGGGATTCTCCCACGGTGAAAAGAGGTAGACGGTCGCGAAACCCTCCACGATCCATTGGACCCATCCCACTCTTCTTCCATTCCAAGTTCCTCTCTTCTAGTACCATGGCCCTATCTTTGATGGCTGCCAGTGAGCCCAATTCCAATCCTTTGATTTCAGCCTTAATAGGCCCAATGAGCCCATTTATGAAAATACCCATTAGGATGTCTGGATCCAAGTGAGAAATAGACCCAGAATGCTTCTCAAATTCCTTTACATACTCCACCACCGTCCCTTTTTGTCTAATGCTCAACAAAGAACCATATGGATTCTTCGAGATCCCCGGTTGGAATCGCTTGAGTATTGCCTCCCGAAACTGACGCCAAGAAGCATAAGGTACTAGCTCTTGCCACCCATTAAACCAATGCAACACCTTTCCTTCTAGCACGACCAACATGACCTCCATATTCTCTTCCCCTTCTATCTCATTTATTCGAAAATAACGCTCTATTCGAACGAGCCAATCCAGCACCTCTTCACCCATAAATAAAGGGAGCTTCATCTTCCTGTCACGATCTCTCCGACGAGGTGGTGGGTAGTCACGATATGGTGGAGGACCGCGACTCCCCGAAAAATAGCCATCCCCGTGATGAGGGGAGCCCCGATCGTTGCGGTCACGGGACCGATGAACGTGGAGTTCACTGCAAAGGTGCAGGGGAGATCGGTGTGACTCCGACTCTCTAGAACCCTCCATCCATCGATCTTCTCCATCCACAGGAATTGGATCTGTCCTCGGTGGCGAACATCCTAGCGGACGTGAACGCCTAGCTTCTCTCAGCATCCGCACAACCTCATCCAACCTCTGCATCATATCTCTCATGTTATCCTCCATAGCAGTTTTAACAAAGTGGCCCACACAGTTCCTTAAGGCAAGGATCTAGATACCAAATGATAGGCGCACGCTTAAGAAATAGGAATAAAATGAACTGGTTTATTATTAGCAAAAAAATTAGACTTGAAAAGACAAAAAAATAGAGAGATTATGAGCATGTAGCAGGTCAACTCTCCTAGCCCTAACCACTTATTTCCCTCCCCTATAATCCTCCTAATCATCCCATACTTATTCTTAATTTCTAACAAATTTTTAACAGAATATCTTAACAAAATCTCCACTTTATTCTTAATAGAATTTAACAAAATTTACTTAATTCCCTGAATCGTTTTAATTTGATCCACTGCCTATCTCCATTTTGTCCCTAAACTTTTTTCTCTTGTACACCTTAAGCCCTTTGGGAAATTAGTCTCTAACACCCTCATGTAAGAGCCTTTTAGGATGGAAGTGTGAGTAACAGTCATACTTATGCTAAAATTTTATTTTTATTAAAAGAATGGTGGGGCTCTTTCATAAATGTCGTACACTGGAAAAGGTCCAAGCCTAAATCCCAAAAACTAACATAATGGAGGAGGATTGCTTAAGCCTTGAGGAGTATGTAGGCCATATTTCAAGCCAATATGGTACATGATAGCATGAATCTTTGCCCCTTGTGATGCTTCATTGAAATACAGCCTTATTAAAATTAAAAATGCAGATTTCTGGGGTTATATGACCAGTAGAATACTTGGATGACATTTGTCCTTCTGTTCTATGTATGGTGTTGGTTGCTTTTTTCAAGCAAGGTTTTTTGAGTGTTCTTTTCATGGTTTTACATTGAGTTTTGTTCCCTGTCAGAATAGATGAGTTAATTAACTTATTTTGCATTGGTGTATTTGTTTAAGTTAAGTGCTTTATTTTACTTTATTTTCTTTTTTCTGTTTTGGAGGATATCTCTTCCTCCCTCAGCGGGTGAGATGAAGACTGGGATTTGTTTCCCACTTTTTGCAAGTTATAACAATTAATCAGGAATTGATTACATGATGCTTGGATTCTTGTGATATTGGAAATTAATTTATGTGTGGCTGTCACTCTATGGCTGTAGATTGAGGATTATATTGGGTTTTACTTGTTATGCAATTGTGTATTTGTTCATCATTCACTGTAAAAAAGTTTCTGACTATAACTGTACGACTATAGATGGATGATTGGATTCTTGTGATTACAAATCGATTCAAGCATTGTAATAATGAAAATTTCAATTTTACAGTCTTCAGTAAGCATACATGTTCAAACATGTATGGCATGACTTGATGCAATTTTACTACGTTGATGATGAAGTACGACTTGAAGATGATTGGATGCCCATGGATCAACAATTAAATCCAGCAGAACTTGAGGAGGTTATCAAACCAAAGGGAGCACATTCTAGGGCAGTTGTACTTGAGAGTGTAAGTATAATAATCGTTTCAGTACTTCACTTGTGAATATGATCCCTTGCAAACTCGCTTTTCTTTTTTATTTTAGATTGGGGATATTCCTGATGCTGAGATTAAGCCTCCTGACAATGTATTGTTTGTCTGTAAATTGAACCCAGTTACCCAGGTGCGTAATACCTTTCTGTGTGGTGTTATCTATATGTAGTTATGATGTTCTATTTTCCCCCAATTTATACTGAGGTCGATATCAGTACTTGACTATTAATATATTTTCTTTTAAATTTTAGGATGAGGACTTGAATACTATATTTTCTCGCTTTGGAACTCTATCATCGTGAATAATATTAGGTACTTTACCTATCATGACATTTACTAATAGTGATATCATTTTGTATATAATGTTCTTAATATTTTAATTGTAGGGCTGAAATCATCCGTGATCACAAAACTGGTGACATTTTATGCTATGCTTTCATAGGTCAGTTATGTATATCCACTTTGTCATTTATGTAAAATTTGTGCTTCTTTAATTGTGTTCAAGTGGTTCTTTCTACCATTTTCTTTCCAATTTCTGCTCCAGTTGGTTTTCCTATATACTTCTCTGAGTGGTTTTCTGTCTTCCACCTTTTTTACACAAAAAAGATTAAGGTCTTTAGTGTATCATTTCCAACTAGCAATAACAAAAGGGAATAAAAGGAAGATATGCTTAACATGTGTACTACAAATAAATTTTTTGTTTGTAAATCAAAGTTTCCTTGTGTTTATTGCAGACCACACAATATGTATGTATACTAATTTACAAAATCGTATAAATTAAATTATTGCCTAATAATTAGGGATCAATGATCCTATTTTCTAGAATATGTAACAGCTGATGATTAACAAATCTGTAATAGTTAATGACTAATTACATTCCCACACTCCGCCTCAAGATGGAGCATATATGTCATATGCACCAAGCTTGTTGCCAATGTACTCAACCTAGGCCCTCTAAGGGACTTGGTGAACACGTCGGCCAACTGGTCACTAGAATTGAAAAATTCAGTTGTGATTTCTACAGAGAGTACCTTTTCTCTAACAAAGTGACAATTAATATCTATGTATTTGGTTCTTTCAATAAAGACTGGGTTTGATGCAATGTGAAGTGTAGCTTGATAGTCAAAAATTAGCTTTGTTTCATAGATGTTTCCAGTTTTTAGTTGTTGTAGTAGATGCCATAGTAGTTGCCTAAGTCAGGTAAGCTCACATGTGGTTATAGCAATAACACAATATTATACTTTTGCACTAGATCTAGTGATTGTGTTTGGCTTTTTGTTTCTCAATGAGATTAGGTTTCCTTAGATAAGAACACAATGAGAATGAGTGAATCTTCTATCTAATGTTGATCCTACCCAATCCACATCAGAGTAATAGGTGATTTTAGTATTGCCTTTTTCTTCCTTGTCCTGAAGCTTTTTTCATGTATGGAAGAATGTGTCACATCATCCCAATGGCTGCCACAAGGGACATTTAGAAATTGACTTAGTACACTAACTATGAAAGTGGTATCAGGTTTGGTGATAATGAGATAATTGAGTTTGCCTACTAGGCGTCAATATCTTTCTATGTATTTCAATGGCTTCCCTTGACACGGAAGAAGCTTGATATTGGAATCCATAAAAAGTATCACAAGGAAGATAGTCAAGCATTCCAGTTTCAGTAAGAATGTCCATTGCATATTTATGTTGATTAATGACAATGCTAGAAGAAGATTGGACAACTTCAATGCCTAATTTTAGTCTCATCATTACCAGTGATGACAATGTCATTAACATACACAAGATAAATGCACTTACCAGAAGGAGAATGAGAGAAGAAGACAGAATGACCAGCCGCACTCCTATTCATGCCAAACTGTATGAAGGCAAAACTAAAACAACTAATCCATACCCAAGGAGATTGGTTCAATACATATAGGGACTAATGAAGCTTACAAACAAGACTTGAAACACTAGAAGTAGTAACTAGGGGGTTGATCCATATAAACTTCTTCCTGCAATTAAGACATTTTTAACATCGTACTAATGAAGAGGCCAATAATGAATAATAGCCGTACCCAGAAAGAGACGAACATAAGTTATTTTGGCGACAGGGGAGAAAGTATCCCCATAATCTAGACCAAAACTCTATGTATATATTTTGGAGACCAAACAACCTTTTAACCAATCAACATGACCATTAGTTCCAATTTTCACTGTATAAACGTAACGACAACCAATAGTTTTCTTGCTGGGAGGTAAAGGAACAAGTTTCCAGGTGCCACTGGAATGTTAAGCGACCATCTCCTCTACTATTGGCCGCTGCTATTCGGGATCAACCGTTGCTTGTCTTGTAGTCTTAAGAATAGACATAGAATCCAAAGTAGAAACAATGGAGAAATAGGGTAGAGACAAACAATCATAATCAATGATAAAGGCATAGAGAGGTTTAAAATTATGAGAGGAAGAAATACTTTTCGTATTGCAATATGGAGTTCAGGTGCAGGAGGTGTGGGTGTAGGGATAGTTTGAGTAGAAGATGATAGTTGAGGATCATTTGAGTGATTCATAACTGGGTTTTGAGACTGTATTTGGTATTGGAGGAATGGAGATGAAGAAGCAATTATTTAAGTCGGATTAGGCAAGATGTTCGAAGAGTTTGTTGCGAAATTGGCATCTAATATAATAAAAATGGAGAAGAGAGTAGTCTAAAAAAGGTGACCTTAGCAAAGATAATATTGTTGGAGTTGAGGACAAAAACAATGATAACCCATCTAAAGGTAGGAGTAATAAAAGAAATACACTTGAGATTTTTAACAGAAAGTTTATCTTTACCTGGGGTAAGGTCATGAGCAAAGCATGTGCAACCAAAGACACTGGAGGAAAGGAGTAAAGGTCTTTCGTGGGATATAATAAAGTAAGGAACCTGATCATTAGGTACATAGGAAGACATTCAACGGATTAGATAACATGTGAGAATTGCATCTCCTTATAAGTGAGGACGAACATTATGGTGAAGAAGGTAAGGGCAATGTCAACCAAGTTCTAGTTCTTTCTTTTGGTGATACCTTACTGTTCTGGTGTGTGAGAACAACTTGTTTAAGAAGAATACCTCGTGAATTCAAAAAAAGACTAAAATTGGAAGACATATGTGTAACAAACCCCCACAACCAAAATGAAACAAGGCAATATGGAAAGGTTACCATTCAAATACGCGTAAAACGAGAGAAGAAGAATAACTAAGTAGTGAACAAGAATTATAATTTTAGGAGTTAGTTACAGGAGAGAGAAAATGAAAATTGGATAAAAAGGTAGTATTGAGGGGCTGGAGAGGGGATGGGGAAAACAGGGAGGAAAGTGAGAAATTAGAGGAGAGTATTGGCCTCTCGAATGCCAAATATCTTTTACTGTATCTTTCTTATTAGTTCAAACTTTTATATACAGAATTACACTACTGCAGATTAAGGGCTTATCACACTGATATATCTTCTTTCTGCAGTTTCATGTCTCATTTCTTTGCTTACATTCCTATATTTCTTCCCTATTCTATTGCTGTTCTATTACTGTTATCCTTACTGGTGTGTGAGCACTAGGAATACCGTTACAATTGGTATCAGATTTTCGATCTTGGGCTTGCTCCTGTGAATGGTCACTACCTGTTCCGTTGCAGCCATGGAAGAACGCATAGACAATTTAGAACGACAGATGGCTGAGTTTCGAGCGGAACAAGGTCGTTTCATGGAAGCAATGTTGAAACGCATGGATGAACTGATGGTGCGGCAGCCTCGTGTGGAGATTGACGGTGACGAGGGTACTTCCCGCATTGACAAGTGGCGAACGTACTCACGATCCTCTTTTGCACAAGAGCGACTTCAATCGAAGAATAGAGATTCCTCCGTTTGATGGTACGGACACGAGCGGCTGGTTGGTTCGGATTGATTGGTATTTTCGAGTCTCTAGTATTCCGGTGGGTGAGAAGTCGGAGTATGTTGTCCTCGCACTTCATGGCGAGGCTCTAACGTGGTTCGAATGGTGGGAATCTCAATCCACTTTCCATACTTGGCTCCGTTTCAAGCAAGATCTATTGAAACTCTTCGAACCCGGGATGACCTCGAATCCCTTAGCCCCTTTATTAAAGGTGAAGCAAACGGGATTAGTGATGGAATATCGCCGAGATTTTGAGTTGGCGGCGCGATCTCACCGGCATTTGGGCAATGACACTCTCCTTTGCCAGTTTCATGAGGGTCTTAAACCGACGATTAAATTGGAAATTGCAGTTGATGAATTTGAGAATTTGCAAGGGATGATGGATAGAGCTATGGTGTTGGAAGCGCGGAATCTTGCATGGAAGGAAGAAGGAGCTCAACCATGGGGGATGAGTGGTGATTCTAATTCTCGTCTAGGTTGGGGTGGGTCTCGAACCTACAATTGGGCCAGGCCCAATTTGCAAAACCTTACCAAAGACGTTAGTAAGCCCAATCACAATTCTTTCATTAAAGGAGATGTTCAGGTAGAATCCAGCCCACCCACTAATGCAAACACAAGCGGCTCAAAGTAACACTCTTGGTAGATTTCGAACGAACGAAGAGGACTTTGCTTTCGTTGTGGTGACAAGTGGAATCGAAGCCACGCTTGAAAATTCTGCAACCAACGGTTGGTACTTCTTGGTGAGGATGAAGCAATTCCCAATGAGGATGCAGAAAACTCACAGGGAAGATGAAAATATAACCCTCAACGCTCTTTCTCTTCATCTCTCTCTGCCTTCAGCTACTGGGGCTTAACTTCGCACCACACTTTAAAGGCACGAGGTATAATTAATGGTCGAGAAGTTATTGTGTTAGTGGATTCTGGGGCTGAGGCGAATTTTCTCTCTTCTACTCTTGTCACTGCCTTGGATATTCCGCTATTGCCGCTTCCCCCTTTTCGTGTTGAGGTGGGTAATGGTGCTATTAGCATGGCTTAGGTGGTTGTGAGGGGGTCAAGATTCTGCTTCAGGGAATCACAATTGTGGAGAACTTTTTGGTGATGGAGTTGGGACGATCAGAGGTGGTGTTAGGAGCAGGATGAGTTGCTAGCCTGGGAAAATTTGAAGGTGACTATCAGAGTTTATCTCTTAGTTGGATACTAGATGGTCACAAAGTCACTTTAAAGGGGGACCCAAACCTTGGTAGAAGTCACGCCAGTGGAAAAATAACTCTTAATGCTTTGAAGAATGATCAAGAGGGATTTCTGGTGACTCCTTTATTTTGTTCTGATGCACCAGAAGCTCAACAACCTATCTCTATAGAAACCATGACAATTTTATAGCAGTTTGGATGACGTTTTCCAAGCTCCCTCTGGACTTCCCCTACCAAGATCACATGACCATGCCATTATGCTGAAAGAGAAGGCTGATATTCCCAACATCAGACCTTATCGATACCCACATTATCAGAAGGCTGAGATGGAAAAAATTATTGAAGAGATGCTGCAAATTGGGATTATCAGGCCAAGCACCAACCCCTTTTCAAGTCCTGTGATATTAGTCAAGAAAAAAGATGGTGGATGGCGTTTTTGTGTTGATTACCGTGCCCTCAACAAGATTACCATCCCTAACAAATTTCCTATCCCATTGATTGAGGAACTACTAGATGAGCTTGGAGATGCAACAGTTTTTTCTAAATTGGATTTAAAATCGGGGTACCACCAAATTCGCATGCGAGATGAAGACATACACAAAACTGCTTTTCGAACGCATGAAGGGCATTATGAATTTCTTGTAATGTCTTTTGGCCTCACAAACGTGTCGTCGACAAGAATTATAATTTTAGGAGTTAGTTACAGGAGAGAGAAAATGAAAATTGGATAAAAAGGTAGTGCTGAGGGGCTGGAGAGGGGATGGGGAAAAAAGGGAGGAAAGTGAGGAAAGTGAGAAATTAGAAGAGAGTATTGGCCTCTCGAATGCCAAATATCTTTTACTGTATCTTCCTTATTAGTTCAAACTTTTATATACAGAATTACACTACTGCAGATTAAGGGTTTATACATTGATATATCTTCTTTCTGCAGTTTCATGTCTCATTTCTTTGCTTACATTCCTATATTTCTTCCCTATTCTTCTGTTGTTCTATTACTGTTATCCTTACTGGTGTGTGATTACTAGGAATACTGTTACAACATGTTAACGGACATTATCAGTTTGTAAATTTTAATAAAGGTGCCAAATTGATTTTGAATTTTAGATGAGAAACTTTGGAATATAAAAAAAACATTAGAATGATTTTTCACTTAGAATAACCTAGTACATTAGGAAAAATCATCAATGGAAGTAATGAAGTAATTTAAACCCAAAGTTGAACTGACACAACTAGGACCTAAATATCGAATGAACCAAGTCAAAAGGGGACGAAGCACCTTTATTAACTCGAGGACCATGTGAGTGTGTTTTCTTAACTGACAACTTGCATTGAAAAGAGGAACGGTAAGAAACACTTGGAACCATAAGAGGCCTTATGGTAATACTAGAATGACTTAATCGTTGATGCTCAGGGGCTTAAGACTCAGTGGAGATAAAAGCAACTGATTGTATATTCCTTGAGACTCATCTCGTGCTCCAATGTTTGTCAGGTATGCCAATCTTGGACAAGAAAAAAATTATTAACAAAATAAGCCAAGTAATTTTGGTTGTTGTTTGCTATTGGAGATTAAATTTAAAGGACACTCAAGAATATAAAGCACAAAATCTAAGGTAAGATTAGGAATGGATTGTGTTTGACCAATGCCATGAACTTCTATTTGAGAGCCATTTGGCATGGCAACAGAGGGTAAAGAATCAAAATAAGATAATGAGAGAAAAGGGACTTGTTACCATACGTATGATTAGAGGAACTGGAGTCAAGAATCCAAGGTCTAAGGGAGGAGGACTAAGAAACAAAGACTAAAGGATTATCAGACTAAGCAATGTTAGTGCAGGTTGTGTATGTTGCATGGCTGCCTTGTAGTAAAGATACTCATTATTAGCATCAACGGGAATTGAAACCTCATTAGATGCTCTTAGAGAAACGACCTGAGCAATGTTAGCCGTCTTGGGTTGTTGTCGAACCTTTGTACAACATTCAGCCTCAAGCAATAGTTGCAATGAGGACATTAACCACGATAGCGACTAAGATTTCCACTCCGTCCACCTTGATTAGGTGGAATACAAGTAAAAGGCAAATGAATTTGTTGAAAGTTCAAGAGACTGCCTTAATATTTCATTAAAAACAAAGTCAAACTCAGGAGGAAGTCCAGGTACTGCAAGAACCATAAAAATTTCCACGTTCAGCATGTCTGTGTGCATTATTAGTGAAAGACATGAGGGCATCAAATTCAGCAATTAAGAGCTTACCAAGATAAGTTTGTATATCATGGTCTTCAAGCTTTACAAAATTAAGGTTGGAGACAACGTTGTAGAGACAAATGAACATCATTGGAATAAAGTCTCTTGGCTAATAGGTAGTAAAAGCTTGATATTGGGGCTGCAGTTTGCCATCAATGGAGAACCAACCAACACTACAGAGAGGCATCAATTTGCTTCCATCAGGCTTGATCAATATCTTTGGCTTGTTATGTCAAGTGGTTTTTGTTGTAATTGTGTTATAATTTAGGGTAGAAAAAATATCACTCTTATTCATATCATGCTGAGATTACAATTCATATATACAAGGCTAAAAAGCTATTTTAGGAAGTATAATAATACCACCTAGTCACCCAAATCCCTATGATTGTGGGATACCATCATTCACTATAATTATAGTATGCTAAATAAGGAAATAATAAAACACGAATAATACAACTAATAAAAACAGATTCTAACACTTCCTCTCAAGCTGGTGAATAGGTATTTTCCATTCCCAACTTGGAAACAATACTCTCAAAGTAGTTGTTGTTTAGCCCCTTTGTTAGAATATCTGCATGGTTGTCTTGTGAGGGAAAATATAGTGCAGATCAAACCACTGTCTAACTTTTCTTTGATAAAATGTCTGTCAACCTCAATATGTTTGGTTATATCATGTTGCACTGGATTATGAGCTATACTAATAGCAGATTTGTTATCACAATAAAGTCTCATTGGGTCATCCGATTTTATCCTTAAGTCTTCCAAGATGATTTTCAGCCAGAGTAGTTCACATATCCCTTGTGCCATTGTCCTGAATTCTGCTTCAGCGCTAGAAACATTTGGGACAGTTGAGGGACCCCACACATCAGTATGAACCAAATAGAAAGGAGAAGTGCTCATATTATTACTAACTGGAAATGGAACACGTTTGTGTTTAGCAAGCTCGCACACTTCACAATTGAGACTGGCCACATCTAATTTAGTAAAAAAGGAAGGGAATAACAATTTTATGACCCTAAAGGAGGGATGGCCAAGGCGACAGTGATGTAGGAAAACCTTCTCCTTGTTGGTAGTAATGGAATCAGAGAAAAAAACATTGATATTGTGCAGGTCTGGTGGTAGATTTGGATGTTCCAAGTAATACAAGTCATTTCATTGTCTAGCATGTCCAATCGTCCTCCCCGAGTACTTGTCCTGTAGAACACACATATTGTCATAAAAAAATAGCATTACAGATAAATCTTGGATGAGTTTTTTTATGGAAATCAAACTGACAAACAATTTTGGAATATGAAGGACATTTTTAAGGGTAATGGATGGGCTTATTTGGACTTCTCCTTGACCTGCTGCAGTCATCAAAGAGCCATCAGCTGTAGATATTTTCTTGTTACTAAGGCAAGGTGTGTAAGAAGAGAAATGGTTAGGTAGAGGTGTCATGTGGTCGGTAGCCCCAGAATCTAGTATTCAATATGGGTTATAGCTTTTATCTGAGACATTAAGTCCAAAAAAAGGAACCTTACCAAACATACCTGAATGTGCTAGAGAACAACTACCTGGTGATTTATCTAGCTTCTTGAGAAATGATCTCATCTGCTCTACTTCATTTTGGTTAAGTGGACTCATTCCTCCTTTGTGTTCTTCACTTGTTACAGCACCGATGTGTGTTTGTCCGCCCTTTCTAATGGTGTCTCCCTTTTTTCCCCACTCCTTGTCACGACCTTGGGATCCCCAATCTCTACTAGGTGGCTTTCCATGCAGCTTCCAACATCTATCATGAGTGTGGCGAGGCTTGTTACAGAATGTACACCAAACGCCTTCACCTTTCTTCTCCATATTACCTTCACATCATATATTTGAGTAGCATCTTTAGCCTTGGAATATGTCTGCTCCATGGCATTCCAAATCTCCTTTGCAGAATTAAGAAACATGCAAGTATCAGTGATTTCTGGGATCATGGAGTTCCATAGCCATGCCATGATCATAAAATCCTCTTCATCCCATTTTGGAAATTTGGGATCATCTGCAGAAGGAGCTTCATCAGTTAAGTGGTGAGCTTTTCCTTTACCTTTCAAAGTTCTGCTAACAAGCTGGGCCCATTTCAAATAATTTTTTCAGTCAATCGGTAGGTAGTGTTGAGGTTCTGTAGTTGTTCTTGATTGGCTATCACTTCAACAATTGGGGCTGGGAGTTCCATGTAGTGAACAAAATATGATGGCAAGGAACAATAGCAAGGCTGAGAAGGCGAAGAAAAACGTTGACAGCAATGAAGTCTGTCCTAAAAGAGATGATGGACAACAATAGGAACTACTGTCTAGGGTTTGGTCAAGCACAGTCAGAGGCGGCACTAAGGTTTTGTCTGCGACTGCAATGAAGGCTACCGTCTAGGGTTTGGGTGTGCACAGTCAGAGGCGGCTCCCAGGATTGTTTACTACTGATACCATGTTATAATTTAGGGTGGAAAAAATATCACTCTTATTCATATCATGCTGAGATTACAATTCATATATACAAGGCTAGAAAGCTATTTTAGGAAGTATAATAATATCACCTAGTCACCCAAATCCCTATGATTGTGGGATACCATCATTCACTATAATTATAGTATGCTAAATAAGGAAATAATAAAACACGAATAATACAACTAATAAAAACAGATTCTAACAATTAGTTGTTTTATTTTCTAGTTTTCCATTATGTTTTATGGTTTCCTATTTATTAGGCATGTTTAGATGGAAGTTACCTTATCTTTAAGGATTCATCTTCACGTATGTAGGTCATGTAAATTGTGGCCAGTTATGATTTTATTATATGTTCACTGTCCACAGCCGAAAGGGATGGGAAATTTATGCCATCTAGGTCCAACCCTAGTCCTGGGTTAGCTACAAACCTATTTTCAAAGTAGCTTTTCACTTCCAATTTAACTTTACATGGTTCTTCACGACATACCCCTCAATATCTAATCCTTTCAGATCATTAAATGCTCTTCTCCACCTTAATGTAAAGTGGTAATACCTAGAATTGGTACCCCCCAATTGGAGCGAAGCAACTCTTGATTTCTATTATACCACTGAGATTTCTTCTCTGATATTTCTTTCAGTGCACTCAGAAGTTGCACTCATGTCTTCCTCTAGGTTACAACTCTCTTCCTTTAGATCTAGGTCTGCTACTTCCTTCACAATTTGTTGTTTCTTAATTGCCATAGATGCAATATTGTTTATATTCCACTGTTTAATGTCTCTTTTTAACCATTTTAACTTTTCCTTCACTATTTCCATCCTATTAGTTTCATTAGGATACGAGTCCCAATACTTTTTTGATCGTATCTGTAAACCCAAGTTCCTGTAACCATGTATCAAGAGTTCTAAACGGCTTTGGGCTCTGATCAATGATCTTATTCGTAACTACCACTGCACACATACTGTTTAGAACCTGGCCATTGTATATCACCTAATCCTCAGTCACCAATGCTCTATCTGATCTACTTCTGGACATTCCATTTAGCCGGTACCACATAAACCTTCTATTCTACCAACAGCTGGTAAAAAACAATTCATTTCACTCAATGAAATCATTGAACTTAATCATCTCTCCATAGTTTTGGTTGGTTAATCGGCTAACCTTCCTTTCATTAGCACACCTAACTGCATTAAAGTCACCTATAATACATCACACTTGACAATTTTCCTGCTCTTTTACTTGTCCTATCTCCTTCCATAATTGATACTTCTCACACCATTGGAATATACATTTATAATTGTTGTATACATTGGCTGTTTTCCTCCAACATTCAAGAGTTTACCTAATATCAATATGTGACCCTTAATCTTTTGGCAATTGAAGTTTTTATTATGCGATGTAGTCAGTATTCCTCCACCTTCTTTATCCACACCTCTGTGAACCCATTTTAAATCATTATCATCCCACAGATTGTCCACTTTTTCCCTGCTTTCTAATTTAGTTTCCCGGACACATATGATGGTTGGTTTCTCACTCTTAACTAAGTCATTCAAGTACTTCCGTTTAACTCCCCCACCCTAATGTTCACACTAACTATTATCTTTTGTCAAAATTCCCCTTCCCCCAATTCTCTGGGTTTGTTTTCCTCTCCTTTTCCTCTAACTCCTCTAACTTATCAATAAGTCCCTCATCACTTTCCTAACTCGCTACTCCAATATCCTTCGCTATCCCCCATAGTTTTGTTAGTTCTTACCTTTTCCACTAAGCCAATATAATCTATTACAGTTCAGGATATTACTATCAGATAGCGCATTTGATAAATATTGTTGTACTAACTTGGATCGTGATGCTTGCTTCAAGCACGTAGTTGTCTTCGTCGTTCTTATGGCAGGTCTCCTTCGCACGACCATGCTGTGTCTATGTTGTTCACTCGTCACCGTAGTGCCTTCCCCTTCTAGTTGTGCTTCTCCATTGACGGTAGTGCCTTGGTTGTTCCTTTCCGGTCCCGACCATTTGGTGTTGTACTCCTTCTCGATATCGGTGATCGCACCCCTTCTCTTCGCATCTATAAACAATGTCAGAGATTCATTGGTGATTGTTAAAAGAAAAATGAAAGTGAATAGATAAATGATAACTACTTGCTCTATTCATGTGCTATACAAAATATATATAGCTAACTTCAAAACAGAACAACTGCAATAGTCTAACTGCTATGCTAATATTAATGAAACAAGGAAACAGAAACTCTAACTTATTCACAATTAACAAACTTCCTCTAGCATTCTGGTAAGGGCTAGAGAATTTATTCAAACATGTCTAACTGTGATTACCAAATTACAGTTTAGAAATTTTCACTCGAAAGAAATCAAATTAGAGATTACCATATCTTCTGGTTAAAAGACTTACCTTCAATTTCCTCTTCAATGGATTCGAGTGCATGAATTTGCTCTGTGACGTCATTTGAAGAATCCTGCACCTTCATTATCACCAACACTTGTTCCATTAAAATACAGTCACAGCATAGCATTTCAGATCAAAACAGAACAGATTCTGAATAAGAATTGAAAAGAACAGAACAGGGAATACACTGGATTCCGAATATACAGATTAAAAGAAATAAAAACTGATCTTTTGAAAAGTGACTACACAAGTAACTGCTAACAAAAAGAGTAACTAAGTATGAATAACCTCTGACTGGTTATTGACTTTAACAGGAGTCGGTGTCACAGTTGCAGAATCTGAATGCAGAATAAACAATTACCCAAGAAGAAAATGGTCAGCTAAATATTACTATTAAGAGAGAAATGAAATGTATTTAACTTATACTTACTAGGAAGCTTTGACATATAAAAGTGACCGCATTGATTATAAACCAGAACAATAACATTGCTAAGAATTTGGAAACCTGTATTATTAAAACAATTGTGCATACCGAATCCCTTAGCCGGGGTACTCTTCCCCAACGCGCATGTTTTATAAAATCTGAACAGAAAGAAACATATAAGGAATGACTCATACATACCGGTAAAGGAATACAAACATACAGGTAAAAGAATACAAACATACAGGTATAGCAAAACACAGATTAGGACCAAATTTAGCGACTGTAGAAAAATTACGAGAAGGAGAAGGATTATAAGAACCATCATTGTTGTTTTGATGGAACCAGGGTTTAAGGAAAAACCCTGTTTTTCTTGGGTTAGTGGTTTGTTGTGTTGGGGTTTTTAGGGATACATTGTTTTATTTTCAATCAAAATTTTCACGTTCTGTGATTTTAGTTTGATTTAATTTCTGTTTTTTTTTTATTACATTTTAGTTTTGTTTTGATTTTAATGTTGTATTCAGTTTTCCTCTTTTAATTTCACTCTTTCTCTCGTGTTTCTAATTTTAATGTTGTAATTCCAAATCCCTGAATTCTAATTTGTAAATGAAAGAATGTGAAAGTATTTTTAGCAGTAGAATATTAGAGGGAAATTTAGTTTATTCCGAAAAAACGAGAGGTGAAAAAATATGCATGATTTTTTTTTGGTTTTTTTTATCAGCAGAAGATCATGCATGACACTGAAGAGGAAATGGTAGGAAAAGTGATAAGAAGAGTTTATACAACGTATCTTTACCCAAGAGTTTATGCCACGTACCTTTACCCAACGCTACCTTCGCTTCACTTTAACCATTTAACTGACCGATCTGCATAGAAAAAAGGGACAATCATCCTCAGCTGCTTAGCAGAAAAAAGGAGAAAGGAAGGTAACCGGTCTACAATTACAGAATTGCCATTATTTTCCATTTGGTTGTACTTATGATAAAATAAATACAATTAAATATATAATATAACATAATAATAATAATTATTATTAAAATAATAATAATAATTTTTAATAAAATTATAAAATATTAATAAAATAATAATTTTATAAATTAATAATGAAATAAATACTAGCAATACTAATTAAAAAATAAAAATACAAATAATAATAATAAAATTAAAAGATATAATAATCAAAATAAATTTATAAAATAATAATAATATTAACAATAATAATTTAATTTTAATTTTAAAACAAATTTTATAATTTTATCAAATAAAAAATAATAATTCATTAATTTTATCTAACAAATTAATTATATTTTATTTTAAATTGAATTTAATTATGAAGATAAGTTTATAATGTTAAAGAATCATCTCAAAACTAAAGCATGGAATTCAAAATAGAGTTTTAGGCCTTCTCTTAACAGGTGTGGGCTAGAGTAATCAAGATGAAGGTAAACCTAACAAAAGCTTTAAAGAAACACATTAGCACATTAAAACCTACTTAACATAAGTAATAAGAAAAGCAAAACCGTTTTGAAAAGCCAAATTTTGAAAATCCAGATTCAAGAAAAAATAAATCGATTTCAGAAAATTGGAATCAATTTATTCGAAGTCTGCACTGCACCAAAACTGTAAAACTGTTTTGCGAAAACATTTTTGGGTGTTTATGTTTCTAAATACCCAGATTAAGAAACTAACTACAAAAGTAATATTGAGAAGAAAAGATTGCTTGGTTTTTATAAAGATTCAAAGAGGTTTTTCTTGAAGAAAGAAGAACTTGAACTTTACTGTGCTATTGGTTCTCTTCAAGCATTTGGCAGATTCACCTTCATTGAAATCAGGGAAACTCTAAACCTTCATTTGGCTTAGTTACAGGACAACGCATATTAATTTTAGCTGCACGAGGGTTGAAAAAGTTGTTAGTGTACCGAAGTGAAATTAGGCCACTTAACTAAGGTGATGCGACGAGTAGTTGTTATTAGTTTTCTCATTGCTGCAGAAGAAACTTGTAAATTGGTTGGAATTTATTTAGAAAACAACAAGAAAAAAAATTGAAAGTTTTATTCTAATATAAAAAAGTTGTTATATTAATTAAAAAGGTTTTTACATCATAATAAGTTAGAGATTACTCTTAAACCAGAAAACAAACAACCATTCACTTCTAGTTAACTTTCTCAACCTATCATTGAACACATATCCGAGAAAATTGATCAATTCATATCCCAAATTATATGTTTTAGTGAACAAACTCGTTAGTTCCTGAAATACAAGTTTGAATATAGAATTAATAAATACTTTTGAAAAACCTTTTTTTCCAAAAACTCTATGTGATGTCAGAAGATTATCTAATAATTTTATAAGCATATCTTCACAAATCATATTACGAATGAATTTGGTGAGGAAAACTACATGACAATTCAAGCCAACTTCATAGTATTATCAACATAACATACACAAGTTTTATGGATGACCCTCTCTCAATTAATTAACTCGTCATCTCCTTTGCTCTTCAGAATTCATATCAACAAAATATTACTGTACACAGATTTTGATATATTCACACTGAAACATATATACATACACATGTGAGCACACAAATACTAATACATATATACACATGGCCAAATGTCCTTTATGTAAACAAAATCTTGACTATCATTGTAAAATCTAATGGTCAAGATTGCTCTTATTGCTAAACATGTAGCCGAAATGGAAAAAACAAAAAACATGTCTAATGATGGTGCAGAAACACATGTAATGGCATAAATGGCCTGTTAACTCTTCCCTCAATTAATCAGGAAACAATTTGATACGAGTGGTAATCTTCCTTCGACATATATGACACTTGCGAATTTTTGATCCACACTCTAAACAAGTCTGCATTTGAACCATTTACCAATCATCATTGCATGTAAACAGAAGATGAAAATGGTAGCGTTTTTGGAGTTTACCATGTGTCCACAACCAAAGGCCATGTTCTTCTCGTTGGTCAGGCAAATCGTACAACCCTACATAATTAGTTTAGAGATAACTTCAGTTCTCTTGAGTAAGCTTTCCAATATATAATATTAAATTGGTACAAGGAGTACCACGAAATAAGTTACCAAGGTGTTGAATAAGTCTAGTGTGAAGAAGGTGATGAATTTGGTACTAAAAATATCATACATTTTTTTTTCTCTATTAGATATCTGAAATATATTGTTCATGTTTCACAGTATTTTCTTTTTTCTTGAACATGAAAACAAATTCTATTATTATTATTATGATTATAAATTCACTTTATTTTCTCTAGTTACCTGTCTTGAAAAGGTTGGGTTTCTGCTCAAACTTATTGGCTGGGACACCTGTACAGAATTTAGAAACGAGAACCCTAAAACCTCCAAATCCATGCAAAAGTAAGTAGGATAAAGATCGTCTATATAATATATATATATATATATAATCAAACAAATACCTCAGCACCAGCAGCATTGAATTCAACAGCTTCAGTTTCACTGGAAGCATTGACTAACTTTTCTGTTACTCTCACAGGAAGTTTAGTCTTATCAAGCTCCAGTGTAAGCCTTTTGACACACTTTTTTTGTTCTTGCAGTTCTATCTTAACCTTAGCACATTCATTCTGCAGATTTACAATTGTCAATGAATAATTACTTGAAGCAAAAAAACCTTTTCCTTCAAACGATTAGTTCTTTGAAGAGCTGCAATTAGGAAGATTACCTGCAGCATATGTATATATTCTTCTTGCTTTTGCCTCTCTTCAACTCCACTTTCCACTGCAATCTGCAAGCAGTTTACCCTCCGAGATAAACTACTAACCATTTCAGTTGCTTGCTTCTCAGCATTTGACATCAATTCATTTTCATGCTTCAGAATAAAAAGCTGAAAATGGAGAACACAATGTTGAAATCATCAAAATATCACTGCAAATTGCACAATCTCACTTCAAATTTGCTTTCTCGTGCAATCACCTGGTGTTCATTTTCTTTCCTGAAGCAGTAAAGTCTATCTATAGAATTCCTAGCTCGCACTTCCCATTCGTCACGCTCTGATCGTAACCATTTGTTCTCATCTCTGACAAAACCATAAAATATTTTGACATCAGTACTTAGTACCACTGTTCATCAGCTTGCCAACATGCTGAAGTTTGAATGTGTTTGGCTACCTCATTGTGCTATTTCCAATTAATTAATACTAATATGTACTAAACTCAAATGGGATTGAAGATTTTCTTAAGAATTCAAAGATACCTACACAACACAACCATGTTGAATTCAAAATTCAAGGAAAAATATTGAAAAGTGATAAAGGTAGAAGATGATTGAGATTTGTATATATATAACTATTGCTACAACTGTACTTAGTCTTTGTCAATTCTTCTTTTAGGCTTCTCAATTGTTCTTCAACCTCCTTCTGGGCATTCTTGGTTGCTTCCTGCATTACAATGGAAGATGAGATCACAACAACATCATTTCATTTCATACATCAAAGTTCAGTTGCCAATCATACCTGAGACAAAGAAGTCGGAATCAAGGCCCTGGAACTGGTGCTTCCTGTTGCATATATCAACCAAACAAAGACATAATACAATTAGCTATAATCCTGATTTAGATTTTCAGATAAATTAACAGAAAGTTGGAATGGACATATATTTGATAAAGCTATGTTATAGACCTGAGTAAAATTCCAAGCAAAGAGGACTAGATGAATGAACATTATCTTCCACTTCATATGAATTTGCAGGATTCACAACCTGTGAAGAGCAAAAAAAATTATAGACTTTAATATTCTTAACCTAGATATTATATTTATTTTATAATTTGACAGATGTATAATGCTTGTACCTTGAATGATGAACTTATAAATCAATAAATTCAGTTTTCTAATTGGTTATAGGATTTGCTGAGAATCAATTAATTATTAGCACGTCTTTCTTGATTGACCTAGCTACCTGATTCGAATTTGCCTTCTCAACAAGACATTGAAACTTATGCCCTGATCTCCAATCGAAATGTTGGCATGTTCTTGAGCTGATGAAAAAGAATAACAATAAAAATGTTGATGACATAAACAATAAACCCAGTAAACGTTGATTTCTTCTATAAGAAAAGAAAATGAGTATAAAACAGAAAATGAAATTAAATATTTACCAAAAAAGTACAAAAAAAATGATGATTCAAAAAGATTTGGAAGAAAAGTATATATCTATATAATTGCTTATGAGATAATTGATTATACAGGTTAATATTTTATTCATAATTAAATTTTCTAGATTAATAATTAAATAGAAATATTCAAATAATAAAAGTTAAACAAAAAAATACTTGAAGTTTTAATATGTTGTTACTTTAATAATATCTTTTTATTAAATTTTGCAGTACTTTTATTTTAAAATTTATTTTTTAACTTTGTTTATATTTTAAAACTTATTTTTAAAATTTTATTTTATTAATCACATTTACTACAATATTTTCATTCATTTTCACTTTCTTTTTTCAATCTAAACAATATCACCTTTTACTATTTTTTTTTTTCATTTTTCTTTAATTCAAACAAAAAATTAGAGAAAATAATTAAGTTACATAATAACCTAATAATTTATGATACATTATAAAGTATCATGTTCATAAATTTATTGAATTTTTGAATCAAAGTGATACTGATGATGATAATTTTACTTTGGTATCAAAAGTCATACACTGATGATAAGTTCACACACAGATAAGCTAAATAAAAGTTATGTTATATGTACTTACGAATACGATGGTTGTTAATATTCAACCAAACAAAGTGATTAATCATCGTAATTCACTTGACTAAAGCTAGGTCATATACTTTAAATTTCAACCAGAAACTGATGTAAACTACAAATAGTGCTAACATGTTGGAATTTGAATGGATGATGACGTAGTTAAATACTAAAATAATAATGTAAGAACTTGTGTGTGTGTCTATATATATATATATATATATATATATATATATATATATATATGTGTATAGAAATGTAGATG
>Ga0209489_101644_pt1 | contig 45956 bp, 16 predicted proteins | sample SiratrowhiteBW_FD_187527 | JGI IMG/M metagenome (GOLD analysis project Ga0209489, IMG submission 187527) | Root nodule microbial communities of legume samples collected from California, USA - Siratro white BW (SPAdes) (version 2) | ecosystem: Host-associated > Plants > Roots > Nodule | place... | reverse complement strand
ATATATATTTAAAACGTTCTATTTTCTTTCTAGCACTATTATCATTATTAAATGAAAATTTAAAGTAGCTTAATTAAATAATCTCTTTAAGTAAAAATCTGTATGAGTGAAACTTCTCTAGTTTTTTATATTTAAAATTATGGTGCTACGTAGCGTGGAGAGAAAGAAGGCGTTTGTTCCGTACTAGCTAGCGGGAGTGGGTTAGCGCAGCACATGGGTTGAGATTCCCTGCTGCGCGTGAATTTCATGATGTGGAATGGGTCGTGAAGGCAGAGACGAAGGGGTACTTTATCACACACAGAAGCAGGAAGCAATATGCCTGAGCAATTCCAGCTTTACGTTATTCAATAATCATTGCATTGCATAAAACTTATTATGCTGTGGAATAATTCGAGTGAGATCTCGAATTTCTTCATCTCCAAAGCTATGATATTCTTCTCATAAAAAGGAGGATATTCTTTGAAACAATTTAAATTTCCGTTTTTCCCTCACTTTCTTCCCTTTCCAGTTTCCAGTTTTCCCTAGTGTTTGTTACTCTGCTCTCCCACCGCTGGCGCCAATGGTTCCTCCAGAATATATACCTGGTTTCAAATAGATTCCCTTTCTGCTCCTCTCACTATTCAAACTGGACCCCACCACCATCAAACAACTTAGTTTGATAAATTTAGTTATCACAATTTTCAAAATATAATAATGCAAATAAAAATGAAATAACTACTTTCTAAACATTAGATAATTTATTGACTTTGGTAGGGGTCACATTACTGAAAGGTGATTTTTTTTTACTCAAAATTACTTATATAAGCAAATTTTTAAAATATTTAAATGGATAAGTTGCGGTTGGAAATACGATCTTAGAAGGAAGAGGTCCTACTCTCAAATACACATTATTTTTGAGAGAAGTCATGCATCTTTCTTATTCATATCACCTTCACAATCAAATCTCCAACCCCACTTCTGCATGGTACCATAGAAAATTTTTACATGATAATAAACCTTGAAAGTGTAGGAGAACACCTTTTGTACATTTCCAGCCCTATTTATGATCGAAAACGACGAGAGCCAAGGGAGTGGAGCAAATACCCATTTGAGACAGCAGACACTTCTCTCCGCCATATATCCTTCACGTTTTAAAAGTGGTTCTTCTTAGGAGGATACTCACCGCTATATCCCTCCTTTCACTACAATGAAGAAGCTCCCTTCAGATGCTTCTTCCGTTTCTCGAAGAGATCCAAGGCCTTGCCCACTTGATGCATTTATTCAGGTAGCAATAAAAATAAATAAAAAGAAAAGTGAGTCATACATACAAACCACGTATTTTTTTCCCATAATAATTTTGTCCGACCTTCGTTTTCACAGTTTGAATCCAGTGTCCAGCCATAATCTAACATATTCTCATGTTATTAAAGTGGTTTACAAAAATTCATTTAAATCAACTTCTCATTCCAACATTATCAATATGTCTATAATACTCATTTGAAATGAAATTTCTCAAAATTTTTAAAAATTACATTAATTTTACTAACATATAATTACATTAACATTATACTTATAACATTTCATGTTTTTTTTATTATATAAATTGACTTGACTCTTTTAAAATTTTCTACTACATTTTTATTTTTTTCATCAAATTAAAATAATTATGTGGTCAATAATAATGATAATAAATTTTACTCACACCTAATTACATTAACATTATATTTGTTTTAACATTTAAACTTTTATTTAATTTAACTTTAGTAATTTCACTTTACATTAGAAACTAATTTTACCATTCCTACTACATTTTTTAAATAACTATATAATACAATTATGTCATGAACTATAATAATAATAATAATAATAATAATAATAATAATATTCTAAACTATTATAATAATAACACTTTTAATTCTCAATTATATATCAAAAACAAAAAAAATACCCATAATGTTTTTCTTCTTTCTCTCGATTACAATTTTATCTTAACATTATTATCTCTCTATTTTTAATTTCATTTACATACAACACTTTTAATTCTTAATTTACGTTTAAAAAATCAACTTTATATTATTTCAATTTTTAAAATTCCATCTTTAATTTAGTGTCACAAATAATAATAGCAGTGATATTAATTATGTTTTATTTTCTTCATTCTTACAAACAAATTACATTTTAAATTGTAATTAATTATTTTTATATTTTTTTTATAAATATTATTTCTTCGATATATATATATCATCACACATAACAACACAAATTATTAAATTAATTAAGTTATACTTCTATTTTTTAACCAAAAAAATATTTTTATTTTTTTACAACCAATATATTTTTTTTAAGCACCAAACAAAAATTTTAATTCATACTTCTTTTGATATTATTAATTCGTTTTCACTTTATAAGTATTTCTTTTTTCAAAAAAAAAAATCTTATTCTGGAAAAGAAATTCTATAAACCACAACTTCTATAAATGAATAAAAATTGAAGAAGTTATGCTTGAATAAAATCTTACGTTTGAGTAGAAATCTTGTTACTATATGATTTGAATTAATATGTGTGATTGAATTAATAATTTCAGAATAATATAAAAATTTGTGTTAAGTATATTTTTTAAAATATAAATATTTTTTTTGTAAAAAGTATTTGAAACAAATTAAACAAAAATATAATAAACAGCATTACACTAAAAAAAACAAAATATTGAATATAGGGATAAATTAATAATGTACCAAACAAACTTTACAAATTTACTATTTCTTTTTCATTTCACACTTTGTTCTCTCTTTCAAAACTTTTCCTATGAATCATCACAACTCCTCGTAGATCACTCAAACTAAATAGACACAATTAGACATGTCATGGGACGGGAAAAAAAAACTCATATATAAAAAACTCTTATGGCCAAAATTTTAACAAAAGTCCCATGGACCAGGCTAATCTATTTGCCATTTTTTAAACTAAAGAACTTATTAAAAAAGAAAATGAAAAAAAAAATTATCAAAATTCTTTAAACATATTTTACTCAATCTAAATCTAAACTCAATATGTAGGTCAAGTTAAGATTGACACTCATCAAGTTGATCGACAATAGGCATATATTAGGTCAAGTTCGTGTTAGGTTAAGTTTAGGTCAGACTAAGATGAATTAGGTTTAGGTTTAGGTCAGACTAAGATGAATTAGGTTTAGGTTTAGGTTTAGCCAAATTAAGTCTAACCCAAGTCGTACAGGTCCAACACATGTTAAAACAAGTTAGGTCAGAATGAGTTTATGTTATTTTGAATCCAGTTTTGGGCAAATCAAGTTAGGTTAAGATGGATCATGTTGAGCCAAATTGAGTTGGACCCGTGTCGCCTATGTCGGGTCATGCCTAGGCTAGGTCAATTTAGGAAGTGACCTGATTTGTCTAAGTCGGTCACAGGTCAAGATGAATAAGATTGGGTTGGGCCTAATTTAAATAAGTTGATTGGATTGGGTCTAAGTCTAACTAGATCCAACTCAAGCCAAGGTTTACAAGGTTCACGTCATGCTGAGTTGAATCAAGCTCACAATTAACAATATTAAGTTTGAACCATGCTAGGCTGAATCGAGTTAGGCCAACATTAGGTGGAATCAAGTCAAGCGCATCTCAAGTTGAGTCAAGTCAAGTGCACCTCAGACTGAGTTAAGTTGGAAGCAAATTGGATCAAGTTAAGTAGCCCCGTATAAGCCCAAGTGAAGTCAAGCCCACATCGGGTTGAATTAAGTCGAGTGAAATCATGTTAGATCCATGTCGAATTGAGTTGGGTCCATGTTAGGCTGAGTAGAGTCGGTTCCATGTTGGACTGAGTCGAGTTAGGCCCACGTTAAGCCCATGTTAAGCCAAGTCAAGTCAGACCCATGTCAGGTCCAGTCAGATTGGACCCATCTTGGGTCGAGTCATTTCAGACCCATATCAGGTCGGGTCAATTCGGGTCCATCTCAAGCTCAATCAAGTTGGGCCCACCTTGGACTCAACCAAATGGAGCCCAACTCGGGCTGAGTCGAGGTTAACCTACCTCGGGTTAAGTCAAGTTAAGTCCATATTGGACTGAGTTGAGTCTTATTGAGTCAAACCAACATCAAGTCGAGTCATGTCGGGTCCAACTCGAAGGTAGGTCCAACCTGACGTGTCTAAACCCTAAACCCTAAACCAACATTAAGTTGAATTTTATCAAGTCAAAACAACATTAAATCGAGTCATGTATGGTCCACATGAGGTTGAGTAGAGTCAAGTTCGCGTCGACCCGAGCATAATTGTTTCTGTCTTTAGGCAGAGTAAAGTTGGGTTCACATTAGGTTGAGTTGAGTCAGGACAACATCTAACTGAGTTGAGTCAAACACATCTCAGGTTGAGTCAAATCTACGTCGAGTTGAATTAATTCGTACTCATGTTGAGTCGACTCGTGTCAGTTCCACATTAAGTCAAATAGAGTTAATCCCACTTCTAATCAAGTTGATTTGGACAACATTAGTTGGGTACACTTCGGGTTGAGTTGAGTTGAGTCAATATCGACCAAATTTAGATAAGATCATGTTAATTTAAGTTGAAAATCCATCCAAGCTTAGACCTAATGTTACACAATGTTAATCTTGAGAAAAAAATTAGAAATTAGGTGCAATGTTATAATTAGTCAAAACCCAATTTGACCCTAACCCACTTTATATAGACTTTGATTGAGACTTTTTTTAGCTCGCTCATTTAATAGGTGAAGAAAAGAAAAATTTATTTTAAAAGTAGATTGTGATTTACTCATGCACTATGAGCCAAGTTCACAAGTCTAAACACAATATTTAGAAATCATCTTAAACCAATCCTGAGAAATTCTCACATGCAGGACCAAACAAAACATTCGTGTTCCTAATATCTCTATCTCATCTATAGCTAGCAACCATATATCCTATTCAAGTGATGTGATTATAACCCTTTATGTGCACTGCTAGTTCCACGTAACAAATAGCTTTCTCCTCCCAAAATATTACTAAAAATTACCTAGACAATACTACTAATATCATTTTCAAAAGAGCAGCTTATGAAACATACATATTCTAACCTATATACCAGATTATAATATTAGCTTCCTAAATTATAATTCAGACAAGATATTATGCACTGAAACAAATTCATTTATCATAAAATCTTCTATATCCCTAGATTAATGTTGTTAAGGATTTTATAAAGTATTAAGTTCTAAGTATGGAATTCTAAAGGACTAACTTCGTATTTAATAGAACATTTGTATGTTAGTTTATGTAAAATTGAATATTTGTTTAAATAAAATAAAAGAGTAAAAATAAAGAGATAAAGATAAAATAAAAAAATGGCTGTAAAGATAAGAGATACGTATAAAAATAAAATAAATTGAAAAACATAAAGATAAAAGTAAATAAATAAAAAGACAGAAAAGGGATAAAAATAAAAAAATGAAGATAAGAAGTTAAAGATTGAGTAATCAAACTCAAAGTTAAGTGCTCGTCCATCAACATGAGTTTTATGTATGCCTAATTAAAATTCATTTTTTCCTAACAAAAATTTATGTTTAAAAAGATTTTTTTAATGTTAATCAAATCTAAATTTATTAATTAAGAGGTGATCAAATAAACATAAAATCAATAATATATTTGAAATAAATCTTTGATAAATTTTAAATTATATATATATATATATATATATATATATATATATATATATATATATATTATTTGCATCATGTTTAATCTTAACAAAGAATAAAATTAATCATTTATGTACTACTCTCTTATCCTTGTATCTCTATAAGAATTCTAGGAGAGAAAAAAAATAAATATATTTAAGTCTATTTCGTAATTTCATTGTAACCGATCAACATAAACATAAAAGCAAATGTTTATTTATGTTGCTTAATCAAGAGAGCTTCTTCTGCACCTCCATAATATTAGCCTACCTTCAAACTTTTGTTAATTTCGAAATTAACTTTGGCAAAAAAAAAAAATAACCCTTTGATAAAAATTAAGGCTTTCATATCCAAAGTCATTTAAAATTAATTTTGACTTTTAAATTTTATAATTCGAAAATCTTAACAAATAAATTTTAGACTTTCTAAGAGTTTATAATTTGGAAGTCAAAACCAGTTTCACATTACTTTTAAATTACAAAAATTCAGAAGTAATTTCTGAAATTCATTTTGACTTCTGAATTTTAAATTCTGAAAATTAGGTATCGTTTCGGAATTAAACCATGCATCCTTAATTCGAAAATCATGTGAAATTGATTTTAATTTTTAGATTGCACTGGCAGAAGCTTGTACAATCCATAAATTATTTTGTACAAATTTTTTGTACAATTCAAAAGGTTGTAAAAGTGTGAAAATAAAAAATTATCTGTCCTCATGATCTTATCCTTAGGCAATACACCTCTCGGATGTTTTAATTGGAGATGGAACACTTAATTGCCTCCAACAATGACAACCACACACACTTTACTACATATCAACACTTCCCACCCAATCTTCAAAACACCAACACCGTTGATGGAGGAGCAGCTGGCTGCAGTGCAACAATTATGGACGATAAAGGTGTAGAAGAGAAGAAATTGAAAAGAAACAAGAGAGAAGGATGCAGGAAGAAGGAAAAATGCTACAGTGGGGTGGAGTGGAGAAGGTAAAACGGCACAATAGGATGGAGTGGAGGTGAATGATAGTTTTAGATTTAAATTTTTAAAAGAAGGATAATTTTATCTATTTAACTATCCGCTGAAAATAGAGTCTGATATCATGGAGGTGTAGGAAGAAGCGTACTTAATCAAATGTTATTTCTTTCTTGATCAAATTTGAATTGTTTTATCTCACGTCCTTCACAAATCTAAATCACTAAAGTTATCCCATTGCCAAGACTATTTTGAAATCAACCATAAGCTTTTATCATCTTATAAACCATTCACGTTTTAACTAATTGAATTAGTTTCAAAATGATGTATATCATATAATGTATTATGTTGGAGCTATTCTTAGTATGAGTTAGATAATTATAATTATATCTTATATATAGACACTTCGTGTAAAATGCATGATATAAAGTTGGTTTGTCTAAACGATCATTTTATTGTGAATTGAATTGTAATCTTCTAAGGTTTTTTTTAATGTAATTATTTGATTTTTAATAATGAATATAGATCAGAACTTGTTAATACTTAAATTGAATCACCGTTAACTTTTTTCTTTTTCGTTGTGCTTTTCTTTTTCTTAATTCAATTATTTGGAGGTATATTTGATACATTCTTGTATTGTGCTTATGATTAACTTGAGTTTAAATTTATAACATAAAAGTAGAATGAAAAACTCTAAAATAAAATAATAAAAATTTGAAAATCTAGGATATATATTTGATAACCATTATTAAAAAGACTATTAATACAATCTCTTAAAACAAATTAAAACCCAAAAAAATACATGCTATTAAAATGGATATTCGATATATACTATTACCGTATATTTATTGGTATTATACACACACACACACACATATATATATATATATATATATATATATATATATATATATATATATATATATATCGAACAAAATACATGATTCAGTAATTTAGAAGTGATAAAAAAATATATATAGAGATATGTTTTTCTAAACAAATAATATCTGAACAAAATAATTAAAATAATAAAATTATTATCTAAACTATTTTGAAACCACAAGAGATGATACCACAGCTAATTTACCAAAATATATCCAACAAAAATTTAGAAACCTGTTCTTCCCTAGAAATTATTACTACTATGGACTGAAGTTCATTTGCATTCATTTACCAGCAAATTAAATAATTGTTTATGCGTACAAATTCAACAATCAACTCGTTACTTGTCCTCTCAAGGGTCCTTTGTTAACAAAAACTACAGTTAAGAGCACACGGAACTTTGGTACATTGTACATAAGACCGAAATTCTCAATAACTAAAAAAAATAATGATTTCTTTCTGAACATTTCTTTACCCTTAGCTTTTTCCTTTTAGATTTTGGCCTTTTGTTCTAGTTCCTAGAGTAAAGACATATGTAATATTCTCTTGCTTGATAATATTATGGTGCCATTTAAATTAAAGATTAGGGTAACTTTTAACCATCTACCACTCATTACATTACAATACTCCTTCTACCTTCTACCGTGAACTTAATTTAATCTTGTATGTCAACTCGATTCCACGTTGACGTTGTCGACTTCTTTTTAGTTAAACTAAACTAAATTAAATGATGTAAAACTGAAAGTACATCCATTCAAACTAAAATTAACTAACGAAAGTATTAATGAAGATAATTAATACTAACTATTACAATTAAAAGAAATTAAGAAGTATGAGTCTTAGAATAATATGCTACACTAACTCAATATTATGAAAATTCAATATCAATTTTGTAAATAGAGAAATACCTCTTGGTGTCCATTTATCCCTTACTTAAACATTTATGACTTGATCGTGAGACACTTGAAACATTAACAGTCCTACTTAATATCTTCTTAAAATAAATATTTTAATTCTAACCTATGTATATAAATATTCAAGGTAAATTTTTGTAAGCATTTCTCATTACAAGATAATGCTCTTGATTAATAATATGTTCAATTCACAAGGCACATTTACTTAGAGTGGTAGTTTTTTATATGTAGTTTTCATTTATTTGTAGGGTGAAGATTTGTTTATCTTTCTTGAAAGACATGAAAAGAAAAATAGATTTTAATTTTATTCTAATTACTAGTTGAAATAAGTAAGAGTTGTTATGGAAAAAAGATGTTTGGAAAACTATGAATAAAGTTGTGAAAGATAAGAAGGATAGAGAGAAGAAAAGACTTTCATATATCAGAAGAGTAAAGATACAAAGAATAAAAACTTCGGAAGCCATGCAGACTTTATATATAAGGGAAAAGCACATACAATGCCTTGGGAAGCCATGCAGAGCTATATATAAGGGAAAAGCAGATACAATGCCTTGGGAAACCATGCAGACCTAGTCCATACAGATAAGTATCATAATATTCCCCGTAAACTTATGGGGTGTAGGAAGCCAATGAAGGGGGTGCAAGAAGCATTATCCTTTTTTATTCTTAATGGGCTTTTATCCAACAGTTCACCAGTCCACCCTAAATCAGTCCAATTCTGTCTAGCTAGCTACATGGCAAGAATGACTACTACGAACATGGTGAATTAGAATGAAGATATTTATTAATTCATTTTTCTCTATAAGAAATTTGATCTATTTAAAATTGATTAACAGTTTTTAGTAGATGGGATATCCAATGCGTCCATAAATATAATATCTTAAAAAATAAAAAATATGGTTTTAGAATTTTATTAACATTAAAAATAAATTTTGCAAATGAATATAAAACATTTTGAAACCTTTTAAGAAAAAAGGTTTCAAACTGTGAACCAAACCAAAATTGAAGTACACCAGATTACACCAATCTATCAAACAATCTAAAGGAATTTACAATGATTCATTGACAATGTCAGAAAACAAAACTAGTCAAACATTTTCATCCGAGGCAACTGATACTATAGACCTATTGGATCTTCCAGCATGATCTTTCTCCAAATCCAAATATTTAGTAACTAAAGCCTTTTCAGAAATATCTACAACTACATCCCCTGAATGAGTAGCTAAAGCCTTTCCTGAAACGTCTTTCTCCAAAGAATGAGTAATCAAAGCTTTAACAATCTGACGAAATTTCCTTCTGTATGTTGGCAGCTTTGATACTCCTCTTATCATTCCAATCATCCTGACAATTAATGTATTCATCAGTCAAAACTTTATCAAAATATATTCTTAGTATCATATGGTAAAACATTTGTTATTTTTATCTATGAAGCACTGATACTTCATAAAGTGAAAACACACCCTTAACAATATTTTACTCACACAACAAATGCAGAGATTGATTCTCTAATTCATTCATCACTTACCTTCTGGAAATTCCCTCCATTTGGGCAGCTTTAAGAGCATCAGGTGTCATTAAACCACCGTTATCCCAAGCCTCCTGGCGTTGCTTGTTGCTTCCAAAGAGAACTACTTTTTCCAAGTATCTCACTTCAGCTTCCCCCAATTGGATGACCCTTATCTGTTCCTTCAGAACCATCACAGGATTGAAGAACCAATCCAACAACTTATCCTTTGGCCTGTTCAAATAGGTAATCTCAAAGTCCTCAATTAGCAATACACCACTAGAATTGGCTTTGATGGAGAAGATAAGTGCTTGTAGGAGTGAATAACAAGGCAACCCAACACCAACTATGGAAGCTTCATTTATATTCTTTCCTCTCATCCATTCACAGAGGTCAGCACCTGTAAGTACATTAGCATCCAATAATTCCTTGCCTCTCATCTCACAGTACTTCATCATATTTCCCCAGATCTGTACATTATGATTTGAAAACAACATAAGAAGTTGTTTCTAGATAAAATAATAATAATAAAAAGTGGTAGCACACTCCACTGTTACTTAAATTTTACTGAAAACTACAAAATTGTTAGAGACACTTGTTAAATAAGAAGAGGCTCACAAAATTTTGCAATCTCTTATAAATTATTAACCATTAACAAAGATTGTGGCATGAGATCACAACAAAAGCATAACGAGATCAAAAAGATGTCTCTGTCTCCTCAAAATGATGATGCGATAAAGGAAATTGTCAACAAAAGCCTTTAGACAACAAGTTTTCCTTTAGACATCCGATGGCTTAAATAAAGAATATGCACTTTCTATTAACAATTCCATTTGATAGCTATTCTGCAAAGTGCATAGTCATTTAGTTATTTAAGACAGCAATCAACCAAATGCCAACTCTCTATGTTATTTAAAATAGAAACCAGTAGAGAAAGCTCTGTGGATACAGAAGTCAGACATCAAAATCATTGACACATATTTTTCTTTTGGGCCATCAAAACAAATATAAAAAATATAGTAGATGCATCACCTTGATAATTAAACCAGAATAAAAAAATCTTGAATCATAACTTGCTCTGATGAGGATATTTAATACCTTGTTTTTTGTTTTGTTCTTTATAATTAATATAAAATCATTTAACAAGCTTTCTTCATTACCCCTAAGATGTGCCAAAGAGCCTATTTATTTCTTGGTTTGACTTAGGCTGGCAGCATCCATGCAGCTAATTGTGTAATCTAAGCATAACATTTTGAACCAAATTTACAGTTTCTGTTTAAAGTGGCATGATTGGAGAGTCTATTTGCTGATGTTTTAAACTAACCTAATCAACATTAGGTGAACAACTGCTTACCTGCACCATTTTCACTTCTTGAATGGTCTCTCTAACAGATCTTGAAGGAGCTAAGTTTGGCATAAAGATTGCAGGCGGGTCCATGGAAGTGTTTAATCTGCTTCCACCAACACTGGTTCCTCTCACAGAAAACTCTGATGATTGAGAAGCTTTTCTCTTTCGATACTGGGGCCTGGCTGCAAGCATATTAAATGCTGATGTTAACGGAATAAATGGCAGATAGTAAAGAAGACTAATTGGGAAAATGTGTACTTTGGTAAGAATGTCCCCTCCCGAAGATAGAGCCAATCATTTGTATATTCATCAAATTCAGCAACCATTGCAATCAGATAGGCTAAACCTCTACGGAAAGATCTTTCCTACGCCCACAGGAAGGTTAAAAGGTGAGATAAAAGCAAAGATTCAGCAAAGGAAATAGGGAATGAAGAATGAAAAAAGTGACCAAACCTGATACACTATAACAGCTGCATAAATTCCGAAAAAAATGCTTGATAAAATAGCCAATAATATGCTGGCAACGACAACTAGTGGCCACACAAATATTGTCAAACCAGCAATGGGGACACAAACTGTTTCAAGGAATGGACCTTCTCTGCTAATCAAATCATGCAAAAGTCTGAACCAGCCCTTGAACAGCATGTAGGGGCTCTTTACTATAGCAATTGCAGTGAAAAGTGGAATCTCCACAACTAGCCCCAGTATCCCAACAATGACACATGCAGGAACATGAATTAACCTACAAAACAAGTTTCAAAGGTGAGCAAAGGCTACTCCGTTAATCAAAGATTTTGCAAATAGAAATTGCAAGTCAAAGCATTCAATCAACATATGAATATGCAGTATGAATTTCCCTTTGAGTTAAAAGAAGCTCAAAAAAAAGAAAAAAAAAAAGTTTTTATATTACTGTCATTCAATAAAAGAAATCACTCTAATTCGTATCAATCTATTATTAGATAACTGTACATAAAAGATATCTTTTACAGTATTTACATTAAAATTAAATTTAATATGTAAATGATCTCATGACCCTTACCTTAGTCTCTGACGCTCAACCGAGGTAGATGATTCACGTAGTTCCTTTAAGAAACATGGGTATGAATGGTAACACATATCCGCAAAATCCCTAACCACCGTGCAACTGCCTTTGATAGTTCCATATGTTCCGTCCTGAGTTCAGTGAGAATCCACAAATGAACTAATAACTTCTACACTAAGCAAAAAAAATGCTAATAAAATTTAACAAAGAATCTTGATTAGCGCAAGAACATCTCAGAAACTCACCACAACACAGTGAGAAAATTTCTTGGACTCATTATCATGTCTGAAGGCCTCAAAAGTAGAAACCCAAGGGGTAAAGAAGCCATACCCCACTCCAACAAGAACGCTTCCCGCTATGCCTAGTCCCAACCATAAGCCAAACAAGGCGGGCAAAGCAATCAAAATAGCAACTTTCAAGGCTGCATCAAACATATGAATCCTACAAAGACAAACAAACCATTCTCATTCATCATATGAAATAGAATTTCGGAATTGAAATTTCAGAAAGGAAAGAGGGGCGCTTCAGAAATTATTTTACTTCAAAAGGGTGTAGACAGTCCAAGCCACATGTGCAGGAAACAGCGCCAGAATCACCCCAACGTTGCCTAAAATAAGAACCAGCCCAGCAATAGGACCCACGACTAAGCCTGCAGAACTTAACGAAAAACTCAATAACCCACCATCCGAATTCACCTCAGTTTTCACAACACGAGAAAAAAAAGCAGCAACAGAAAGGAAAACCAAATCTTTAGAAGTCAATATTCAATCATGAACCACAAAGTGTAAAAAAAAGGTTAAAGAAAAAAAAAAACACCTTTTAAGGCACCAAGGAAGAAAGCATAGAGGAACACAGAGACCACATAAGAAGCCTTCATCCAACCATTCATAAAGCTAGGAAAATCCATGTTGGTAAAAGGATCAGTTAAAGATCAGAAATACGTTTGCAACAGAGGGAAGGTGAAAGTTGTAACCGAAATTGGAATGAGAAGAAAATGAAATTGGCAAGTCATAGGAAATGGGACAAGTTAGTTCAGTCAAAAACGAAATTGTATAGGGGCTAAAGAGACTTGCGCTGCAAGAAGATGACAAAACTGAAACTCAGCTAAAAAACAAATCGTTCATTCAATTTTGTTCGGAACCAAAAAGTAATATAAGCACGGAAAAGCGAGGACAAATCAGAGGCTGCTAACAATGACCATGAATTATTCAAATCATGATAAAGTTTATGTTTATGGAATTAATTTATACAAATCACAATAATTGTCCACCTTTTATTACGTTTTCTGTAAGTTATTATATTTTTCAGTAATTATTTAGAGGTGTACCACTTTTACTAGCAATTAATATTCCTTTATTTTATTGACAAGACAACAGATTCGAATTGCAGTCCAATTCATTGAATCAACTGGTGTTCATTGCCAGACAGATATAAGATAAAATAAAAATTAACTTAATACAATCAAAATAAGTCAAACTTGTATAATGTTTTTAATAATTATTACAGTATTTAGTAATTATTTATTGGTGCAAACCATATTTACTCACAACTAATCGTCGTCAAAACTTGGTTATTTTAGTATTTTTTCAATTACCTTCTTTTATTAACAAGAGATTCGAGTTGTAGTCTAATGCATTAAACCAACGGGTACATTCTTGTGAAATATGAGACAAAATAAAACCTATTTCAATAATTAAAAGACTAAGTGTAATTATTCTTTGTTAGACTATTTGGATACCACTAATTTTGTTGTGCTCTTTAACAACATACTGATAATCTTAATTAAATATTGCAAGCTTATTTATATTATTTAATATTCTCCATCGTATATTATGAAGAATTTTTAATAGAAACAAAATATTTTATTTTTTAAAATCCTAATCCAATACACCCCTTACATTTATGGATAAACTCAAATACAAAAATAGAAAATGATGTTAAGTTAAATCGATATCATGTAACAATTTTAAATTATATTTGTTTGAATTGTTTAACGGAGGGAACAATTAATTATATAATAAGTGAATATTAGATTTAGGTGTAATTTGATATATGACTTTACATCATGATTATTTTACACTTATAAATTTATTTGTGTTAATGAGAAATGATCATGTCTTAAAAATTATTAGATTGTCAAAATAAAGATGTATGATGCTATTATATGCACATTTCAAGAGGTGTGACATGTGAAAGGCTAGAAGAATAATCTATTATCTATTGGATAATTAGATAATCTCGAGTGTAAGATCTATATTGTTGAAGGTGAGATCTTAAAGGTTATTAGAGAGAATCTAGTAGTGATGAAAAGATAGAAGATGATGACAAATTTATATGTGCTTTCAAAAGATACATTGTAAGAATCAAATGCAACAATTACGTCAACAAGTAAGAAGAAGCAGTGATGATGTGACATCATAGTGTTGATCATATATCAAAGTAAGGTCTAGAAATTCTTGTCGAATTTAATCTCTTACTCAAGCTCAAAGAGATTGTTTATCTTTCTGCAGAACATTGTCTAATAAGAAAACAACATAGATTGAAGTTTGCTAGAGTGACTACCATAAACAAACACATATTAGACTTGATTAGGGATCATTAATGTTGTGCCTTGGAGAATCAAAATATTTGGTATCATTTATTGATGATTGCTCCAAGAGATTATGGGTGTACCTTATCAAGATGAAGTCATAAATGTTTCCAGTATTTAAGGAATTCAAAATACAAGTAGATCTTAAAATTGGAAAAAAGACTTCATTCTTTGAAGATAGATAATGGAGGAGAATATATAGAATGAGATTTTTTTAGCATTCTGCAAGCAAGAAAGTATTAGGAGAAAACTTTTTATTCCACAGACAACTCAACAGAATGATGTGATAAAGCGAATAAACAAAACTCTCCTAGATAAAAGAAGAGTTATGTTGAGAATAATGAGTGTGATCAAGCCTTTATAGACAGAAGTAGTTAAAATCACTTGTTACGTGATAAATCGATCATCATCAATAGCTATAAATTTGAAGACACCGATGGAAATGTGAAGTGATAAACAAATTGATTATTATTCCTTACATGTATTTGATTTTCTTGTGTATGTGATGTACAACTCACAAGAAAGAGCAAAGTTGGATCCAGAAATATATCTTCTTAGGTTATGCTAACAATGTGAAGGGATATCACCTATAAGATCCAACTACCTACAATGAAAGGTTGTTAGAAGGATGTAATTTTTGGTAGAAAATGAAATTAAAAATGAGCATAAACCAAAAAGCTTTAAAGAACAAGAATACTTGATTTACAAGTTGACTAAATCTCTGTACGATTTAAAGTAAGTGCCCAGGTGTTGGTACAATATATTGATTTCTTCATTGTTAACCTTGGTTACAACATACTGAATTTAGATCAGAGTAGTTGTTATAATCAGTTTGATGCGAATGATTTTATTATATCATTATTATATGCAGATAACATGTTGGTGATAAAGTCAAACAAAGCTTGAATCCAAAAATTGATGACACAATTGGCTAGAGAGTTTGATATGAAGAAATTAGGACTAACAAACAAAATTTAGAAATGAAAATTCACTAAGACAAAAAGGATATAAAGATTTGGCCTTCACAAAATAGTTACTGAAAATATTGCGACGCTTCACCATGCAAGATTATAAATAATGTCTCAAACAAACATTCATTTGGAGTTGGGACTACGATTTTACTGTACGATTTTATTTCATGATGATTTTTAATTGAGTAAGAGGAAATGAAAATTAAATTTAAAATGGTGGGCGGATTTTTTTGAAAGAAATTTGGGTTGTTTTATTCCCAAGTAATAGCAAAAGTGTCGTGATGTTGGGTGGATATGTTATGTTGGGCCGAAGATCCTGGTCATAGCAAAAGCCCAGTTTGAGTATGGACTTGTTCTCGTTTCTGTAGGTGGTAGTTGCACAATCTCCTAAAGTAAATTTTCTATTCATAAACTATTATCTTTTGCCATATAAAGTATTTTACCATTATTACTATTTAATCCAATTGAAAAATATTCTAGACTATCCATATCTCTGCAGTAACTCCATATTGATTGTTTAATTTTTTTTACTAAGATTAAATTTTGCTTACACATATCAAGTACTTGTTGGAATTAACAAAGGCTTATTCTTAGTGCACTTTGTTTTGCTATGCGAACTGGTAATATTCTTAGTGCACTTATTTCTTCTGTAACTTTTTAACTATAATGGTTTTTCCTTTCTCATGTAATTGTGTAACTTGGAGGCATTTTTGTTTTTGTTCTGATAATGCTGTGATAATCTATTTATTATAAGGTCAAGGACTTAACTAATATCCCATTAAAAAAAAATAAAACATTAGCTTTACGAAGAAAGTCAAGGCCAAACACAATTATTATACATATCGTAAGGGCTTAACTGATCCTAATACTTTAACAAAAAAAAAAAAAAACAACTAATACTTATGCTAATATTAAAATGCTTATTTAACAGCTGCTTTCACGTAATGAAGGTTAGTCGGCTTAAGTTGTGGGATTCCATCTTTCCTTTCATGTTTGTTCTTTTATTGGATTACATATGTATTTTATTTTTTGGTGTCTCATATTCCAAAAGGGCAATTTAATTTGTTGAAAAAAAAAAACCCCACAAATCTCAAACCTAATGAAAGCCAATTTTAATATAAATATATATTTAAGAAAGGAAAACTAAAAAAATAATATGACTTATAATAAATTTCAAATTGTTAATAGAAATATATTTAGAAAGTGTGATGGAAAATATATTAAAAACATTTTTCTGAGACGTCTATTATTTTTAGGCATGCTCTGTTATGACTTGCTTAAAGATGTAATCACGTTGCAATCTGTAAAATAATAATTCGGAAGATATGATTATTGTGTTTTTTCCTGGTTACAACAATAATTCATCTGCATAATGCAAGGTATGCGAAAGGGGTCAAAGCCATCGTAGTTTATTAGTTCGGTTTCGTCGTCTTTTTTTAATTGTATTATTGATGGGAACTATTTTCTGATTTTATCTTGTTGAACTTTTATAAAACAAATAATAAAAAGTCTCACCAACTTTATTAACGATTAGTTTACTTAAAAATTAAATTCATTATTAATCAAACGAAGGACATATTGATATTTAGACCTATTTAACAATACACATTACATTGTTAATTACTATTGGGTTTTTATTGGTTTTTATTGGTTGGTGAATGTTAAGCATCATACATGAAAATAAAATAAGTAAATGAAAGCAATTTCTTATCATGGTTCTTTTCGGGTTAAAAAGGTTTAGTTCGGTAAATTTTCAGATTTTGAATTTTAATTATTTTAAATAATTTCATCTATTTTATTGATTTTTATTGCTCATATTCAGTCTTTGTGACAATTAATTCTTTTATTGTCTATTTTTAGTTTCACTCATGATTATTTATCAAAAATAAAAATAATCAAAAAACTAAAACTGGATTTTTTTTTTAAAAATGATTAAAATTCAAAATTTGAAATATAACAGTGACTAGAAACTTAGTTTATTTTTAAATGATCAACGTCTAACTTAAGAGGAAAAAAAATATTCAAAATCATTTCGTATTTTCTAGTTCAATTATGTATCGTCAACACATTAAAAAGCTATGTATTAGCAACTAGGGAAAAAAAAACCTTATTTGTAATCGAAGGCAAAAATATGATGAAAGAATGTTGAAATCGGCCAACTTATTAGTTCTTTGGTTTAGTTTTTTCATACATTTATAAGGAATAGAGCATTCAAAATAATTTTTGAAGTCTCAACAGCCTATTTTGTACTGAGAACTGAGCTAAATTTAACTATAAAAAATATAATTATTTTTTTGTAAAAAAGAAACTATTTTATATGCTTAGGTTTATAAAAATTGAGCTATTAAATAATAATTTGGTTCACCGAAAAATCTATTTTGATAGTTGAAAAAGAAAGAAAGAAAAGCTTAGCGTCTTCCATAAACTATTCCAAACATTTAAAAAATTTCAGAATATTGTTATATATGTTCTTAATTTCTAAAAGAAATATCTTATAAACTATTTTTCCATTTTGGAAATTAAAGGCGGAAGATAGACTACATTGAAGATTTTGATGGATAAAACTTAGGATATGAATGGAAAAATGATTTTGCTTGTGTATACATGTGGATAGCACATTTATGTCAAAAATTCGATACAATAATCTAGAATGTATGTGATTAAAGCATACCTTAAAAAAATCTTTCTATTGGATTCATGCTTCATACATCTACATGACAAGTTGGTGTTGTTCAATATTCATAAAATGATGAGCTTAAGCAACTAATGAACCTTAAAAAGAGTCACATGTTGTGCATCTGGTTACGATTAGTAATTCTTGAAATATGAAATATCTGTAACTCTCAAGAAAGTACATAAAATGATATGATATTATATACAATGCTACTTCTCACCCTCTATCTGTAAAGGAATAAATTTAATTTGAAGACACCTAATTGATGCTGCAAAGGTTTAGAAAGCTACTCATAAAATATATATTTACAGGCTACCCAAAGCTTTTGATATCTCTAACCTAGGTCTAAAAACTCTGATGTGAAAATGAGGCTTTCTTTAGGGTTTAGTATTCATGTTTTCTTTCATGGTTATTTTTCCAAAATTAAAGAAAAACAATTCAATTCAATAGTTCAACCAAACTTTAACATCTTAACACATTTATACTCAATAATTAAATAGATGTTTATTTTAGTAATCTGGATTAAGTTGAAGCATATATGTTGAGTTAGTAGCTTTATTATGTTTTATATGTGGTAATCACTTTGGAACTTAATAGAAATGAGGTGAATTTAGAGAGTTAATCTCCCTATATTCAAATTACATTATATGAAGTTATACAATATTATATTATATTGTAAAAGAGCTAAAAGTTAGGTACTAAAAGTAATAGGTGACTAACACCAATACCAAGAGTAATAAGTAGTCAATAGCACTAGGCAAATTTTTTATTTTTATCCTAATTTAATTCACCCAATTTTTCAAAAGGATTTAAAAATCAATTTAGCCACAATAGACATTTATTGTCTGTGCCCCAAATATCACTAATTTTCTGAGAAAATTTGCCTCACTCACACCCTTATAACTTTAGGGAAAAAACCATCAGTGGCCAATTTTTGTGTCCAGGTCATCTCTTTCAGTATGGGTTTAGGTGGAAGAGAGACCTTTTCAATTAGTTTAGAAGAAGAGTATGGCATGTTTTTTTTTTTTTGTTCAATTACTGTGAAAATAAAATGTGTGCTATGATAATGTTTATTATGAAATGGATATGTATTCACGCTTAAGATGCGTGAAAATAAAATTTGTATATTATGACAGTGTGTATTATGAAATATATATGTATTTTTGTTTAAAATATATAAATGTGTATTTTAGATGTTATGAAATGTTTTGTGGTTGGTCTCTTAGTATAGTTGCATAAATTAAATATTAAAAGAATATAAAGAATAAATTAATTAATTATGTTGTAAAGTAATACATTATTTCTAATCTTTGAGACTTATTTATGTCATGGAAGCAAAATGATTTATATTTAGATAATTATTATCCTACATGAAAATCAACCTACATATGTAAATAACATATTGTTTGAGTCTATTTTATGCTATGAACATTTAAATTTAATCAATTAGATGTAAAGAATACTTTTTTTTTCTCTTAAGACAGTTAATTAGACATAATAGATTATGTCATGTCTAATTAATCTAATTACGAGATTATGAAATTAAATGAACATATAGTTCTTAATTCCTAATGCTTTGTAGATTACTTGAGATTGATGTTATATTAATGTATGCAAAATTCTTCTTTGTGTATACTCATCACATTTCGAAGAATAAAAATATTTTTCCAATGACAATTTATCATTTAAGATGGTAATCGTAAAATTAAAATTAAAGTGCGAATTTTATTAATTAAAAAGCTTAGTAACTTTTAACACCTCTAGTCTTGTACTTGAAAAATGTAAATAAAAAAGCATATTATGTATGAATATTGAGAAAAGAAAAAAAAATCAAAAGAATTAATAAAGTGTAGGGTGAGATATGACTTTACCTATGTGAAAACATGTGTAAAGTAGGGTTTATGAATCACATTATAGGAAGAAAGGAAGGTTTCCACACTCCATATTAAATCAAGGAGGGCATCAAGCCACACAGTTATTAAATGATGATAGGTTGTGATAGGTCACTTGAACAAAAGCCTTAATAATGGGAGAAATGTTCCCATCTTGTAAATTTATATTTTGTGAACCTTAACAGTGTATTGTTTAGTGAAGAAAGTCACACAAGCCTTAAAAATCTAATCCCATTGATTATGTCTTTTTAGTCATCAAAAGACAAAGGATGATCATAGTTGGTATTTAGAAGATGATCAAAGGGTTTGTAAGTTTTGGAAGTGTGGCATTACATAGTTGATTGACAAGCTCAATAATAAATAGGAGAGTCATTATTATTTAGTGAGAACCTATATTAGTAGTAATGATATAATGTACTTTTAAAAGAAGTCTAACTTAAATAAATAAGTCCATTGAGTTCTAGTACAACAAATCTGGACTTATAATAAGAAGTTAAGAAAGTAATGAAAAAATATTAATCATGCAATGAGAGAGAAATAGAAATTGAGTAAACCAATGAACACATTACTTGTATTATAAGATCTGTTGTTTGTAACTTAAATGAATGATAGACTTTGAATATTCATAATATTTTTATAATTAGATAATGTGTTGTCAACCTCTTAATATTTTCATAATATTACTTCATACATAGATTAGTTTTCTCAAGAACAAGTGAGACATGACAAGAGGCATTTAATTTCATGCTATGTCAGTAGGTGACCCATATATATAGCTTAATACTTTTTCTATTTAGTCTGGCATACTCAAACCAACACTATCATACTAATATCACACTATTTTAGCAAAGATTATCGATTTGTTAGCAAAGATTATCAATTTGTCTAACTCTTTCCTGTTTTCTTCATATTAAGAACCTAAGTCTCATCATGAGGAATAAGAATTTAAGCTTCTAATTAAACTTACTTTTGAGACCATATTGTCAATTGTTCGCACATCTTTTATTAAGTCACACCACTAACTAACCTAATCTTAGTAGGGAGAATTTTTGAATACTAGGTCTTGGACATAGAAGAAGATGACTTAGATAAAGATCCAAAAAATAAGAATAAGTAGATACAAAATGAAAGATGAAAGATCCAAAAGAGCCTCTTAAGTTACGAAACAATGACATTAAGATGAAAGATGGATCTCATGGATCTATAGTATCCTTAGAAAATATCCTTATATTTCCTAACATCTGACGTAACTATTAATAGTATAAAATATGATGTATGTGATTCCTCTTAATTAAAATCTTCCCTGTCATTTTTTTTATTTGACTTGAGTAGATCTAATCTCAAATATTTATTAGAGGTTAATGTTCCTTGTTATGGATTAAAACACATATTTTTTTTTGTTTTACTTATGTTTTTTTTTTCTTGTGAGATGAAGAATTTTAGTTTAAAACATAACATGTGATATCACTTAAAAATCTTTGATAGTTGAGTACAGGAGTAATAATAATAAATAAACAGTATGTATGTAGCAAATGATAAAATCATTGTTTGAATACTTTATATATAGTAATTTATTTTAAGGTGTTACACAAATAGTTTAGTAAAATAGTTTTGTTTAGAAAGAAAAAAACAGTTAAATATTCTTAATCATTAACTTTTTCTTTCTTAAAATTCTAAAATTAATTAAAATTATAAAAATTTATCAATATTAAAAAATAAATAGAAGATTTGATAGATTAACATAATGGTATATGTTGAAGAAAAGTTCACGGAATGAAAGATTCCTTTTTATTCCTGAAATATGCATGGACCAATGATAATACGTTAATGACACTTGTTGCATTCTATTATCTGGCATGAAAGAACAAAAATATCCTTCTAGATATATAAAAAAAATTCTATTTTTGGTCGTAGTTGGGTTGTAGGAGGAAGTGGTGGTCGGTTGCTAGAGGTAAGTGTTGTCGTTTTTGAAGGTGGGTTTTTATCTTATTTGTTTCCTTTGCATTTACAAATAAATTTTCATTTTGGTTTGATTTAGGATTGATTTGGAATGAATTTTGGTGAGGAATTTAGTTAGGTCTGTGTGTTTAGTATTGTTAGAAAGGTAATATGTGGCAGTTAAGGATAAATGACGGCGGTTTGCGACGATCGGAGCCGTGAACAAATTGTAAATTCATCATTTTTTATTTCATTACAGAAAGAAAGGTAATTTAAAAAATTTTCTGAAAAATCATTTCCGGAACACAGTACAACACTTTCTCTTTTCCAAAATATAAAAGAACATATTTGGAAAGCTCTTTCCGAAGTGAAAAGTAAAAACAATTCTGAAAAGTCCTTTTTAGAATAGACTTTTTTGCTTTCGGAACACTTTCCAGAATAAAATTGCCATTTTTTGTTGACTTTCAGAAAATCTTTTTGAAATGTATTTTTTGACTTCCCAAAAATTCATGGAACACACCCTACACTTCCCATTACAATCAAGAACAAAATTGGGATTTTAATATTTTGATAGAGTGCAGCAAGTGACTGATGGGGTGCAGGAAGCAATTACCGATGTTAATTTGAGTTTGATAGATTGAGAAAATTGATGGTGGTAAGAACAAAAATATTACAAACAAATAATTTAATTAAGGTTAATTTTATCTTTCAATGAGAACTGCAAACAACTCACATAGTATGTATGATGAATGTACTTATTTTTTAATAGTTTAAAAAAATATTATTTGAAACTACAGATAGTTCAAGTGGGTAATCTCATAAGCTTTGATTATGTAGGTTTATGTCGCAACACAGTAGGTAAATGAGTAATATTAGGCTACTCAGGTGGCACATTACCAACATGAATGAACGCTGACTTCTTAGTAATTTTCTTTGGTCTCAAGTGGAAACTAGTACACTTTAACAGTTGAAAATTATGAATATTTATGAACAATTATGAATATATATGAACAGTTTGGTTTGGTGTTAGCAACAAATTAATGATTATATAAGTTAAAAACTTTCTCAATATGATTAAAATACTATATTATTTTCTCTCTCTTCCTCTCTATTATATTATATGGTACTCAATTAGTCTGTGCGTGAGATTGGGAGTGTGTTAACTCTATCGTGGTTGCTATTTTCAGAATAGTATCTAGAGCAAGGTTCTTGATCCCGAACCTGTGAAAGAAAAATGTTGATTGAAAATCAAGATCAACAATGGTTTCCTATGTCAGTACCCTTGTCAATGACAAGAATTATGATAGGTAGTGTATCCAAATGAAAGGGTTTTCTGGAAGTCTATGAAGTCATGAGCGATGGCTATCAAGCAAGTTGTTGGAGACATTGTGAGCTATCAAGTTGTTGGAGACGGTGTGACTGAAGCTTAAAAGTTAATCTTCAAATCTCCAAAAAGAAGAAGAAGACATTATTCTTGATTCATCCGTGTACAATAATGTGAATTTTGAGAAGATTTTTGATGCTGCAAATGATAAGGAGGTTTGGGGGATAGCTTGGAGGAAGCTATACGAAGGAGCCGAGAAAATCATAGACGATGCAAAGACAATATGAACTTCTGCAGAAAGAAAGAATTGACATCATATCTCAAGATTCTATCCTTGACAAACCATATCATGTCTTTTGCCAAAGTTTCTGCAACCACATCTTTACTATGATCATGATATTCAAATCAGTAAAAAAATAAAAAAATTAAGATCACAATATGATGGAGTTAGAAAGAATTTGAAGCATATAGTTGCTAAATTTAATAAGGAAGTTCGAACTTCAAAAAATGAAAAACTATGAAACAATCAAGAAATACTCAGACAAATTGATGGGTATTATTAACAAGATAAGACCATTGGACAAGAATTTTGCAAATTTCAGAATTGCTGAAAAAATTCTTGTAACAAGACAAATTGCTGAGAAGATTGATTAGAGAAGATCATGTTGTTGAAGATGCTCTTCTAGTTAAGAGCCAACAAGATAAAAACTATAAGAGAAATATTCAAACTAACAATCAGATCAGTACAAATAGTTATAATAAAGAAAAGGATATAGTTACAATAAAGGAAAGGATGAAAAGAAAAATTTTCCATCTTGTCAGCATTGTGGCAAAATGGGACACCCTCCATTTAAATGTTGAAAGAGACCTGATGCTATATGTATCAAGTACAATCAAATGGGACATCAAGTAGTCATACCCAAAAGCTAAAATCACTAGAAAAAAAGAAGTTAAGGTTGCTAATCAAGAGGAGGAAGAGGAAGATCAACTTTTTGCGGTCACGTTTTTTACAAACAGTGAAGAGAGTGAGAACTGACTGATTGACAAGTGGTTGCACCTATCATATGACCAATGATAAGGAGTTTTTCAAATATTTAAAGTCAAGAAATATTACTAAACTAGAGTAGGCAATGGTGATTATATTTCAACAAGGCAAAAGAACTGTTGCAATAGCTAGTTGCTTAATTCTTTTTTCTTTAGAAATTCAACAAAATTAGTGTTGTACAATTGATTGAAAGAAGTTTCAAAGTTACTTTTGAAGACAACTTTTGCTTCATTAGAGATGTAGTTGGTCAGAATGTTTTTAAAGTAAAAATAAAAGGAAAAAGTTTTGCTTTGAATCTATTGGAGGAGAAGCAAGTTGCTTTTCCAATAAAGGAAAATACACACAAGTTTGGAAGAAGAAACTTGGGCATTATTACCACCAAGGATTGCTGCAAATGAAGTCCAACAACATAGCAGTTGATCTTCTAGAACTTGACGACCACATACCAACCTGCAAATCTTGTCTATTTGTAAAGCAAAAAAGAAACTTTTTTCCGAAGCTAACAAACAGAGCCACTTGTAAGCTGCAATTAGTCTACACAAATATATGGACTTCAAAAAACTCCTTCATTAGCAGGTAATGTGTTTGATTTTTTTCCTAAAATATAAGTCAAAAGTGACTGATGCATTTTGGAAGTTTAGAAAATTAGTGGAAAATCAAAGTGCAACCAAATTCAAACTTTAAGATCTAACAATGGATAGGAGTACATCTCAACAACTTGTAATTTGTTCTGTGAGAAAGTTGGCATTGAACATCAATTAACCACTTCCTATACTCCACAGTAGAATGGGGTGAGTGAAAGAAAAAAAATACATCTTAGAAATGACTAGATGAATGTTGTAAGAGTAAAATCTACCTGATAAGTGTTGGATGGAAGCAACTCATACTACTATCTTCTTGCAAAATATACTCTCCATAAAAGCCATCAAGAATCATATACCATATGAGACTAGATATGGTTACAAACCTTCTCTAAATTTTCTCAAAATATTTAAATGTTAGCGTTTCACTCATTTTCCATATAGCAAGTGTGACAAGCTTGATAAAAGAGCATCACCAAACATATTTTTAGGCTATAGCACAGTCAACAAAGCTTATAGAATTTTCTAGCCACAAACTAAGCATGGTAATTAGTAGAGATGTCTATTTCTTAGAAGATTAAGAGTAAAACTAGGATGAGACAAAAAAGAAGGATTAAACTGTGACAAACCTACAATTAAAGCTCCATGCTTCAAGAATTGGAGAAGAAGAAGATTGACAAAATGAATTGGTAGATGATGTCCTCTAAGAGGTACTAGACCATTGTCTAATATGTATGAGAGGTGCAAAATAGTTATTTGTGAACCTGCAGATTTTAGAGCAGTAGAGGAAGACTAAAATTGGATAGCTACAATGAAGGAGAAATTATTTATGATTGAGAAGAATCAAACATGAAAATTGGTTGATCGACCCTAGGATACAAAGGTGATTGGAGTCAAATGGGTGTGTAGAACCAAGCTAAATGGTGGTGGCTCTATTAATAAACATAAGGCAAGACTTGTTGTGAAAGACTATGCTCAAATCCTTGGCGTGGATTACTTAAACACCTTGTCATCAGTTGCTCACTTAGACACCATAAGGTTTTTGCTTGCGGTAGCCGCTCAAATGAATTGAAAAGTATATTATCTTAATGTAAAATCAGCATTTTTAAATGGTATTTTACAAGAATAAATATATGTTGAACAAACCAAAGGCTTTGTGAAGAATGAAGAAAAAAATTATGTCTATCTTCTTAAAAAGGTTTTTTATGGGTTGAAACAAGCTCTAATAGCTCGGCACAATAGAATATATGACCATTTATTGATCATCGATTCTAAAAAGAGCTTATCTGAGTTCACTCTTTAATTTAAACATTAGGACAATGATGTCCTGATAGTTTCACTTTATGTTGATGATCTTTTGCTGATACAAAATAATACATGGTTGGTTCAAGAATTCATACAAGAAATGGTGAAGGTTTTTGAGATGACAAATTTTAAATTAATGAGCTTCTTTCTTGGAATGAAAATTAAGCAGATTGAGTATGAAGTACTCATTTGCCAAAAAAATATGTCAAGGAGATTTTGAAAAGTTTAAGTTTAGAAAATGTAAAGAAGCAAGCACTCCTATGAATCAAAAGGAAAAGTTGCAAAAGGAAGATGGAACTGATAAAATTGATAAAGGATACTTCAAAAGCTTGATTGATTACTTGATGTATCATACTACAATACGCATTGATATTTTAAATGTTGTAAGCATTCTGTCCAAGTTTATGCATTGTGCAAATGCTGTAAGCATTCTGTCCAGGTTTATGCATTGTCCAAGCAAATTGCATCTCAAAGCTCCTAAGAGAGTGATTTGATATGTCATAGGTACAAGTGATTTTAGTGTTAAATTTACAAAGAGCAAAGAATTTAAGCTGGTTGTTTCTTTGACAGTGATTGGGGAAGTTTCATTGATAAAGAAGATTTCAAGCTACTGTTTTACTATTTTTTCATAGAGCTCCAGGAAACAAAAAATTGTGGGACAATCCACCACTGAAGCGGAATTCATTATAACAACAAGTGTTATCAATCAAGCCTTGTAGTTGAGGAAAATCTTAATAAATATGGATCTAGATCAAAGAGAAAGTATCAAGATTTTTGTTGATAACCAAGTTGCTATTGCTATTTTCCATAATTCTGTGTTTCATGAAAAAACTAAGCATTTCAATATCAAATTATTTTTCTTAAGAGAAGTGCAGAAAGAAAAATTTGTGACTTTGGTTTACTGTAATTCTAAAAACTAGTTAGTAGAATTGTTCACAAAATCATTCTCAATCAGTAGATTTGAGACTTTAAGACAAAAAATTGATGTTTCTAGCTCCTAAAGCAAGGAAGAGGGTTAGGAAAATGCTTTAGAAATGAAAAATCTCACATTTTAATTATGTGTGTTGATGATTTCCTAGTCTTAAAAGAGTTAGTTACGAAGTTTTAGATATTTTTTTGTTACGTTTTTTTTATTATGTGTTTATGACTTATTTTTAGGATCACGTTGTTAGTGGGTAGTTATTTTTTTTAAGTTTTATAAATTATAAGGTTTATGATATTAAATAATAAAATTAGTTTTTTTATTCAATATATTATATTTTTTGTCTGTGCAATTCTGTTCTTTATTTCTTTATAATCTCTAACATAGATACATGTATAAAGTGAAATTAAATTCAAAGGGTGAGGTAGTGAAATAAATAGGTAGGCTTGTAGCAATAGGTTTGTTGCGAAAATAAAGCTTGGACTATGATGAAGATTTTGTCTTGGTTGCAAGACAAGAACCATAAGACTAGTGGTCTTTGTGGTAAGTTATCACTGCTGGCGAATATAGCAAATGGATGTAAAATTTGTCTTCTTTATTGAGTCACTAGAGGAGTAAGTAGTCACCTTGGTGGTTTGAAGTTAAAGACAAAGTAGAGCAAGTGTGCAAATTGCATAAGGCTCTACTTGAAGCAAACTCTCTAAGATAAGGCTCTACATACTTGAAGCAAGCTCTAAGAACCTGAAACATAAGAATTGATGGCTTCTTATCACAACTTGGATTTGTGGAACGAACCATGAATATAGTATATACACAAAGAGATTGATATGATTGGATATGATTGACTTGTTAATAGTATATTTATATCTTAATAACCAATTAATTAGTAACAGGAAGCAAAGGAAAAAATTATGCATTCAAGCATGAATTGAAGGCTGAATTTAAAATTAATGGAAAAACACTTGATGATACTGGAAATACACTTGAGAAGTCTGAAGGAGGATTAAATGGTGGACAAAACTCTATATAAACAAATGGTATGATCTCTAAGATATGTCTGCTATATAAGGCTTGATAGTGCATATGGCGTATGGCATGTGAGTAGGTACATGAAGGCACCAAAGTGATCTCATTTGCTTGCTGTTAAGAGGTTGATCGGGTATGCTAAAAGAATAATTAGTTACAGATTCATGTTTCCTAAATAACTTAACAGCTATAATCACAATAAGATTTGATACTCATATGTTGATTGGTGTGGAGACAAAATTGACAAGAAAAAAGCACCACAGGCTATGCATTCATTCTTGGAGATGCTCCAACTTGGTGGTGCTCAAGAAAAAATCTGTTGTGGTTTTGTCTTCATGTGAGACTGAGTATAACTGCTAGTATGAGTGATTGCCGAGCTCTGTGGCTGAAAATATTGGTTGAAGGATTGAAGATAATGACTGAGGAAAGCATGTTGTTAATGGTGGATAACAAACCATTAATAAATCTAGCCAAAAATCCAGTAGCCGATGGTAGAACAAACATATTTAGACCCAATTCTATTTTCTAAGGAACCAACCCAATAAAAGAAACCTAGAACTGGAGTTCTGCAAATTTGAGAGTCAAATATAGTAATTCTGATAGAAATGATTATCAACATTTATGAATAGTTTATTATTACTTACAAATTAATGGTTATATAAATATGTTAAAAACCTTCTTTTTTTTTTTTTTTTGAAAAGCATTAAAAACCTTCTTTTAATATGATGAAAGAATATATTTTTGTTTTTCTCTCTCATTACTCTCTAATACTCAATCACTCTTTGTCCAACTGTGAGTGTGTTAACTCTTTGCCATCTTCAATATACGATACATAATAAGAATCAAAAGAAGTAAAACATTTACACAAGGATTGCACTGTTTTTGTTTTACATAATATATGATTAGACATTTGCATTATCTGTACATATAACAGTGTTACTCCAGATCCTCAAAGTTGAAGTGGAGAAGAAACATTGAAAATAAAAAGAATGGAATAAATTGAAGTGAAGCTAGACCTGGTATGAGATGAGAAGTAACTTGAACAAATAGATGATAGAAACTAGAAAGCTAAGGTGGGTGTGACCATGTCAAACTTATTCTAAGACCTATACTAGTTTTTTTTATTCAAGAATGTTTTCGAAAATGCTTAATATGTGTCTTAATCTTTATAATATAAGGGCTTTTGATATTTATACAAAACTAATATAAATTCTAATTTGTACTCTATCTTCATGATCTATTAAACCATTATTTTGCTCATCCCATATCTTCATTGTCCATTATGGCGTATTTTTGTAACATTCCTTCATCATTTTTAATTTTTTTTTATCAATTCTTCTCTTCTGTTTTGGTCCATTCCGATCACTCTATGAATAATAATATTTTTTTAGTGATATATTTGAATTACTATTATATGTGATGGCGGGTGTAGCACCTTCTGTTTTTAATTAGCTGAAAAGTATTTTTAGAATAATGTAATTTTTTAAAAATGTTGTTTTAGAAAGTACCTTTTTTAATATTTAAAAATAAAAATTCTAAAATATTTCTTTTATTAACATTATAACAATGTTGTCCTTTTTATTATGTTTATTTTAGTTTTTTAATATTATCATTTCACTATTTGAATTTCAGACTATTTTTTTCAATTTACCATTATTATATTTATATAATTTAAAGTCACTTTCTTTTATATATTATCAAAGAACTAATACAATCCTAAATATTTTTTGATCATGGAATGCTAAGGAGGTATGTTAGACAGGTGTTAATTATGTGTCTGTCTCATATTTCATATTTTGAAGGTTGTTTTAAAATCTATCTTTCATGCTCCTATGTTGCATTCCATTCCGTTGCAAAATCTAAAGTTCTTGCTGGCAATTACCAACCAATTTTTACAACACCACCAACCCAAAGACACAACATCTAAGGTGGTGAATCCAACAGTGTCAAACGTTACTGACACATTTTGTTTATTCTCTCTCGTCAACCGATCAACCATCCATGTTGTAAACTTTTTTCTCATTTTGTTTAAAGATGTTGGTGTTTAATTCTTCCATTCACGTTTGAAACTGAAAAAACTAATAAGGTTGAAAATGGTGGTGATTGATGAAAGGAACCGTGATCGTGCGAATAGGAGGGACGTGGTGGAGCTTCCACAATATGATCAAGCTGTGACTGTGGCATATTATGGGGAGGAGTTTTATGGAGGCGTACCTCTACCCCACTCCTCCAGAATGTCTCCTTTAAGCATGGTTTTATTCTATCTTCTCTAACTACATAGTTTACAAAAATGTCCCAATTTTACATATTTTATTTTCCTTTATTGTGTGTTTTGCACGTTGGGGAACAAAGGCTTTGGTTGGCTTCTTCATTTTATCTTCTTGACCTTACATACTTTCAGTTTTTCATTTTGATATAAAGTAGTTCTTTTTAATTTGATTTATATTATCACTGTAAGACCAAGGTAGATGAGATTCTTTTGGTTGTGGGCTTCTCTCTGTGCCTCCTTTTCTGAGTTGAGAATGATGAGTTGTAGCCATGTTGCACTGTTTACAGGATAAACAAAACAAGGTGGTGGAGAATAAATACAAACTATTGAATAACAGTCCGACCAAGCAAGTAAGATTTTTTCATTTTATGTTTCGTGCTGGCTTTTATGTTGGACTTGTAAGATTTCTGCATTCCGTGAATTCGTGCAATTTTTACTTTCCTTCATAGTTTTTTATAGCAAAAGGAAGAGGACTTTCTAAAAGCTAAGCCAATATGTTTGACAAGCAAAATTCTTTTTGTCGCCTACAATGGAGTGTTTGATTTGGTATCAATCAATATGTCCCCTTGTAGCTTAGACTTCATTGAGGATTTTCACGAGACTTTTTTCGTTCAAATGTGTATCCAAACCCAACGCATTATATGTTTGCATTAGAGAAGATGATGCAAGATACTAGAGAAGTATTGCGTTGTGTCTGTCTTAAGGAAATTGTGATGGAAACAACTTGAAATAGTTGCAGTAAAACAGTGCTCTAAATTTGTTATTAACATAGGCAACTTAAACTTTGTTGATAATGATATCCAAATATAAGTATTATGTTTCCTTTTTAAATCCAAGTTTAGACATTATTATGCAAGTGTGTTGTAAATTCTAAATCAATCACTCTTCAGAGTGTACAACTGTGTGAATTAAATGGATTGTGGCACAATAACTGAATATCAAAGGCTAATTGGTTTATTATTCTAACAAATGCTTCTACAGGCAACGCCTGCTGAGGCACAGAAATTTTCAAGGTAAGCAAATCAGCATAGTGTTGTTTAGATAATAAATTTCTCCTTTATTTGACTTAATTACCGTAAAATTGGAACATGGTATTTGCTTCCAGTTCCATGAAGGCTGCAGTAGAAGGAACATCCTCTCGTGGTGAGGTCATGTCATCTGCAGTTCTTCAAGCAGAGGAGGTCCAATCAAATTTGAGACCAGAGTTTCCTAGTTTTGTGAAGTCTTTAGTTAGATCACATGTTGCTAGTTGTTTTGGGATGGTGAGTATCTCGATACACAGAAATAAAAGTACTTCTATTTTAGAAACCTTATGTCATTACGTTTCACTCTAGTGTCTTTTGATTTCTTTTTGCAGGGCCTTCCCACGTCCTTCTGCAAAAGACACTTACCGGATAAGGATACAACAATCATTTTGGAAGATGAATCTTGTAAAGAATACAATACAAAATTCATTGCCTGTAAGATGGGATTGAGTGCTGGATGGAGACAGTTTTCTGCTGTGCACAAATTGCAGGAGGGTGATGCGTTGGTCTTCCAATTAGTTGAACCAACCAAATTTAAGGTGATGTTTCTGATTTTTTTTGTTTAAGTTTTTCTAATGGTGATTCGACATTTCGATCAGAGCATGAATACTATGTTGCAATTAAAACAAGGGTAACAATGACGTGTGTATATCATTGTTCACTTGCCCTTTGTGTTAGTTGGACGCATGTCAATGTGATAGATACAATCATAACAACAAATCCAAAATTTCTAACAAAGGATAAATATAATTTTGGGATCACCTTGTTATTGGGTACTAATCCCTTTTGGAGGTCATGATCTATTCCATTAGCAATATGCTTTGACAGGTACATTGTGTATCCATCATGAGTCGCTAACTGATTTAGAGGGCTTAATCACTCTCTTCCTTACTCTCTGTTATGGTTCAGGGGTAAATCCGAGACTATCTTTTTACCCCATTGTACAACAAAAATGATTCAACACTGAGGCCATATTGATGTTATCATTTATCAACAACCAGAGCTATTTTCTTATAAAAATAGGAAAGAAAACATATATGCTATCTCTGAAGATTGTGACAAGGAGTTGTTGGACAGAGAAACTTATTTTCTAGTGACTAGTGTGCTTCTGTTGGTGTGTTATACTCTTATTTTAGTGAGGGAACACTTGCAACTAGAGAAAAATATAGGAGGCCATATGGCAACAGTTGTGGGGCTTAAATGGTATCAGGCAATCTTGGTAGGCACTGCTAAAATGACAATCATACCCTGATTGTTATGGCTATTTTCCTAATATCATTTGGAGCTATATAGAAGGTCATAATGGTAGCAATGATGCAGCTTCTTGGTGAAATAGAGCACTGTTACAATGACAACTGTTCCCTGATTGTTAACACAATTATCCTCTGGTTTGGAGCTCTGATAAAGAGTGTTCAAGTCCATGATTATGCCCAAGAATTATTCTTTTGAGTATTGGTATTGTATGTTTTGGGACAATAGCTGGAGTTAGTAAAAAGCTTCTCTCTTTATTCACTTTCATACATACCATTTTTCCTTTACTATGTAAAAGCTGATTTTGTTGTTATATCCAACTGAAACTGGTCTTTATATTGCTTTTCAGCAAACTTAAGCAAAACTTATTTTTATGCTTTTGTTTAGGTCATGTCACTTATTATTATACTTGGTTTTCAGGTTTATATAATAAGAGCTAATAATACGAGGGAACTAGATGGCGCCTTTATGAATCTTGATAGTTGCACAAAACAAAAAATGGGAGGCAAGACTTGTTTCTCTATGCTTTTAGTTTCTTTTACTATATCAATCATGAATCATCATGGATTTATGCATTCTTTTTTTGCTCATTGTTCTCAGGCAAGGATAACACTGATACTGATGTTGTTGCATGCAATAGCTCAAAGAGAAAACATGGCAAATCTGTCCCACTAGATATCCAAAAGAAAAAGAAGGCAAACTTGTCGAGATTGAGACCTAAGGCCGGGCCATCAGTAGAACAATCCGAAAATGATAGCGAGGAAGCTCTCTCAGAAGTTGTGGAGGAGTATAAAATGCTAGAGTTTGAAGATGTGAGAGGCTTTGAAAATTTTAGCATCATAGTTGATGGAGTGTCAATAGATAATGAATTCCCTACAGAAGTTAGAAACAAGTACTACAGGCTATGCTGCAGTCAGCATGCATTTCTTCATGAGAATCTCATAAAGGGCATGAACTATAAGCTGATTGCTGGAATTATATGTGAAACTGTGAACGTTGCTGATGCCATAAAGGTTAGTGTGATATGCACCCCACGTTTTGAATTTGCTAACTGGGACAAAACATTGCTAGCTTTTGAGCATCTGGGCATGAATGTTGAGTTTCTGAGGATCAGATTACGCCGACTTGTAAGCATTGCTTATGAGAAAAATGATGTCTCAGAGGCCAAAAAGTACTTGGCATATAGAAATGAGCACAGTCGTGCAGACGATGAAATAAGGAACATGGAAGTGAAGCTTGAAGAATTGAAGGGAGCATGTGATGGTTTTGGGGCTTATCTTGGGAGTTTGAAGGGCAAAGCTGAAAACTATCAGATCAAGTTTCGAAGAGAGATCGATGCTCCTTGGTGAAACTATATATGTTTTGAGAGAATGTATGCATGTATATTTATTGGCTCTCACGGTTAAACAGAATCTCTGGATTCTGTGACCTTAGACGGAAAATATGCCTGAACTAAGATATAAATTGTAGTATATTTTAATTTTATTTAAATAATTTTATTTTAAATATTGATTGTAATAAATAAATAAACAAATATTAATAAAAAATTTAATGACATTGACTATGTATTAAATTTTCAAATAAATTATTTTAAAAAAAAAATTAATATCTCAATTTTTGTGTTTTCAGTAATTATACACATCTTATTTTTTTCTTAATTTCTCTTTTTTTTTTCAGCTTCTTTACTCTATAAAAACCAACACGAACTTAATAAAATTGATTGAACTCAAAAATTTAATTCGATATTTCATGTTTTAGGTTTTGTTTGATTGGATTGAACTCAAAAATTTAATTCGATATTTCATGTTTTAGGCTTTGTTTGATTGGAGAGTGGATTTGAGAAGATGGATTTGAAAGAATTTGAGTAGATTGTGTGTGGATGAGAGAATTGTTTGGACTAATAGATGGATGGTAAGATTTAAGAAGATTGGTTATGAAAGTTTGGAATTGATTTGATAAATATTATAGATTTGTTTTTATTTTTTTAATTGATATATTTCTGAAATTACTAATTAACCCTTGTGAAATAAGATGGTAAAAAATTAAAATGAATTGGAATAAATTAATTTTAATATAAAAAATATAGAAAATGAATCAACTAACTAGATATTTTTTAGTAGGTTAATAATGATTTTATATAATTCAAACCGTGAACATCCTACTTTTGTGTTTTAATAATTTTATATTAAAACACAAACACAACATCTAATAATTTTATATTAAAACACAAACACAAACACAACATCTAATCAACAAGAAAATAGCACATAACATAATCGAAGAAAACACCACATAACATAATCCAAGAAAAACAAAATACATCCTTTAATGTCTCCTATTCATAACATCTAATAACTTCTTGAGACGACGATCTATAGACATGCCAAATAGAAGCTTCGCTAAAGGCTAGTTACTACACAGGGTTTCATAATAGGTCTTCATTCCCAATGACACCAACACTACACCTGTACCACCACGAACCGGAGATGAGCACGACAACAGGACGGAATCACCAACAACCACCTTCAAGGAATGCAACCTACAAGCATATAAACATCAAAAATAGACAAGAAAAAAATGCAAGAACAGAGAACAAAAACGCAAGCATAATTGATTATAACAGCACCAGTGCAAGGACGCTCACAGAAGCATAATTTCACTCTCACAACACATAACACTCTTTATATATAGCCACTCTACCGACGTTCAAGGCTTATATAAAAGCATATTCAAACTTATTTGAATGTAGTCAATGTTGTTCACTGTGAGTCTCTCCAATCTATGCAAAGGAATCTCACGGGCTACACAAAGCTGCACCTATCAGCATGTTACAGTGCACATGACAAATCTTAAACTCACTTAAATGAGTGTTTTGTAATTTCCAAACTCAAGGGTATTTTGTAATTTCTACTTCATTTGCAAGGGCTATTTCGTAATTTCCAATTTCATCCCTTCAAATCCCTCTCAAATCTCTTCAAATGAGCGAAGATCCAATCCTGCAAATCTCTCTAGATCCATCCTCCTAACTCAGGTCAACCAAACAACCTACATTCACTCAAATCCATCCTCTTGAACAGTAAATCTCCTCAAATCAGTCAACCAAACACAACCTTAGTGAAAAAGAAGATACGAGAAATAATTCATTTATTTAAAATTGAATTAAATAGTATATGCATATTAACCCTTTATTTACATGTTAACTCTATTTTAGAGAATTTTGAATTTATAAACTTTACAAGAACATTAATAATAATAAATAATTAAGATCACCAAAACATATATATCAAATATTGTAACTAATCATATATTAAAATATTTTGGATAAGCAATATTTAAATATTTATAGCTAATCTAATCATACATTAAAATATTCTCGATAATATTTATATAATATTTATGAGCATGCACTCGTTCAAACAATAACCCATTATTATTCAATACTTAGATGTGATTAATAAAAATTATAAATAAGTAATTCTCAATAAATAAGGAAGAACTTCTATTTGTTCTCTACGAATGATAAAAAAATAATATGTAATGTAGATTACCTTATTGAATATGAGTTTCTGAAGGTATAGTTCGGCACAATTATCATTTACATTTTCAAAGCACCGACAGAGCAAGTGTAAAGTAGGATTATCGAGAAAAGGATAACTAATGTTAGTTTGTAAATAAGTATTTACATTAGTCAAATTAAAGTTATAATAAATAAATTTTAATATAAAAGTATATTGTATTAAAAAATTTATAAATTGTATACATAAATTATATTTTAAATTTATAACAAACAATTTAAACTGATAGATTATAATTAGAATTTATTTTCAGCTAATTGTATATTAAAAACGATAAAACTTAGTTTAACGTTAAAAGTAAAAGAAAATAATTAAGATATTGCGCATGCATTATAAAATTACAAAAGTTTGAGAATTGTTTTGGATATTTATAAAACTTGTGTATGAGATGTATTTGAGAGAAAAATATTAAAATATATAATTAAAAATAGTTAATTATATATATAATTTATGTATTGTATTTATAAGATAAAAGTAAATAAGACTTGGCATTTCTATCTTTTTTTATCTAAAAGTTTTGAGTAAATGTGGGCTCGAATCTCTTGTAGGGTCGGAACTCTGCCCAGTGATTATAATTAGACCAGCAAGTATGATTGGATCAGGAAATGCAGAATTGGATTTTTCCGTGATAATAAAAAAATTGTAATTCCCCACTACAATTTCAAATACTGACACCAAAGATTGAGAGAGAACTAAAAGAAATAAAATATTAGTATTTTAAAATATAAATGCTTAGGAGTTTTAGGGAAGAATGAAAAAGCTTATAGAAGGGTCTGTCTGCCACATCAGCACGACATGTCAGCAGTTTCATGTCAATTAGTGGAGCCACGTCAGTAACAAAGTCCAGTCAACAGAGACTGGGATCTGGGTCAAATCAACCCACACTCTGCACTGGGACATGGTTATGTGAAATTTCTCAACGGAATCTAAACCGGAGAACAGAGATTGGCCTATGAAAGAAACCACAAGCTAATCATCGGTTAACAGTTAAATGGAGATGATAAAGTGTATATAGTTCATGTTACCAACAGCATCCTATTTATAGTCTAAGCTCAAATTCTATCCCTATAAATTATTTTATTCACCAGAGACAAACTTAACCAATCAAGTTACTATGATTATGCTAACAATGTTCAAGAGAAATTAGTAACATTGACAAGGTACGGTTTGTTTGCAAGAGATCTGAATGATACAGGAGCCAAAAACTCTTCTTTCTTCCCAACATTAATCATGTTAGATCTCAGATTGATTAAAGCCAAATGAAATGAATTCACATACAAACATTTTTGCACCCCACCACTCTCCTTCATCCATCTCATGCATAACAATGGAAGATTTTAACCAAGAGCGAAATACATAGGATAGGATTCCGGCTAGCTTAAGAATATGCAACACTAAAAAGTGAAGAAAGAGGATTCAATCCTTTCATTTTGCGGGCCTTTTCAATTCAACTGCAAATAATTTGTACAACAAACAGTGAAATCCTAACCACTAGGTGGACCAAAAATCAGAGAATTATGGAAGAATCAAAGCTGACAAACAAAAGCCTAATACATAAATTCACCGCCTTGGTTTGGTTCTGAAACCCGCTGAAGGAAAAAAAAATGCCCCGTCACCCTACAAAGGGAGAAGAAAACAAAAATCAACAGTAAATAAATACATATTGAAAGGCCATGAATCATTCCTATTCCTACACAACACAAATCCAATACCTTCTTCAGTTAACTCTATAACCCAATCTCAACATCCCTACTACCTGATCCTCCTTCATTCAACAACTCCTGCATCGTACCAAAATATAAAAGAACTAAATTAAGTCCACCAAAAATTAAGAAGACAAGCACACTGAAACCTTAAATATAGGAGATCCATGTCAGTTATGATATGATCAAAATAATGTACATAAACAAGGTTGTTGTAACACAAATTCAAAGAATAAAAACACGAGACTGGGAACTAACCTGTGAATTGACATTAAGCCTAGCTCCCTCATTGAACAAACCAGCTCTTCTTGTTTCAACAGGTGTGTCAGAGGAGGCTTCAGTCTTGTCAACCTTCTTGGATCCAAGGTGACTTTTTCTGAGACCCAGAAAGCCTTTCCACCTAGTGGAGGAGCCTTTGGGAGGCCTGAGAGAGAAGTCTTGGTAGCCCTCATCCTCATCATCATCATCCACAAGGAGCTCTTCCCTGAGAGTGGTGGTGGCCCTCTTGGTATCCTTGAAGGGCAGCAACCTTCCTTTGAAGAAAAGCTCATCAGCACTCATCATTGAGTAGTTGGTCACGGAAAACTCGAAGTCTGAGGACACTGCAGGAGCCTCTGATCTGGTGGCGCTGCTGTGTTCCTGCTTTGTGGCTTGCTGAGCATCCACAAAGTCGTTCGAGAAAGAAATTCTGGGACTCACTGGAGCGCAGTGATGATGGTGATGGCGACCCTTGTGCTCCGAGTTGTACATCTCTAAGCATGCCATGAGACCAAGAATAACAACATGGAAATTATAAGAGTGCAAAATGGATCGATATGTGATGTCAAGCACAACCAAAGAGCCTATTAAATCCTACTTGTGAGCCCTCTCACTGTTACATCTTACAACCCACTCTAACATGTTTCTATTTATATTCACTAATCTTATCTTCTCTTATAAATCTTCATAACAATATATTAAATGGAAAAATAAGATATGATTAATAAGAGAACATCATATAGGAGGATTTAGTATAAAACCTTTATCATACGAATTAGTATTTGTATAAAACTAAACAATTTAAGTAACTGAATATAAGTTCTGTCGTTATTCATTTATATATACATCAAATATGTCTATTTTCTGAAAATGTTTCTCCTTTTCTAAAATAAAATAACATTGTTCATGGCATGACATGATGTTCTAAGAAAAGAGAGTTGTTTTAAATTGGTGTTTTTCTTTTTAAGAAAGCATACATGTAAGAGTGTAGACATGTTTAAAATTTAATAAAGATGTTGATATGGTTTGTATTAAATGAAATGGTGTGGAATTAAACTTACATTAAATGGAACTGGTGTGTGTTGTCACAAGATGTTAATTTAGCGTTCAATAGAAGGAATGTACTGTCTCTCGAGTTACACCAGCTCACTCTTTGGGAGTAAGTGAAGCCGCTGAAACTGCCAACAGAGGTCATTTTCTTTTGTTTCTTTCTTTTACCCCACGGGTAACTGATGCAAAGATTGCCTTTTTAGGCCAATCCCTTTCGCTTCATGTTTATTAAATGATAAACAAAGTTTTGGGAAGATTCTAAGAACTTGCACTTGTAACGATGTCATCTCAACATCCAATGCATAAGCATAATAACAAAGCACATAATTCCATTTTCTTTTGGTGACAACTTCGATAATAATTAAAATTTCTTTGGTTCTATTGGCGAGTTGGTGGCAGTCAATGGCTAAACAAATATCAGTAACGTGACTCTCTTGGATACAATTTAACATGTCTATTGTTCTCTTCTTCTCAACTCATGGCATGTAGGAACAAAGTTATATATATTCTTCTGCAGATAAATAAATGGTAGTGGTCCAAGGCGAAGCAGTTAAAAAGTTGAAATTGGGGTGGTTAATTTAATACTGAAGGTGAAAACATAAATGAGGGTGTTAAAAATGGGACGTGAATTTGGCAGGTTTTGGAGATGGTAAGTAGAAAACAGTTACCATTTGTGGTACAGAAAGCGACAGCATTGAGGGTTTGTGGAGGGTTAAATGCTTTGAATGTTTTGAGCTAAGTTTTAAGGCCTCACAGCACAGTGACTCAGAGGCACAGTGGCAGAGTTACAGCTTACAGAGAGGGCCAGCATGCATGCACAGCTATGCCATTTGACCATGCTTTGACTCCCAAAGTAAAAAGCACGGTATGAGCTGGCGATACTGACGGATCAAAGTGACCACGTGACCCGGGATATTGCCTTTCAATTTAATGCCAAATTTAACCCTAATTCAAAACCCTACTATTTAATGGATTTCAAACTTCCCCACTTCAAATAATAATAACAATAATAATATTTATATTACTAGTAGGGTGACATGCCACTTAATGTTACCCCTGAATTTACTGCTCGTCAAGAAATATTGAGAAGATGGGATGGCAATTTTGCTAATCACATTTGTGATGAATGTTTTGTTCAAGTCTCACCAACTTCGACCTTTTCTTTTTACTTTTTCTTTTTTATTTTGTGAATCTTTATATATTTAAAAATTGAAGTTTGTCATTGAAATTTCTAAAATCAAATCTTATGCTTATAATAATGTTATTTTTATATTTTTCAAAATAACATTTAGGTATTTACGTTTTTTAAGATGTGGTTAGTTTTATGATAAATCTTGAATAACTTTTTTAACTTAGATTTAATAAATTAGTTTTGTTAATGTAAGTTAAAATTTGGAATAAATTATGGACAATATTTAAAAATTTGTCTTCGTTTTAAAAATAACATTAAATTGTAGATTATATTTTAAAGTATACATAAATATGTTTATTAATATAAAGATTCAAATTAGTTAATGTATTATGACTATACTATTAATAGAGATTGAAATTATTTAAATCCTAAAATTTGTAATGATAAAAAAATTGTCACTTTTGTGAATAATTATATTTTCTAAATACAGTGACTTAAAAGCTCAATTTTAATAGCTTGTATCATTTATGAACAAGTGAAAATTAATCTCGTTATTCTTATAAAAAAATTGATTGCACATAAAAGTTGTTATGGTCATTATGTGATGTATATAAAATGTATATAAAAGTTTGAATAGTTAAATAAAAAGTAGTGACAAATGAGTTTGGAAATGAGGAGGAATCTTATATGATTGTACAAAATTTAAGAAAGACTCTGTGTTATATCCTATGTTATGTTTTTTTTGTCTTTAAAGTTATGTATTAAATGGTTTTAAATATTGCAAGTGGATTTATTTAAATGGATGATACTTTTCTAACCAATAAATACATATAAAATTATTTTATCAATTACAATTATACAAGATGGAAATTGAAATATTTTTTTATTAATATTTACAATTGTCAAAAAGAGAAACAAAGATGAAAATTGAAACATTTTTTCATTAATATTTACAATTGTCAAAAGGAGAAACAAACAACATGTTGATATGAGTTTGTAAAGATATGAGTTTGTACCTTTTACAACAATACATAATACCTTAATAAAACTTATACATGATAAAAATACAACTATATTATTACCTTTAAATTCTAAAGAAGTTGGTAGTGATGTAGAAGATCTACAATCATTCTATTCCATCAAACATGTTGTCACAAACTTAAAAAAAAAAAATTGAAAAATACAGAATTGCATAGACAAGACATCAATATGTACTCATATTTCCACTTTCACATGAATCTTTAAATGTAATTTCATGGCATTTAATCAAATTATTTAACTGTTTTATTACATAATCTAGGAGGTAAACCAAACCATATAAATAGTGTAGTAAGAAGTTTTCTACAACTATTTTATAATAATATTATATAATACTCATGATAATCTCTCTTTATCGGTTAAATTTTGGAATAATTGATCAAATGCCAATATGAAACACCAATCTTTATATATAAAGATATAATACATTAACTTACGAATAATAATGTCATTCATTATCACATTTTTTTTTTCATTTTTTCTCCACTTGTTATATCTCGTTAATACACTTGAGTTTTATGGTTTGAATCTTAAAGCTAACATGCTTTAAGAATTTTCCATTACTCTACAAGCAAGAATTGGTATAAAACCAATCTTTAATGTTCACTTTTAACTTCATGAAAAAATTAAATATAATTATTTTAGTAAAATGGTAAGCCTAAAGTTGTCACTCAATGGACGATTTTAGTGTGATGTAAACTTGAATGTAAGTTGTCAAAAGATAGATAACTTCAATGTTGGTTTATTGTGAACTAAAGTCATCATTTATTTGGTGACTTCTTTGTGTCTTCTGTTGAATCAAAGTTGTCACTCTTTAGACGACTTCTTATCCTATGAATCAAGGGCCAAAGTCATAATGAGATGCATGACTTTCTTCTAGTTAAAGCCTCCTATTGGGTAATTCGAGGAGGTAAACACCAAGGAGACAAACAAGAATGAGAACTGAGCCAACTCATATAAGGGAATGACACCACCTTCAACCCAAAACCTTAAGGCATTAGGTTTGCGGGTCTTCTTTCTTATATGTTGCTCAACTTTCTCATTCCTACCCAATTTGGGACTTAGACTCAAACTTGAATACCTAACAATCTCCCTCTCAAGTGAGAGTCACTCCTCCACCACACCACTTGTGAGATCTCCCCGGTTTCCCCCTCGGGTTCTCCCAACAATTAGTATCAGAGCCGAAGGTTCGTGGCTGTGACCCGGTTCATACGAGTACAGTTTGACCATGTATCGAAAGTCTTCCTAACGAAGGTTTCGGGGAAGCGTGTCTCGTTTAAGTGTGTAAACGGCATACAAGTGAGGGTTGTTTGTGATTAAGGTACTCGTATTTGAAAAATGCTTCTGCTCGAGGGGGAGTGTACCAATGTGGAAGGGACTCTCACTTGAGGGGGAGATTTGTTAGGTATCCAAGTGTGAGTTTAAGTCCCACATTGAGTAGGAATGAGAAAGTTGAGCAACATATAAGAAAGAAGACCCGCAAATCTAATGTCTTAAGGTTTTGGGTTGAAGGTGGTGTCATTCCCTTATATGTTGGCTCAGTTTTCGTTCTTGTGAGATCTCCCCGGTTTCCCCCTCGGATTTTCCCAACACCTCCCTTGCATCGATCACTTATTTCTTGTACTCATTTGCCTAATTAATTCGATGAATTCTTAAGTTGACTTTATATTGTAGTATATTTTCATATTAGAACTTCAGAATATTAGGTAGTAATTAAATTACAAATATTTTTGGAGTAAAGAGTTTTAATAACTAACTTTCATTTGATATGTTTCTATTGTGATTCAAAGATAAATATGTAACCAAATATTTATAGGAAGTTTATGAAAGAGTCATTCACCCATGACAATGTTCATTTCAGATCATAAAGCATTTAAGCTTGCTAGATGAATGGGTATAAAATTTAATACATGAAGTTGGATTTGGTTACTTTGCTATAACTTTAGTTGAATGGTGAATAAAAAAAAAAAAAACTCATACATTTTAATTTTTCTCTTGAAAAAGCTATAGTGACATTATAATGTGTGATATTGCAACTTAACCTTTCTATTAATGGAAAAGGCTCTAACTAGCATGAGTAGTGGCGACTTGGTGATTTTTTTTTTTTTAATTTTCATTGGATTTTTCTCCAACCTTGGGTGCATTAGAAGGAAATTCAATCAAATTGTTGTGGTTAAACAATAATTTTTTACATCTTTCTCATCATATGAATGACGTTGTAAAAGCCAAACATTCATGAACTTGCTTAAAACCATCATTGGAAGTTTTTATTTTTTTTGTCAAATACATTAGATTCTAGAATTTTATATATTTGTTACTATTGCAAAACCTAATTAACTTTTCCAACTATATTTGGAATTCAACAATCCTAATTTATATTTATAAATCTCTATGTCAAAGTGTTAACTTCAAGTAAGACAACATTAAAGGTCTTGTGTTACTTGTCTAATCATGAACATGACACCACATTACATACATTCCATATAAGAGCTTAGTGTTGAAAAGGTTGATGTAGGCATATCATTTCCACTAGCAAGATAATTTACTTTAAAAACAATAAAATTTTATTATTTACATAATTTATTATTATTTTGATATCATGTGGTCTTAATCTATAAAAAGGACAAGCACACTGAGGTATGTCATACATATTTTCTGTTACATGTTTCATCCATAACAACCAAAGGAGATTATTAGCTAATCATAATGTAATTATTATTTTTTAACCTTAATGTTTTGTCATGAAATGTTTGTGTTACATTTTATGGACTCCTAACTACAAATTTACATTGAGATTCTTAATAAAGATTAATGTTTCTCCAGTTAGTTGTGTTGTTATCCCTTTCATATATTTTGTAACCATAGACTTTCATCAAGTTGATCGAGTTGAGACAGTTTGACATTTAGTGGACTATTCCTTAAGACTTCTTAAAATTAGATTAACTACATAAAGAAGATATGAGATGAAAAAAAAAAATACATATCAATATCACAGGTATGGATTGTAATGTGGGATGATCGTCAAAATCAATTAATTCACAAAAATGAGTTTCATAAAAATGATCATTGACATGAAAATACATAATACGTGTAATGATATATTCAACACTCTATATGATATATATCATAAATAATCATTACTAATGATGACGTAAGTCTACAATCTTATACTTTGTTTCAATATTTTTATGCTTGACTTATCTAACATTTATGTTTTCAATAGTATGATACATCACATGAGTATATACAACTCACACCACAACATAATTATCAACTTGTTGGATTTTCTTCAAGTACACCAACATCAACAATAATACTTTGATCACTCTAATCTTTTATCCTATCATTAATTCAATTCTATGGACCATTAATCTACCTTGTCAATCCACATTTTAAGGAGTTCCTTAATTTTTCATTTTAGTTCAATGTTTTTTCACCTCCATCAAATATATTTGTCACATATTCCATAATACCACTATCACGATACCATCCAACATCGTCAATAGATTATTATCAGTTCATTATGTCTACACAAATGTCTAGTCATACCATTCATGAATACAACAATGATAATGACAATGATGGACATAGTTTTAACATGGAAAGAAAAATTCAATCACTTAAACCAACATAACAAAAACCTACCAACAAGAACCATAATGAGAATTTAGAATATTGACATTGAAAATAAATTCTCAATTAATTTGATTATACCATTTAGTTCAAGATATGTATCCAATAATAAATTATACTTTATTTTAAATATTTACAATAACTAGTTCAATTTTTATTTTAACTTTTAAGTAACATGAACAAAACTCAATTAAGCAAGTCTACATTAAAAAAAATATATTCAGAAAATATCATTTAAAAATAACTAACTACATTTTGAAAAAACAAACACCAAAATATTATTTTAAAAAAATATAAAAAAATAAAATTATTATAATTATAACATTTAATTAGGAAAGTTTAATTAAAAATTTCAATTTCTAAATATAAAAGCTATTAAAAGTAAAAAAAAAAAAAAAAAATAAAAAAAAAAAAAAAAAAAAAAAATAAAAAAAAAAA
>Ga0209489_101643_pt1 | contig 45972 bp, 28 predicted proteins | sample SiratrowhiteBW_FD_187527 | JGI IMG/M metagenome (GOLD analysis project Ga0209489, IMG submission 187527) | Root nodule microbial communities of legume samples collected from California, USA - Siratro white BW (SPAdes) (version 2) | ecosystem: Host-associated > Plants > Roots > Nodule | place... | reverse complement strand
TTATTATCAAAACGTTTTAAACATTTTTACTTTTTTTTAATTATATATATATATATATATGTGTGTGTGTATTTTTTGCTCTTAAAACTGTTTTTGTATTTTCTTTTAAAAAAATATATTTTTTTTGTTATTTTTGGAGATATATTTTTTTGTTATTTTTTGAAATACTTTTATTGTTTTGAAAACTGTATTGGATCCCTTTTTTTTTTACTCTTTTTTTTTTATTTTAAAAAAATGTCTCGTTAAACTATGTTTATTTTATTAGTTATTGTAAAAGTTTTAGGTATTTTGTATGTAAAAAGAGAATTTTGAAAAGAAGAGTGGAAACTTAATGACAATAGATAAATGTATCATTAGAAAGTATTTAAAACATTGATCATAATACATGTAACAAGAACGTAAATAAATCTTGAATATCAAATTTGTTAGGGTTAGTAGTATGTGAACGTGCTTGACGTAACGAATATTAGGAATGAAGGTTGTGTCAAAACAGCAACCAGACAAGTATTACACTAATTACAACCCTTAATTTCATGTTGACAACAATATACAAACCACATAACCAAAATATAACATTTCTATATACTTGAAATATAACACGACAACAATTATTGATGTAAGGTAAACAACACATGGCACTACAGAGCAAGCATATATCTATGAATATAAAAACTGGAAAATTGATAAATATGAAACATACCCGTTGAAGCACTTAGCAAGAACTTTAGACTTTTTCCCTTTCTTCCTCTGATGACTCCAAACGCAGAACAATTTTCAAGCACCGTAATTTCTCTCTCTTGTATTGTTGTCTCGTGTACCCATCCACTTGCTCACTATGTATATTTATACTAATTCTAGTTAGCCCACTCTTAATTCAAATTTTAAATTCATTAATTCAAATTTTAAATTCATTAATTCCTAATTATTCCCTCTTAATTATAATTTGTGAACTGCCAATTGATTATTCGTTTTAATTCAGATTCAAATCTATTAATTCCTAAATATCCCCACTTATGACGCTAATTGACTATTAAATTCTAAGGATGAACATAGACTGAAAAAATGGGCAGAATTGTACTGTTGTTGCTGTTATGGCATCATAACCTGCCATACATCAAATTCGAAAATAAATTAATATGGCGAATAAATGGGAAATATTGGAGGTAATGTGGCTGAAATATTTTATTATTAATTTTTTACTTATTGTTTTTCATTTTTACATTTATTAAAAGCGACCTAAATAACACAACAATAAAAATAAATACTTAAACTTTTTTTTAATATTACTATTATTATTATTTCGAAATATATATATTTATATTTTTACTACTTTTCGAAAAACAAAACAAATCATCTTAATTTAAAAAAAATCTATTTACTATTTTAGAACATTAACCAAATGGAGCCTATAAAATAAAAAGGATGAGCATAACAACTCAAAAAGAAAACGCACCAATTATTAGACAATCAACATTTAATTGAAAATCATTAGCATTTAAATACTACTAAGCAGAATCATCAGAATAATAATCAAATCAAATTTCTAACATTTCTATAATTCTTTAGTTTATTTCAATTAATATCCATATCATTAATGGGCATCAGGAAAAGCAGGCACACAGAGAGAGAATGTGACATGACAACACTTTAATAACAATTTTATTTTTATTATAATAATTATTATTATTTTTAAATTTTAATGGACTGATTTTGTTTATTTTTTTTACGAATTTTATTTTCAAAACTTTATTCATTGAAATAGAAAATGAAATCAAAACTTTTTCTTCTTTTATTTATTTAAATGACAAAGTATGATAAAAACTACACAACACAAATTTTTTATTTTAATTTTATATATTTTTTATTTTGAAATAATTTTATTTGCCCGAACGAAATTGAGTGGTGACAATTCTCATCTAAAGTTTCATGCACCATTCATGTACTCTCATTTAAATAGCATACATGCATATTAAAAAAAAAAAACGGTTTCAAATAGAGTCAATGCATTCATCCATGCATCCTCGTAGCCTCATGCATTTATGCATTTCAAAATCTTATTCAAACAAACAAAAAACAAAAAAAATATATAAAATTCATATATGTAGTTTCATACTATCATTCATTCAATAAAAAATAGATTTCATATATACATCATGCATTCAATAAACAAAAATGAATAATATGCATTTCCTACATGCCTTCTCATCATGCATTCATTTATGCATTTTGATAAGAATTCTCAAATAAAATTTCATCCATATTTTTTAAAAATGTTAATATCAAACAATAATAACAAAAATTTAGTCTCATGACATTCATTCATACATTTTCAAAAACAAAATTTCATACATTCTCATTAAGAAAATAAAAATAATTTGATGCATTCATAAATACATTCGATAAAAAAAAAAATCGTGCATGCATTGCATACATCCATTTTACCAAAAATTTTATGCATTTGCATTTTCGACAAGTTTTCTAATAAAAAAACAAAACAAAAAAATAAAATAAAGTAAAAAGTAAAAAAATAAACCAATTTTTGTGTGTAGACTCCTTGTAAAGTAAGCTTGATTACCTTAATGAATTGCTGCAGAATTTTCAGCTTATTATCAAGTTTCTCTCTTTGAGTTGCTTCTCCAAGAAGCTCTTGAAGAACCCTAGAAGGTTGGCCTCACCTCCTTGTACTAATTCCTTCATCATTTTTCCACCAATTCCACTAGAAGCAACCATTGCTTCTCCTTGAGTCCTCCATTCCACGGTTCAATTTTCATCCCCATGGCTTTCGCATTCTAAGAGGAGCTCTCGCCATGTTTGAATGGTGCAAAAAGGTTTCTTCCTTCAGTCCAACCATGGAAGTGTTCGCAAGAAGCTAAGAGCACCTAGGAGCTTCTCCATCAGGGGTCTTGTGCAATTTTTCCATTTTTCAATCCAAACTCGATTCTTTCTCTAACAATGACAATGTCAGCAAAGTTGGAAGAGACATTGCCCAACATATGTTCATAGAAAGGTGATTGAAATGTGCCAATGAACATAGTTACCATCTCCTTGTCTGGGAATGTTGGTTCCACCTGAGCGACTAATTCTCTCCACATTTGAGTGTATTCCTTGAAAGTGTGATTGTTGTTCGTTGACATGTTTTGTAGTTGTAGCCTATCAGGAGCCATTTCAATATTATATTTGTATTGCTTTAGGAAGGCATCAACTAGATCTTTCCATGACCGAATTCAGGATGGTTTCAGGTGCATGTACCAACTTAGAGTCGTGCCTTCTAAATTATCCTGAAAGAAATGCATCAATAGCTTCTCATCACCTGCGTGTGTTGCCATCTTCCTATGATTCTTAGGACAAGTGGCTCGTCTATACTTCTCAAACTCAGGTACTTTAAACTTGGAAGGGATTACAACATAAGCCACTAAGTATAAGTCTGCAGCATTCCTAAATCCAAAACTGCTTCCTCCTTCAATGGCTCTGAGCCTTTCTTCCTGGCTTCCTCTGCCCCATGAGATGCTCCTTGACTAGGACTATGGATCATCGGCCCTTCTTGTGGTCCTTTTCCAATCATTCGTGAGTGAACAACTACACGAGTCTTAGTAGGGACAGTTTGACCACCAATGTTAGCGGTTACCTCTCCAGTATTCAATTGAGTTGATTCTTGCTGGCTTGCTGGTATGCCAAAAGGATTAACAAGAGTTACCGGTGGCGATGGCCCTTGCTCAAGGTGTTCCTCATAATGCGGGGTATAGTTTGGAGGAAGTCCATACGGAGGCCACCCAGCAGGAACCATTATGGTTCCTTGATTGCGGAACTAAATTGGCAACACTCTAGGCTGTGGTACCGCAGGATTGGCAGATGTTGCTTCCTCATTCCTATCCTTAGTATTTCTCAAATCAGCTAAGGCCTCAAGGATTTGACTCATTTGATCCTTCAGTTGATTGATGTCAGCTTTCATGGATTCTTGTGCTCTAGCCCAGTCTTTCATTCTTTTGTTGTTTCCACGAGTTATGTACGGGTGTCGCAGAAATTTAGCTGTTATTGAGTCTATTTTTGTTTTTATTATTTTAAAATAAATTAGAAAAGGGAAAAATGAAGGTGCTAATAAAGAAAATAATAAACAACACCCTTAAAAATCACTTTTAAAGATTTTCCAAACAACCTTTATTTTTTATTGCTCTTTGTACATACTTTTATTTTTTTTTCATTTTTTAGGAGAGTAAAGCCTGAATAAATTAGAAAATAAAAGTGTGACAGAAAATACAATCAAAACTTATAAAGTTTTGGAACACACTTGAGGAATTAACACAGGTTTGAATTTATTGAGAACTGGGTTCTTAATGACAACACTTGTTACAAACTCTAAGGAAATAAAAGACAAAGACTAAATCAACTATCAAAAGCAAATTATATCTATTTTAAACACCCATGTTGTCATATTGGAAAAGGGTAATATAGATTCTTAATAAATGAAGAACTTCATATTGTAGAAACATGTTTCTTGATAAATTACAAAGAAAGATAACTTTATCTTTAGTAAGTTTTCTTTTTAAGTTTTTGGTTTAAGTGTTTCATAATTATATTAATTGTGTTGTTAATTAGTGTATATAGACAATTTTTAGATTCACTAGAGGAAAGAAATTCTAATATCTCTTAAAATGAACTACTAGGAGCTTGAGATAGAGATTCAAGTAAATGGTTGAAACTTCAAGTGAGTTATCTCTCCCATAATAGTCTATTATGTACAATTTTATATTTATGTACAAAGCTCAAGATAAACTAAATTTATGCTATAAAAGACCAAATGTGGAAGTCCAAATGCCTTCCAAACTATAGGTTTCCCTGTGGATCTTTGATTCCAAAGTCTTAGACACATTTTATGGTGAAGGTTCATGGTGAGTTATATGATATCTTCCATAAAATAAATAAAATCACCAAAGTCACACTCCATAAAAAGGGTTTTGAAAAAGTTTATGTTTCTTAAGTTGTTGAAGATGATAAAAAGGATGATGGTGAAGTTGGTGATCATGGTACAACACAAGATACTAAAACCATTGCACAAGGATTTGGACCAAATGATACTCAAGAAGATGACCCCGAGATCACAAATATCCTTGAACAAATACCAACAATGAATAGGGGTCCTCCTTTCTTTCAATTTGAACAACTTATGTTATCCAAGATGGATACACTTGTTGGTAAGTATAAGTATCATCATAAGTTTTGTGTAGTTAGGTTCCAACATCTTGATAATCAACTTGAAAGAATCTAAGATAAGATAATTTAACTTCAACTTAATATGGAGAACATTTTAGTTAAGAATAAGTATTTAATACTTTTATCCTCATGTAAGTAGTTTATAATTTAAATTTTGAGTATGAAAAAAATTATATTAAAAGCACATGCACAAAAGAGGATATTACATTGTTGTGAAATGCTTGTTATATTTTTTATTTTTTTGCGTTAAAAAGCTTCATAGAGAACACTATGAGTGTTTATCTAGCAAACAAAACGAGAGTGCATAAATGTTGTTGATGGAGGACTATCTGAGAGACATCACATTGGGTATTTGATAAGGCCCATGACTAGGATGATTGAAGAAGAAGAGGCCATAAAGAAGACTCTCCTACTTTGTAGACTATTAGGATTTCTCTTATTTCTTCTTAGTCTCGTAGAAATTGTATACGTATACATTTCCTTTATACTTTTGTAAGATTTCATAGGGACATGACTGGGCTTTCGTTAGGCCTCAATTAGGTTTTGACTTGGACTTGAAAAGTTAACCAAAATCCTAAGAGACCTGGTCTAAATTTGACCAAGAGAAGGGATAAAAAGCTTGGAGCATGGAAGTCACATGTCAATTAGGAGAGGCCATTTTTAGGCCAAATATGGGCGCTTCAATTCAACTATGCAATGCACCTATTTTTCTTTGTTTTCAACCTTCTCAATCTCACATTTTATGTGGCATTAGGTGCAAGGGGCATATACACCTATAAATAAGACCCCTCTCCTTTTGTAGGACTCACCTTTGAATGAGAATTGAAATGCTTTTGATAGCTTCTTCGTATTCATGAGGTCATGCATGAGGGTAATCTTTTCCTAAGTTCTGTACCAAAGTCTTTCGTTGCTCAGGTGAAGGTGCTTTCCATCACTTGTAATCGTCAAAAGATGTACTTTTCTAGTAGGAAAAACCTGTGATCTGTTGGTCACACACTTAGATAATGCTTTATGTTAGCAAGAAGTCATTATTTGGCAAAGGATACTCGTTTATCGAATAGTGACTCTACCCAAAGAGTACTCATTTAATCAAAAGTAGCGGGGTTAAAAAAAAATACTTATTTAGCCAAGAGTGGTTGTATCAAAAGAATAGACAAAAGTGGTTGTGTTTAAAGAATACTCATTTAGACAAGAGTGACTAGGTTCAAAAAAATACTCATTTAGACAGGAGGGGATGGGTTCAAAGAATACTCGTGTAACCAGGAGTGGTTGCCATCCGAAAGAATATTGAAGGAGGTTAGCCAAGAGTGCCTATTGTTGATGCAGTAGAAGCTGATAAAATTATTTGCTAAATCTATCCTTAAATGAAGATTTGAATAATGAAATCTTAGTACATAAAGTGTGTTTCTGAGTTTGTATGTGTTTGTATAAGTCTATAACTCTTCTTATCCAATTGTTTGATCCATAAAAATATTAAAGAAAATGTTTTAAAATGTTCTCTAGAACTACTTTTAAATTTTGACCTCAAGTGGTTTTGAGCTTTGAGAAGGTTGTGTGTCTGTTAACAGATTAAGAACTCGAAATAATCCATTGTTTTCACTTTCAAGGAAATCAACATACTAAAACGAAATTTGGATATCCATTAAAACTAACAGTACTAATTTTATAAATATATATTTCTTAAATTTATATGAGACTTTTGAAAATCTGATTTTAAAAGATAAATAAATACTTCTAAGTGAAATATTCTGTGTGCAAATAACCACATAGAACAAATCTTTGAAATTCTTTGGATCACTCAAACTAGGTTAAGGAAAGTATTTTGAATTCCTAAACTGGTTGTGTTTGTTCTAGGATGACACAAGGGAATTTAAAATACTTTAAACGATAGTGTCATATTTATGCCATTTCAAACTTTTATATAACTTTTACTTCTATTTTATTTGCCAAAAGAGTAAACACGAAAATAAAAATTACCTGTCATTTTTTAATTCTTCCACTCAACTAGCATGACTTAATTTTTATTTTGTTTCAAATGCACTACTTTTTAGATAATTTTTTTTATGGAGAATAATAGTTAATCTAAAATTATATATTTATGTACATTTTACCTTTACATATATTCTAGTCATATTTCATGCATATCATTAAAATGAATTAAAAATCAAGAAAAATTAACACGGCATATGTATTAATACATTCCTATCTAACTGAAGATAATTTAAAACTAAAAAAATATATGGGAAAAAGTTAGTGTTGTTTAAAGATTAGACTTGATCCTATGATTTGTGCTAAAACAAAGAATTATTAATTTCTTTTATTAATGCCTATTTCCATAACTTTATCAAGAATATTGTTACATTGGTGTGCTTTTAGTAACACTAAAAATATCCCTAATTGTTGGTGATTGCGACATTTGGCACATAGCTTCTAAAGGAAACTTTCTTGCCATAGTGAGCCCTTTTCCTTCTATCATATTAATTTTTTCATTACTAGTTCGTTTCCATTCAAAACATTGAATTAATAAGGCCAAAGCTAAGGTCACTGTACGATGAGCTAAGTTTGATCTTGAACAAGCCCTTCTCCCTAATCCAAAAGGAAGTAACTTGTTAGTTTGAGTTTCATTCTCAAATCTTTCAGGCTTAAAATATGTTGGGTCACTCCACATATTGGGATCTCTATGAATAGCCCAAGCATTGACTAACAAAATTGTGTTTTGTGGAATATTGTATTGTCCAATGGTGCAACCTTCTGAAGAGAAATGGGGTAACAACATTGGAGAGGCAGGATGTAAACGAAGTGTCTCGTGGACAATGCTTCGAAGGTAAGAAAGTTTACTAATGTCAACTTCATCTACTAGATGGTTTTGACCTATATAAGTGTCTAATTCTATTTTCGCCTTCTTTACTGTGTTTGGATGATTTAACAAATTACTCATTGCCCATTCTAAAGTTACAGATGATGTGTCTGTTCCTGCTATTAACATAACCTGAAATACAATAAATAAAAAAGTCTTGTAAATAAAAAACTAATATACACAATTTATATCTTTTAAATAATAAAATAAGACTTTAAATGATATCCTTCACTTTCATGTTTATATAATTCTTCTAAAACTTAAATATAAACAAAAACAGTTGATTTTGATTTAATTAAAAATGTTAATTAATTTTGTTTAGTTTTAATTTCATTTAAGAAAATTACATTTTTTAAAAACATTTATTTTTTAATCATTAGAAGTTTAGTAACATTTCATTTCACAAATTTTGAGAAAGGAGGTGGTATTAAATAAAGTTAATATCATATTTTGGCTGAGTGTGTCTAATTAAGTTAGTGGTTTTAGCCTTGTCCCTATTTCACCTGTCTTTCTTCAAAGCGCCAAAAGCTAATTGTGTATAGGTTATAAAAATACAGAGAAAATTTCTGAGGTTGCGAAGTGGAGGAAAAGAAAGTAGCTTGGATTAGATGGAAAATGTTGTGTAAGTCTAGAGAAGAGGGAGGACTGGGTATAAAAGACATTTAGAAATTCAATAAAGCCCTATTGACAAAATGGAAGTGGAGATTAAGGGACTGTGGGAAAAAATTCTTGAATCTAAATTTGGCATTTGGAGGAACCTTAACTTGAGAACAAGAGATAAGGAAAAGTCTTAGCAATGGAAAGATTTATGTAAAATATGTGACAATAACCACCAAAGAAATTGGTTTGACAATCATATTGGGTGAAAATTAAGGGCAGGTGACAAGATAAAGTTTTTGGATGACTCTTAGGTAAGTGATTGGCCACTGAATCAGTTATTCTTATGAATACACATACTATCATATTTGAAGGATAAAATAATACGAGAGGGTGGAATGGAGGGAAGGGAATTGGGATTGGGAAATCCCATGGAGACGGGAAAGATGGGTATGAGAAAGTGAACTAGAACAATTACTTGTGCAAATTTTAAGTGGTAAATCTCCTAAGCTTTGGTTTCGGTAGCCGATAAAAAAAAAAAAAAAAAATGGTCTAACAAGTATTTTTCCGAAGTTTTGGTTTCTACCGATTGATGTTCACAGCAAGTCAACATTCCGGTCTGTTCAGACCGCACCACATGCCCAACTGTCATCTTAACGATCCATGTATAATTTTTCTCTCCAGTTTTTGTCTCAAACATTTCATTCACAAAGTTATCCAATCCTAATCTCAAATAAGTGTGGGCCCTACCTACATCACCATAATTATTCATGAAAGCAAAAGACTGACTTATCTAGATACCAATAATCACCTCAATAATTAATATACTAGTTAGGATTTCATTTTCAAAATAGTAATTTACCTTTTTTTCACTCTTTTAAACAATTAAAAATGATACATAGTAAGTATTAAGAAGTTACCAGGGCAAGTCCTTTAATGATTTCATCCGTATAGTATTCCGGTTGTGATTCTTGTTGTGTTAAAATATGGTCTATCATAGTATTCCCACGCTCTTTTCCATTACGATGTTCATCAATGAGTCCCTGTAAGAATGCATCACTTCTCTTGCCAATCCTCTTCAACTTCTTCTCCAAATCATCAAAATTAAACCACCTCAGGAAAGCCAAGAAATCTCCAGGGTTATTTGCCCCTCCCAAAGTCCCCAACTCTTTAATAATCTCTCGAAATTGCCTTGCTTCTTCTACATCACTCACATCACAATCTTCACCGTAATATCTCTTCCCCGACACCATTCTCATTATAATGTTAAAAGTCATTTCCGAAAACCTTGCATAAATTATAGAAGATAGCACTGTTAGAAAAATATGAAGTGTAATCAAAACTGTCTATCTACTCTTTCAACAATTTCTACCTTATTTAATTCTACAAACCAAACCAAATTCACCTGGATTTCAGTTCAACTTTGGCGAAGCCGTTGTGCGAGTCATGAGCGAGCTTACGCACGAGCCTCACGATCTCGTCCCTGCGGATTTCTGAGAAGGAGTTCAAACGGTGCGTTGAGAGAACTTCGAGCGTCATGATGCGGCGGAGGTTACGCCAGTGGTCGCCGTACGGAGACATCGCAACAGTGGTGTTGTTGTAGCCGATGTACTTTCCAGTGAGGAAGCGAGGCCGGTTAGCCAAGACGATGTCGTTTTTGGTGAAGCATTCTTGCGCTGCCTCTGCTGACGAAACGACAACGACGAAGCGCGAACCGAACCAGAGAGAGAAGATTTTACCGTGTTTCTGCGAAAGGGCGTGGAACGTGCGGTGGAGCGGTTGTTTCATCTGGTGGAGGTTTCCGATTACGGGGAAGGAGAATGGCCCTGGAGGAAGGTTCCAGAACCTTCTTGTTTTGAACAAGAAGCTCACAGAAAAGAGAAGAATGATGAACGTGAGAGAAAAGTGAAACAGAATGAGCATGGTTGTTGAAGGTGTGGCTGGTCGTGTTGAGTTTAATAAGACCATGTTTGGCGGGTTATTGTTTGAGTTTATATAAAGACGTGAGAAGGGTGCGAAGACAAAATCCACGGATGTTAGCGGCTGGATAGTTAGGCTAGGTTGGATCTTACGTAATGGATGATTTCATGTAACCGTCAGCATCACGGCTTACGAGAGCTGAAACGTACTATCACTCCATCTGTATCCACTTGTTTACTATAGACGGATTTGGAGAGGTATTGTTGTTCTACCTTTATCCACTTGTTTACTATAGACGGATTTGGAGAGGCAATTGTTCTATAGTAATGTAATGTTGGGAGAGGGTGACTTACATTATTATAAAATAAAATAAAATATTTAATTTTAAAATTATATTAAAAAAATTAATTAAAAATTTAAAATATTTTAACTGAATTTAAGTTTATATTAATACTATAAATATTATTTAATGACTTTAAATTTATATTGATATTATAAATATTATTTAATAAATAATATTTTTTAAACTTTTTTATAATAAATTAATAATATTTTTTTTTAAAAAAAAAATGATCAGTTAAGGAATCCTAAGTATTAAAACTTTCTAATTTTTTCTATCTCTTCCCTATATTGGAACAAAAGATTGACATAATTTTTTTATATGCCCTTTCATTATCTATTTCACTTTCACTTCTTTCCTTCTTTCTTCACTTATCTATTTCCTTCCTTCCTCTGTCTCTTTATTCTTCCATAATATTATTTAAATTTGTTTCCAATTTATATTTGTTTCATCATTCTATACTATGCATTTATGCGATTGTCTTTATTTAGAGACTTGGAATAGTAGATTGATTGTGGAAGAGTTTGTATTCACTTTTGCTGTTTTTCAGTGCATCAATATTAGGTAAAAATAATGAGATGGATATCAATTTTTTTGATTTTTCATTATTTTTTTATTAATCTTAAATAATTTGTGTAGATACAAGGAACAAAATTTAGAATTTATAAATTATATTTAAAGACTTACCAAAGGACAGGATCGAAAGATAGTAGGAGACTTGAGACTTCAAGACAAGATACTACGATCAAGTTCATTATCTTAACATCTAGGTTTTATCTTTTTAACTTAGTCTCATTTTATATACTTATAAGTTATTATAGTTTTTAATTTTTATATAAAAATATACAAATGTCAATTAGAAGATTTTAATCAAGTTATTCAAAACTTCAAAAAAAGAGAAGAGTTGAACTTTTTGTTGAATCGCGAAAAGGGGCTATGAATAAATTTATAAAAATAAAAAAATGAATTAAAAAATACAGGTGAGTCTTGTTTGAATGAAGAATATAACAATATAAGTATAGGTCAAGATAACAATATAAGTATAAGTGAAGACAATAATAAAGTAGTCAACGGAGATAACAATTTTGATTCTCAAACTCAAGGTAACGAGAATGAAATTGCAAGACAAAATTATTATAATATTAAAAATATATATGTTACAAGTCAATGGGAGGATACTGATACGAAATTGAGAGACTTATTAGTAGAAAAAGGCCCTATAGGATAATTAATATAGATTTTTCAAAAGATAAATACTCAAGACACTTTTCTGTATCATGTTACATCCAAAAATTGTTTAATGGGAAGAAATATGAAAGAACACGACTCATTTATTCTACAGATTCAAATAGAGTATTTTGTTTTTGTTGTAAATTGTTGAAAGAAAAATGCTTAAACCTTAAAAAGTATTGGAAACATATAATTTTTTGGATCTTGATGACTTAGATTTATTTTCAGAATTAAATATCTTAAAGGAGATTATAGGATTGGAAAATGATAAATCAATTGACATTCTTAATTATATAAAAGGAATAAATTATTTTCCAAATGCATATGTAGCATATGGAATAATGTTAACAATTCTAGTATTAGTTGCTTCAACTAAAAGGAGTTTTTATAAATATAAACTAATAAAATCTTATTTAAGATCAACAATGTCTAACAAAGATTAAATGGGTTAGCTTTATTGTCTATTGAAAAATATATTTTAAATGAAATTAATGATGGTAATTTAATAAATAATTTTGCATCACAAAAAGCTAAAAAAAAATTTAGATAAAAATATCATAATTTTAATTATTTTATTAATTTAAAGAAGGCCACATTTTTTTAATTTGCTTTAGGCCTCCAAAAGTCTTGAGCCGCCACTGTGTTTACACCGTTCAATTTTAACCCCCATTTGACACGGGAGTATTTTTGTCTATTCTGCATATGTGGCAAGGATAGTTTCGTCAAATTGAGGGTAATGTAATGTGGAAAGGCAATTTCATCTTCTCCCTTAATCTGCAAATGGCTTTTGTTGAGGGAATATGAAACGATGTCACGAAAGTTTCAAATCAAACCTTCAGTTTCAAAGAAAAGAACTGTGAGAGAAGTCGTAGCTTGTGCGACAGAGATGAGTATTGTGCTTTCGTTGGAGAATCGAGAGCTATGGTTGCCTGTGTGACAACGAGAGGTTGAGGTTGTGGTTGTACGACGACTTCTCGGTACGGTTGGGGAGAACGAAAATTGTTTGGTGTTATTACAAGATGAATCGCTTGTTCTTCAACGTTTGTCCTTTTGGTTCGCTTCCTTTGTTGTCATTCTCGCGGTAGTTTGACGGTTCCACTTTAGCCGCAATGTTCACTATGAAGGTGTGGTGGTTGGAGTAAAAGTTCATCTTTTATGGGAATTTTGATGGAAAAGAAAGTTTCCTTGATCGTTTAAAGGTTTTATTTTTTATTGAGGTATGATTTTCGTTTGGGGTTTATAGTTGTGGAGTAAAGTTTCGTCTTTTATTGGGTTTTTTATGGAAAAAGAAGTTTTTTTAGTCGTTTAAAGGTTTTGTTTTTCTTTGACGTATGATTTTCGTTTGGGGTTTATGGTTGTGGAGTAAAGGTTGGGCTCTTATGGGGTTTTTGATGAAAAATGAAGACTTTTTTGTGGTTTCACGGTTTAGTTTTTTGTTTAGGGTTTTCATGTTTGAATATTTTTCTTACTTCAGTATATGGTGTTGAGAGTGATGGTATGTGTGCTCATTTTGAAAGTGTTTTTCCTTTTGAGTGAGTGGTGGGTGTATGGGTTGGTTGGTTTTTCGTTGATTGTTTGCTGACATGAATTGGTTGTTTTGTTTGGTGTTTGAAAGTTTCAATATTCATGGTTGGAAAAGGAGTTGCTATGAATGGTGGACAATCTAATGAACATATCTGACTCAGTTGCCAAAAGTTCAACAAAGGTGTCCCCTCGTTAAAACACGGGTAACCTATGATGTTTTATAAGGTCAGAACCAGTATTAATGCCCAGAGGTATATCAAATAAACATATTTTGGTAAATCAAAGCATTAGTATTCCTTATTATGGGTGTAAATGAAGATGTAAGAACTTAATATGCGAAAATGGTCCTCATGAACACCTCTGTGTTCAGTCACCAAAAGTTCAACTAAGGTGTCCTCTCGTTAAAGCATGGGTAACCTCTGATGTTTTAGAAGCTCAAGAACCAGTATTAATGCATAGAGGTGTATCAAATAAACATATTTTGGTCAATCAAAGTGTGATTAATCCTTATTATGGGTGTAACTAAAGAAGCTAAAAACTTAATTTGCAAAAATGGTCCTCATGAACAAGTTTTAGTTCAGTTGCCACAAGTTCAACTAAGGTGCCCCCTCGTTAAAGCATCGATAAGCTCTGATGTTTTGGAAGCTCAGAACAACTATTGATGCACAGAGGTGTATAAAATGAACATCTTTTGGTCAAACAAAGAGTGAGTAATCCTTATTATGGGTGTAATTAAAGAAGTTAAGAACTTAATTTACGAAAATGGTCCTCATGAACATGTCTGAGTTCAGTCGTCGGAGTTCAACTAAGGTGTCTCCTCATTAAAGCACGGGTAACCTATGATGTTTTGGAAACTCAACCAGTATTAACGAACAGAGGTGTATGAAATGAACATATTTTAGCAAAAAAAAATCCGTTAGAGCATTTAAAACATTCCTATTATAGTAAAATTCTTTTCGTTACATTACTTCTATTTGGGAAAAAAATTTTCAGTTTACAAAATATTTTTAAAAGTTTATCTCTCTAATTGATTCAAATTTCAAATAACATTTAAAGAATTTACTTTCATCGCAGTCACTAGTCACTGATTTCGGAAGATAAAAGAAGCAATCAACATCTTCTAAAAGTTTCCATGGGTTTCCAGCTTAGCATTTAATTCATAATAAATTAAAATAGAGAATAGCAAATAAATCAGATTTTGCCACTCAATCACATTAAATAATTAAAATTTTCTTTTAAAAAGGAACTTACTTAAAAAGTTGCAAGATAACTGATTAATTCAATAATGTAATGTGAGAAGTTCAAACTTTCAATTATCATTTAATTGCTAGTTGCATTGTATATAATCATATATATCCTTTCTAGAGAAATCCATGCATCTCACCAAATTTTAAAAACTTACAATTTAATAACACATTAATCGTTGAATGCTACATTCAATTTTTAAATAGCATATTTCAATTATAATTTAAATTTGAATGAGCAATAAATATAGTAATTAAAGACTTCAAAGAGTATATATTCAAGTTTTTATGAAACTTTTCTCTAGAGAATTATTTTATATCGTTAACAAGATAATAATTATTATAATTAATCAATCAATTACGTCTTAATTTTAAATAATTGTATCATCTACCGTGAGTGAATGATCTTTAAGCACTTTATATGCATTCAATTTGAAATCTGCAACATTCAATTCTATTAAATACACATCAATGCAGTGCACGAAAATTAAAACTAATTTGAATTTGATTTAAAATAAAATTTCCGTTATCAAAGTTATTTATTTATTGTATAGGAGAAGAGGAAGAAAGCCCAAGACATTTAGCACAGGAATGTCACCCCCACCAGTTGTCTCGGGGAGGGGGGGTATGAGTTATTAGAAAGAATATAATGGAGGAGAGACTAAAAATATTAAAAGAAACATCATCTTCAAATGATGTCATTTCTCCTTCATCCTCTCTTAGTCGACATAGAAATGGAAGTTGGCTAGAACTAAACCTAGAGGGCAGATGACATCACCACAAGCACTTGAGATTGCCCAGCGCATTGTAAGTTAATAACAATTTACTCATCATATCTAATGTCTTATTATTATACAATGTTGACATATTGTATTAGTTTTTACAAGACTCTCTGGTGGAGCAGAGCTCCCACGACAATTTTGTCATTCAAGGAAGTCAAGATATATTGACTGCTACTCTAGGCACCGAGGAACACCTCGGTCGTGTACGAATTGTTGGATATGGTGTGGTTGTGAGACAATATTTTGGTTCTGCTCCACGTTCTAGCTCATCTCAATCTTCAAATATAATGGATCAGATATCTCAACTTAAGATGAATTAACGTCTCAAATAGAAGAAAAATTGACATCTCAAATACAAAAAAATGTTCGAGATCAGTTAACAGATGAGTTGAGACATGAATTAAGATTAGAATTTGAGGAGAAGTTTGAATCTATGGGCATATCACAGCAACACACTCCTCTATAGGAAGGAGTAGTTCTATCTACACGTTGGAGAACTAACACAAAGTGGAGTTGTGCTGCTAAAGACAACGAGGAAGACACCAACACTGACACCTCATATAGGTGTAAATTATTTGTTGGAGATCGTCCTCGATTGGTGGAGATTGAGAAAGTGTTTGTCGGATCTTCGACGCTCCATACAATTCCACATGGAGATGATTTTTTTCGGATAGTTGTCAAAGAAGTTAAACAAACATATGTCGAGGTGCTTGTGCCCACATCAAAGGTTAGACTTGTGGGAGAGACACCTAGTACATTTATTGCATGGCCTACAAATCTCCTACAAGCCATTTCTAAAAGGCCTCAAGTATTATGATTTGTCTTAATCTTATTTAAATTCACACTTAATGTTATTTGAATTGATACATTTGTTTATGTGTTACAGGACCGTGGGAAGAAAGATAATCACCAGCTGATGATTTAAGTCCTAGGTCTCCACTACTTGAGTCAGAAGTGAATCCACTTCAGGAGTTGACTCGTGTGCTACAAGTTATTTAATAATCCTCTTCAAATTCCTTGGGATGCATCCATCTTTGGGGTGGACGGTGCCCCATTGTATATATCTATGCAAGACATCTTGGAGCTTATTCAGGGTAACCAGATGTTAAACATTACAATAATTCAGCTATGGGTGATGTAAGTATACCTTTAATAATGACTAATATTACTAATATTGATTTTCAACAACTATTACTAATATTGATTTTAACAATGCATGTATGTAAATAATTTAGTTTATAGCTCAGGGAATCTCGATATTTATGGTTTTCTTGAGCCACAAAGTTTACAGAGGTCTGGAAATAAAAAGATTGACACTCAACAATATATTCAAAGATGGATTTTCGAATCTAGAAAGAGAATTTACTTTGCCCCTATTATCCATGCGTAAGTTTAAAATATTTATATTTTGATCTTGAGTAATGTTGACAATATGATATTTTATAATGTTGTTATTTCAGGTCCCATTGGCAACTGATGATTGTGTGTCCCGCAGACAACACAGTTGTTTGGTTTTGTTCTTTGCATCTGAAGGCATCTACAGATATGAAACAAATAGTACAAAGGTATCATTTAATTAACTTTAAATAATATATATCACTCTTTTTTTTATAATATGCAATTTACTAAACATCTTGGATTTTAATACAATGAATGTGTGTAATGTTCTTGGAAGAAGATCTACATCCACATCTCAAAACCTCGATTAGATATATCCTAAGGTATTTAACTCTAAATTTCATTCTAAAGTAAGTTTATTAAAATTAGCATTCAATTATTTGATGATTCAACTTTAATGAAAGTGCAATAAGCAACAAGGAGGTTGGTAATGTGGATATTACATCATGCACTTGATGAGAACCATAGCACGAGCTGGTACCACCGATTCTTAGGAGCAAGTAAGAACATGTCTTAAGTTTGTAGATATGTCAAATGTTTTTCAAGTTTTACTGCTCCATAACAGATGTACATTTATTTTAGGGTTTTCAATACCCAGAGCCATTGGATAAGGAAACAATACAAGATCTTCAAAGGGAATGAGCAAGATATTTTTTGCAACTTAAAAGTACTTTGTAGATTAGTGTAGATTAGAGTATATTAGAAGTGTAAATATTGTATTTATGTAGATTAGTGTAAATATTTAATTACGTATGTATTGTCTTTAATTGTAATATGATAATTGAATTCTGAAATGTATTCTGGTTGTTGGTTTTTGAATTGTTATGCAAGGGGCTAATAGATAATTCGTTCTGTATATTTAAAAAAAAACACATACACCACGAAGGTTATGGCCAAAATCGACATTTTAAAGGGTGCATCACGCCGGTTTTGACCATAACCGACGTGGTGTTCCATGTAAAATAATTACAAGATGAATCACCACGTCGGTTCTTGGGACACAACTGATGTGGTGCTCTATTACACCACGTCGGTTATGGCCAAAATCGACGTGGTGTCTACATTTCAATTTTGAATGTGGAACAAATACCACATCGGTTGTGGCCAAATAACCGATGTGGTGTTGCCTCTTCAGCAGTCCTATAAACTACTTTTGAAATGGGTCTTTGACGTCAGTGTTTGGTTTAAACTGACGTGGTGGTTAAATACACGACGTCGGTTGGGAAACCAACGTTATGTTTGAAAACTTTCAACGTCGCCTTGGTCAACGTCGATTCCAAAACCGACGTTGAGGGTGTTAGCACCAAGAGTTGCTAGAGGATTTGATGAAATCAACAAGTGAATGAAGTCTAAAGAATCAAGAGGACTACAAAGAGAAGCATGAAGTTTGATGAAGATTTTGGTCTTAGAATTAGGCTTTAGTGTGTGAGTTTTGATCTTGATATAAAATCATATGTTGGATGTTTCATAATTCAAAGTAAGCTCCAAAGTTACTCTTGGTTAATCAAATTAATAAAAGTTTTTCTAATAAAAGTGTTTTAGAAGGAAAATTAATAAACTGGTTTTATTCTGGACTTAATAAAGTTGTCACGGAGAAATTCAATTGATTGAAGTTTCAACAGATTTAAAACAGTTTGCCTATATAAAGGAGAGGCATGTGATTTTCAATAATAGAATTCATTCCAAGCAAATTTTGTGAAACTTTCTGAGGGAGAAAAAGCGCTAAACACCTAGAGATCTTTTGATAATCCATTCTTCCTTTCAAGAACACAAATCTTGGAGCATCACTTTGATTGTGAATATGTGTAACAGTGATGTTATACAGAGCTAAGTGTTTCTACTCTGTTCTTAATACCATTGTAATCTGTTTGAGTATAATCACTATTGAGATTGCTCTATTCTTTGAGTTTTCTTGTGAGGTTGTTGTTACATATTACATAGGGTGTGTAATTGTAACTTGTTTAGTGCAGTAGGTTCTGCATTGGTTAGACAACTGTTGTAGAGTTCAGTATGTTGTTTGCTGTTGGGAGTAGTGGTTGCTTGCAGGTAACAAGAATTGTATTGTGTAAAACGGATCTGTTGTGATCTTTTTGGAGAAAATCTTTGTTGGTTGGCAAAGGACTAGACGTAGCCCTTGAGGAAGGGTGAACCAGGATAAAATCTTATGTTCTTGATCTTTCTTCTCTCTTCTTGAACACTTCTTGTTCCAGTTCTTGCTTGTACAATTAATTGTTCTTCGCGCAAAATTGATTGTTCATCGCTATGCTGGTATTTCTAAGTTTTTCTGAAACTGTTATTTCATCTGTATAATTGACTGAATTTGTTATTGACAATCTTGAAATTCTTATTACTTTTTGATATCACTGTTTAATAGATTGAACATCTGGAAATTTGTTTTCTTGAGATAATAGTTATTTCTTGATCTGTTTATTAATCTGGATTGTAGTGTTGTGAGTTTGATCTGCAGTTCATCGTGATTACTATTTATCTGATTATATAGCATTAGTCTGATATACATTTTTGAATCAATAAACTGCTTCTACTTCAGTATTTGATAATTTTTTGTTGATTGATTGTCTGAAGATTGATCTGATCTATTCTCTTATTATAGTCTATTGTAGTTTCTATTTATTTAGGTGTACTGTGGTCATCTAATTGTTTTTGTAATTCTAGTAAACTGTGTTGTTGCTATTTTCAGTACTATGAAGTATTACAATTGTTTGTTTCTGCTCTAGAATATATTGAGCATTTACTGTATAATCCATATAATCATTCTTTTCAATAGTTTTGATAAAGAATTTTTAATCCAGATTAAAAAATTGATAATTGTTTGTGAAATTTTTCTAAGTTCAATTCACCTCCCCTTCTTGAACTCAACCTGAACTTGTTTTACAAAGGGGCTCTCATAACTGACTTTGAAGATCATTTTTCTACTAGTGTATGGTTGACGTGCCTTGAGAGTTTTGGTTGTTGTGGTGTGAAAAGAACTTTAGTTGGTCGGTGTGGTGCAGGTGGAGGTCAAGACAAAGGTTTGTTGGTGGATGCCATAGGTGGTAAGATATAATTGGTAAGTGAGCGAAGTTATTTAGTTCAAAAATTACATGGATAATTGATTATGGGGTATGAATAATTTATTATCCATGATTTTTTTTTTAAACTGCATTTCGTTTAAGTAGTTCTTTCCCCTCTGGATTTCACTTCAACTTTCACTTTGTTTTTGACTATGGAATTGTGCATGGCAGAGATTCATGGCCATTCTACTATACTTTTATCAAGTCATGCAATTCCTACTTCAATTGCATGCGTCATTGTTCTTCTTTCTTGAATGTTTAATGTTTTTCTTGTTGATTGGAATGGATGCAATGAAAATAGTGAGTTAAAGTGTAGATTGAAGGTGTTATGAGATGGAAAATCAATGGAAAACTTAGGTGAGGTTAGACCAACACAATAGGAGAAAGTAAAGAAGAGATCTTGTAGAAGACTACTCTATAGATAGTTCAACACAAAGTTGAAGAAGCTTAATTTGGTCGACATTTAACTACTCATTCCTAAACAACTTTTACTTCTAGAAAGCATCTCTATTTATATGTCAAAATATTATTAACCCTAACCCTAACTTGTCTTGCAAGTTTCTCTAAAACTCTCAAGGAGGAACTTGACAAGTGGTAAGCTATGAGTGGAGAGAATCCTCTCCATTGGGAGAATGTCATGTGGCAAAGGTAGCTTACAAGCCAAGCTACTAACTCCTCTCCAATGGGAGGAGGACAAGTGTCCTAGGAACTAATTACATGAAGGAGTGGCAACCAAGTTGGGGCTTTTACCCTCAGTGGCGCCATCAAAGCTTGGCCAAATTATTAGGCCCAAAATAAATCCTACACTACTTTTCCCAAAATACAAGGCCCAGAAAAATCCTATTATACTATTTTACAACTTCTACAAGTAGAGGTCTTGTAATCTTGATGCTCCAATATCTTCTAAAGTGATATTCCTCAAAGTCAAACTTGAGCTCAAATGTCATAGTCGAGGCCTAATCAAGCCCAATGGCCCAATCTCTTGTTATGGTCTTTATCGAACCTCTAGCTCAGTGACCTCTTTATTATTTTCTGTAGTTTTGGAGATGGATTTGCATCAACCCTTCCTCTTGAGAAGATATATCCTCAAATTTTACCTTACAAAGACTGCATACTCCATTTGTTGACTTTATTGTTTTATGCCAAGACCAAATATCCATCCATATGAAATAAAACACAAAAGTGGAATGAATTTTATTGCAAAATAGAGAAGATTAAAGAAAGAATGCCTCTTTATTTTTATTTTTGAAAGAAATTTTATTAGAATGATGAAGAATATATTTTTGTTCACTTTGTTGTCACTGTCTCGTGCAACGGAATGACTCCTCAAAGTGAAGTTTCTGAAATTTTTCAAAAGAATTAAATTTTTTACCTTTTTGAGAAGAAGAGTTAAGAAGCATGCACACTCTCTTAATTTTTTCTTTCTTAGGGATGATATCTAACTCTTACTATTTTTTTGTTTCCCCTTACTTTTAATCTTTTCTTTTTTCAATTTTCTCTCTCAATTTGAACTCATCCGCGCTCACTTGTTGAGGTAGAGGAATTAAAGTTTGTTGGCACTAAAGAATATTTGAAGTTAAGTGATGAAGTAGTTTTGAAGAATTTGTGTTAAAGTCTTAGGTGCGTGTGTGTTGATCCACTTGCATTAGTCATGATTTTTAGAAAGATCAAGGGCAATGAGAGAGTCAGCCTAAGCAAGACTATGTCAACACTCATCCAATCGATATCAAAAAGAAAAAATATTTGTTTAATTTGGATTTTGAAATAAAAAAATAAAAAATAATAACAAATATAATAATAAAAAATGTGTGCATAATAAGAATCAAATAATAGAAATAATAATAATAATAATAATAATAATAATAATAATAATAATAATAAAAAGAGAAATAATAAAAAATGGTGGAATATATAGTAAAAAAATAAACAAGACTTTAAGTAATGAAAAAGTTGAATAAAAAAAGAGAATGTTCTTTTTTTAAAAAAAAGAAAAAAACTAAAGAAAATAAATCTAAAGTAAAAAGCAAAAAAGAAGAAAGGGTTTTAAGTAAAAAAAGGAAAAAGAAATTAAAAAAAAGATGTTTTAAAGGCTAACGTAAAAAAGGAAAAAAAAATAATTACTAATGTTAAATAAAAAAAAAAGTTTAGAAATAAAGAAAAAAAAAGGTTAAGAACTAACATTTAAAATAATAAAAAATAGAAGAAGTCAACGGTAGTGAAGTGAAAGAAAATGAAAAGGAGAGGAAGAAATTGATTGACATAGGGAAGGGGAGCAATTAACATTGCAAATAAAAAAAAAAAAGATGTAACTTGTTTGTAACTTAATTGAGAAAGTTATGATTTTTAGTTATTTGAATTTTTCCTGATTTTTAATTTTCAAATTAATTTCAATTTAAGTTTTTTTTATTGTGTATTTGATTTATTTCAGAATTTAAAGTTCTTTTGGTATATTTTGATCTTTTTTTGTTTTCAGAGTTATTACAATTAAAAGAGTTTAATTTTATCATTTTAAGACAGAATTTTGTTTCGAATTTATAAAAATCACACACATCAATATAAACACTCACATGCACGTAAAGGGGATTTTTTTTTTTTTTTGAGAACTTTTGGGGATGTTCAAAACTTCATAAAATTGCACATACAAAGAGAGAAAGAGCCCAGAGAGTTGAAGAGAAACACGGTCACGCTTTACTATTGGCTTTGGTACCGAAAAAGACTGGACCATTTTGTCATTCATTGCTAGCTTAAGAAGAAATAGGTATGTTTTCTATGACTTGATGTTTTGTAAATATAGTATTAATATCAAGTAGGTTTTTAATATGTTTTAGTGTTTAGTGTCCGAATCTACTTTGTGTTATAAAACATGTTTGTTGTGCTGTGATTTTATGTAGCTCTGGAACCCCTGTTATCCATAGACACATGTCATTCTGCCTTTGCTTGTATCTTCATTGTTGTCTTTTGATACGAAGAATACTTCCAGCTATACTGTCACACTCCTTCTTTAGTATAGATAACAAATAACATACTAACCAAAACCCATAAAAATAAAGTAGAATAAAAAAGAAAAAGAAAACAACAACATTAATCCTCTCCGATCACTGCTGGTGCTACCACTGTGACTCTCATATCCGCATCTTTATAGCCATAGCTGTATCTGTTTAGTTTAATTTTAATTCTTATAAAAAAAATTAAAAAGAGTTCTCTAAAGTTAAAATTATATAAAAATATAAAATTTTTCAAACTAAAAAATAAATTATATATATATATATATATATATATATATATATAATTTCCAAACTAAAAATAAAATAAAATAAAATATAAAATATAAAAACATAGAAAATATCCAAACACCAAACACACAATTCTTATATAAAACGTATATCCTGATTTTTCATCATAGATGTAGATGCGTAAGAATAAGGTCAAACCTTGTCGGGCTTAAAAAAATAAAAAAAAATATATTTTTTTTTGTCTTTTACTTGCATTTATTTTCTTTTATTATTTTTTGAAAATAATAAATATTTTAATAGATCACGTTCGTTTTACTTATTTGATTAAAAGTACTCTGTTATTATAAGCGTTGTGGGTGATAATACTTCTCCACATGTAGATCCAAGTCTAAATTTGCAAACCATCTTCTTGTTTAGTTTTTCTATAATTTTTCATAATAAATTATGCTAATAACTCATTTTCTCTATTATTTAAAAATATATAATCTTTTATGCATCAAACGCTTATAAAAAACATACAATCAAACCCACGTAGCAAGAAAATGTTCTTCATGACTTTGACCCAAATTGGATTCATCAAATATGAATAAGGTACAGCTGCATCAACACACGATTTTTACCAAATACAATTTATTCCTTCAAAATAACTGTCTAAAAATTTAAAGCCTTCGGCCTTCATAAGACTGTTCTTTTAAAGCCCTGCAAGCAGTTAGAGGTTATGTCGTGCACTTCATAATTTTAGTAAGCAGGACCACTTGTTTTTTTATTGGTGGTTGGTTAATTAGATTGTATACGTGGTTAATTAGATTGTATACGAGATATTAAATATTAATAAAGGCAATCATATTTATTTTGACTTTTCAAAAACGCCTGCCAGAAAAGATTGGCTAACATAAGTGGAAGGTACCGTACTGTCCAGTTATATACGTGTAGGGTTTTGTACTTACTTTTTAGTCCCGTTTTTATTATGGTGTATTGATATGGATGTTTAATATGACATGTAGTACTCTTGACTCAGCGTGATCCTTTACAAACTTTTGTTCAATGAAAAACTGTCTTATGATGTTGCAAAACTTTTACTTTCAATAAGTGAACTTGTATTTGGTTGATCATGATCATATAAACCCACATTTTCTTAAGCCATCAATATATTTTTTTACCATTTTAACTTTATACATTGTGAGATCTATGTTTTTCATCAACAAAGAGAAGAAAATTAATTTATAACATTTTTATAAAAATATTACAGTTTAAATACAAAAGACAATGTCACCATAAAAATATCTAAAATATGTATCTGGTTATAATTTATAATTACTCTATACGTACTTTTATATTTTAAAAATATTGTATGATTTTAGCATCGTCACTGGAAATTAATATCAATTTGTTTTATTTTTGTAACTTATAATATCTTCCAATCATTTAATAAAAACCTTATAAGTTATAAGGGTAATACTAACATTTTTACGAGGTCAAAATTAAAATGATAAAATATACTAATTTAAAGAAAAAATCTTGCGGGGACAAAATACCCCATTCTTATAGGACGATTTAATTAAAAAAATATTACTCAATTAAGTAAATGCAACATATTTTATATATGTAAGTTTTAAATCGAAACATTCAAATAGGTTTTGAAATTATTATAATAGAAAAACATGCTACTTTATATAATATCATAATTAAATTTCTCTACTTTTTAATGTAATAAATTTCTAACTAAATGTCTAAGTTGTGGAGCAATTATCACAATAATTATTACTATTATTATTCTAAATCTAAAATTACAATACAAACAAAATCTGCAACTGAATTGTAAAACTAATTGTTTGTTTTTAAATATGATTATTCTAAGATATAAAATCGTGTATGGTATAAAATTGTGTATGGTATAAAATTGTTTTTTTTTTTTTGTGTGTTGTAGTGTATTTATATTATACTGTTTTGATTTTAGTAGAATCTTTGCTTGAGAGACAAAAGAAAATTGAATGTAATTCTTATGAAAAAGTCAATCAATATAAAATTTTGGTATACTTTATTTCATATCATTATTCTTTTATTTGATTTTAATTTTTTTCATAATCAGTAAAGTAATAAACATTTTATTAAGTTGAATTTGAACTAACATTGATTGTTTTTCCATGATTTAGATAATAAAAAAATTGTAATTCACCAAAGAGTGAAATTAATAAATTGAATCTTTAGTAATTCTGATAGTCATAAAAATTGAAATTCATTGACAAATTTATTTAATTAATTTTTTATTAGTTTAATAAAACAAGAAATTTAATAGACTATTTGTGTTTTTTTATTGATTGTTTTCTATTGTTTATAAACTAAAAACTGCACTATATTGATTTAGGACCAAGTTCACTCATAAATTGGTTTTTGAACAAATTTTACTATAATTCAATAAACCCCTTTTAAATTGTGTCAAACTGTTTTATAAAAAGAAAAAATTATTTTGACACTACTATTCACATTGCATCCCATTTGACACTTCCTTTATCTAATAAAATATTATATAATAAATAAAATAATAATATATAATAGTATCAAAAATATTATATAATAAATAAAATAATAATATATAATAGTATCAAATGAAAGTAATGGTTGAAGAGTGGTGTCAACCTATCACTACTCTTTACAAAATTAATTTGCGTTTTTTCATGTGTAAGACTCGTTTAATGTTATGATACTTGTATCGTGATACTTGCGTCTAATGCAAGACTCATCTGGTCTTATGTTTAGTGTCTTATGAGACTTATATGATATTTTTACATCTTTAGATATAGACTCTTCTAATATTGAAACTCTTTCCTGTGTAATGAAAATGTGCGTCTAACCGAAAGCATCTTGCGTCTAGAGCTTTTCATAAGTTGTGTCTTATCTTCTTGATGATTGGTCAACCTTGTCTTAAGTTTAACCTCTTTTGCCAAATAAGCTTTGTTTGATACTTGTTTCAAACTAAGTAGTGATGTTAGACGTACTAGAATTGTTTTGTTTATTATTAATTACAAAAAATTTGATAGTGTACTATAAAAATTAACAAAGAAAAATATTTCTTGCTAATTTTTTAATGAGAGGAACAACTAAAGAAATATTTCGTAACAAAAATAAAGTTGATTAGTTATGATTTGGTAAAGATATACGTTAACTAAAGCCTAAATATTAAGATACGTAATATTGGATTGGGCCATTTCTATGAACTCATTCCAAATAGAACTCATTCCAAATATGCTTATAAATAATATGGTGTAACTCATTTTTGAAGGTTAAGTAATAAAAAATAGTTTTACACTGTTCATCTTCTTTCCCGCTTTGTATTCAAGCAATCACAGGGAAGAAATTACAATGCTTCATTTACGATTTTTTTCCTCATGAAATTATTTTATGGTATCGGAGCCCCCGCTTTGTTCCTTTCTCAACTCCTTCTAATTTCTGTTTTCTTTAGCTTTTATCTTCCTCTGTTTGTCTCTGTTTCTTGATTTCATTTTTGCAAATTATGGATCCTCTACAAAACCTTGCAAATCCATATTACTTGCACCCTAGAGAGAACCCAGGCATGATACTTGTATCTCCTGCGTTGGATGGCTCGAATTACCATATGTGGAGCCGCGGGATAAAGTGTGCATTACTTTCAAAAAAACAAGATCAAATTCATCAATAGAGAAATTCAAGAACCAACCAAGATTGATATGCTCCATGATGCATGGGAAAGGTGTAACATGATAGTAATTTCTTGGATAACACGTTCTTTAAATTCGTAAATAGCACATAGCACGATTTATATTGATAATGCTGAGAAGCTGAGGAATGATTTAAGAGAACGATTCTCAAAGGGAGATCATTTTCGGATTTCTGACATATTACAAGAGATTTATTCAATTAAACAAGGAGAAAGGAACATTTTAGAGTTCTTTACTAACCTCAAAGTCCTAGGGGAAGAATTAGAATTTCTATGACCTATACCATCATGCACTTGTGAAGTTAAATGTAATTGTGATGTTATGAAGATTATAAACAGATATAGAGATTCAGAGCATGTTATGTCATTCTTGAAAGGCCTTAGAGACGTATATGCAAATGTTAAAGCGCAAATACTGCTTATGCAGTCATTGCCAAACATAAATCGGGTTTTCTCCCTTGTACAATAACAGGAGCGCTAACTTGTTGGAGGAGGAGAGTTTGCAGAACCTAAACCACTTATAAACTATGCCAACAACAGTCATTATGGAAATAATCAAACTTATGAAAATAATGCATGGAGAGCATAGGGAAGAGGACGGTTGAAAAGTTATGGAAAACAATGTAGTTTTTGCCAAAAAATGAATCACAGTGCAGACGAGTGTTATTCTAAACCCGGTTTTCCGCCTTGGATGAAGCAAGGACACAAAACCAATGTGAATTATGTAGAAGCTCAACAAAATCCTTTGAGAAACCAAGAAGGTGATCAGATAGATAGTGTAGAAAGCAAGCAAACAATACAATCACAATCTTTAACACCTGAACAGGTTCAAAGACTTTTAAGGATCTTGCAGAACTCAAAAGAAAAGATTGGACAATTTAACACTGTAGGTGATATCAAACCAGTGGAAAATGAAAAATGTAACTCTAATCCTTTATAGATCCTTGATACAGGAGCCACTAATCATGTAACCTGCCTAAAGAACATGTTTATTAATTTTCGTAAGATTACACCACTTAAAATTGGGTTACCAAATGGAACGTATGTGCATGCAAACTATGCAGGGACAGTCCAATTAACTAAACAACTTATAATCTATGATGTTTTCTACGTACCAAATTTCACTCTAAATATTGTCTCTGTTTAAAAATTAATCAATCACTCAAATCTATAGTGTTTATTTTCTCATGCAAAATGCCAGATTGGGATACCCATGCCTCGAAGCATATTGGAACTGCTAATTTGGTTGATGGGTTGTACCACATTGTAGAAGAAAAGAATCAGTGTCTTGTTAATAATCTGTCAAACTTCAAAACCAATGACATAGATGTATGGCATTTTAGATTGGGACATCCATCTAAAAAGATTCTGGAATACATATGTAAAAACAACATTGAGATTCAATACGATAATATAAATATTTGTGATCATTGTTACTATGCTAAACAACATATTTTCTGATAACAATTTTGTTACCCATTATATTTTTGAACTCATACATTTAGATATTTGGGGTCCTTTCAGTGTAGCTTCTGTGCATGGTCATAGATATTTTCTTACTGTCATTGATGATTTCTCCAGGCACACTTGGGTATTCTTGATGAAGAACAAGAGTGAAACTAGATTTATTCTTGATAACTTTGTTATTTATATATGGAATCAATTTAATAGATGCATCAAGATCATGAGGACTGATAATGGATCCGAATTCAATTATAAAGAGTTATATGATAAATTCGATATAATGCATCAAACGTCTTGCGTAGAAACTCCTCAACAGAATGTTGTGGTTGAGAGAAAACATCAGCACATATTAAACATTGCCCGTAGCATTATGTTCCATTCTAATATGCCAAAACAATATTGGTCTTATGTTGTTTGTCATGCAATTTTTATAATCAATCACATTCCTTCTGCTACAATGCAATTTCAGATAGCTTATGAATTGTTAGATAAACAGAAACCTAATATATCCTTTTTAAAGGTGTTTGGATGTTTGTGTTTTGTTTCTACGTTAACCAATAATAGAAATGAGTTTGATCCCAGAAGCAGAAAGTGCATCTTTTTAGGATTCAAAGCTGGAGTTAAAGGTTATATTATGTTAGATGTTAAAACAAGAGAGATTTTTATTTCAAGAGATGTTATATTTCATGAAGATACATTTGTTCAGAAAGAAAATTCAGAAGAACCAACTAGTGCTTTTGAGCACGATTTTTGGCAGGCAATATGTGAAAATACTTGTGGTTATACAAATGATAATAAGCAGCTGGAAGAAGAAATCCATGCAGACAAGATCAATGCAGATGAAAACACAAATGAAGATGTAAGGAGATCCACCAGACAAAGAAAGGAACCTAGCTATCTGAAGGACTATCATCACCAAATTTCTAATTCTATGAAGGTCAACACCAAAAATGCAAAGGTTAAGTATCCAATAGACTCTGTACTTTCCTATGATCATATAAATAAAAAACAACTTTGTTTAATAACTTTTGTCTCATCACACATCGAGCCTAAATCATACGAAGAGGCATCCCAGATACCAGAATGGAAAAAAGTCATGCAAGACGAGATCAATGCGCTTAAAGATAATAAAACTTGGATTATTACTAAGTTACCTCCAGGAAAGACATCTATAGGATGCAGATGGGTATACAAACTAAAATTCAATGCAAAGGGAGAAATAGAATGATACAAAGCCAAACTCGTTGCTAAAGGCTACACACAAATTGAAGGCATAGATTACCATGACACGTATTCACCAGTTGCTAAAATAACTACAGTACGTTTGCTCATTGCCGTTGTCGCAGACAAAGATTGGTATATTGACCAACTTGACGTGAATAACACGTTTTTGAATGGCGAACTAAATGAAGAAGTATATATGCGTTTACCACAAGGGCTGCATAATGAAAAACCAAATGAGGTTTGTTGTCTCATGAAGTCGGTATATGGATTGAAAAGGCGAGTCGTCAATGGTATGCCAAACTAACTAATTTTCTGGATGATATTGGTTTTATTCAATCAGCATCTGATCATTCTTTATTCACAAAGAAAACCACTTCTTCTTTCACGGTTTTATTAGTTTACGTAGATGATATACTTCTTGTTGGAGACAACTATGATCATATTAATGAAGTTAAGAGAATATTGAATGATAATTTTAAGAGTAAAGACCTTGGTCAATTAAGCTTCTTCCTAGGATTTGAAGCGTGTAGATCAAAGAAGGGAATACATATAAATCAAAGAAAGTATGCTTTGGACATCCTTGCTGATACAGGAATGCTAGCTGTCAAATCATGTTCCACCACTACTAAAAAATTGTCAAATAGTAACTGAAATTAGTGACTGAAAAAATCGGTCATTATCGTTGACCGAATCTGTGATCGAAAAAATTAGTCACAAATTAGGTCACAGAATCAGTCACAGAATCGGTCATAGATTCGGTCACAGAATCAGTCACAGATTCGGTCACAGAATCGGTCACAGATTTGGTCACAGAAATCGGTCACAGATTCGGTCAAAAATTTGGTCACATATAATTATAATAATGATAATAATAATAATAGTAATAATAATAAAAATAATATTAATAATAATAATAATAATATTATAGTACTAATAATAATAAATAAAATAATTATAATAATATCGATAATAATAATAATAAAAAAATAAAAATAACAAAAAAAATAATAATAATAGTAATAATCATAAAAATAGTAATAACTACAATAATAATAATAAGAAGAAGAAGAATAATAATAAAACAAGAATAATAATAATAATAATAATCTAAATAATAATAATAATATCAAAAATAATATTTATAATAATTATTATTATAATAATGATAAGAAGAAGAAGAATAATTATAACAATATCAATAATAGTAATAACAAATTAATAATAATAATAATTTTAATAATATCAATAATAATATTACTAATAATAATAATAAGTGTAATTATAATAATATCAATAATAATAAGAATAATAATATGAGTAATAATAATAATATCAATAATAATAATAATAATAATAATAGTAATTGTAATTGTAATTGTAATAATAAGTATAAAAATAATTGTAACATGACAAAAAAGTTGCTTTAGTCTGATAGCTCTAGGTTCTCTCAAGCTGGTGAGAGGTCCTGGGTTCAAGATTCGGTCACAGAATCGGTCACAGATTCGGTCACAGAATCGGTCACAGAATCCGTCACAGAATCGGTCACTATGCATCAGCAACCAGCAAAATAGCGACTGAAACGTTTGGTCACTAAATCGGTCACTGTTTTAATCAGTGACCAATTTTAGTCATTTAGTGACCGATTTTTTAGTCACTATCAATGATTTTTCTAGTAGTGCACACCTATGGTGAAAGATGTAAAGCTACTTTTTGAACAGGGTGACCCAATACAGGAAGAAGAATCTTATCGTCGAATATCTCACAAACACGAGACCAGATATCAATTTCTTCGTCCACTTCTTAAGCCAGTTCATGCAATCGCCAAATGCTCATCATCAGAGAGCAATCAATCGTATTCCCAAATACATCAACGCGTCACCAGCGCGAGGAATTTTCTTTCCTAGCAAATCGAACATGCAACTGAAGGCATTCAGTGACTCAGATTGTGCTTCATGTAATCTTACACGGATATCAACTACTGGGTATTGCATCTACATTGGATCATCTTTGATTTCTTGGAAAACCAGAAAATAGAGCACTGTTTTACGATCATCTTAAGAGGTGGAGTATCGTGCATTAGCCACCACAGTGTGTGAATTAATATGGATCGTCTACATTTTTCAAGATCTTCATATAAGCCTTGATGGAACTGCTACTCTTTTCTATGACAATGAAGTTGCTCGTCACATTGCGTCTAATCCCATTTTTCATGAACGAACAAAACATATTGATATAGACTGCCACGTCGTAAGAGAAAGGTTACACGAGATTGTTTCGTCTTCTTCCAATCAAGAGTGTTGAGCAACCAACTGACATATTCACAAAGCCATTGGAGCAGATGATGTTTAATTCTGTAATCTCCAAGCTTGGAATGATGGATTTTCATCCTACAACTTGAGGGAGGTTATTAAGATACGTAATATTGGATTGGGCCATTTCTGTGAAGCCCATTCCAAATATGCTTATAAATAATATTGTGTAACTCATTTCAAAAGGTTAAGCAATAAAAAATAGTTTTACACTATTCATCTTCTTTCCTGCTTCGTATTCATACAGTCACAGTGAAGAAATTACAGTGCTTTATTTACAATTTATTTCCCCATGAAATCATTTTACTAAAGATATACATGGTCGTGCTTTTCCCTCTCAAAATCTAAATTTTTAGCTAAGAAAAAGGTTTTTTCATTAATCTTTAACAATTATGTAATAAATAAAAATATTATATCAGGTAAGAAAATAATGCTCAAGTTATTCCCAAACTAATTTATTTATACAAATTTAATTAAAAGAATAATGTAAATTTATTAAGAAATATTTTTTTTTTGAGATTATGAAATGATTATTAAAAAAAATGAATTATATTTTAAATTAATAGAAGTTTAGCTATAATTTAAAACTATAAATCATTGAACTATCAAGGATTATATGTTAAACTGGGGATGACGACAAGTAAACTCATCACTGCATGTAATATCCAAATCAATCATAATTTTGATAGAAAATTTTTGTATTGACCAAGTACAGGTGTGGGTATAATTAATACCTAATTTTTTAAATTGGGTATAGGATTGAGATTAATATGTACATAATTGTCTCATTTATGATATCATACTCGTTCCTATTTTAAATTACTAAAATATTTATAATTTATTTTGTAACCTAAAAAAATTATATTTATTTATCGTTTTTTTTCCTTAGTTTCATAATTCTTCTTTTTTTTTCTTTCACTACACAATTCTTTTTATTAGCTCTTATTTGTTTTTGACGCGATTCTAACTTTAATTGCAGGTTTCATTGTGCTTTTTCTTGGAGGATTGTTGTGGTGCACATGATTTGGGATAAATGCAACAAAAAAATTATTGTTTGGACATGTGAGATTGATTTGGAAGTGAATTTCTCAAAATGAGGTTAGGCCAACACTTAAGAGGAAATCTAGAAAATGTCTTGTGTAAGACTCATCAAGAGAGAACATTGACAAGAGTAAAAGTGTTGAAAATATTTTGACAACAATATATTCATCAAAGTTATTTACAAGAGGAGAGCACCTCTATTTTTAGGAAAAATCCTAAGATAACCTTAACTTGTATGACAAGCTTCTTAAAAACTCTTCAGTTAAAGAACGACACATGTCAAATCATGAATGGAGAGAAATCTCTCCATTGGCGAGGTGACATGTGGCAATGAACATAAGAAGTATGTGTCACCACCACCTAAGCCCCTAGGCGCTAACACACTCTCTCTCTCTTAAGGTAGGCCCAAAAATTAAAGACAACATATTCTACTCTTTGGCTCAAATACAAGTTCGAAAATTTAAATTCCCATACTACCTTGGCCGAAAATACAAGGCCCAAAATATAAATCCCAAATCCTATTTTACTTGCCAAAAATAAATTATGTACTACTCTATACAATTTTTAAAGGTAGAGGTCTTGTAATCTTGAAGTTCCAAAGTCTCTAGAGTGTTATTCTTCAATTTTGAACTTAGGCAAAAAAGTTTGTTTGGAGGCCCAAACAAGCCCAATTTAGAGGCAGAATTGCATTAGTTTGACTAGTAAAAAATTGACAAAGTTTACTCAAATCCCCAAGGTACCTTTCGTCTTATCACAACCTTCGTTACACATTAATATTTTTCGCTTTGTGCTGTTTGACTTAAATACTAGATTATATCTTAAGAAAAACAAACATATATATATATTATTGAATCAAATAATTTACACGACACATATTTGATTATTTTTACTCCTTTTTAATATTTTTGTTTATTGTTTAATTTTTTTCCAAATTGAGAATGTTTTGATTTTCAATTTCAATTGTTCAATCGCTTAAACCTTTATATGATATGATTTTGTCTTATCAAACACAACTTCATGTCATATTAGTTTAAAAACTTAATCAAAATTACAAGAGTGTTGGACTTTTGCTCTAATAATGTTTGACTCTTAATTTCTAGTGTTCAATCTAGTAAACTTTTGTGTAGTTAAAAAGAATTTCAATCTCTCTAAACAATTCAACTCATTCGATATACTCGAAGTTTACTTAAATCTTTTAAAATATTTTTCCTCTCATTACAACCATGGTTACCCACATCTTCTTTCTTTATGTAAATTCATTGAAATAGTATATTACATTTCATGAGATGTAATCCTCGATTTCATCATATTAAATTATATATAGAACACACATTTGATCATTTTACTCATTTCTAGATTTTTTTACCTTATTCAATTGTTATTTAATAATTTGATTTTATATTTACGCAATAATTTTTTTTGTTGAGATTTGACAATAAATGTGTTCTTTTGACATTAAATAATTGATACTAACATTTTTATTTTGTTACAATTTTTATTTTCTTAAACAATCATTTAATTAATAGTTAAAATAGTAAAAATCCTTTTAAATTTTTAAGTACGACATTGATTATCACATGGAAATGTTTATTGTATTTATAACTGGAACTTATCCGTTATATTTAATTTCTGTAAATTGACTAAGTATTTTTCTTAATTTGATATATATATATATATATTATAATTAGTTTTAACATTCTCCTTTTATTATAAATAATTAAAATTTACGTAGACACTACAATTTTTTGTATGTTAATTTATTTGTAAAATTTTAAATATTAAATAAATGGTTCATAGTATATTATAAATTAGAATAAATTGCATGTGATTATTTTATTTATAAAATATCAAATATTTAATTTAATTTATTTATACACTTAAAAATAATATAATATTTTATTTTTCCTGAATTGATTATACTTCTTTTAGTTTTAAATTGGGTAAGTATAGAAATATAAGAGTAATTATTTTTTATATTGTATATACTTTTAATATATTATAATTAATAATTATAAATATATAATACATATTTTATTAATTTTATCTTTGGAGATATAATATCTCGTTATGTATATTAAAATATATATTTTATAATGCTTTAATATTATAATATCAAAATTTAAGTTTAAAAAAATAAAATGTAATTAGTTTTAATAGAAAAGTGTAATGTTAAACCTAAATTATTGAATAAAAAAAGTAAAATGAAAAAAAAATTACTTAACTAAATTACTTACCAAAAAAATAATTATTTTAATTTGAAATATTTTTTAGAGATTTAAAATTACAAATAGACTTAAATTATATATACTATATTACATAAAATTATATATATATATATATATATATATTAAATTTAATAATTTAATTGTTTCAAAATTAATCTTTTTACACTTTTAATTTTCCGTCCTCTTTTTTGTCATTTGCTCTTTCTCATTTCTTCTCTTCCACAATACATATCACTTTTACAAGTAACATATCACTGTCTAATGTCTCATATCACATAATGTTTATCGCACCTAATCTATCCTCTCCCACAATTAACCTATTACGCCACCATCGGAGGGTATCAATCAAAGCTTAGGATTTCAACACGTCTTGAAGCTTTATTCTCACGTTAAGGTTTTATTTAGATTAGAGAGTGAATTAGAATTTAAATTTGAGTTGTTAATTTCAATTATACTCGCAATCTCTTTACTCGCTTCATGTGATGTCGAATAAAATAAATATTTTGAGTCTATACGAAGCTATTTCTTACTTCTGATTGAACAAATCCTTCAAACAGACACATTGAAGGTTTTCCGTACATCATTATTCGGTTTAAAAATTTATTTATATAAGTTAGTTTTTTTTTATAAAATTTTGATTTTTATTTAATGATCTATATGTTTATCTATATGTTTATTATAATAATATTCACATATGTCTATATATATATATATATATATATATATATATATATATATATATATATATATATATATATAAATAAATAAAAGACCACAGATCCAAATAAATTTTTATATATTATTTTTATTAAACTTTGATTAAAAATTAAAAAAATATAAAAATATTTTAAATCAATTTTTAAATTCATTTTCATACACCCACTTAATTTTCATTTGTTTAAAATAATAAAATTATTTTATCACTTTTATGCAAAAGATCTGTAATATTTTGGAAGAAAAGTAATAATTTTAATAAAAATCAATTTAGTTTAAGCTGCAGATTTATTTTGCTGACAAACTTTCTGTTTAAAGAAATTACTACGGCTCAATCTTTTGTCATGTCATTTATTTCATCTACGATTGGAAACAAATTTATAATTGGTGCTCGTTTTAGATAAAATACTAAAGCAATTGATTTTAAAGGCTCGAAGGAGACTATTTTAATTTGCACAAATCTATTTCAGGCTCATTTCACGTCACTGTAGCTGATGTGTTCACATCAATGATTTCCATAATTTGAATCATGCATTTCATTTTTGAAATATACAAAAAGTGAAAACAATTTAAAATGTCCTCGTATTGTTAAATTAATTTCCTATAGCAGATTTACGTCATTGTCTAAATAATTAGTTGTGATTTGATCTCTGCATTTAAGCCCATGGGTTGTTTTGGAAACTATTTAAATAAAAATAAAGTAGAATGTTATTTTCATACTACTATGTATTATATTTTTTTTTGACACTTTTATGTATGTCATATGTGACGAAAGAAAATAATACTTACTTTAGCTTATTGGTGATAGTTTGTCTTAATAGAAGAGACTATTCTGTCATTTGCAATCTGAAATTATTTAGGTCAATTTGAGAGTGAAAGCTAGATCTATTCTTGCATTACTCTCATTCCCGCGCCGCTGAAAGAAAGAGAATAGAGGAAAAGTGCGATTGGGTGTTCGTCCGGCTGTCAACCCAAGCATCCACTGTCGTTGTGGTGTTTCCGTCCGTGAATCGAAGCTTCACCATTTGCTTTCTTGGTATGCTCTGGACCCTAAACTGAAACCATTGTTGCTATGAATCATGCTTCCTATTTGTTTTGGTTGGTGTGCATGACTTATTTTTGTTTCCGGTTTCGTTCTTGATACATGTATAAGTTTAAAAATAGGTTTTTTGTGTGCCCTTTGGTTGCTGCTGTGCTTTTTGGTTGCTGGTGTGCTTTTTTGTTGTCGGTGTCCATCTTTGCTTCCTTTATGTTTAGATCTCGTTCAGAGGATTTGTTTTTCCTTACAGGTTATGCATGTATGCGAAAAAATGGTTTCTTGCTGTGATCTGGGTTGCTGGTTTCCATCCTTGCTTCCTTTACGTATGCCAATGTCCTCCTTCTACTAAAAAGTCAGTTCTTGAGGGGTTTTCTGTTCAGTTTTCTTCTGTATGCCACATTCTTACTGAGCAAACCACTTAGGCCAACTGAGCAAACCACTTGTGCCCAGTGAACCACTTAAGTGACAGGGCTAACCACTTAGTCCTTCCACCTCTGAGACGTGTGTGGGTGTTCCAAAATTATACCCAGCGAACCAGTTATGTGACCTGAGCTAACCACTTAGTCCTCCCACCCCTGGGGCATGTGCGGGTGTTCCAAAATTGTGCCCAGCAAACTACTTAGCTGACAAGAGCTAAACCACTTAGTGCTTCCACCCCTGGGGCACGTGTTGGGTGTTCCAAAATTGTGCTCAACGAACCACTTAGGTGACCAGAGCTAACCACTTAGTGCTTCCACACCTGAGACGTGTGTGGGTGTCCCAAAATTATACACAGTGAACCACTTAGGTGACCTTTGCTAACCACTTAGTCCTTTCACTCCTAGGGCATGTGTGTTTTCCAAAATTATACACAACGAACCACTTAGCTGACCAGAGCTAACCACTTAGTGTTTTCACCCCTTGGGCATGTGTGGGTGTTCCAAAATTGTACCCAGCGAACAACTTAGGTGACCTGGGCTAACCACTTAGTCCTTCCACCCCTAGGGCACGTGTGTGTTCCAAATTTATACACAGCGAACCACTTAGTTGACCAGAGCTAACAACTTAGTGCTTCCACCCCTGAGACGTGTGTAGGTGTTCCAAAATTATACATAGCGAACCACTTAGGTGACCTGAGCTAACCACTTAGTCCTTCCACCCCAGGGATATGTGTGTGTTTCAAAATTATACACAATGAACCACTTAGCTGACTAGAGCTAACCACTTAGTGCTTCCACCTTTGAGACATGTGTGGGTGTTCCAAAATTATACATAACGAACCACTTAGCTGACCAGAGATAACCACTTAGTCCTTCCACCTCTAAGACGTGTGCGTGTGTTCCAAAATTGTACCTAGCGAACCATTTAGGTGACCTGGGCTAACCACTTAGCCCTTCCACCGCTGAGATGTGTTTGGGTGTTCCAAAATTGTACCCAGCGAACCACTTAGGTGACCTGGGCTAACCGCTGAGTCCTTCCACCCCTGGGGCACGTGTGGGTGTTCTAAAATTGTGCCCAGCGAACCACTTAGGTGACCTGGGCTAGCCACTTAGTACATCCACCCCTAGGACATGTGTGTGTGTTCCAAAATTGTACCTAGGGAACCACTTAGGTGACCTGGGCTAACCACTTAGTTCTTCCACCTCTAAGACGTGTGTGGGTGTTCCAAAATTGTACCCAGCGAACCACGTAGGTTACTAGGGCTAACCACTTAGTCCTTCCACCTTTGAGACGTGTGGGTGTTCCAAAATTGTACCCAGCGAACCACTTATATGATCTGGACTAACCACTTAGTGCTTCACATGCTGCAACTTTTTTTTCACTACACGTTACGTATTGACTAATGACATAATTTGCTTCTTGACATGTCTTTTGCAAGCATAACAATGACAACTGCTCTAAGTTGTGGATCTAAGGTATTTGTCCTAATGTCGATGTTAATTATTTAAAAATTATGATAAGTTGTATTTTTTTGGCATAAATAATTATTTTTTTTTTGTACTATGTAGACCTGTGTTCGACATTGTTGTAGGACAACATATCTGAGACTTGCTAATACAATGCTTAGGGAAGACTTAAGGCTTCTATTGCCAACACTCCTTTTGCATGGTTGATGTACCTTCAAGGCAAAGTCAAATTGAGCAGGAAACTGCTAATAGAGTTATACACACGTTGGGTTGAGAGGATGGGAGGTTGTTATTTTCAGAAAGAGATCCAACATTTCAAGGAAGAGTTAGTTGGCAGATGGGTGACCCATGAGGATAACATTCACCGAACGAATATATTGTCAAAGATTAATAATTAAGTGTATATTGTAAACAAAACAATATTGTTCTTTCCTGGGTCAATGTTCAAATCACATCTGTAATGGTATGACTGAAGTTCATTTAAATGTGACTTAGTTAGCTTATCATGTTTTTTCATAATGGATTCATTGTCAAATATACTAAATTTATATCCAGTTTCAATACTTTTATCCAAAAGTTGTACCCATCGAACTGCATACATTAACTCGAGCAACCACGTGGACATTGGTGTATTTAATGTCTTAATTCAATTTTCATTACCACTTATTAAGGACGAAAAATTTTAAATACAGGTGTCGCAACAGTCAATGTAGCAAATCACTTATATGTACGTAACAAACCACATAGATAGAGTGGGATGAATTGACACTTGGGCCTTTAAATACGGGTGTCGCAACTGTCAATGTAGCAAACAACTTATATGTACGTAGCGAACCACATAGATAAAGTTGGATAAACTAACACTTGGGGCTTTAAATACGGGTGTCACAACTGTCAACGTAGCAAACCACTTAAATGTACATAGCGAACCACATAGATAGGGTGGGATGAACTGACACTTGGGGCTTTAAATACGGGTGTCACAACTGTCAACGTAGCAAACCACTTAAATGTATGTAGCGAACCACATAGATAAGGTGGGATGAACTGACACTTGTGGCTTTAAATACGGGTGTTACAACTGTCAACGTAGCAAACCACTTAAATATACGTAACGAACCACATAGATAAAGTTGGATAAACTGACACTTGGGGCTTTAAATACGGGTGTCGTAACTGTCAACGTAGCAAACCACTTAAATATAAGTAACGAACCATATAGATAAAGTAGGATAAACTGACACTTGGGGCTTTAAATATGGGTGTCGCAACGGTCACATTCACATTGGGCAGTAAAATCTCACTCAACCCTAACAATATGTAAAGTTTACAAAAGTTCTCAACATTATTGTCATTTCGATATTTTTCAAGCTCATCAAAGATCATCTTCACAGAAACATGTCCAAATAGAAATAACCGCCTAATATGGGAATCCAATGGTTTATACTAAGATCAACCACAAATGGACCTATTCGAAGACCCAAAATTACACAAACATCTAAGGGTGCAAATGAAACCATGTCAGACCTTATCAGAAAACCTCCCCTCCTCACAATCTAGCGTGTGCATAACTCTGTCAGCAATTTCCTGCTCAATTTGACTTTGCCTTGAAGGTACATCAACCATGCAAAAGGAGTCTTGGAAGTAGAAGCCTTATGGTCTTCCTTAAGCATTGTATTAGCAAGTCCGAGATATGTTGTCCTACAACAATGTCGGACATAGGTATACAGATCATAGAAAAAAAATCATTTATGTCAAAAAAATAGAACTTATCACAATTTTTAAATAATTAACATCGATATTAGGACAAATACCTTTGATCCAAAACTTAGAGCAGTTGTCATTGTTATGCTTGCAAAAGACATGTCAAGCATCAAATTATGTCATTAGTCAATATGTGGTGTGTAATGAAAAAATAAAAATAATTGCAGCATGTGGAGCACTAAGTGGTTAGCCTAAGTCACATAAGTGGTTCGTTGGGTACAATTTTGGAACACTCACACACATCTTAGAGGTGAAAGAACTAAGTGGTTAGCCCAGGTCACCTAAGTGATTCGCGGGGTACAATTTTGCAACAGCCACACATGCCCCAGGGGTAGAAGCACTAAGTGGTTAGCCCAGGTCACCTAAGTGGTTCGCTGGGTACAATTTTGGAACACCTACACATGCCCCAAGGGTGGAAGCACTAAGTGGTTAGCCCAGGTCACCTAAGTGGTTCGCTAGGCACAATTTTGGAACACCCACACGTGCCCCAGGGGTGGAAGGACTAAGTGGTTAGCCCAGGTCACCTAAGTGCTCCGCTGGATATAATTTTGGAACGCCCACACACGTCTCAGCGGTGGAAGGGCTAAGTGGTTAGCCCAGGTCACCTAAGTGGTTCGCTGGGTATAATTTTGGAACACCCACACACATCTCATAGGTGAAAGGACTAAGTGGTTAGCTCTGGTCAGCTAAGTGGTTCGTTGTGTATAATTTTGGAACACCCACACACGTCTCAGGGGTGAAAGCACTAAGTGCTTAACTCTGGTAAGCTAAATGGTTCGCTATGTGCAATTTTGAAACATCCACACATGCTCCAGTGGTGGAAGGACTAAGTGGTTAGCTCAGGTCACATAAATGGTTCGCTGGGTACAATTTTGGAACACCCACACACGTCTCAGAGGTGGAAGGACTAAGTGGTTAGCCCTGGTCACTTAAATGGTTCGATGGGCACATGTGGTTTGCTCAGTTGGCCTAAGTGGATTGCTCAGTAAGAATGTGGCATACAGAAGAAAACTGAACAGAAAAACCCCCAAGAACTGATCTTTTTAGTAGAAGGAGGACATTGGCGTACGTAAGGAAGCAAGGATGGAAACCAGCAACCCAGATCACAGCAAGAAACCATTTTTTCGCAAACATGCATAACCTGTAAGGAAAAACAAATCCTCTGAACGAGATCTAAACATAAAGGAAGTAAAGATGGACACCGACAACCAAAAAGCACAACAACAACCAAAAAGCACACCAAAAATTATTTTTAAACATATACATGTATCAAAAACGAAACCGGAAACAAAAATAAGTCATGCACACCAACCAAAACAAACAGGAAGCATGATTTATAGCAACAATGGTTTCAGTTTAGGGTTCAGAGCATACTAAGAAAGCGAACAGTGAAGCTTCAATTCATGGACGAAAACACCACAACGACGGTGGATGCTTGGGTTGACGGCCGGACGAATGCCCAATCGCAGTTTTCCTCTATTCTCTCTCTTTCAGCGGCGGGGGAATGAAAGTAATGCAAGAATAGATCTGGCTTTCACTCTCAAATTGACCTAAATAATTTCAGATTACAAATGACAGAATAACCCCTTCTAATAAGACAAACTATCATCACTTAAGCCAAAGCAAGTATCATTTTCTCTCTCTTTGCCACGCAGGATGTCATTTGACACGTAGAAGTGTCAAACAGGAGTATGATGCATAGTAGTGTCAAAGTAACATTTTTCTTAAATAAAACATTACAACTTAATTTTCTATTTGTTGGTCTATATTAATAAAAAATAAAATTAAAATGTTTTTACTTATCAAATTCAAATATTTTTGTTGTTCTACTTTGCTCATTTTATTGTTTTATTAAATTTGAAAATCAAAAGAAATTAATTGAGACCACATCAGCAGGTTTTATTTTTCAAATTATTATGAAAATATTTAAACATGATTAATTATTTTAAATCAAAGATATTTTATGCTTTTTAGATTATGTATGGAAATAAAGTTAGCTTAATGCAGAATTAAGAATAGGAGTTGGTTTTTCCTAGTATTAGATAGTTAAGATTATTCTTTTTAACATTTAATGACTAATTTGTTCTATAAAGTTGTACATAGAAGTACAATCTCAAGTTGAAAACGATTAAAAAAAAAAAAGAAGAGAAATACATTGCGCAATATATTAAAGAAGAGAAAGTATAATCTATTTTTGTCATATTGAAAAAGGTTAATATCGATCATTAATAAATGAAGAACTACCCATGAACATGTTTTGGTAATGTTTTGATAAATTATAAAGAAAGAGAACCTTATATTTAATAATTTTTATTTTTCAATTTTAAGTTTTAAGCGTTTCATAATTATATTAAATGTGTTGTTAATTATTGTATTATTAGATAATTCATGGATTCACCAAAGTAAAGAAATTCCAATATATTTTAAGGTGAAATATTAGTAGCTCGAGAGATTTTAATAGGTGAAAATGTTTTCCCTCTCCCTTAATAGTCTTAATAATCTATTATGTACAATTTCATATTTATGTACAAAGCTGAAGATAAAATGAATTTATGATATAAAAGACTAGATGTTGAAATCCAAGCGCATTCTAAACCATAGGTTCCTCTATGCCATCTTTGTTTTCAAAGTCTTCACACATTTTGTGGTGAATGTTGGTGGTGAGTTATTTGATATCATTCACAAAACAAATAAAATCACTAAGGTCATATTACATAAAAGGGATTTTTGAAAATGTTTATGGTTCTTAGCCATTAAAGATAATGAAAAGGATGATAGTGAAGTTGATGATCAAGGTGTAATATAGGACATTGAAACCACAAGTGGTTCTAAGAAGATACTCCCACGATCACAAATATCATTGAATATCTACTAATAATGAATAAATGCACTCCTTTATCTCAATTTGAAAAACTTATGCTATTCAAGTTATATATACTTGTTGGTAAGCATAAGTCTCATCGTGAGTTTTGTGCATCAAGGTTCCAACATCTTGACAATTAGCTTGAAAAAAAATAATATCAAATAATTTAGCTACGACTTGATATGGAGACTAGCACATCATTGTTGTGATTATAATTGAAGAATAATCTAATAAAGAAAGAGGAAAGAAATTAGAATAACTCCTAACAAGAAACATGACTAGAAAAGAGCAAGAAGAAAAAATAAGAAATAAAAAGAAAGATTTACAAGAGTGAGACTTAAGAAAAATTGAAGAAGCAAATAAACAAAGTAACTTGTAATTTTAGGAGATTGTAAAATACTCTAAGAACATCAAATAATATTCTATAATATCATAGAAATACAAAAGTTGAAAGGTAGAGACATGAAGAGGAATATATGTAAGAGTAACTTCCTTCAATATGTCACTTTCAAGCATGTGTGATAGTTGTATTACATCAACTATCACTTTCAAGTGCATGTGATAGTTGTAACTACCTTCACGTATCACTTTCAAGTATATGTGAAGATTGTAACTACTTTACATTACTTTTCAAGTATCTTAGACATTCAATACACATAAACAAAGATTAAGAAGTTATTAGGAAAAAAATCCAATAACTGTGATTTTTATTAAGTGTTTAAATACAAAAACGATAAAATAAGGATATCCATTAGTTGTTAGAAAAATGGTTTGTTCAAACAACAGATAATGTAAAATGCAAGTGTTTCATTTTTCAGACGATACAATATTGTGTTGTCTTCCTTTACATGTGTGTTTATTCTATGTTGTAGGGAATGTTTGTTGCTTTCATCAAGAACATCTGTTCAAGCTCAAGTCACACCAAATGATCTCTTGGACAAAGAGCCAAAGTTGTTTTCTTCAATAACAAATTGAAACAACCACATTTTAACTTTAGTTGAGCTATATGCCTGTGCACTTTTATTATATTATGGTACAAAAGACTATGGTACCTAGGTAATAATAGGTCAGCTCTTTCTCCTAACGTACTTCATCAACATTATCGTGACTTGAAGCATGCTTTTGGAGCTATTAACACCTAATTTCGTCAGGATAAATAAAATTTGTTTTAAAAAATAAAATATATATAAAAAATAAAATGGAAAAAAAAGAAAAAAATAAATTTTGTAAAAAGAGGAAGAAAAATAAATAAATAAAAAAAAAGGCAAAAAATGAGTATTAGGTCTGTTTTAAAATAAATTACTAAGTTAAAAAGAGAAAAAGTTGAAAAAGACCCAATCTAATAAAGGGTTCATTTTGAAAAAAATAAAACAAAACAATAGTAACCCGGTGATAGAGCCCAAAGCGAAAAGGAATGTGAGGTGTCTGCTGTTGGCACCCCATGTTCCCATTAATGATTTGCCATGTGGCCTGGGGTTTTATTCAAGGTCCCGACATTTCATTCATTCACTTTGGATGCAACATTTGTTGTGCATGCCTCTCCTTCTCTCATGGGTGTAAAGGCCATTCAATTCCCCAGCATCAATGTTTGGTTACATCATCACGTTGCTTTCATTCACTCCACACTCTCATTCACTCCTAAATTATGTGCCATTGATGCATGCAGTCGTTACAGCTCTGCATCTTAGCCCCTGCACTCTCTCCTTCCATGGTGGCTCTTCATCAACGAATGCATAACTCACTCTCTTCTCTCTACAGTTACACTTACGTTCATTCTGCTCAATCGTACCCCATAAGTTATACCCATTCATTCTCCATCAAGGCATGCACGAGTCTCGACATTGCCTTCTCACATTTACTCCATGGTTGAAGGTTATTGGTTCTCCCTCAATACGTGCAGCAGTGCGGCTCTGCATTTCAACTTCTTTAGTCTCTTATTCATTCACTGTTTTCGGTCCACATTCATTGGACCCATTTCATCATTAAGGAGCCGTTTATGGGTAATGGGGCTGCTATCTTAAAAGGATTTTTATTCCTAATCAAGAATGAAAAATGGTATTGGGGTCAAAGTAAGTATAAAAGCCAATGCACCGACAGTAATTTTGGAGGATACGAAGAAACTCGGAGAAAGCGAAAAAGAGAGTGAAGGGAGTGAAGGACAAGAAGAAGTCGAGAGCTTACGAGAGTATTTAACAAGAGAACACTTTGGCAAAGAAGGCAAGAGAAGCAAAGGCAAGACTGTAAGAAGGAAGGGAACCAACCTCCTGCGGGTAGGTAACAATTTCTCATCCCCATCCTAAATTTGCACATGCTGGACTATATATATATATATATATATATATATA
>Ga0209489_101642_pt1 | contig 45992 bp, 22 predicted proteins | sample SiratrowhiteBW_FD_187527 | JGI IMG/M metagenome (GOLD analysis project Ga0209489, IMG submission 187527) | Root nodule microbial communities of legume samples collected from California, USA - Siratro white BW (SPAdes) (version 2) | ecosystem: Host-associated > Plants > Roots > Nodule | place... | reverse complement strand
GAATTAGTTTTTACATGCGATTCCAAAAACTCTATATTTGGGGTTAAATATTTCCTTAAGAATACTTAAACTCTCACAAATTCCGGTATTCTCATGTCTAAGAATACCGAAATTTGGCACTTATCATTACCTGAATTGCACTAGAAGTTCTCTCTAACAGCCTCAAAGCCTAAGATCTTCAAGAACTCAAATATGCACCAAAGGACCTCTAATCAACCATCAGACTAAAATATTAGGGAATTGAGCTCACAAAGGCACTATCTGATAACTCAGAGGCCACATGCAAGCTTATAAGATAGAGGAAAACGAAAACCTAAAAATGGCTCTTAAGGGAAGAGGGCAGAAAACAAACTTACTCTAACGGAGATTCTGATCGTATAGACTTGCTCTATTCTCCGTCACGAGTCTAATAGTGAGCTCCGCTTGAGAAACTGATGACGTATGGAAGCGGAGACTTAGAGAGAAGTCAGAGGAAAATGAGGATATGGGTTTTAGAGAGATGATGGCTCGAGTGAAAATGAGACTTGACTACTTACTTTTTCTATAAATACGTGTTTTCAGTTTAATAATATAATAATCAAGTCCTCATTCCACTTCTACCATTTCTACTCAGAAAACAAATTTTCTAGGTTGTTACATTTTGTATGTCTCTTTTAAAGATACAAGGTTGTTGTTCAATTTTCTGCATATTTCTCTTTAAAAGATATAGTTACCATACTCATGTTTGTTAGATAAGATTTTATCTCTTTTCTGAATGTTTTATATGCTTAAGAGGAAGGATATTAGTTTGAAAAGAATTCATGGTATACTTCTATAGATAAATATATGTTAGTAAAATCTACTATATCTTCAAAATCAACTAATGAGAGTATAAGATAAATATTGATTGTTTTCTCAACTATTATTATTAGCTAGATATATAAACCTTTCTTGATATTTATTTAGAGAAAGATATATGTTTCTCCATACTCTTATTAATCTTAGGACATTTAAACTAGAAGTTCTTTAGTTTTTTACACTTGTAGTAAATCTGGTTTTCTTATATTGAGTTCATGGTTTGTGAAGTTTTTGCGTTTCTTCCTCTAAAGTCGTCAATGTTGTCCACATCCGATGAATTTTGCGAGAGATGAAAGATATCTTGTTATCAACCTTACAGTCTTTTTTTTTTGGAGAATCGTATTTTGGTTCCTCTGTTATGAAGACTTTGGTTAGAATATGTTTCTTTTCTTGAGCTTTCAATGTTACGGATTTCTTGTTTAAGGATATCTTTTTTTAGTCTCTTGAGCGTTTTAAATGTAATTATTAAAAAAAATAATAAGGATGTGCAATTTTGTCATTTTTTTTTCTTTGTAAAATATGTATAATTAGTAATTTTTAGTTTAGATTGAAGGAGCCTATCAAGTTCAAATAAATAAATAAAGTATAAAATAAACAAGTAAGAAGAATTTGACAATATTTGAAAGTCAATCGGAGACAATATGATTTTCAATCAAAATAAAGTAAAGGCAAGGAAGAAGTGAGTTTAACAGGGAACATGTGATATAAATATGAAAAGTATGATATAATATGAAGTTAAATTCTAACCTTTGATATATATTTAATTTTGAATTTTAAATTTAATTTTTTCTTTTTTTTTTTCTTAAATCTCGACCAACCTAGATAGATCTAGAATAAGAATTTACATTCCATTCACAGTTGTAATTAACATTTGAATTTGAAGATTTATAAATGATCATACATTTGAATTTGAGGATTTATAAATGATCATGTCTAATTCCTGTAAAAAAAAACAACTTTGAATATATTGAATTGAGAGCCTATTTTGACACTCTGTCTGTGAAGAGCAATTTTTAAAATATTAGTCTGGTTCTTAAGAGTCAAGGGGTAGTTCAACACTAATTATTTTGGAGCATATTCTCCTTTAACAAATTGCGCAACACCTTTTTTCATTCCATCCTAAGTTTTCTCAATTTTTTTATTTTCTTTTTCGTTTCATTCAATCATTCTTATTTAATTTCTACTCCTACTTTTCTATGTTATTGTGATGTTGTTATTTTAATATGAATTTGTGTTTGAAACTTTTGACTATGAGATGATTGCGCAAGTATTTCATGAGGTAAATATAATGAATTCTTATACATAAAGATAGAATAAGATTTGCATAAAAGTTAAAATGTTGAAAAATTGAAGAAACTGAACATGAATTTATATCAGAAGTTTGTGTGGCAATACCTACTGTTTTTTTGGCTTAAAAACTCTTTTTATTAATCTATCCTATGAACAAGATTTTCATGAAAGTAAAATACTCACTAAAGCAAAACCAATATAAATAAATAAACCGTTATAATATTATTAAAAAAGAAACTGAAAACTTTCAAGAGAGGAAATTAATTAAACCAAATAAATCTCCTTGGAGTTGTGCATCCTTCTATATTCAAATTGTGTCAGAAATCGAAAAAGAGGAACTCAGAATGTTAATAAATTACAAAACCTATGTTCTTAAATAGATTTGATATCCATTACCAAAGAAGTTGAAATTAATAAATAGATTATACTAAGACTTAATGTTTTCCAAATTTGACATGAAATATGAATATAATCAAATCAAATATAAAATCTCGTTTGTGGTTCCATTCAATCAGTATAAGTGGAATGTTACGGGATTAAAAAATGCCACCCATAAATTTCAAAAACATAATGAATAATGTTTTAAATCCCTATAAAATTTGTTATAATTTGTTTAACTGATGTAGTAATATTTTCTAGCCAGTAGAAAAACATATTAATCATTTTAAAATCTTATGAAACAAAATAGTATTGTAATATTTGAGACAAAAATGAAATTAGCTCGTACAAAAATTAGATTTCTGGGGCATGAAATCTTACTATAATTCCCATTGCTCGAAGTATATATAATATTATTCTAAATTTCCTAAAGAAATATATTTAGCTTTTATCCTATAGCAGGGGTGAGTTGGCAATGTCAATGTGTTGAATACCATCAACCCGTTGAATACCATCAACCCGAAGTCTCTCCTTTCCTAAAATCTATCTTTCTACAAAAGTAGTTTTGTGGTGGAACAAATTTAAGTATAATTCTTAGAAAGAAAGTTTAGAAAAAAAAAGCAAGTCATTTACTCCTAAAACCTTGAAAAGAAAAAGACTATAAGTTTCCAAATTCAACTAAATCTTAATGGAAAAACCAAAACAGAGATTTTATTTTTTTTTGTGTGTGGAAGCATTATGCTCTTTATAGTTTGATGGAGAAAATGAAGAACAAGCTGATTATTTTATTAATATATTTATTCCCTGTTCTATTAATATCATAAAATTTTCTATAAGAAGATTACACTTTTATTTTCTCTTTCATTTTTTATTTTATAATTATTTTGATAATATATATTTATTGGCAGATAATTTGACACAGGGTGAGAATGCTACTTCTGAAATTTCGCTCTGTGTCGTTGATCTAAAAGGGTCTAAATTTGGCCGACAGCAGCAAAAAAAAACATAAAAATAGCAACAAGAAGAAATAAAAATACAAATAAAAAGTTTATGATGAGAAGCTGGTGAAAAAGAAAGAAAGAAAAGAAGTGGGACCCAGGTGGTAGATCTACGTGTGCAAACAGGGAACGTATATTAGAGAAGGCTGGACAAGAACCAAGCGTTTGGGAGAAAAAATTAAGGCGAAGAGGGTGAGTGCATTACCTCGCATATCATTTCATCGCTCTGTGATCTCATTCAATTGAATCTCGCGTAACGCAACGCAACACAGGAAGAAGAAGAAGAAGATGGAGGCGTCGTCGAGCGGAGAAGGTTCGGAGCGAGGCGAAGAGAAAGGAATATTCCAATACTTTGGCTGGGTTTATCACATTGGCGTCAATTCCGTTGGCCGCGAGTACTGCCACCTCCGATTCCTCTTGGTCAGGGGCAAGTGCGTTGCCATGTACAAGCGTGACCCTCACCAGAACCCTGACATTGTATCTCTCTTCTTCTCTTCTCCTTCCGCATTTCGTTGCACTTCATTTCCCGCCACATCCCATTTGTTTTCTCATCTTTTCATATAAATTACTTTCAACTCTCAATCCATATAACATTATGATGACTTTCTATGTGTAGTTAATATGCCCAATCAATGTCACGTTAATAATTTTTTTACCAGCAGGAATTGAAGACCGAGTTACACACTCTCTCTCTGTATATATATATACGTGCATTTAATTTGAATATTACATTTCGGTCTCAAATTCTCTCTCATATATACGTGTTTGTGTGGAGCTTACTCATTTTAAATATGAGAAATGCTAATAAAAGTTTTTGATTTGGAGAATACCTTTTTACTAGTTCAAATTTATTAAATTGATAAACTTTGCTGGAATTTTAACCTATTTTTTTATGATTTTCTACATATGTAACAATTTATATTTTAAAAAAAATTAATAATAAAATAGCGTGTTAGAAAATGTATTGATTCTATTTCTCTTTAGTTTATCGAATAATTGGTATGTAAATATGAAGTTTGGTATCCGAAATATGATAGTTGTGTTATATCGAAAATTTTTCTAGATAGATATTTTTATCATACCGAAAGTTTACTCTATCGAGTAATTGATTAATTAACCTTATTATTGAAGTTGTCAGCTTGCTGAGTAACTAGTTTATGGCTTTGGAGAACAATTTATATAGACGAACTTGTGTGGATGATACAAGTAACATCTTCCAATGTCCTAAGTGTATATTTTTACTCTCAATGTTTGAATAATCTTAGGGTTTCCCTTATTTAATTTGACTTTTAATGTGAGTTGTAATCACTTGAAAGCATATGCGTTTCTTTTCTTCAGTAATATTGCATTTGTAGCTTTTATATTGCTTAGATATATTACATTAATACTTTATCCTTTGTTCAGAAACCCATTAGACAGGGAGTCATAGGTGCTACACTAGTGGTGGAGGAGCTAGGATGTCGGAAGATCAACAATGGGGTAAAACACTACTGTTTTCATTTCTTGTATTTACCAAATTTACTGATTGTGCATTTAGTTGATGGTATATACTCTACTAGTACAATATATACGTTACGACTAGCTTTTTGATTTGTGATTATACATATATGTGTGTGAGTGTGTCATCTTGAACAGTTCATGGTACGTAACTATAAATGTTTTATTTGCTTCTCCAGGATCTTTATGTAATACGATTCTACAGTCGACAAGACGAGGGCAGAAAGGGAGAAGTAAGTAATAGTTCTGAACTGTTTCTTTTTAATAATTTTTTATAGAAAGCTGCTTTACATATACGTGCTTTTAACTGGTGTATTAGTTCATAATAATTTAAGATTCTATCTTGTTGGGAGAATCCGAGACAACAAGAGGACAATATCGGAAAAATTTCACAAGAATCAGAATAAGAGTCTAATACACAAGAAAATGTTGAAGGTGGTGTCATTCGTTTATATGGTTTGACTCAATTCTCATTCTTGTAAGATCTCTCCAAGGCTTTCCCTTCGGATTCTTCTATCAAGTGGTATCAGAGCCTATGGTTCGTCTTTGTCACCGGACGAATGGGCTCAGTTTGACCTTGTTTCGAAAGTCTTCCTGACGGAGATTTCAGGCAAGCGTGTCTCGTATAAATGTGTAAACGGCGGTACAAGTAAGAGGTCGTTTGCTTCTGCTCGAGAAGGAATATATCATTGTGGAAGAGAGACTAGAGATTGTTAGATATTCAAGTATGAGTCTATGTCAGTAGGAATGAGAAAGTTGAGCAACATATAAGAAAAAAAACCCACAAACCCAAAGCCTTAAGGTTTTGGATTGAAGGTGGTGTTTTGGGTTGAAGGTGGTGTCATTGTGGTTCAATTTTCATAAATGAAGATATTTTTAAGAGTAAATTAATTTTAATGTTCATAAATGAAGATATTTTTAAGAGTAAATTAATTTTAATGAATTTTCTTTAGTTGATTAAGAGTCCTTTATTATCACCTTAAAGCCTCTTGTTATTCTTTCTCTTTAATTTTTTTTTTTCAATAATTTGGGATTTCTTGTTTCAAAATAATTGACTATTGATTCTATATTGGTGCATCCCATACAAAACTTATATTTATTTTATCTAACATCAATAAATGTATTATCTACTTTATGCTTTTGTATTGCTTCATTATAGTGGTGACATTTAGAAGTAATACTCTCTTTCCAAAAAATATTACTTTTAGTTTCTTTACTCTCACTGGTTTACATTGTTTATACGCTATTATTTTTAATCATAATAATGTACAATTGAATATATTATTGATATGCTATCTGGAGTAAATGGTACAGAGTACATAATTACAAAAGTTATGCTTATCTAGTATTTTCCTTATTTGTTACCATCCCTAACAGCGTGGCACCAAAATGCTTCAAACTAGATTTCTACTATAAAAATATGTTTAAGTTTTTTATTAGTTTCAATGATAGTCTCTTGATCCAACAAAATACTCGAGTGTCTGTACTAAAGAACTTATTTATTTGAAATTGAACAAACCCTTTTGTATCATGGGTGCTATGCGTTTCTTTTTTTTTATTCAGTATAGAAGTGAGTATTTTACATTATTTTGTTTTTCAAGATTGCTTGTGCCACAGCTGAGGAAGCCCAGAGATGGATGGAAGCGTTTCTTCATGCCAAGCAACAGGTATGTGAAAATAGCAGTAAGATTTCTATTATAATGAAAATTATTTGTTTAGTATATTACTAGTGTTAATAATTCTTACACAACTAAGCCTGCTTTTTATAGAAAGTTTGCTTATAAGCGATTTGGATCAAAGTTTATGATATGAAATCTACAGAACTTGTAGCATAACAATGCGAACATAATTTTGTCAACATAATAGAATGGGTATTTTATTGAAATAAACTAGGAAGAAAGTGACAGGAACTTGGGTATTATCGGGTGCCTAAGTTCCACATCGAGTAGTATGAGATGCTGGATGGTAATTTAAGTGCTTGATTCTTTGTCCTTAATAGTTAGCTTTTGATGGTGGGTTCCTCAAATTCTTGGATACTTATCAAGTGGTATCATAGCTATTTGTTGATGTCTCAGAAAGGCTACCTAGACGGGTTTTTACCAATGGGGAGTTCAGTGAAGTGTTGTAGATTCCCTATTATAGGAACTACTGGTGTGTTAATGATACGAAATTTCCCAATAGATATATAAGCCACCTTTCATTTGGCAAATTGTACGAGCTTACTAAAATAGAAAATTACTAAAATAAGTTATAGGCACTGTAAGATTGATAGACAGTTAAAGAAGGTTGAGAAGAAAGTTCATGCGCCTTGCCCATGCAACAAATAGAACAAAATGGCATAGAATAGAACTTTTGGTAGAAATATGTATAAGATTGATATTAGGAGTACAATTATAAGCACTATTAGTAGTACAATTATTGGAAACGAAATTGTAGCATTGTTACAAAAGTTAAGAAAACTATTAGAAAAATGTTTAGGCATGAAAGGGAGACCCGGAAACTGATATAAGCCATCGCATCCAACACATCCACAAAAAAGAATGTCATTGGATTCCAGAGATTTGACAATGCAATAGTTAGTAAAGAATTCAAAATAAACATTATTATCTTGTGTAAACTTCCTTACACTAATCAGTGTAAAGTTCTTTACACTAATCAAATTCTAGGTAATTGAAGGAACACGTAAAAGGTTAAGAGTTAAGTGTATATTTAGGTTGAAACGTGAAAAGAAAGTAGTAGAACGCAAAAAGAAGTGTAAAAAAGCTTGCCCATTGCCAACAAAAATCTAATCAGGCCTTTCAAAAGCAGTGTTTGTTGTATATTAAATTTGTTACACAAAAAGAAGCATCTGAATTTGGAAACTAGGTTTGAGATGAAGTGGGTGCAACGTTTATTATCATAGCATGTGATTGAGTAGGTTGAGTCTTTTAAAAAGGATTGTCGGATTGTGGAGGCCACTGTGATATCACATCGATGTTGAAACATACCCAAGATCTGATATAGTTGGAGTAACCCAAGATGGAGCACATGAATGAGGAAAAGAAAAAGGTTGATATTGAGAATTAAATTTGTGAACTTGACATTGCTTAGAATCGTGATTTGAACGGCCAATTCCTGCATGACTAAAATGTCCTTTGTAACCTCGTCCAACCCCACGAAAGTCACTATACTGAAACTGATTATTTTTTGCAGTATTGTTAAATTGGACTTGTTGATCAAGAACTTGTGCAGAAGGAAAAGATGAATTCTGGGAAATATAAGTGAAAAAGTAGAATTTGATTCTTTCTTTCTATACTTTTGTGGACGCAGTTTTTATTTCCTCAACTTCCTCAATGGTGGTGATAGTGTCAACTTTGCTTTTAACAAGAGCAACAATAAAATCATATTCTTGAGGAAGACCATCGAGAATTGAATCTAAATGTTCATTAAAAGAAATCGGATCACCAACCGAACTAAAGGAAAAGCACTAACTGTGTGATTATCCAAAGAAGTTTCGTAAATCAGAGCAAAGCTGCCTTGCTTTAGTTCGAGTTTGATGAAAAAAAATAGGCATGTATCTATACTTCATACGATTGAACACATCCAAGAACACCGGAAAAGATATCAATGGAAAGAGAGGACTAAAGCCAGGCAATAAGTATTTGATCTTGTTGTTCCAAAGAAGGGTATTATGGATTAACACGATTTAACATCACAGTTTTGATCTGTAAGAAAACGTGATGGTACTTGTGGATCAACAACAAAATGATGCACCATAATAACAGGTTCAACCCCACAACAGAAAGTTCTTGTCATTAAGCTTCTCGGTGATTTGATGTGAAAAACTGATAGGAACTTGCGTTGGTGTAGAGGAATGAGTACTTGTGAGACGAGGAGGGGTTGGAGGTGGATCAAAAGGATCTATAGAAGCCACAGAAACAAGAAGAAAAAGAACTGACAAAAGACAATAAAAGGAAAAAGATCAATTGGCTCTGGATATCATATTAAAACCAAATAATGTATTTCATTACTAAAAGAAAATTATAGAAAAGGAAGACTGAATCTCTTTACAGATCCCATTTGTGGGTAGAGAAGCACAACAAAGGAAAGATTAGTTGTAGTAACTACGAAAACGGAATTCAAAAGAAATAGCCTCTCTAACAGGACCTGTACTTCCTTTTCCTAACAATTCTTTCATCATTATTTCCTTATATTGTCTTCCTTGTCTTACTGTTGCAAGATGCACCTTGTTCAAGTGTTGTACCTCATTATATTGGGGGTTAAGAATTTCCAATTTTGGCTTGAAATTCTTAGTTGGATACAATGATGAACCCTCCACGGTTCTGGCCATGAATGCTTCAAGAATCCATTGCAAATTGACCCACAATTCCTAGTTAAACTTATGTGATACTAGTTGATAGATCTGTTATAGAAGTAGTGAGAAAGATAAAAGTTTATTAAGAGAGTAATAATAAGGAAAAATGTTTTAGCAAGGATGATAAAAAGCTCCAGATGTTTTAAGTGACCCACTTCGCACAAACTTCCTACTTGAAAGAAAAGAGCTCACAGTGAAAAAGAAAACTAAATATATTTGTGTGTCTGAAATATAAACTCAATTCCCATTTATAAGCCAAACTTGTTAAAGGAAACATGGAAACTTAACATAAAGGGAACCTAGGAAGGAAAAATATCTATTCACATAAATATAAATATACTTTAAATATGCTAGTAGATTTAATTCTATTTACAACATTTATAATTCTCTAAATTCCCCTTTCTCTCAACACTTTTCTTATTTATATGAAACATGCCTCTTCCTTATTATACTTGAATAAATGTGGGTTATCTAATAGAATTTTTAAACAACATAGGCTTTCATTGTATTTAAATAATATGGGAATATTTGTTTTGCCTTGCTAGAAGAATTGGGATGTCACAAAACTGTCTGTCTCCATATTTAGCATGGTATGCTTATTTGAATTTGTTTAACATAACCTCTTTTGCAGGCTGAGCATGAGCTATTAACGGAAAGTAGTGCCAGAGATAAACTAATGCAGGAAATGGAGTATGTGTGTGTCTTTTTACTTCACCTGGAACTCACTTTAGCAAATATATGATAGATTAGCATTTCTTGAGCAATATTTATTGATAATTTATGAAGCACAGACTCTAACTCTAACTTTGACAGTAGACACAATGACAATTATAATGTTCATAATGCAGGATACTGTCACGTGAATATATGTCTATGTATGCAAAATTATACATGAACATTATTATGAAATATCTAAATAAACAATCAAAACATTTTATATTTAAAATCATCTTAAAACAAGTAGTCAAGTACAACAATTTACAATAATGAGTCTAAAAAAACACTAAAAAAGAAAACATGGACAATTTGAGCACATTCTTTCCTTAAGTCGAACACTATCTAAATCCATCATTCCATACTAAAAATTTGATGAAATCCATTTGAGACATTCCACATTTTGTTGATCATTATCATTGTAAAAAATATTCTCTAACTCAACTTCAAGTTTATCCAAAGACAAAGGTCTTGTAGTTATAACCCATGGGACTTCATATAACTGACATTTTTACTTAGGGACGGTCTCAAAGTAGATGTTAGGATTTTATAGGCAACTTGAGAATGATCAACATTCGTTTACCAACATGAGGATGGATGCTTTAAATAGCAAATTATTAGAACTAAAGTATCCTCAATTGAGTAGCAGAAGATATCTTTGGAATCTTTATTATTTATTTCACATATTTTTATTTCCCCACATAATTCTGGTCTAACTTTCTAAATTTTGATTCGGAGTTGGGAGGCGTAATTGTTGAACTTCTGTCTAAGCTGTCTCATGAAGTGTCACTTTTGTTTCCTAAAGTTTGACCCCTTAGTATTGTGTGTAACACGTGTTGAATGAGTGTGAGTGTTGGACATGTGGACAGAATAGTTTTGGAGAGTATCTGTGCTCCATACGTATCAGTCTCTGTTGTCTTTCAATTTCTTATATTTTTCAATTTTTCATTTTTATAAAATAAACTCCAGAAATACTGATCTTTTAATAATATTTTCAAAGAATATGCCTTCCCTTAAAATTTCACTCATATTTTGATGTCTTTAGTGTAATGAATTATGTGTAATTGTTGATGTCATTATCAAATTGTTTGTCTTAGAGGTCATCCTTTTATTAGATAACTTATTGTAAACTAACATATCACTTCTCTTTTTTGGTTTGAAAGGATCGATCTACAAGGAAATCGACATAAAATGAAACGATATGCCTCTGGGTTTAAGAAGCTTAAAAAAATTGGCCAAGGTAAAATGATTCACATTGTTCAATCTATAAATTCTTTAGGGGGATTTTTGGTCTTAACATGCATAATAGAATTGTCACTTGGACTTATCATTATACTATGTAATCATATGTTATAGATACATTATCTATTATTTTTTGTATTTTAGTAGTGATGGTTTCTTTCCTGTTTTGAAAGGAGGGATAGGCTTACATTATTGATATGAACAAAAAATGTGTGGGGTGATAGTTGTGAATATGTGGCTCTGAATTATCATTTTTACCTTTTTCGGGAATCTTATATTTGTTTCTAAATTATATGTTTGTTGCTGGATTCGTTGAGCTTGTTATATCTCTCTTTATATACTAATTAATATTATTTTTGCTCTTTCATTTTAAAGGCCCAGAGACACTCATACGTCTATCCTCAAAGTTTTTTGGCAATTCAGAAGGCTTTGAAGGGGACACTGGAGATGTATTTGATGAACATCAATGGAAATGTGTTCGTACCATGTCTGGTACTTTTCTTACGCCATATACAATTTTACAAGCCAATGCAAATCAATATTGTTGCTTGAGTACCTTTTTCCTAATACTTATTAAGCTTAGCAAATGCTCATTTCTACCATGTTTGTATAAAGCTTGTATTTTCTTTTTGATGGAAGAAGATACTTATAGCAGAGAAAACTAAACTAGAGAAGTACGAACAGTTGAAGATAAGAAATCCTTTAAAAAAAAGACAAAAGCAACATAAACCAAAAAAAATATCTAATTTTATCAAAAAGTTGCGGAAGGTATATATTTTATTCACTGTAAATAGTTCAATATATATATATATATATAGAGAGAGAGAGAGAGAGAGAGAGAGATTATTCAACATAAATATGTTCTTTCTCATATATCTTTTGTACTTGTAATTCTTGCTTTCATTTGTCATAATTGAAAAGCTTATAGTTGGATCTATCCTTATCCTTCTAGATTTTTTTTTTGTGGTTTCAGGTATTAGAATCTTTGAGGATGTTTCCGATCACAAGGTATGTATATGCACATAATATTTTGGCATGATGGGTAAATTAATTCTCACCATTTATCTTCAAAACTAATTAGCTTTGAATTCATGTATGTATGTTACTCTAACAAAAGTTATAAAGGTACAGTACCTAACTATATAACATAAAAACAGAATGCATGCTTACTTTTGTTGTCCTATATATTTCTTCTGTCTTTGAAACTGCTTTGACATTCCTTTTATATCTATGTAGAGTGGTAAGGGCATCCTTGTTAAGTCTGTTGGTGTTATTGATGCAACTGCAGACAGTGTGTTTGAAGTGTTTTTAAACACCGAGCGACAGAAAAGATATGAGTAAGTTACTTATAAAAAGTGTTTAGAGTCTTGATTCTTAATATCATATTGGGTAACTTGTTCTTTCCTATAATTACTTTTTCAGGTGGGATATGTTAATGGGTGACTTGGAGTTGGTAGAGACTTATGATGGACATTATGATGTTGTTTATGGAACATATGATCCGAAGTATCTGACTCGGTAATCGATGGATGTTAACATTTTTAGAACTTTTAGTGATCATTTGTTGGTCAAGACAAGAATGTATAGGATAAGCCTATAAGAGAGCGAGAAAAACAAGGAAGAGGATATAATCATATTAGGTTCTTATCTTATCCAATAATTAGTGCACACTTGATAACTTATTAAATAGCAACATAACAACAATCCCATTAGATGAGGCCAGTTAGGTGAATCACATAATGGAGCTCAGCTTGAATTATCAAAAACTAATTTCTCATATATTCACCTTGAGATCTCGTTTAATATCTCCTCTAATTTTCTTCTTAGTTTCCATCTATCCCTTTGTCGTATGAGAAGAAATCAGATGATATATTCTTCTAAGGGATACCTTTTGATGGCCTTTTTGCAAAATCTCTAAACCACCTTAACTATTTTTTTGTTAAATTTTCCTCAATTGTTGACACAACCATGTTTCACCTAGATGTAGAACATTTAACACAAGTAGAAAATGCATAAGTTAGTTCAATACATGCATATGTCAGTAGGATTTGATTAGCATTTATTATGTTATATTGTTGTGCCTTACTTTTGTGAAGATAAATATGGGTTCTATATTAGACACACAAAACCTAGTTTGTTGTCTATAGTTTTGATTAAGTTAACCCTAATCCCTTTTCCACGGCTACAATGTCTTATTTAACCATAGTTTCACATGTGCATAAACCTCATTTCTCCGTCATCACATGGCTCTATTTGCCAATGTGGCTAAAGTCTTAAAATTTGTAACCATGATTTCAATTGAAATTTTGTGATTTTAGGGACTTTTATGAGTACATTACCATCACAATTGCAATCGCATTTATCCATATGATTTTATATATCATTCAAGTCTAATCTATTGTGAAAGAATTGAGAAAGCTTCTAGATATTGATGTTGAAAGGAGTGCTTATCATTAGACTAAAAACTATAATTGATAGTCAGAAAACAATTCTAATCCAAATATTATGATTCGATTGTAACTTACAATTGATACCATTTACAACAGTTGATTCCAATAAAAAAAAAGCTTAACAAGTTGCATGTGGTGCTATTTTTTTTGTTTGAATTCAATCTTTGAATGGATTTGTTACTATTCAAGAGGTTCATTTTACGACAAAGGGTGGAAATTTGAGACCTCGCAATAATGCTCCATAAGATAGGACATTGACTACAAACAGAGTAGCTAATTTCAGACCAAGTGATAAACGCATATTGCAAACCCTTAAATATTATTGCAACTGCATGCTACTCATAATTTTAATTTTTTTTTGTATATTATTCTTCAAATAGTTCAAGAGTTTATCAATTTTAAGTGTGAATTGATATAATTGATAAAGATTTGCATGCTCTGTCAACTTGATCAATTGATTGATCTCCATATTGCAAAGTTCTTCATACTAGTGACGTATTATATATATATATATATATATATATATATATATATATATATATATATATATATATATATATATATATGTATGGTATAGCTCTTTTGCTAATTTATATTTGCATTTGGGAATTCAATACAACAACTACTGGAACATTTCTTTTTTAGTACAATAAAAAGAAAATGAACAATCTTAATACAATAAGCTTAATTCTGTTAATTTTCTTTCAACTCCGTTAATAAGAAGTAATTTACCACAATCCATGTATTATTATACATAAAAATTAAACCAATTTCTTCTCAACATACACACACCACACGTCCATTCTTCACACGCACCCTTTCTCCTCACCATCCCAACCTCAACGTACCCTTTCCTCACCCAATAAATCCCCCACCCTCTCTCCCTCACGCCATAATGTTCAAATGCTGCCATTGCATAACTTTCAACTTTTCTCAACAAGAGCAATGGCTGCACCACATCTTCACTTCCTCCAGATTTAGATTCCACCCCAGAGACAAAGAACTCATCATCTATTACCTCTGCCGCAAATCATTAGTCTTGGTTGTGCAATGCTCTTCGTTTTTTTCTTCAATCCTTGATCTCAGCGTTTTCTTTCTTCCACAAAACGCCGCTTAATAGTATTTTAAATTTACAAAATAAATGTATAATAATATTTTACGTAATAAAAACAAAAACACGTGGATTTTGGTATTCTTAACGGAGTTGAAAGAAAACTAACAGAATTAAACTTATTGTATTAAGAGTGATACTTTTCCTCAGTGCATTAAAAAAGAAATGTTCCCATACTTATTGTGTTGAACACATATTTTTCCCGAAGATTTGCATGCTCTATCAATTTGACCAACTGATTGATCTCTATCCTACAAAGTTCTTCTTACTAGAGATGTATGATAGGTTTTTTTATATTTCCTCTGAAACCTTCTCCAGGTGGCATTCAAAGCGTGATTTTATCTTCTCTCGGCAATGGTTTCGGGCACAAGATGGAACATACAGTGAGAATATATTTATTTCACTCTATTTTTTCTGTTGAAAATTTCTCTACTGAAATATCTCCCCAAAACTTAAGTTTCTCTACTTAAAGCACGGCATCCATTTTACTTTTGTTTTATGCATGCATCTTATCAAAACTTTAGTGCAACAATTAACTATTCTTATGGTGATTGTTGTTGTAGCCTTGATTGACGTGGATCATCAAAAGTGATTGCACGTTTGTGGGTTTACTTCAAGTTATGTTGTACTATGACCAGCTTGATTATGCTCACATATTTATGTTTTATTGTTGCAGCTATCTTGCAATTTCCATCTATTCATAAGAAAAAGCCTCCAAGATCAGGATATCGACGTACCAAAATTAATCGTAAGATATTTTGTTACCATAAGTAATTCATATTAATCGTTGGAGCACTAGCTTTCTGAATTTGGTGCTGTTTTGTTTTTGTTATATTGGCGCTAACTCAACTTTTTAAATCAACTCTTCACCTCCAATCACGTGCATAGTTAAAAGTAAATGCAAAGCTGAACATAAAAGTAATTCAAATCAAAAGGACAGTCATGCAATGAGGACTTTACACGATTATGTTATACTAAACATCATTGCTGAGGTATTCAAACCGTCATAAAGAACAATAATTTTCTATTTTTAAAAAAATAATAATTTCAATAAGAAAAAAGAAGTTAATAACTAGGATTTTGTATTGTAAGGGATCCTCTGTAGTGTAAAAGGAAGGCACGAACTACCAACAAAAGAAACGTAAATATAATGAAGAAAAAGCTACTCAATCTCGACATATTTTTGAGGAAAACATCCAAACAAGGATCATGCTTACACCTAATCTTTTCTTTAAAATTAGCTGATGATCCAACGAGACCTCAGTAAAGATGCTACGGTTATATTGCAGCCTAATGCACTAAGTTTTGGGTTAGTATGGTTTAACCAAAATGGGTGGTAGAATAGAGAAACTAGTTTGTTATTTTAACTGGTGGAAATTTATCTAACATGGCAGGTCTTGTGCCAAATTATGAGAGTCAGCTGGACATTACTCTTATATTTAGGCTCTCTCATGACTTATCTATCTTCCTTATAGGAGTCACCTTTGGACAATTGATATAGTGCCAAGACACTACTCCTTTATTGCACTTTTGTGTAATTTGAATGATAAGGAAATCCTATGAATTTAAGACTCGCCTATATCTTGTCTATCTTCCTTACAAGAGTCACCTTTGGACAATTGATTTAGTGCCAATACAGTACTCCTTTATTCCAGTTTTTGTGTATTTTGAATGTTAAGGAAATGCTATGAATTTAAGACTCTCCCTTAACTTGTCTATCTTCCTTACAAGAGTCACCTCTGGACAATTGATAAATGCCAAGACACTTCTCCTTTATTCCAGTTTTTGTGTAACTTGAATGATAAGGAAATCCTATGGATTGAAGACCCTCTAGCTTTCCTTGATTTTGTCCACTTGTCCTCCATAACCTAGATAAAGGTTCTAGCTCTTGATCCTTTTTTTGTGTTTTCATGCAAATTTTACCTCAATTCCTCATTTGTTCAATTGAGTACCATTTCTTCGTTAACCTATTTGGGAATTCTAAACTTCCTTGAAAGTGATCTCCTTTTGGAAAATAACTTAATCGATACCTTTGACATGTTGCAAGTTTATAAACAACATCAGGATATTTCCTCGTGTATGTGCTAATGGTTGAGTAATCTCATAATCAACCTCATTTTTTTTTTTTTGACGTTTTTCAGTAGTTGCTTCCTTATCGAATTCTCTTTTGACACTTTTGAGAAGGGTGTGCATTAGGTCCTCTAAACAACTTTTTGTTCATAAGCTACACAAATTTGGTAATGAGGCCAATTTGTTTGTTGGCAATGTGTAATCTGTGCTACACTTGGGTGTGCATCTGGTCGTAGTATAAGTTCTAACATCAAGGGAACTCTTTACATGAAAAACTTCTTATGAAGAAGGTTAGACATTTGGTTCCCTCGTTGCATATAGCACATGATCTTATATGTTGAGGGTAGGATAGCTGTGGTTCTTTCTGTTATTTCCTATTATTGGTTTTCTTTCTTCAGAAGGATCACTAGTCCTTCTAACTTTTTTCTATATTGAATTTCTTATTTTATTAAAAGATATTTTTGCTTCTTACTCGTACATTTATCTAATCATTGTCTTAAACTCAAGTGTACTAAAAATTTTAAAATTCTAAAATCTTTTGGATCTGTTATCAGTACCCTTATTCATAATGAATAATTTCTATGGCCAATGGTTATGATTTATGTTTAATTTAACATTTTTTGGTATTCTTTGAAACTTTCTACAGTCCATTTAATTGTCTTATTTCTTCCCCTAATAAACTCTTTCTTGTTTAAGAAAATAGGCAGATCAACTGAAATTCTAACTACCGTACAATGTTTCGGTGTGCTTGTTTGATTGCAATACTTCAACTAGTGGTTTGCTAATGCTTATGCTATAAACTATCTAGAATCCCAAGCCTTCTAATAAATCCATATATTTCTGTACACTCGTCCGAATAAATGAATAAAATATATTACTATGAACTTGTTTATGACATTTGTTGAACTTTTACCCTGAATGTATTTTGTTGTGGCCGCAGCATCTACCTGGGAAATCAGAAATTTGAACACACCTATGGGATCAGATAGACCAAGATGTTTAGTGTCCCACACTTTAGAGATAAACTCAGCATCTTGGTACCGGTGGAAGAACAGCCAGCACTGCACAAAATTTGAGAAGAGCGTCCCGTATGCGTTGTTGTGCCAAGTGGCAGGTTAAGTAAATTGAACTTTTGTTTTCATCTTGTATGGTTTCAACCAAAATGTGTGGTAGAATATCTGGGCTACAGAAATGTTAACGTGTCAAATCATGAAAAGTATGATGAGGCATAAACTATTCACAGATATAGCAGAAAATCTTAAAATATTATCATAAAAATAATGGTTAAATAGGAGAAATGGAGAAAAAGGTTTGTATTTTATTTAGGATGGGGTTCAGAAAGATAATGACGTGTAGATTCTTGGTATCTGATTCCATTTTATTGTTACCATCATAAATTTGGAATCTCCCCATCAATGCATTATTATGTCAAGGATTTTTTGCACTATTAACAATGTTAAATATATGCTTACATTTTGTGTGAATAGGGATATATGGAAAGTTTCCATTAATAAAAATTAGTTATTTTATTTTATTCTTTGTTTCCTTAATTGTCTCTTTATTTGATTACAAATAAAGCATCACATGGATGTGATATTATGCATTCAATAAGTCCTTTATGCTATTAGTGATTTAGGGTTCTTTACCATCCTCTTTGCCACAATTGGATAATAAGGACCCTATGACTCATGTCTTTCTCCAATCAGGCGACCCGTACCATGTTCCTGTATATCAAATGAATTAGCAGTAAAGATCACAAAACAATTTAAAAAACGAGTCAATTGACTCAAAGATCAAACTGTAAGGACAACGAAAAATGAACAAGACACAATTTGAATTTAGTGAAGGGGATAAATAAACTTGGCTAACTCCTTGAGATGCCACTTTGGATCCATTAGCAACAGTAACAAGATGAGGAACTTCCATAGATATGGTCTGATATACCTGAATCAAGAATCCATGGACTATGACCTTCCATAGATTAAGAAATGCGTGCAAGTTAACGCACTTGGCATTGAAGAGGATTGACCAAGATTGATTGATTTCCTAGACTTGTACCTCAAAAGTTCCTAGTACTCTTAATCAGAAATTTTAAATTCTAAATTTTAAGATTAGACATGAGCAACTTTGTCTGAAAAACCATGTAAGGAAAAATAGTTTTTTTTGAGTATGACCCATTCATTCCCTTGCAATATGACCACTGAGGACGCCCGCTCCGGCCACCACGGCCTCCTTGATTGCTACAACACCCTCTTCCTCGTGGTGCTACTATTGCTGATGTTTCAATAACATCAGTCGAAGAAGTATAGTGACTAAGTTGTCCGTTGAAGGGATCTGATCAGCAGCTAAAATTTGGTCACATACATAATCAAAACCCAAATGTAGGCTTCTCAAAATTAGGACTATGTATAGGTTATTAAGTTTTTTGTTAATATCCTCCAATGAAGTAGCCATAAAAAATCTCTTCAAATCTTCTATTGCAGCCTGAGACTTTGTTACATGTGAGATCATATCATGATTGGTCTATGTGAGAGAAACTACTCATGTTGAATGTCACTAGAAAAATTATCGTGCACCTTTTTCCAAAAGGAAGAACATGTCTTAAACAATCTCAAAATTCCTAAAACATCCCATTCAACTGATTGCCATAAAACAACACATAACTGTAATTCTAGTCTTTGCCACTAAAGTTTTTCATCTTCCAAAACAACAATGACATCCTTCTCCACATGGTTATGGTATCCTTGACCAAGGAACCATAACTTCACGGATGCAGACCAAGATAACTTTACAGTGATAATAGTAGGAGTAGAAGAAAAAATAGAAGTCATTCCAAAGACAACCATAAATAGAGGAGAGAAGGAAAAAAACCTAGCCTTGAAGGGAATAAGTAGTCATCAACTATTGCTAACGAACCAAGAGGACAAGGGCAGAAACACGCCTAAAGGGTGCCTACAAGATGAGCAATGACAATCGGATGTGATTTCAACATCGGGAAGACAACAAGTGGCAGACATGCGCATGATGAGGAGTAGGAGGTGAGCAGTGTGTAGAATAGATTCTAAATAAGTGATCATCGGAGATGGGTTGCACTCCTCGAGGTGCACCTAACCCTGATGTCACCGAAAGAAAGACGGCGATGACGACTGTTAGAGATAGTGGACAAATGTAACCAGGGCTCTTGATGACTTGAATAAATAAGATGGAGAAAATACAGTATATTCAACTTACACCGTTTTACCTTTTATTGATGTACATATATACGTGGTTACGAAAAGAGACAAGACACTTATGTGAAACCCTTGTTGTGTCTTTCGAGGGAGGAGTCATCGAACAGATTTTATAAGAATGAGACTTGGTCAAACTTATATAAGAGATTGAGATTACCTCCACCTCAAAATCTTAGACAATAGATTTGTAGGTCTTCCTCAAACTTATATAAGAGATTGAGATTACCTCCACCTCAAAATCTTAGATAATAGATTTGTAGGTCTTCCTCATATGTTACTGAACTTTCTCACTTTTACCCAATTTATACTTAGATTTCTAACCATCTCCTCCTCAAGTGGTCATGAAGACTTTCAATACAAAGAATCCTCACATCTAGTATTCTTTACCTACTTACTCATCCCAATCAGTCACTAAGACAAATCATCGGCTCTGATACTACTTTTTGAACCTTTCGAAAGGGATTTACCGCATAGATCTAATAATAATGAGACTTGAGTCAAACCTATACAAGGGATTGACAATCTTTTGGAGGTCTTTTTTATTCTACTTTTTCACTTCTACTAAATGTGATTAAATGTGATGAGTTCCTAACAATCCTAATCCTAAAGTTGAGTACATACAAAATAAATAGTAATAGGATAACATTACATTTCAACATCCATTTTAGAAACAAATAAGAAATTAAGAAAGTTAGTTGCTTGCATGTTCTGTGCTGTGATTTATGACCTTTATGACTGAATTGAATTGTGACATTGAATACGTCATGTTAAACAATGACAGGTCTAAAGGAATATATTGGAGCCAATCCAGCACTCCTCCAACAATATGCCACTAGTGCTGTTCGTTCTCATGTCTCCAATCCTTCTATGACCGGTTCTGACTTTGCAGAGCAAGAAATACAAGATGAGTTTTATGATGCAATCGCTGCCGAGTCATCGTCGTCAGACGATGAAAGTGATGACAATAAAGGGTCTGATGAGGTTTCCTTCTTCAATCTGTGTATCAACTGCAAGAAAATTTTCAATAGAAATGGATATTATGTGTGAGAGGTTTGAAAGAAAGAAAACGTACTATTTCTGTTTAGTTATATAATTTAATCCTTACCCAATTTGTCAGGAGCACAAAGTCAAATTAAAGAATGTTTCTTGGGCCATGTCAAACGTAGCTTTGAAGCGAGCTGCAGGTCAGCCTTGTTTCTTGTTTTTCGCATGGGATAATGGGCTTAAAAGCAGTGTAACTTTGTGTAGTTAATTTATTTACATGATTCAATTTTTAAATACAGCAACTGCTTTATTCTAACTTCAATATTGATTTCTGCATCTGGTTCCCTTCAAAATTGGCACTATGAGACCATATACTTCAGAGAATTTAAACAAACCAAATAGGGGGCGTAACATACAATAATACCAGCTATTATATGATATTGAATTCAAAGAGATGCTGTAGTCACCGTAATTTCTTATTGTCTTTTTTTGGTTTTTATTTCTCCCTTAAGTTCTTTAAGCATCGTCTTATCTTCGTTTGATACTTTAAAAAAAAAAACTATAACTGATCAAAAAAGGGATCTTACTGCAGTCATTTTTAGCTTTTTTATTCATGTAGACCTTAATCATCTAATTGCATGTGTAGTGACCATGTAATTCATTATTACCTTGAAAGAAGAAATATGATTGATTAGGATAGATGCCAATTACAGAGGACGAGGATGATTAAAGTCACTTGAGCCCATTAAATTCTTAATTCTCTTTTTATTCTTTTTACCATTCAAAATTTTAGTTTAAAATACTGTCAATTGCAGCTCCAGAAGTAAGCAAAGAATTAGATCCCGATGCAAGTTCTATCACAATTGATGTGAGTGACATGCACGGCTCTTTGCGCAGAGGTGAGGATGAGAAGGATACGGACTGTTGGACTTGTCCTGGTGGTGAAGGATTTATGATTAGAGGAAAGGACTATCTGAAAGATAATTCTAAGGTGAGTTAACCATCATGGTCCATTACGTATATGTTGGAATCACAGGACATGATTAGGTGGGGTTTGCCTTTCATGGACAAATGATAATGATACCAACAGATTTGAAAACTTATCCCATATTCAGATCAATTAGTATTTCTAATTGTTTGGAGTGGCATTTATGACTGAAATAGTTAAGTATAAGAAAGAAAAGCTTAGTAAATTTTGTCTGTTTTTCAAAATTAAGTATAGCATTAGTAATGCATGGGTTCCAGTTTACTCCTTAATTTATTTTCTCAAAATTTACCATGACGGCATTTCAGGCATATTGGTGATTCAAACTTAATTTTTTCGAAGAACTAAATCTTTAGTTTTTAGGCTATAGAACAAGTAACATGCTGGCAAAGTGCTTTGTATACTATATCCTTGTGTTCTGGCTGAATATCGTAGATAAGAAATTTCTAATGCAGGTAGCCGGAGGAGATCCTCTTCTCAAGCTCATAGCAGTAGATTGGTTAAAAGTTGACAAAGCTACAGACAGAATTGCACTGCATCACAGAAATCTGGTTCAGGTAAAGTTTATACTATAAGATTTTTATCTTTAAAATTCTTGTTGAGTTTTATGAATTAGGGTTGGAGAAAATATAATCAATTTGGATTCGACGTGTTGATTTAAGAAAATTATTTTCTCTAAAACCATTAGTCAATTCATGCTTTAAATTTCTCATTAGACTTTAGGGATATTAGTTTCCTCATTATTAGTGTTTCTCTGATATGGATCCTTATTTAAATGGAGCTTTTACAGATCACTCTTCAGCTCTTCATTGTCAGATATTTATTTGTCGACAATAGGTTTTGTGAGCTTAATTTTTCTATACTTTCATATTTATTTTCCAATTACGTATAATACCATATGTATGGTTGTGGCCTCCTCCCGCCCTCCTCAGATTCTGTGCTGCATTTGTTTCCAGATTATCTTTTTTTCAGTCATACCTTTTTCTGAAGCTTGTTATCTTTTTTATCCTGTGCTTGCTGTGAGCTTAAAACTTGTGGTCCAAATTACGCATGCATGTTACCTGATTATTCTGGAAACATTATACTGGACGTTTTTTATATTCTTAATTGTTTTATATAAACGTCGATATACTACATAATCCTTACTTTTTGAATTGCAGTCAGAAGCTGGGAAAAATCTTCCGTTTGTCCTTGTATTCAATCTACAGGTAAGGATATTCTTGATATTGTCTATCTTATATGTTAACTTACTGCAAAGTGAAGTTTAATAAACATGTTGGTATTACAAAAGCCATCCTTTGGTGGTCTTTGATATTGTTAGATGTTTCTTTAAGATGGAACCAAAGAATAGTTGACCAATTGGTATTTGTTATGTATAGTTCTCTTATTTAAGCATAGAGGTTAAGCAGTTAGCCTCTATTACCTACAACTCAACTAGGAACCAACTATGGAAGTATATTTTGAAAGAAATAATGATGAGTCCCAAAGAGCCAAGGGGACCATCTGTTTGTTAATTTTGTCAAGTATCTTAGCCCCCTAACTGCAATTAGTAGGTGTAAGATAGAAATAGAGTGAGAGAATGAAAGCAAAGCTAATTGGTTGATCATCCTTTGTATGTAGCTCATTCTGCTCTTTTTTTATTAATAAAGGAAGAATTCATGAAGAGAAACTTTAAGAGAATTCATAAATTAAAAATATAAGTACAAGAAACTGTACCAAAAAGGAAAGTACAGGGAAAATGATAAGAAACACCAGTAAAGCAACCAAGAAGCAACAAACAAGTGTCATCCTTGAGATTTGATTATCATTTTGGTCATACTTATCATTAGTTACCTGCTTGCTAAAACCAACCTCCATAGCATCTACTTCCCTCTCTGTCTCTGCTGACCCATTCCCTGTAAGTTTGGCTGTAATACTTCCATTCCCATCTCTACATGATCTCCGGACCTTCCCACTGAGATATTCCCTGGTAGGATTATTCATGATAAATTTCTGTTGGACCATGACAGGTTTTTGGTTGTTGATTCATTACCATACTGAATAATATTTTTGGTTATAAATAGTATGAACCAATGACAGGCATGTTACAGTTGTAAGACTCTTACATGGATGGAGGTAAATGTACGGTGTTGAATGCTCCTCGATGATGTGACCCAGAAACAGATCTTGGAAGCTTGACTGACTTATTGGATATTGCAGAAAGCATAAATGTGATTTTTTATGTAGCTGAAATTTTCAGTTGAAATCATGAATATTGTACATGTTCGTTCAACTTTCTGTTAGTCAATCTCTGGTGTTGCTCATCAATGTGAGATTGCAATGGCTGAATAGATCTTTGTATACATGAATGAATACATATATGTAACTATGTACACAAAAATTGATGCAAAACGGAAATTTATTCAATGCTCATAGTGATGGATATTTATCAAGGTAGATTTTTATTTTGGCCATCAATCTCAGGTTCCAGCTAAACCAAACTACAGCTTGGTTTTATATTATGCATCTGACAGACCTGTAAATAAAGATTCTCTATTGGCTAAGTTTTTGGATGGAGATGACACCTTTCGTGACACAAGATTCAAACTAATTCCTAGCATAGTTGAGGTGTGTGATTCTCAATGATGTTTGATATGACCTTATTTTATGCTTGATGGCATCAGCCAGCCAATTGTTTTCAATTGATACAGGGATATTGGATGGTCAAGCGAGCTGTTGGAACAAAAGCTTGCCTGCTGGGGAAAGCTGTCACTTGTAAATACTTTAAACAAGATAATTTTTTTGAGGTAAAGCCGAAGTAGCTAATTAAGAAGTATAACTGTAGTTTATGTTGGCTCTCAAATATTATGTAACAGATTTTGAAGTTTCTGCCTAATGCGTGGTAGAGCCTGTTCGCATTTATGCTTGAAACTTAAACTGAACATATCTCCATATTTAAATAATTTATTACATTTAATTTGAGAAATTTGTTCTCAACATTTTATTTATTAAAGGCATGTATCTCTTCACAGTATTCTCTCCTGTATTCCAATTTATTCCTATGTGAATAACTTATACTGCAGTAGTAACACCACTCTTCACACTTTAACTCTTCCTAAAGGCTAATTCCCATGTTGGTTTACCATTTGGGAATAATTATACATATAGGAGTCCTGTAGCCAGTCCACTCTCCTTAAGGCTACTAGCTCTGGTGATAGTTGTCTAGAACTGCACTATAATCCCTGCATTGTTTTAATGCTGGTTCAGTGTTTAACAACCTTCGGAGTATTTACTTTTGTAAATTTCAAGCCCACTTCTCATCAACAACTGGTTCTTGCATATGGAAACTTATATTTATTTGGAAATAAAATAAGTTTGAATGTAAAGCTTGACAATCATTGAAATTCCCATTTCTGCATTGTTAAAATTGGGTGCAATAGTTTGTAACTTTTCTGCCATTGTCATAATTTGTATGGTAGATTCTACTTTGATAGTGTTTTCCTTCTTATGCAGATAGATGTAGATATTGGATCATCTTCTGTAGCTAGGAGTGTCATTGGCCTTGTTCTGGGATATGTCACAAGCCTAGTCGTTGACCTTGCAATTTTGATAGAGGTTTGTTCCTTTTGATCGTAATATTATGGACAAACTATCCGCTTTTTTCATGCTCCTTTCAAGTAGACTTGTGATTCTATAGAAAATGTGCAATTATGTGATTTCTTTGGTGTATTTTCTTGGGAGTAGGATGCTCAGATGTTCTAGGTCAAGGATGTTTATCCATACATTTGTTATGGGAAATGACTGAGTTAACAACGTGACTTCTCTTTGTTCCCATACTGATGGTTTTTGCTGAGGGAATATACAATTACTGATATACAGAGATTGTACAACTTGGTGCATATTCGAGCTGTGGAAGAATGTCTAAATATTGTGTTGTATGTTTATACGTCTTATTTATAACCACGTAATAGGGTACAACAAACTCAGTCATAAATAAGAATAATCAATAAAAAACGAAACTGTAGTGATTACATCCTAATATATAGCAAAAGCTATTTACAGATTTAACTTGTCACATATGCTATCTAACACAAACAACTATATTTCTGGTTTTCAAAAAGAGCTTGTATTTAGTAAGATTTTTCATCCTATACTATGTTTTCCCTCCCTTATCCAAATATATTTATTCTTTCATAAGCAATAATACATGTAGATATTCCTAGGAATTTAAGGTGAGTTGTAAGTCTTACGTAAATATTAAGATCAACAAATTCTTTATCTTAAGATTTTATGTTGAAGGCGGTATTATAATCTTTTATATTCGGAATCTTCCCTTAAACAAACACATACTGGAGGCATCGTACTTCTGATCTACAAGAAGATGACGGAGCCCTTCTATAATATAAAGCACATATATATATCAATATTAGCATATAGGAAAAAACGAGAGAGACAAAAGCAAATTAAAACGATGGCAAAATATGATAACTTAGTGTGTATGTGTGTTTGATTCCTTGCATAAAGCATGTCAACATCTATTGCATGCCACTGGGTGTGTGGGTAACAATGAATAAGCTCTTGATTCCTCAACCTTCTCACGTTATTCTGATATTTACTGATGCCATGTTCGCAGGCGAAAGAAGAAGCAGAGCTGCCTGAGTACTTACTTGGAACTGTCCGATTAAACCGCTTAAAACCTGAATCTGCTGTGCCGTTAGAGGTTTGATGTGTTCAGCCAAAAGTGTTAAATAGCCTGGCTCTTCTCTTTTACTTGGTTCAAATGTTTATAGTTACACCCAAGACTCAAAAAATGAGTCTGGTGAATTTTCTGTACGAGCATACATATTTTTTTCCCATTTTTTGTCTCCCAGTTATCCAAGCTTGGTCCCCTTCATAATTTACTGCCCCGTTGTTTCGATTGTGCTTGTCCTTTACTATTTTCCAATTTTTTTGGTTCACCTGTTACGAGATTTACCACTCTTTTAATGAGATTGAATCGAAGGTTAAAACACTTAATACTGTACAAGACACTTAATTATATCTAAATAAAGCTAATATATTAGTTGAGTCTTCCTTGCTAAGAAAAAAAAGAAAGAAAATTAGTGCTTTTAACAGCAAAAGCATGAGAAAAACAACACACGTACAATAAGGTTGGTATTTTCATTTTAAACCATTAACGATATCTCCAATGCAGTTGATTATACAAGGTTGCTTAAAGTTGAGCAACGTTGCTTAATAAGATTTACCTTCTGAACAAACGATGTGACATTGTTTATATACGCACCATTTTTTTACATAGGAAATGTTTAAGAAAAAAAAAAGATTATGCTATGAATAGGTGAAATTAATGGAAATAATGTTTTAGGTAATAATGTGTAATTAATTGTAAGATTTAGAAAATTAGTTTAACAATAAGTTTAGCGACCTTAGCATTCAAGTGAAATTTTGTATAAGATGATTAAATATATGTTATAATGGTTATTATTATATACGAGTGTGATTAAGTTTTTTATTATTGGAATACTTTAAGAATTTTTCAAAGAAAAGCTAAATGTAGTTAAAGAGTTATGTGGGAATTGATATAAATATGTTGTGTTATTATTTCAAGTGTCACATTATATAATTTCAAGTTATATACTCAGTTACACCAATTAAGCGTCGCATTACATACTTTTTAAGTTTTATAAACACTCTACAAATAAAAAGAAAAACACAAGAATTCAATTTTTGAATCCTAGAAAATTAGTTCCCCACATAGCAAACTAAGCCGTATGGCAGTTGCTTCCTGCACCCCACTTTTGCTTCACATTTGCTTCCTGCACCACATCAAAATAATATACCCCATCGAAATAATATAGTTTCATATATGATGTTAAAACATGTGATTCGTATAGCAACTCTTTCAATTGATTTTGAAATCAATTTTTGAAAAACTTGTGAAGACATTGCTTTAAAATCTTCTATTAAAAACAAGTATGCTTCAATTTTGTTAGCTCTGAATGTAAACTTTTGACTATTCATTGTTGTTTTCTCTACAGAGAGTCCCATTCTCTGGACTTTATGACAAATTGAAAATCATAAAAGTCACCTAATTGAGGTTAACGTTGCCAATAATTGATGATCCCAAAGTCACCTAATTGTAGTTACTGTTATTCGAGTAGATGCTTTGCAACCATCATCACTTTATCAACAAAAAGAAAAAGTCTTATATGTCTCAATTATCTTGTTAATAATTCGGCTGTCTAAACCTTTCTCAAAACTTAAAGAGATTTGATAAATCAAAGAGGTACCAAATCAGATGCAGTGAGCTCCAACACTTTTGACTCTAGTGGGAATCTAGTCCAACTGAATCCTACTTTTCTTCTTTCTCAAAAGCTGTGTAATTGTGCAGTCCTAGGCCACACGGTGACTTAGAATTATACCTCTCTTTTACACAGTTTCTCTTTCATCAAATTCTCTTCTTTTCTTATATGTATTATTCTTACACTTTTTCACCCCATGCATCATCATGATCTTAACTAGTTTTGAGGTGTGGCATGTCTTTCTTTTCTTTTATTCAAATCAGCAAGATATAAGATATTCACTTTTCATAGAAAAATTCTGAATGGGGAATTTAACAGTTATTTTCCTAGTAGAAAAGTAGGTAAGATTAGAAATTTAGGTGGAAAGTAGACAAGTAGAAGGCAATGTGCCAAACACCAGCAATATTTGTTTCACAAAATGTTATTTGTAGGATTTTAATCATAAAAGCTCATTTTTTGAAAATACGCTTACTTGATATCATAATTTATTTGCACAAGTTAATAACGTCGTGTATTTATATATAAAAAAAAAGAATTTTCACTACTCTTTTCTTAAGTTTGACATGGAGAAAACAGTATATTTCTACTCCATTTAGATAATAAAACAAGTTGGGTTTAGCATCTTATTCTGCCATCAATTTGGTAAAGTATCACAAGCTTAGTTTGCCCATTATAATTTGTTGGCTCATTTCTTTGTTTATTGTAATTAAAAAATTATAATATAAAAAATACAATTTTGTATTATTTAAATTATACAATGATGTCGTCTTTTTAAAATTATAAAATAATATAATATGTAAAAGTAATAATCTATTTAGTTAAAGAAAATTAAATTTTATTTTTCAGTTAAATATCTATGAATTTCATTTCAGAAAATTATCACAACAATATATAGCATGCAAATGCAATATTCATTATACATCTCTCGAAGTCACGGGAGGTCTGTGAGATTAGGTGGTGCAGGGTCCTGACTCTCGTGAAAAGGCACCAATTAAGTAGGTTTGCAGCCCTTTGTGCTGTTGGTATTTCAGAAATTCTCATCCACAATTCAATAATTTTTGGTTGTCTTTTGCTGATTCTTTTTGTAGTAAAGGACTTAATTCAACAACCGTTGAAACAAAATATTAGGTTTTTGTGTCCTTTATTCTTAGAAAGGAAATAGATGATACTTTTATAGATTTTGTTCTGAAAATTCTCTCAAAATCTTAAACTACAATTGTATTATCCATTGACTCCTAAACAAGAATACGAATCTCTTGCGTAATATATATATATATATATATATATATATATATATATATATATATATATTTAAAATTTTAAGTAAAGGTTTATTCCTCATTGCTCCAAGAATATGAAAAATAGATTTTAGAATGAATCTCGATTCTAATATATTAGCTTGAACCAAATGATTAATCAATGAAAAAAATATTCCAAATAAGATAATCTTGAGAGGTGTCGCTCAGTATTTATGCAGTGAAAATATCAAACAAATTTATTTATTTATTTTTATCATATATTATGCCATAATTAAAGGATAAAGGACATTTATATCACAAAGCTTGTCTTTCTTTGTTCTTCCACTAACCTGGTGCAGTCACTTAATACAGAAATATATGTTAAGATGACTTATTGTTTAAAGGATATTCGTAGTGAGTCAGGAGTAATTTATATAGAAAAATGTTCATGTTAGTCATAAGTAATTTATCCGTAAAGGTAAGTCATATTTTTTATTTTGCGGCAGTAAACTATCAATATAACTTAAATATTTATTTAATAATTAAGACTTAATTTATATTATTAGATTAATCATTAAAATAATATTTTGGGTAATTTTTTTCCCTTTTCCTAACTTATTATGTTCCATTTTATAATTGTACTCTAACTTAAGCAGGAGAAATTTCCAAACTCAGTTGTAAAAATCTTTGGTAATTCATCTAAGAAAATCTATTGTCTGACTGGACTTATTCAGACATACTTATAAAAACCTATAAAAAAATTTAAAATACAATTTAATTATTTCTTATTGTGTCTTTTCCTATTTTTTAATAATAATAGAATAATAAAATAATAAAATACAATAAATTCTATAAAATTTAAAATTAACTTATATTTAAATTTAAAATACATAAAATATTTCTACATATTAACTTATATATAAATTAATTTTAATTTATATAAAATTTATTTTATTTATATTTATAAAAATAAAATTATAGAAAGGTCTAAATATATTTTATATTTGTTTCTATATAAGGAGAGAAAACCACTCATCTATTCTTCAATACTTTTTAAATTTGTCACCAATATAAATAAGCATAACCAGTACAACCAATGGTCAATACATCCATGTTTACCTTCACTCACTCAACACTTGGCATGCGCCAATTAACATGTCAAATTCTTAAACCTTTATAATTTATAAGTCTAGTTTAGTTCTTTAACCACCAAATTTCCTTCGTCGTTTAAGAAGTTTAAATATCCAAAATTACTAAAAAAATTTCAACTACAATCAGCCTGTAAATTACAAGCACTGCACTTAAAACAAAAATTAATAGATCTATATTGAAACCTATCATTCATTAATTCATCAGTATTGTTTGTTATTATTTTTATTTTGATAAAAATTATTTTAACAAAAATAACTAACTATAAATAAAATCTGTTGTTACTTAAATTTGAATGCCATAAATATTTTATTAAAATGTGTATTACGATCTCTAACATTGATTTTATTTATAACTGGAACACAAAATTTTAACCTTTATCCTGTTGAAGGTGGTAGATTGGAAAAGGGCGTTTATAAAATGAGTTACATGGCACTGGTCCAAGTTCATGAATCATGACTATAGTCTTAATCATATCTAAACTTTTTACACCCGTGCATCATATCTGGTAATTATTTAGCTAGATAAAAAAAGATGGAACCATTCATTAGCACTGGAAGATGAAGTAATTTTAAACATATATACTGTAGTATATGACAATTTTCTTTTCACATCTTACTCATGATATAGCCATGTTACTGAATTAAGAAATTTGGCTTTCTGTGAGCCGAAAAAGACCATGCAACGGACCTTTATGATCTCCATGTATACAAAGGACAGAGATATGGACGAACTTGATCCATTTCATGTCCCACGAGGCACAGAGTAACGATAAAAGTATTTGAATTTCCCTCAAAATGAAAAAAGTTACAAAAAGATAATTTCAGATTTAAAGGCTTTATTCCCTAATGGCAAACACCATCCAAATAAATAAACACACAAGGGACCTACTGCCTCCTCCAAAGTAACCCCATAGCAATATTTTTGAACCAACTAATCAATCTCTTCTTTCATATGTACAGTGTCATTTCCTTTCTCTATTCCCCATGCATTCCTAATGCAACAAAACAAAAAAATATGCACACTCTTATTTTATTCTGACACCCTTGCTTTTGCCTTTGCCTAGGGTACATACAGTTGTCCCTCTCCCTTGTGCTATTCAAGTTCCAATGGAGATTTTCAAGTGCTTCTACATCAATCTTCTTGCTACCACCTTCATGCTATCAGCAGTTCTAGCAATCGACCCTTACTCAGAAGCACTTCTCAGCCTAAAACATGAACTTCTTGATGATGATAACAGCTTGCAAGACTGGGTGGTACCCTCAGGAGAAAACTTAACTGGGAAATACTATGCTTGTTCTTGGTCAGGTGTCAAGTGTAACAATGACTCAACCACTGTAACTTCTATAGACCTTTCCATGAAGAAACTGGGAGGTGTATTGTCAGGGAAGCAATTTGGCATCTTCACAAACCTCACTAGTCTCAACCTCAGCTACAATTTCTTCTCAGGGCAGCTTCCAGCTGAGATTTTCAACCTCACCAGCCTTACAAGCTTGGACATCAGCAGAAACAACTTTTCTGGTTCCTTCCCTGGTGGAATTACTAGGCTCCAAAATTTGGTTGTTCTTGATGCCTTCAGCAACAGTTTTTCAGGGTCATTGCCTGCTGAATTTTCACAGCTAGCAAACCTTAAAGTTCTCAATCTTGCTGGGAGCTACTTCAGAAATTCAATTCCATCTGAATATGGTTCTTTCAAAAGCCTTCAGTTTCTTCATCTTGCCGGAAACTCTCTCTCAGGAAGTATACCTTCAGAACTGGGTAACCTCAAAACAGTGACCCACATGGAGATTGGGTACAACCAATACCAGAGCTTTATACCACCCGAACTAGGTAACATGAGTCAGCTTCAGTATCTTGACATAGCAGGAGCAAATCTATCAGGCCATATACCAAAGCAACTCTCCAACCTCACCAATTTGCAATCACTTTTCTTGTTCAGAAACCAGCTCACAGGAACAGTGCCAAGTGAGCTCAGTAACATTGAATCCCTGGCAGATTTAGATCTCTCTGATAACTTACTCTCAGGGTCCATTCCCGAAAGCTTCTCAGCGCTGAAGAACCTAAGACTACTCAGTCTCATGTACAATGACATGAGTGGCACTGTTCCTGAAGGAATCGCTCAACTCCCATCCTTGGAAACTCTTCTCATTTGGAACAATCGCTTCTCTGGGTCACTTCCCCAGAGCTTAGGGAGGAACTCCAAACTAAAGTGGCTGGATGCTTCCACAAACAATTTAGTTGGAAGCATACCACCAGACATCTGTGTGAGTGGAGTACTGTTTAAGCTGATACTGTTTTCAAACAACTTCACAGGTGATCTCTCATCAATCTCCAATTGCTCTTCCCTCGTTCGCCTTCGCCTAGAAGATAACTCATTTTCAGGAGAAATCACTTTCAAATTCAGCCATCTTCCTGATATCTTATACGTCGATCTCTCCAGGAACAACTTTGTTGGTGGCATTCCCTCAGATATTTCTCAAGCCACTCAACTGCAGTATTTTAATGTCTCTTATAATCTGCAACTAGGAGGTACCATCCCTGCACAAACATGGTCTTTGCCCCAACTTCAAAATTTTTCAGCATCTTCTTGTGCTATTTCTGGTGGTCTTCCCCTGTTTGAGTCCTGCAAATCAATCTCAGTTATTGATCTAGATAGCAATAACTTATCTGGAATCATCCCAAACAGTGCTTCCAAATGTAGAGCTCTTGAAAAAATCAACCTTTCCAACAATAACTTAACGGGTCATATACCTGATGAGCTTGCAAGTATTCCGGTTCTTGCTGTGATGGACCTATCAAACAACAAGTTCAATGGCCTCATATCTGCTGAGTTTGGTAGTTCTTCAAGTTTACAACTTCTGAATGTGTCCTTTAACAATATCTCTGGTTCTATACCCACAGGAAAGGCATTCAAATTGATGGGAAAAAGTGCATTTATTGGAAATTCAGAGCTATGTGGAGCACCCCTAAGATCATGCCCTGATTCAGTTGGAATATTGGGCAGCAAAGGCACGTGGAAGATTACACATATTGTGCTACTGTCTGTAGGGTTGGTGATAGTTCTTCTGGGACTTACTTTTGGAATATTTTATTTGAGAAGGGGGATAAAAAGTCAATGGAAGATGGTCTCATACGTGGGTCTCCCTCAGTTCACAGCAAATGATGTTTTGACGAGCCTCACTGCCACAAAACCAACAGAAGTTACATCACCACCACCAGCAGTTGCAAAGGCTGTTCTGCCTACAGGAATAACAGTTTTGGTCAAGAAGATAGAATGGGAAGCTAGGAGCATCAAGGTTGTGTCAGAATTTATAAGGAGACTGGGAAACTCAAGGCACAAGAATTTAATCAGACTACTGGGGTTTTGCCACAACCAGCATTTAGTCTATCTTTTGTATGATTACTTGCCCAATGGGAATTTGGCTGAGAAAATGGAAATGAAATGGGATTGGTCAGCAAAATTCAGAACAGTGGTTGGAATAGCAAGAGGACTATGCTTTCTTCACCATGAATGTTACCCAGCAATACCCCACGGAGACTTGAAGCCTAGCAACGTTGTGTTTGACGAAAATATGGAACCCCATTTGGCAGAATTTGGGTTCAAACAGGTTTTGAGGTTGAGCAAAGGCTCATCACCCACCATAACCAAGTGGGAAGCAGGTATGATAAACAAGTGTGTGCAATATGCATATGCATTAATTTGGTACATCATTCAAATATTGAATTTGATTAGAATCTTTTTTTATAGACAGACATGTATTGCAAGACTGTTGTTTATAACATTTACTTCAACATTAGTACTTGGAATAATTGATGTCATTGCAAAAGATTTTACTGCAAGAAAATTAAACTAAATTATTGTCCTTTCCTTGTCATATAAACACAACAATGTGTATCATGCATGTAATATACAATGGTCCCATTTAACACTTCAAGCTTTAGGAATATCCAAGTGATCTATAGGTGGATGCACTGATCCAGAAGCATATACCTTAGGTTCATAGCAGAGAACTATTAAAAACTGGTTCATGTTTATTTTTTGGTGACAGAATACGATGAGGCCACAAATGAAGAACTGCGCATGGATATCTACAATTTTGGGGAGATGATTCTGGAAATTTTAAGTGGAGGAAGGTTGAGAAATGCAGGAGCCAGCATACACAGCAAACCATGGGAGGATCTCTTGAGAGAAATTTATAATGAGAACGAAACAAGCTCCGCAAGTTCATTGCATGAGATTAAACTGGTTCTTGAGGTTGCTATGTTTTGCACTAGAAGCAGGTCTTCTGATCAACCATCAATGGAAGATGTTGTCAAGCATCTGTCAGGGCTAAAACATATAGATGATGGCAGAACTTCGAAAGAAGGGCAATAAAATTTCGTTAGTCACTGCGTTCAAAACCATTGGAAACATATAGTGATTGCTTAGATAACAAGTTTGCACGTATGTAATTAAAGGAGTTTGCAGCTTGTATAATACATATTTTCATTGTTTCAGTGTGCTACACATTTCTGTCCCACTCTCTCCCTGTCTACTTCATAAAACATTTTTTATTTGAAATGGAATTCATTTGAATTCATAATATTGAGTGTCATCTTCTATCTCCATGCTGTTTTATTAAATCTTAAGCTTTAGATTTTTGTTTCATCATAAACACCAAGTAAGCCTTGAAAAATCATAGATTAGACTGATGGAAAATACTTGACATCTTCTAGTGATGAAACTTTTGACTTAATGTTTATTCTTTCATAGATGATAGGTAAGTTTGTAATTTTAATTAGTGATAACATAAATTATAGTTTCATTCCAAATTTATTCTTTCTTTAATTTAATAAATACATAATTTCAACAATAAATATTTTAACTGGGAAGCATCTCTTCTTTCGAACATGATGCAAAAAGAATACCATTCATGTGGAAACATGAAAGAAAAATCATGAAAAAAAAAATCATTTTTAATTGAGTGTGATCCACAGAAAAAAATTTAAAATTGGAATTTGTTTAGTATTGAAAATTTTGAAATTAAAATTTGTTTAAGGTTAAGAAAGGGCATGGTTCCCATTCACCGTAGCGTGTGCCCTTTTCGGTGTCACCTTACCAAGTGTCCTTTTCGGTGTCACCTTACCTCTCGTCTCAGTCTCGCTCTGCGTCTCAATTTTTCTTTGTTTGTCGTGTGCCTTCTCATTCACATTAAGGTGTTCATTTGTCGAATCAATCTTTACACTAAGATCTTCGCCTCTGCTGTCATTATCCATTTTTATTGGTGGTTAGTCAGCGTGTTTTAGGTTTAAGATTTAGCCTTATTTTGGTTTCGAAAACTCTGAACTTTCATTCCTGGCTCACTCCCTAATTAAGTCGCTTAAAGACTTCCATTTCTATAAACCCATGCCAAGGAATTAAATTTTTTATTCACACATTTCATTTCAGTGAACGCACTCTCATTAAGTCGTTCAAACACTACTATTTCTGTAAATCCATGCCTAGGAATTAAATTTTTTATTCACATATTTCATTTCAATAAACACACATTTTTAAATACCAAAATTATCCTCTATCACGAATTCTAGATATGTGATGTCACCATTGAAAAATGGACGTGTTGACACCACGTGACATTGACATGAAAAAATTTCATTTGAGTATAGTCTAACAAAGAAATTTGAAATTGGAATTTGTTTAGAGTTGGGAAATTTGAAATTAAAATTTGTTTAAGGTTGGGAAAGTGCATGTTTTCCGTTCACAATGAGCGTATGCCCCTTTCATCGGTGTCTCTTTGCCTGTCGTTTGCTTCCTCACTTCTCATTCGCACTAAAATGTTCGTTCATCGGATCTGACTTTGCGCTAAGGTCTGTCTGCCGTTGTCTATTTTCTTTGATGGTTCATTTTTTCATTCACACACACATTTTCAAATGCCAAATTTATTCTCTGACACATATTCAAAGGTTTCTGTTCTTGAGTTTTGATACGTTGACATCATCATATGTCATTATATTCAAATGACAATCACACCTGAGGATAATGTGTCCCTTTCTATGTCTCTTTTGCCTCTATGTCTCTCGATCTCGTTCTGTCTACGTGTCATGTGTCTTCTCGCGCTAAGGTATACGTTCAAGGTTCTAGGTTTAGGGTTTATTACCTTATTTCAGTTTTGAAAACTCTGAAATTTCATTTCTCACCCACTCCCTCGTTAAGTCGCTCATACACTTCCACTTTCAAACGTTTCTTTTCCTATGTTAAATATAATCCCTAACAAATCATTGAACAACTGATCGAATCGAGACAATGCTGTCCATGAAAATCTCATCATATGCTATTCATACAAGTTCCAAAAGCCATTGAAGGTTTTGCAGAATTTATAGCTTTATTAAGCACATTTACCCAATCCATTTCGGAAACAAAGTACAGTCACTAACAACGATACCCCAAGAAATGGAGTTCTAATTACAAGGCTAAATAAATTCAAATTTCAATTCTACCATCTAAACTCCAAACCTTGAGAATGTAACATTAAGAACATCAATAACTCCATCAAAGCTCCCAAACCTGGAACTCACCACATCAACCTCCACTCCAAGCCTCTGGGCCCCAGCCGCTGTAACGGGCCCATGGGCCGCAACAACCAGTCTTGGGCACCTCCGTCTCAAGTCCGCAAAGCCCAGCCCAAACTCCTTCAAGCTCTGGAGCAGGCCCTCCACCTCAGCGGTACTGGTGAACACCACCGCATCCAATCCTCCTTCCTCGCTCGCCGTCACAATGCCCTCCGCGCACCCGGGCCCGGCCCACCTCGTCCCGTAAGCCTCCACTCGAACAGGGACCCAGCCCCCGCGCCGAAGCTCTTGGAGGAAACCCGGTACCACCGGCGGCTCATTCACGCCGATAACCCGCGGGACCGGACACAACACGCTCCGGCCGCTGCCGTCCCCGAGGGCCGCCGCAAGGGCACTTGGCGTGGCAGTGGGCGGCACGAGGACGGAGAGTCGGTTGGAGTTGGTGCAGAATGAGGAGAGGAATTGGGCGTCGATGAGGTCGGCGTCTTTGCCGAGAGCGGCAAGAGTGAAGGTGGGGCCGTCGGGAGGGAGCGGAGGGTGAGAGAGAGAGGTGGAAGCTTGGAGGAAGGCTTGGATTGCGGTTCGGGAAGTGAAGGCGATGGCGGAGAAGCGCTGGAGGGAGTGAGGGGAGAGGAGGGGGGCGAGGGTGGAGGGAAGGGGTTGGATGAGAAGCGTGGGGCACCAGAGGGGAGTGTAGGCGCTGAGGCTGAGTAGGTCGGAGAGTCTGGCCGCGTAGTTGGGTGGCGTTGTGAATGCTACGGTGGGGTTGTGGAGGCTCATCATTTTGCCTATATGATTTCATATCTCCCAATCTCAATCCAAGATTTTATAGTAATTATGCATATGCAGGACTAAGACCAATTCACTTGTCTAATCATCCTTCAGTGAGCCTGCCAATTTCAGACAAAACTCTAATTCTTCTCATTCTTCTGACTTCCTTTTATACACCTATAATTATGGGAAGGGATTATAATATGGAGGGTATCTAATTGAAAGTTTATCCTTGTTGGTCATGAAAAGCAATTTACATTCAATTTAAGTATTAGACAAATCAGTTTCAATACTTACATTAACATCCTACAAAATTTTAAAAAACTTAAAATTACTTCATGATCTAGTTAACTATTTCATGAACCATCCTAAAATAAGATTGTCATCTTCATTTTCATCTAATAATGTTGAATTAAATTCCTCATAAACATATGAGTAGTTTAGGGTTTAGGAAGAATTAGAAATATGAATGGTAGTTTTAAAAATGGTATGCTGATAAAAAAGAGAAGTTTTAAAAATGGTATAACCGACCTAGCATGGTTCCAATCTTCTTCTAATGGCACACTACCATTGTTTTTAGACAATCCAACACCAAATCTCTTGTCTTGCTTATACAACAAGTCAAAGACATTTAAATTTCAAGGCTATCTCTAACATTAGATAAGTTGAATTTTACATATTTTCGATGTCAAAACAAAGATGACCTTTAGCTCCACACATCACATGTTTAATTATCTTGGAGGAGATGATTTCACATGTTTAATTATTATCCCTTCAAGACAAGGCAATTCCATGATAACATCCTTCTTCCAAGGTATTGAACTCCAACATCATTTGATGTAGCTCATCTGCAGTAATACTAAGAACTCCCTTCATTCCCCAATTATTTAAACAAACCTCCATACTTTTAGCAATGATTTCTCCTGAATATTCAAATATTTGAGTAAAATGGAGAGTGAGATAGTATTATTACTACAGTGGCCTATGGGGCCAGTGGGCACAAACTACCATCGTCGTGTTAGTGTAGTCGGTGTCAATGACGCATGCAACACAAGAAAAGGATTTCGTGGTCATTCTGCAATACCAACGAAAAAGCACTATATGCTTTAGCTACGAATCTAATTTAATACATAATCGTTCGCCAGTTTGAAAGATAAGAGTAACTTGCACACCCACATTTTTTTTCCTCTTTCACGTGTAACAGGGATTTGGTCAAGACCCAAGCCCCAATAGCCCTTGCACCTCAACTATAGAAATAATATCAATTTACTATTGGCCAGTTTAACATGTATGAAGCAGTTCATTAAATAAACCAAAACATGCATCACAATATTGGTAGGTTTGATCAGACGCACCAATTTCGCAATTTAAAAATCCACCCAAAGAAATCACCAATTGTATCAAATCAATTGTTCCTCCCAGATAACATTGCAGGTTCAATTCAAGTCATAAGAGATATCTATCTGAATCATACACTGCCACCAATACCAGAAATTTTATTCTATTAATTTTCAGAACTAAACAAATCCAAGAAACAAAACACAACGCAACACCACACACAGATATTACTAGACTGATGTGGTATATTTAATCAACACTATGGGAATGGGAATTTACAATAGGATAACCCTTTTTTTTTTTTTTTTTTTTTTTTTTTTTGTCTTCAAGGGTGACCTAAAGGCTTCGCGGGACCAAAAGCTTTCCCCTTTCGCCTCCGATTTTATCTTCATTGCCTTGCACCCAAGGATCATGCTCTCCGAACAAAATAAATCCAATCATTCCCTCGTCGAGACCATGCAATCAGATCAAATGATCACGAAACTTCCCAACAACCAGTCCTCACGTGAGGTATCACGTGCGCTCAATCAACGCTCAAATCTACCAATTCATCATCATCACCGCCTCAGAGCGAGGAATTCCGGAACCGGAACAGAACTCGGATCCGGACCCAACCGGATCGTGGATCCCAAAACCAGATCAAAACCATCATCGCTGGAACTGGTGTTCTCGGGGCTCAGCTTCTCGCCTCTCTTGAGGATCTTGACTTGGCCCATGACGAGGTTTGCGTCGGGGGCCTTCACCACCATGCGATCGCAGTCGTAGAGCCTCCGACGGCGATTCTGATAAGGGTTAGGGTTGGGATTAGGGTTTCTTTGTGATCTAATGGAAGATGAAGTAATGGGCAAAGCATCGCGATCTTGAAGACAATCGTGGGAGCGGAGAAGAAGAGAGGTTCCCATATTTGCAAAATGAAGATAAGAAAGCTCCTTCTTCAAGAAAAGACTGAGTTTGATGGAATATAAAGAGAGGGGAGGGATTCTCATCTTCCATTAGATCACATGACTAGGGTAGGTTTGTTTACAAGCCTGATTGAAGTTTCAACAAACCTATCAATGAAATAACAAAAAATCAGAATAAGTTAAGTTTTTATTTTTTTAATTCATTCAAACTTAATATTTCCAAAATTTTATTAAAATTAACAAAAATATATGTATATTTCTCTTTCTATTATATTAAAATGATATAATTTTAAAGTTTTAATATTTATATATGTGGGAATAGTATTAAAAAATTATATGATAATTATTTTTAAAGGAAAAAATATTTAATTATTTTGAAATAGAAAAAAAATTATTAATCATTTCTATTATTTAATAAATAAATTATTTTTATTTATTAGAAAGTAAAACATTACAAAAAATTACCAAAAGATATATCTTTTTATATAATACTAAGAAAATACATGCACTTTGTGTATTTATATTTTATTGAATTAATATATATATATATATATATATATATATATATATATATATATATGTTTCTTTTTATTTTTATAAATAAATAATTAAAAGTAAAAAAGTTATAAATAAATCAAATAAATTCATAAATAAGAACTAAGATAAAAAATTATTTTCATATTTTAATAAGTATAAATATATTGTAAGTATTAAACTCTAAAATAATATTTAGTGATAAAGAATTTCTACATCTATAACATGTGAGTGTGAACTAAAAGCAGATCCATTTAAGAATTATATTTCTGACATTCATTAGTTAGAGAATTAAAAGTATAGATCGTAATATAGGATATAAAGTGAGTATGAGTTTGAGTTGGATGTTGCGAAAAATGTGAAGTTGTTAGTCAAGTAAACTGAATTAGTAGGTTGCCACGTGTCAATAATTTAGAGGATAAATTGGCTGTGTGTTAGCTATGTCATTTTTACTGTATATGACTGATCTTCTGGATGTACTTGTAATAGATTCATCACATTTCTTATAATTCTTCTCTTCATTTTTACGTGGTTGGTTATTCTCTCTCAAGTTCTTCGAGTCTTTGCATTTCTAAAACTAGAAAAATTCCATAAACAATGATTATTTAATCACTTCTTCAAGTGTGTATATACAAATCCAAACAAAATACATTTTAAACAAATTGGATTTAGTTGGACTCATTATGCTAAACTGACATTTCAAAAACTAACAGAATTGCTTAATTATATTCTACTTTTAGCTCTTCCTGATATTTCTAAAGTTTTTATGGTGGAAGTTGATATCTCGGGTTGTGGGATGGGGTTCTTATAATGCAAGAGCAACACCCTACAGATTATATCAACAAAATCCTTAATATGCAATACTCTGTTTACATATGACAAAGAGTTATTTGTTGTTATCTTTTGTTGTTCAGAGAAAGAAACGTTACTTTTTGAATACATATTTATTGTTAGAACTGATCATTAGAGCCTTAAAGTAAATTTTGGATCAATGGTTATCAACAAATTTTTCGCAGTAGTGACTAGTTAAACTCATGGAGTTTGACTTCTCAGTTGAGTATAAAAAAGGCAAGATAATATAATTTATTATACCTTTCCAAGAAGAAATGTGGTTGAATAAAAGACTCTAATTTGAGGTTTATGTTTCATTATATACAACACATCATTTGAACAAACTCTACTAAAAAAATGTGTAATAAAAATTATATTAGAAGGGAAAGTATCTTTAAAATGTGAGTAAACTTTATAAATATTGAACAAGTTAACATTTTGAGAGAATGAAAAGTTCAAAGGAAAGAAATAAAGGTTTTCAAGATAAAATGAAATTAAGAATAAGAGAGAATAATGAAAATAAGTTTTTTTATGCTATCTAATAAATTAGGAGTGTTGTAGTAATTTGAAATGGTGACGAGGAGTATGGAAATATATACATGCCTATTTCCATACTCAATTTAAAAAGCCATATTTTATATTTTATAACAAATATTATATGGGTTCTTAATAGTGTAAATCAAATCTACAACTTTATCTTCGAAATAACACATTAAGGATTGATTTAACATCAAATAAAAAAATAAGTACGGATATTCGACTTATTCTAGAATTTATTTTTTCAAAGTTAGATATTAGATAATTTTATTGAAACAAAGTAAAGAAGCTAAAGAGTGTGTTGTTCTGTCTTATAGAATGTGATATTATTACAAGCTAGTTTAGCAATTTAATTTCACTATATTTATTATTATAAAATATCTTATTTATCCTTTTATATTTTTTAAATTTAATTTATTTGTTATCATTGCAAAGTTCATCCATCATGTTTGAGGGATCCGAAACTTAACCAATCTCAATTAATTGAAGAATATTTCTGGGATGATCCTCTTAAATAGAGTGAAACTGGTTAAAATTTACTCATTTTGATCCAGCGAGCTTTCTATTGATTCTTGTAATCTCGAAAGGTGTACTTGATTACTTATCCATTATTTTAATTTTTTACAGACACTAGACCTCCTCAGTAAAATAATAATTTGTATATTTTACTATATAGGACAGTATAATTATTGATAAAGATTCCTGATCTGAATCCTGCTCAAGATTTGTGTGTGAAGTAATTAAGATGTTAACATGAGTCGAGGCATATTCTTTTCCAGAACCAATGCTTCCTCCACATAAACGACATCTCTTCAATGGGAATCCCCTTGGTTTCAGGTAGGAACAGATAAACAAATACGGTCATGATGGTAATCCACCCAGAAAAGAAGAGGAAGATCCCAAACTTGAATGCGCAGAGAAGGGCAAGGAAGGCCTGAGCAATTATGAAAGTGAACAGAAGGTTTACTGCTACTGTTATTCCCTGCCCTGCTGACCGGATTTCCAATGGAAATATCTCACTGGGAACTGTCCACCCAAGTGGACCCCATGACCACCCAAAAGCCACAACAAATAGGCATATCACCACAACCACCAAAATTGAAAATCCTTTTGACAATTCTTGGTCGGCTCCAAACTTCACCCCTAAAATAATGGCCACTACAATCTGCTCACAAGAAGAGTGAGAGTATAATCAATTGCTCTGCAAAATAAAGTAAACTACACCTCTTCTTAGACACTAAACCTTTTATGATAAACAACCACTTTGCAATTTGCAAGAATCTTGACTTGCAAGTTATAACTATATGTTGTTAGGCCACATGGTCTATCTTAATCCTTGGAGTCTAGCTTATGAATAAATTCTGATAGTTTTGTCTCTTCTAGAGAAGTTGTATAACATTTACATTGATACTACTTTTAACCAAAAATCTTAAGACGTTAGATTATAAGTTTTCTTTTTTGATATGTTATTCAACTTTCTTATTTCTAGTTAATATGAGACTAGACTCTGACTTAGATTTAATGTGGGACTAGACTCGTATCTGAATATTTAACATGAGTTCTAAAGTGAAACATCATACAATAAATTGGTGTTTTGGTTTCGCTTCTAGCATTATTTCCCACCAGAATGGATATATTAAGCATGATTAGAATTTTTCTTACCTGGCATGTGATCATTTGTACTCCGCCACTGACAAGAAGAACTCTCCTGCCTAACTTATCTACTGTTGCTATGGAAATGAATGTTGAAGCAGCAAGAACTCCACCAGTCAAGGCTGAAGAGATGAGTGATGCATCTCCTCCAAATCCCATGCTTTGAAACAGCACCGGAGCATAGAAGAGAATGGAATTTATGCCAGTGAGAATCTGAAAGGTAGGCATGAAGATTGCCATCACCAACTCTGGCCTGTACCTTCTTTCAAGGATGTTACGAAATGGATGCTTTATTGAGTTTGCCAACTCGCTTGCATCAACCATATCTTGGAACTCTGCATCAACCTCGTTGGTTCCTCTGATTTTTTCAAGCAGCTTCCTTCCTTTTTCCATCAATCCTCGTTCGATTAAGCTATTTGGAGTGTCAGGAAGGCATATCCCTCCCACGGTCATCAAAAGTGCTGGCACTGCAGCCAAGCCAAGGGACAGTCTCCATCCCCAAGGCTTGATCTTTTGTGTTCCATAATTGACCATGTTAGCTGTGAAAATCCCAAGAGTGGTTGCAACTTGAAACAACATGTTCAGACCACCTCGAAGGTGTGTTGGTGCCATCTCTGACAAATAAAGTGGAATAGCCTTCAAAACAATAACCAGGAAAAGAAGTTTTCAACTTTCAAGGTATAACTGGATTATCTTCTACCTCTACATAGACTCTTTCAATCATATTACTAATTCTTTCCCTGTAAAATTTTATAAACACATGTCAACATTTCCCTCAATGTTCTTAACACTCACACCTTTCAAAGCATTTGATCACTACCTGATTTCCAAATCCAATGCCAACACCAAGCATGACCCGGCCTAATATCAGCATTGTGAGGTTCACAGCTGAAGCATTCAGGGCTGATCCAATCAGAAAGCTGATACCACCACCTATGATACTTGCTCGACGACCATACTTTCTTGTCACAGGAGATGCCAACAAGGACGAAATCAAACCAGCAATGTACAGAGAAGATGTAAATGCGGCAAGACCCTGATTGTCGTACTTGCAGTAGTTATTTTCATGTGCATGTAATTTCTGTCTGTATACTGCAGGGAAGAACTCTTTAAGGAAGTCATCCATGGATGTAACCCCACCTATTAACCATAAAACATGCATCAGAAAAATTCTCAACTTCAATAAGGTTCTAAGGCAAAAGAAAATGAGAGAGATGGCTAACAATAATAAACTAGAATATATTATTGACAGGATTTAGTGTTGTGCATTACCTTAACCTAATACTCTTATTTATGAGCAATCACGCAATTACTAGTATTACTGCTACAAGCTCAATTCCGCCAATGATTAGACTAAAACATAAAATTAAGGACACAGAACAAGAAAGATAATCTAAATACAGTTTATTTATTATCTAACAATACGGTAGCAATTTTAAGTTCCCCCTTTCCTGTTCCTCACAACATGAGTTCTCAAGCACAAGAATTATCCAATCTGTGTTCTCGAGCATATGTGACAATGCAGTGTAGATATGGACTTTATAAGGATATAAATCCAAATATGAGTTAAAAGTTTCACTTTTAAATCACTTTAACTAAAAACTGAAAAAGTTAAGTGACGTATAAAAAAGAGCCAAAGAAAGCAAGTCTTACTCTTTTGGGTTAGTTTGTGTTGGTGACCATTTAATTTGAGAAAAGTATTTTGTTTTTACTTTAAATTTCAAAAAATAGCACTTTATTCTCCTTGTTTCCTGTTTTCAAGAGGTTTATACGTCATTTCTTTTTCTATTCTTATTTAAACTTTTGAAAATAACAGACAAAGTAAAGAATAAAGTGACATTTTTATAATTTAAAAGTGAAAACAGAATATGAGAAAAGAAACTTTTTCCTCCAACAAAATGGATTTGTTAACATTTTGTAATTATGAATGTTAATGATGTCGGAAATGATTCCAAGACACTAAGGCACCCATAACCTATACATGGTGAAAGTTGCTTATCAGATCCAGTGCACTGCATTTAACACTGTTTGGATTTTCTTTTTTTTTTTTTTTTTGAGATCTTTGGTAT
>Ga0209489_101641_pt1 | contig 46012 bp, 25 predicted proteins | sample SiratrowhiteBW_FD_187527 | JGI IMG/M metagenome (GOLD analysis project Ga0209489, IMG submission 187527) | Root nodule microbial communities of legume samples collected from California, USA - Siratro white BW (SPAdes) (version 2) | ecosystem: Host-associated > Plants > Roots > Nodule | place... | reverse complement strand
ATACAATGTTGTTTTTAGCCTTTTTGTTATTTGCAGGGGAGTACATGTGTATTGATAGATATCCCTTGGGTTTTGAGATCCTTTTAGATCGGTTTACTTTGTACTTTTGTTATCTTGTTGAACCACATAGGTTGTCCTGATGGTACCAAGTATTGAAAGGTTGGTGACCCTGATTTTGTCATGTGTATAAGGGTTGGTGCATTCCTAAAATGTACCTCTTAATTTAATTTATTGTTGGCTGTTAAAAAAAAAAAACAACTATTTCAAGTGATAGCTAAAAATTAGTCTCTAAATAATTTTTTTCTTGTAGTGTCTTCTATAAAATGATAACTGACTTTCTTTTCATTTTTGCTAACCTTTTTGTTAAATTGTTCACTACGCCACTTTTCACGTATATGTAATATTAATTCTTTGATATGGTGACCAGGAAGATGAGGCAGATATTACTGCTAATTCTGTTCATCCAGGAGCCATTGTCACCAATATTCATCGTTACTACTTTCATCCTGGTAACTACAATACAGCTTAGTTGCTACAATCACCTTATCTTCAACTTTCTCTTTTTTTCTAGCAGTTGTTTCTGCAGGTATATTTGACATTTAATGCATGCATGGTTTATGCAGGACTTGCACGTGTACTTCAGAAGTTGATAGGTTTTGCATGTAAAAATACCCAACAGGTAAGTTAAACTAAAACGACCTATTTATATATAATATGCATGTGTAAAGATTTTCTAAATTATATTGTAAATTACAGCAATCATACGGGAAATATATTACTTTTATATACTTTTGGATTTATCTTTTTAATAAACTTTGATTTCTTTTTTCTTTATCTTGTCCAATTACTGTAGGGAGCAGCAACAACATGTTATGTAGCATTGCACCCAGAAGTTAGGGGAATTAGTGGAGAGTATTTTGTAGATAATAAAATCTCCAAAGCAGGGTCAAGAGCAAGGGACATTGAGTTGGCTAAGAAACTGTGGGATTTCAGCATGAATATGATCAATGAAGAAAGATGATAGAGTTCAATTGTTATGCTACCTCAAAGAAAAGAGAAAGAAAATCAATGAACCAAAACTGTAAATTCATACTTTATATTTAAACTGTAATTGTATTTTTTTATCAGTAAATAATAGTATTAAACAGAACATTTGAGATTTCTCAATCCATTTACAATAAGATATGTACTTAGAACATAAAAAAAAAGAGATAGTTAGGGTCAAACATCCCTAAAGTTTCAATCTGTTTACATAAAAAAAAACCAACCCTATCCTACAATTCCATAAGTTTCTAAGACTTGAGCCATTAATCTTATTCGTACAGATTTGTCCTTTAAACTGGATAGATTATATGAAGTTTGGACACGCCTTTTTAATAGTGTGTTTGTATATCTAACAGCGATACGTGTATGATAATTATATAATATGTATCGGTAAAATGTCTAATTCAAAAGACATTCAGTTTAGTTACCTGATAATTCTAACACCTTTTTGATATAATTTTAAAATGAATAAATACAGTAATTTTTTAAAAGCTCACAAAGTTATTATATAAGTTTTTATTATAATTATAAAATAAGAAACAAATCCTATATATAATTAGGAACATTTACATTATATATATTTTTTTCACTTTTTATATTTTAGATAGACGAATGATGAATATATTTTTATTCATATTTAAAGTATTTAACCTTAACTTTCTTATAAGGTAATTGAGATAAATCCATTGTTTTAAATGCGATTTTTCCAATCAGGGTTAATTGGATGTTAATTGAGATTATTGGTTAAACTTAAATTTTAAGCATATTCTCTTACTTTTATTGTTTCTAATTATTTGCAGAGATTCTATGAAATCCAAATCTAATCAAATCGTTTGCAAAGATATTCTTCAGATTTTCTACAAAGATAATCCTCTACAATTCTTACTTGATTTAGAGAAATCTATTTCAAATATTTTGCAATATCTTTTGCAGCAAATTTAATTATTATAAGATGATATCTGGAACCGAATTTGAAAACAAAATATGTGAAAAAAAATTGAGAGAACGAAAATCTATAGCTTTACTGGAAAGAAGATATTTATAAACTTAATCTTTGGCACACCAGGAAACATCTAATAATTACAATAATAATATTTAATAATTATGAAAAATACACCGTTTCATAACATAAATTATAGTTTTATTTTCTTTTGCAATTCTTGTGTTTTAGTGATCCTCATGAAAAGCTAAACTCCTTTGAGTTGATTCTCTTATGATTTCACAATGAATTATGAGGTTTGTGTTATATTGTTGGTCTTTTTGAAATTTGTTTTTGAAAAAGTATTTGTTTTTGAAAGTGTCGCAACCGGGATCACGACGGGGCGATCACAAACTTACTTATTTTTTAAAATGTTTAAATTGATAATGGAGTCGCCACTATAGCTTTTTATGGAAAAACTATAGAAAAACCAAAAATAAAAATGTCTACGAACCAGATTCAAGATTCGGGAGTCGGTTACGTGTGGGTGTGGGGAAGGGATTAGCACCCCACAACGCCCGTCCTAAGACGGTACCTTTAATTAAATGAATAGAAATAAGTGTGGTTCTACAAAATGTTATTTTTCCCCAAAAATAATAATTACAGCAACTAAAAATGAATATATATTTACAAAGATGCAGTTCAAGAATGAACAATAAACAAAACAAATAATAACAGAGACAAATTTTTATTTTTTATTTTTTTTGAACCCGACAAGGATTGACCTTGGTCCTACGTATTTCAAAAGAAAAATCAGGGATCACGTAATTCTAATTTTAAAAGTTGATTGATGATAGTTTGATATTTTTTTATTTTTTCGAAATTTCATTTAATCTTATTTTTCTGAAAGAAAAAGTTTATATTTGTTTATTGTTAAAATTTTATTAAAACTGTTAATTAAATGTTTTTTTTTTATTTTTTTTGAAAATATTATATATATTTTTAAGTTATTTTTTTAAATTATTTTAAATCTAATATTTTATTTTTAAAAGTTTATGTAAAAAAAAAAAAAGGTTCTTTTTTATTCTTTTCCTAACTTACTTTTATTTTGTTATTAAGAAAACATATAAAACATAAAAAACAGTAGGATTAATTAAAAATAATCAATGAATCCTAATACCCTAAAAAAATAAACAATTGAATTACTTTGTTTCTGATTATTTTGGTTTTGTTCTTTACTGTGGCTATTTGGTTTCGTGAGGGATAATGGCGGTTGATGTTAGGCTTTTTAAATTGGGAAAAGGGCTTCTTTGCTTTTGGGTTCTGTTTTTGGATGGGTTGCTTGGGTGAATTTCTGTTTCTGAATAATTTATGTTTTGGTACAAGGTTTGGAAATTTTCGAATTTGGGGCTATGGCTATCCTATATTCGATCATGTGTTGTGGAGTTGAAATTATTAATTTTCTGGAATTGAATTCGCTAATGACTCTGGACTGACTTTTGATTAACCTGTTTTATTTTTAGAAAGGCTGTTTGGTATTCTTTTGAATGAGTCTTTGGATTCACTGAGTTATGAGGATTTTTGTGGGTTTTGAGTTTAGGTATTTTGATTCTGGTTTGGGGTTTTGTGTTTATTGTCTGTCTCTGGGTTAATGATATCTAATGTTACTATATATTTGTTATTGGGATTTGCTGACTGTGCTAGCAGCAGCCAAATTTACCAAATGAACAATATTAGTTTGTGCAAAAAATGCAGCAATTAGATAATCTCAAGATCGGTACGGTAACAGCAACCGTATCAAGCACCTACATGATCGTGCCAGTAGCAGCAATAATCTCGTAGATATAATAATTTATTGTGACCATTAAAATTAATTTAACAACCATTAAAATTAATTTAACAATTCTTGCAAAATAATTACTCATTGACACTGCATCAGTGCACAGGTTGAACAAGACACAAAAAATACAGATGAAAATATGAATCTGGACAATAAAAAAAAAGACAAACAAGACAGAATTAAAAGAAGAAGACGAACCCGTTGAAGACTCCCAATTTAGCTTCTTGTTTTCCTCTTTCTGGTGGTTTCTACTGGACTCTTAGATTTTTTTCAACAGAATCCAATAATATTTTTCAATATATTTTTTTCAATGTCTTTTTCTCTCTAAATTTATAAGAATTTCTGTGTATTCTCTGTCTCTCAAAATCTGTTCTCCCCTTTGAAAATAAAAGCAGTTCTTCATATTTTGTCTGTCCATCCCTTCATCTCCCTCCATAACACTCATAACACTCTCAATCATGATTTTTAATTAAGAATCAATTATTCCATGTCTCTGTATTAACTCCTTTTGGCTTAAGACTGTATGATTACATTTCAGGAAGAATAAGTAAAAAGACAATAATAATAAAAAAGAAAAATGAATAGTCAATTAACATGAATAGTCACTAAACATGAATATCCCCTGAACGTGTATGAGTATAGGAAGACTATGAGATGAGAGTTAAATAAGGGTATGGGAGTTTAAATGTCAAAACATGATTGTTAGTTAAATGTTAAAAGCATGACTTTTGGTTAAATGTTAAAAGCATGATTATTAATTAACTGTTAAAAGCATGATTACTAATTGTGATAAGTGTGAGAAGGCAAAAAGGTGAAAATTTAATTATGAGAGATAAAATTTGTTAGACACTAATTAAAGAATTAAAAGGTACTAAAGTTACATAAGGACTTGAATGGGCAATGTGTTTCTGTAAACCTTAGGACTTATGTGGCAAGCACAATTAACAGATAAAGAGGTGTAAACAGTAACTTTTTTATTAGTAAATTAGACTTCAGAAAACATCTCTCTATTCAGTTGGGCTCACTTAATTTTTCTATTCAATTAATTTTAAGACACACCCAACACCCATTTTTATTGTTATTTTATCATTTTTTACAAATTGCATTTTGTCTTATTATTATTATTATTTAATCAGACTTTACTTATAAAGTCAAAGTTCCTTTTTATTATTTATTCTAAATGCCAAAGAAACTAAACTACACATGTTAAAAAGTTTTAATTTTTTATTTTTATTCTTTTATTTTATTTTTTCCTTTTTTTATATTTGCAAAAATAATTTTTATTTGTCCGGACGAAATTGGGTGTTGACAGAAAGCTTGTTGAGAATTCAATTGTTTTTTCTTAATTAAGATTATTGATTAATTCACTTAGTCTTAATCAATTTCTTATACGCTTAGTGAAGAGATAAAAGATATACATTTAATTGAGTATACGCTTGAAGACAATGTGAGATATTGAATATATCAGCAGATACTTCACTTGGTTTGCAGATAAGATTATGTTGAATTTGATTGATGCTTGTTTGATTGAGTTTAACTCTGTGACGAGAATTGAAGGATGATAATCTTAAGCAAAATCAAGAAAATTTTTTGTGTGAAAGAACTTGAGAGTCAAACTATTTTCTTTATTATTTCAAAATTATTTATTTTAATTTCCTACACAACAATCCTCAAACATCCATTTTAATTGACTGTTATTACTAACTTTTTCTTACTGCAATTTACTATTGGATTCATTGGGAAACGACTTGGGGTTAATTTTCTCATATCTATATTATATCTTTGGTGTTTGATGGTCTAGCACTGTGTTAGGCGGTCACCACTGAAATTCTTTTAATTTGCTCGTGAAACGATAACAATCAATGAATTAAATTTATTTTTGTTATATTTGACCAACCTTGTTCGTAGATGATTTTGAACATATAAATCTTGCTTGTCAATTTATATAATTCATAATGATGTAATATATCAGTGTCTAATATTTTAGAGATTATATAAGTCAACATTTTAGGGATTATATATGTCCAAATGTCCTTACTATGAGAGAGCATATTTATCATCAGTATATCTTACCGTTGCTAATAAGAGGACAAAGGATACTTTTAATTTTTTTCTTGAAGAGAGAGAAAGAGTAGAGCACAATAGACTTTTGTTATGATGGATGTATTTTTGCTCTAATGCTATTATTTTTATAAAATATAGAGCATAATATATTGTCTCAAAATAGACTTATCAAATTCATCTCTCTATACATAACAACTATGTCATCATTGACATTAAAATTAACATTAAAAACATATAATTAAAGATAACAAATTATCATCAAATTCATCTCTATATTCTAATAGCTATGCTATCATTGACATTAAAATTAACATTAAAAATACAAAATCAAAGATAATAACCCACCTTCCTTTAAACAAAACTGATTGTTTTTGTTTTTAGTTTAATACTTAACAAATTCATACTAGAGAAAATTTTTGTCCTTAGAAACATTAAGTAATAAATCCTTGTTTTGGTTCCCAAATCTTCTAATTAGACTTCTAAAGTTTTGGTATGCTTTAAAATTTCATCGGTCTCTCCTATCTCTCCCACATTTCTTGATGTTGCAACAGGGATACTTGAAGAAAATCAAGTGTTGATATATCCACTATATATGTATACCTACTAGTAGTTGATACGATCTGTATCTAAAATCAAAAGGAAATACCAACAAACAGTATGTGTGCAATATTGTTCATATATGTTCTTTGAAATAAACTAGTTTCTATAATAACAACTAAGGAATAACGAAAAGTATTATAGCAACCAGTATTTGCTCCTTCTAATATCACCTGGAAATGAGAATCAACAATAAACAATGATGCTGGAAGAAATTAGAATAGCAGATGAGAGAATGAAGAACTCAATAACAGAGGAGAAGAGAACTACTCACATTCCACACAATGTCTCTTCTCTTATCCTTCAGCATATATAATTCTCTAGCCACTTAGGCCGTTAGCCCATTCTAGTGCTCTTCTTCACTTCTTTCATGGTCTGTGAATTTTTTTTGGGCCGCACTATATTATTGCTTCCTTAAATTCATTGTCGAATCATGCATATCCTCCTTTGAAACAACCACATTACTTCCTTCATCAATTGGAGGATTGAAAATTCCATCTTTTATCACATAAGCTGCTTTATTCTTTGCAACTTGAACATCCTTTCTCTAGTAATTGTCCTATACTAAGAATATTATTTTTCAAGTTAGGTACATAATTAACGTCCTCCATAGTACCTTCTTTTTTATCCTTTTAGGAAAAAACATATTTTTCCTCAACCTTTGATTGAAACCTTGGTCAAGTTTCTAAAAGACACATGTCCATATTCTATCTCTTGTATATCAATAAAGAGATGTTTATGCCCATACATATGATTACTAGCACCAGTGTCTAGATATCACACTATGTCATTATCTAGAGTGATGTCTTCATTGAGTAAATTTGCATTTTCTTCCACTTTCTTCTTGGCTTAGTAATCCTTTACGTAATGTCCATATTTTCTACAATTGTAACATTCAACACTTAGATGATTAGAACAATCACCTCTTCTATGATCGTGACCTCAGCCATGCCAGTTTTGTTAGTTCGTTTGTCCTTTCTCTTCATTGTTGCTTCCACTACCACGATCTCTGCTACGACCGTAACTGCGACATCCACATCCTCAACTCTTCCTTGGTTGTGTTGCATATACATCACCTTGTCCTCCTTGATGGTCATCTTTGTTTGTAAGACTTCCTTCAGAACTTCTTATTTTTTTTTCTTCTTTTGTTGTTCATGTGGTTCAAGAGAACCATCGAGATTAGCGATGGTCATTTCTTCCAAATTTCTTAACTCCTCGGTTGCACATACAATATTTTCAAAATCATCGGTTAATGATAGAAGAACTTTCTCACAACCCTTGAGTTCGTGAGGGTTTCTCCATTGTGTTTGAGTTAATTGACTATTATTTGCACACAAGTAATGTAACTAGATACATCTTTTGAATCCTTCATCCTCATGGCCTCCAACTCACCTCGTAGAATTTGAAGACGCATTTTTTTAACTCGGTTGACACCCTTGAACACTTTTTCCCAAGACGTCCTCGCTTCCTTCGAAGTTGATGCAACAACAATCTTCTAAAAAATTGACTCATCAACAGCTCCCAAGCATATTTTAATATGTTTTATTTTTGAGATTCAACACTTTTTCTAAGACATCCATTTTAGGTTGCATAATATCCTATGGTATTATCTGGTTCTTCTTCTTGCACCATCTCCCAAACATTTTGAGATCCAAGAAGGGCTTTATTGCTCTAATTATCATAATTTGTCGTCTTTGTTAGTCTGTGGTTTTTGTTAGGGGGACAGTGGCAAATTATTGATGTCACTCGCCATAACTCTGATACCGATTTGATAATAAATGACAAAAGATATTTTAATTTTCCTCTTGAAGAAAGAGAAAGAGTGAGAGACAATAGACTTTTGTTCTCATAGATATATTTCTGCCCTAATGCTCTATTACTATTATCTTTATAAAAGATGAAGTCCAATATATAATAGATGTTAGAATATTATTATTATGAAAACAAATCAAATCAATAGAATATCAGAGATAATTAAGAGAATATCAGAGAATATTGGTAATAATATCAAAGAGATAATCAAGGGAGTATCAAAGAAACAAATCAGTAGAATATCAAAGATAATCAATGGAGTATCAGAGAATATAAGAGAATATCAAATGTATTTATTTAGAATAATTTCCATATTTAGTTTCCTAGAATTTTATATTAAGTGAGCTATTGTAAACAAAGAGATACAAATTCAATAAAAAAAAATTCTTCCATGCTATCATATTCTTTGTTCTTTTTTGTTCATAGTTATCATATCCTTGTCCAACATTTCTTAACCCTCGATACCATCGCAAGATGGTATCAGAGTTGTGTTAGATCTTGGAAACTTAAAAACCAACATCATTGTTTCGTTACCCCTCACAGCCGAAAAACACCAAAAAACCAAAAATGTCATTATCAGATGATGAAATTGGCAACAACATGAATCAAAACCAGAATAACTCCTCAACCATTACTGATGAGCTAACTTTGCAAATTGCAAATATGCTTCGTAATGGCCTAGGGATTTAGCAAACACAATCCAATCTTGACATTTTGTCAATTGGTTTCAAATTAAATAGAGACAATTATCCATTGTGGGCAACACTCATGAAGAAAGCTATCAGTGGTAGAGGAAAGAAGAGTCATCTGACAGGTATACCTCCGACCCCAGGAGAGATAGAACCAGCATATGAAAAATGGGAATAGGCAGACCAAACTGTCTTCACTTGGATAATTCAGAATATTGAGATTAGTTTGATAAACAATGTTTCCCAGTTCCCAACCACCAAGGCTTTATGGGAGGGATTGGCTACTACCTATGGAAGCGGCACAGACCCGATGCAAATCTATGATTTACATCGAAAAGCAAACACCCAGAAACAGGGAAAGGATACCTTAGAGGATTTCTGGAACAAATTACAAGCTATATGGATGGCGAATGACAGAAAGCAACCGAACCCTATGAAATGCTGAGATGATATTGCAACCTTCAACAAAATCAAACAAGAATAAAGACTATATCAATTCCTAATAGGGATAGATGAAAAATTTGAAGTCGTCAGAAGAGATCTTTTGATGCAAGAAAAGACCTTTTAGTAGAGTTCGCCTATGCTGCTGTCCGAAAGGAGGTGGCCCGACTCCAAATTCTAAAGCCTACCACCAGTAGGGAAGAAAACACATCATTAGAGGAGGTCGGAATTGGCTTAACCGCAAGAAATAGACTACCGGAACAAGGACAGGGATGGAGTCGCCCAGAAACTTCCGAAAGACGTCCATCACAACGAGACAAGGAAGAAAAAAGTCACCTCCATTATACTCATTTTGGAATGAAGAAACATACCAAGGAGACTTGCTTCAAAATCATGGGTTATCCCGAATGGTGGGAAGATTTTAAACAAAAAAAATCGTAAAGCTGCCACCGTCGTGGACATCCCGTAAACCACTGGTAACTGTAATGGTGACACCAGAAGAAAGGAAGAAGCAAAACTGCAAGTCGTTCATGGAAAAGTCGCAGTCACTCATAGACGTAAAAGAAGAGAGGAGGATACCAACCCAGGAAAATCTGATAAGTGAATTTTTTATTGTGGGGCAACTGACACCATGACCCATGATCCTCATGGTTTTAACAATCTCTCCACACCTATTAAAACTCATATTGAGACAGCTAGTGCAGAATTAGTTGCGGTCCAAAGAGATGGCTCAATTGTTTTTTCAAAAGAATTAAAATTAGAAAATTATCTTTATGTTTCTGCATTATCATCAAAATTACTTTCTATAAGCCAAGTTACAAAGGAGTTGAATTGTGTGGTTCTCATGTTTCCTACATTTTGCCTTTTAAAGGACATTATCATTGGGCGTGGTACTGAACGTGAACGTCTTTACTACGTTGATGAGGTTGCTCACAAGGGACATGCCATGCTTACTCACAGAACGGTTACAAGGCAACTCTGGTTATGGCATAGGCGTTTGGGTCATCCTTCATTTGGGTAGCTTAAGATTTTATTTCCTAGTTTATTTACTAGTAACGCTAAGCCCATCAAATATGAAACTTGTATACGGGCAAAGAATCATAGAGTTACTTTTCCTCCCAACAATAATAGAGTCAATTCTGCTTTTTCATTAGTACATTCTGATGTGTGGGGTCCAGCTCCTAATTCTCACAATAATCAATTTTAGTATTTTTTGTTATTTGTGGATGATTTCTCTCGCATGACATGGGTATATTTTCTTAAACAAAAATCTGAAGTACTCGATAAGTTCTATGCATTCTATCAAATGATTCACACTCAGTTTGGCAAGAAAATCCAAGTACTTAGATCAGATAATGGTGGAGAATTTGTTAACAAATCAATGCAAGAGTTTTTCAGAGAAAATGGTTTAATTCATCAAACTTCCTGTCCAAACACACCCCAACAGAATGGTGTAGCAAAACGGAAAAATCGTAAGCTACTAGAGATGACTCAGGCCATGATTTTTGATGCACAGGTTCCAACACGGTTTTGGCCCGAAGCTGTTGCTACCTCGGCCTATCTTTTGAACAGGTTACCCTCCCAGACCCTTAACCACCGAACACCCCTACAGATCCTAGCTACTCAGACTAATATCCCTCCTGTCCAAATGTTACCACCACGAGTTTTTGGGTGCTTTGTGTTCGTTCATATTCCCAAAGCTAACAGAACCAAATTTGATCCATGTGCTGAGAAATGTGTCTTTTTTGGATATGCTACACATCAAAATGGGTATCGATGTTACAACCCAATCACTCACCCTGTATATGTGACTATGGATTGTGATTTTTTAGAACCAGAATACTTTTTTAGTAGCCAACTTGATGTTCTGGGGGAGAAAACTAATGAACCACCAAGTTGGTTAAGTAAACTTAGCTGTCAAGAAATTATTCCAAAAGAGCAAGTAGATGGAGCCAACGAGCATGTCTGTCAACGTAGGAGGGACCAACACAACCAATGAGGATCCTTCTGAGAATGTCGAATAAGAGGTAAATGATCTTCACTCTACTGAGTTGTCTCATGTTATGAATGAAGTCACTAATAATGACAGGTTAGCATCAGAACCAAAGCCTTTCACACTTCCTACTGAGCTGTCTCCTGTTATGGATGAAGTCACTAACAATGATAGGTTAGCACTAGAACCAGAGCCTTTCACACTTTCGCCAAGAAGAAACAGAGGGGTACCACCTGATCGATATTCTCTAGAACATGTTTCTCGGAATTTCAAGTATCCTATGAAGATAACCAGAGAAGAAGTAACTGATATTGCGAGAGCTTTTCTTATTCCCAAAACAATTCATGAAGCCAGTAAGAAGGGCGAATGACAAGAAGCTATGAAAACAAAGAATCCTGTACAACATGACAAAACCAAGCACGTCGAAGTGGACAGACACTCCATCAAGGAGAAGATTGAGGATAGCAGTATTGAGTTTCTGTTTGTAAAGTCAAAAGATTAGTTGGCAGACATTTTCACCAAAGCTGTTACAGGCAAAACATTTACTCGTGTCCTCAGCAAGCTAAGCATTGGTGATCCCACTGCTCACCTTGAAGGGGAGTGTTAGAATATTATTATTATGGAAACAAATCAAATCAATAGAATATCAGAGATAATCAAGAGAATATCAGAAAATATTGGTAAGAATATCAGAGAGATAATCAAGGGAGTATCAAAGAAACAAATCAGTAGAATATCAAAGATAATCAAGGGAGTATAAGAGAATATCAGAGAATATCAAATGTATTTATTTAGAATAATTTTCATATTTAGTTTCCTAGAATTTTATATTAAGTGAGTTATTGTAAACAAAGAGATACACATTCAATAAAAAAAAAATATTCTTCCATGTTATCATATTCTTTGTTCTTTTTTTTCATAGTTATTATATCCTTGTCCAACCTTTCTTAACCCTCGATACCATCGCAAGAATAGACTCTTCAAATTTATCTCTCTGTTAATAACAATTATGTTATCATATCATTAACATTAAATTTAACACTAATGTCATCATTAACATTAAAATTAACACTAAAAATATAAAATTAAAGGTAATAATTATTGATTATCCAAATTCTTGTTGAAGAAAAAATTGAATAGGTTTACAATTTTACTTTCACAAAAATATGAACTTGATAACAAGATCACGTTCTTCCATAAAAGGTATGATGGCTAAAGCCGGATGATTAACAAAATATTGGAGATGATAGATCCATGACAAATATTAATGACTTAACATCAAAAAAAGAAAAACCTTAACCATAATCTTGAAATCAATTTTCCTCATAAATAATAGATAAACACTCAATATATTTTTCTCTATAGTAAGTTTTTTTTTTTCCTAGTGATCTTTAATTTTTTAAAAAGAAATAAAACAATATTTCATTTTTTTTATTCTTCCTTATACTTCTTTCTTTAGTAATAGATAAATTTTTGAGAAAATACGTCTACAAAGAAGGATATATATTATTTCATGTTATTGAACATGAATGCTTTAAAATTGCTACTCTCACAATAATTATTTTCACAAGCTATTCCAGTTAGACTTATTTACAACTTAAGTCTTAATTATTTAATACTTACTTTTTTTTATCAATTCCTTAATCATTCATAATATGCGTCTCACTGAGACATTTCATCTTAAATCGGGTGTATGGACAAAATATTCTCTAAGTTGCTGTTGCCAATAGATTGAGAAAGGAAATGCATATACTTAAACTGCCTTTTCTTAAAGTAGGTAGTTCTTGGATGGTGTGGCATATGTTCAACAAATATCATGCGTAGTTTGGAAGTGATGGATTTAGAGTTTAAGTTTTAGACTTTAAGGTTTGAGAACTAAAATTTATTTTTCAATAACTTTTACAACTTATAAATTTTATAATTAACAAAGAATGCGATCCAAATATTCCCTTAATATAAGGAGGTGTTGGAATTAAAGGTTATTTTTCACAAGGGTCATCTAACTAAGAGTGAAAAAAAAAGAGGTTTTGACTGACAAAACTGACTACTTTAGAATTGCAAATTTGGTTCTATCAGTTGGTACTTATTTATCTCATGATCATGTCTCGAAATTTCTTCCTTTAATGAGGGTTCCATCACTATCTTTTCTCATGTCGAAACCCTATATCCTTTATAAAAAAAATTATACAGGTACGGAGACCTAAAATACATTTACATGAGTGGACTTAAAAATATCAAGTGTTGCATTTGTAATTCTTAGGAAAATGTTATTTAAAAATGCATATTGAATAAAAATAAGTAAAATGAATAATATATATAAGTAAAAAGATAGATAAATTTATTATTTTAAAATTTTAAACTAAAAATAATATTTTAATTTCTTATTATATAAGTTTATCTACTATTCGTCGATATGATTTATTGTGTCTCTTCTGTCTAAGAAACTGAAATTTACCACTTTTAGAATATTATCAAGTGGAAAGGTGGGTGGAGGCTAATGCCATCCTTTAAGCATTATTATATGCATTTTGACGTGTTTCCAAAAGGTGAGTTGGATTAGTTGGGAAGAAGGGCTTCATTGATTGAGTAATTGACTCAATTATCTACTTTTAGGTTACCAAATGAAGTATTCTATAGTACCATAGCCCCCACATTTGAATTTGTTTGTGAAACAAATCTAGCTTCTAGTGACATGAATTTTAATTTGTTTCTTAGCGCACTCACCTTGCAGTACAACTTATGTCATAGTTCTATTTGTAATTTCAATCATAATTTAAAATAATCAATAATAAGTATTTTGTCTATAATTCTCACATAATATTATAAGATAATGAGAGAGAATTATCTTAATATATAAGAGATATCCAATCAATTAAATTTTATTTACTTCTAATGAAATTCGGTAGGTCTTTCAAGAATAATTTACTACTAATTGAAATTATCAATCTTTAGAGTAGATAATTGTTTATATGTATTCAGCACAGAATTACATTTATTATATTATTTACTAATTTTGTATGTGTTAGATTTGAGTTGGGTTTGTAGCCATTGATCAGGTCTTTGGAAAATGCCCAAGCTATGCATTCTTTATTTCTAGTAGTTAATTTTGCAACAACCAACCACCACCATAATGCCATTTATATTCTTCTAGAGGTCATTTAAATTAAGGAAACACGTTTTTGTTTGTTTTTTAATTATTAAAATACCATTTTATAATTTCACTTTTGTTTCTAAAAAAATTTATAAAACTATAATAAAACAAAAAGAAATAAAATAAAGAAGGATATTAATTATCTTTTCCATTGCTTTCCATATAAATATTTTTGAAGATATCAAATAAAGTGAAACTAATGCGATACTTTTGTAATTAAAAAGTAAAATAGATATTCTTTTGCATTATTAATTAGTTGTGTTGATATTATAACAAATCACTTGTTATTTATTGCAACTTTCTCATCAAGATGAATAAATATCATTGCTAACTTAGTTCATCCGGGAACCACTTTTTCTACCAACATTTATACTCACAAGTGGATCTTATCACGTAATTACCAAATTTGTGTAACAGTAAATATAAGGTCTATCAGTTAATTATGGAAATGATGGGATTTTATTTAATTATTTTACTTTTCTAACCTCAAGTTCTTTTAGATAATATTAGTAGGATCAATTATCCCATACAAGATATAGTTTGTTTTGGAGTTTAGAACTTTGTCACAATTTTGTTTTAAAAGACATCTCAAAAGGTTAGAAGAATAAAATGTATTTAAATTGTCCTCGACCTTGACTCCTAAGCAATTTGAGACTATTAGATGTACAAGAACAAACCTCTCAGTCATAAGCTAAGGAGAAGGGTTCGTCTTTGAAATCAGTTTTTTATCCCTACAAATAGCGTCAATATTTTAACCTCTAGTCCATTAAAATAACATCATTATGGTCAATTACTGCATTCGAAGTATTGTCGGCTTTAGAACTCATATCTTTGTCACGATTTTGTCCTCAAAAGTCATCTCAAAAAGTTAATGGAAGAAAGTGTATTCCAATTGTTCTTAACTTTGACTCCTAAGAGATGTATGACTATATTTATTCACTTTTTTTTCAAATTATTTAATCTATTTACCGTGCTAATCTAAGCTTCAAGTATAAATAAGAATGGAAAATATTTTAGCCAAGAGAGATGATGACTTCCTTTTCTAAATCATGTAATGTGTTATCTTTCCTAAGTCTTATTAGTCCTATTTATAGTTAAGCTTTCTCTTGAGTTTCATTATTTCTGTAGTAAAATTAAGGTCCACATCTGTAGTTTTTTGTTTTGATATGATCGTTAATTTCCTTAATTTATTATTAGTTCAATCTTGCTTTTCTATATTAGTATTTATTTTATTTATTTGGTAAATTTGTTCTAGATTACATGTTTCATTTAGTTGTAACAAAATCCCTCTATATTTACAAGGGACAAATATCCTAACTTTCTTTAACCAATCTCTAGCAAACCAAGTTGGTTAGAAATATTCTATCATTACACAATCCCTCAATTTGGACCAATAAGACTATATTAGGTGGGTTGGCTATGAACCTGTCACTACACTTAAGATAGGTTGAAATCCTATTTATCACTGCACAACCAACTAAGTATCAGCAAAGACTTATTTAAGGTAGATTGCAGTTCTATCTATCCAATTTGACTTGGAGATTGTAAATTATTACATGTGTTGAATAAAATAATATATTTAAAAGCTTGTTCCCATTTAGAGATAAAGATTCTGAGTAGGGGACACGTTAAGTCGTTAGAGATGACAATTATAACTCGAGGACACAGGATCCCTAGAGATAACAATTTTGAGTCGAGGACACCAGAGTTCCTAGAGATGACGATTTTAAGTCCCGTATGCAAGAATCCCTAAAGATGAAAAATTTGAATCAAAACATAGGAGTCATTAGAAATGACGGTTTAGAGTCAGGGACACGAGAGTCCCTAAAGATGACGATTCTGAATTTAGGACATAGGAGTCCCTCGATATGACTATTCAAATATTTTTATTATGTATATATAAACAAACCTAAGAAAATAGAGAGTGGTGATATCATTACTCTATATTTATGTACACAATTAGTCAAATATATTAATCACATGTTTCGTACTCTATTCTTGATTGTCCTCTTGACTATACTTTTAGACGAGAAAGGTAGGATATAGAACACACATTGAATATGTGAGAACATACAACCTAAACATCCATATTGGAGAATACCATTGGAGGAAAAAATTACAGTGTTTAAAAGCCCCGAGTACTTAAAGAATGATTATATGATAAAACTAATTATCAGTCTAAATTTAAAAGTCTCAAAGTTTGAACCTAAAATATACGAATTTGATAGCAAAGTTTATGTTGTTTTCGGTAAATAATTTTATTATTAACTTGATCTATTATGGGCATGATTCACATAAAAACAAAGTATTTTTCAAGGCCTAACTCTTCCAAATATCATCTTTTACATTTTGTTGAGTTTTTATCAAACAAACAAATATATATATATATATATATATATATATATATATATATATATATATATATATATATATATATTAATCTACAGATTAAATTTGTATTTTTTTAAAATTCTACTAATAAATATTCAATTGATTTTATGGTAACAAAAATAGGATAATTATTTTGAATGAATAAAAAGATTATTTGATAAATTCCATTTTATAGTTTTTAAAATAATTATCAAATAAGAAGAAGAAATAATAATGTTATAAATAAAATCAATTATAATACAAACATCACTTTATAAATTGATTTTGTAAAAATAAATTAAATTTAAACTCATTTTCTAATATAATATTAAATTTAAAAAGTTTTATTGAATCTATTATATTATCTGATATCAGAACACTCACACATATTTAATCTCAATATTTGAATATTCATATATGGAAATAATAAATCTTTTTCTACCTAAACATCTATCTTCTCCAATTAAAATTAGTTATTAGATTATAAGACAAAGAAAGCTTGTTATCTAAAAGTTTTTTTTATCAACCTTTTCTTATCTAAAGCTGAGTCCCGTCTAAGTTGAGAACCTTAAGTCACACGAGATTTTAAATCTTTTAAACATAAGGCTTATAAGGGTACTAAAGCCGGTAACTATATCAAGGTTTCTAAACTTTTCTACCAGTGAATGAATCACATAATTGTGGATTCGTGCTGATCTTTCTACTCGGATCATCGTGCCAAAGTGATACTTTAGCTCATGGTCGTTCATTTTTAAGGAGTTTTATCCATCTAATTTTTTGTTTTTATTTCTCATTTATGAACAAGTATTTCAAACTTTTCTAAAATTTATTTAAAAATATAACAAGTATTTTTTATATGAACTTTATTATGACTTTTTATACACACATATGGTCTTAACAGTGGTTTGACAATTGCGAAATTTATCTTCATCTAATAATATTTTCTTAAAAAACATTAATAATAATAATAATAATTTAATTAACTATTTGCAGCAATGTTAGTTAACAATTAAAGCATATTAATTAGATTAAATGTAAACTATTTAATATATTAAAAAGTAAGCATTTCTCACAATCTGACTACTTTTCTCTTTTAATGGAAAAATGGGGAAAGAAAGTTCAGACTTTGCTTTTATATATATATATAAATTCCTCGGTAGTATAACACAATATTTTTTAGTTATTTTCAAGTTTTCGTACCGTTCAATAGAAATTTGTTTCAGTACTTGTTACTTCTCATAAAAAAAAATGCTAAGATTATGATCATAACATAACGATGTTATAAGGAACTAAGAAAAATTAATACATTTATAGAAATTAAAAAATAAATTAATTATAAAGACTGAAAACAAATATAAATTACGGAGACTAAAAAGTAAAAGAAAAAATATTTACATAAAAATATTTATTTGTACGAAAAGATATTTAATAATTAAACTAAAAATTAATATAAATAAATACTTAAATATTAGTAAGTTTCTCATTCTTATTTATCCCTTCTAATGAGTTTAAAAGTCATTAGTAAAAATAGCTATTTACGTTAATTATTTAGGTTCAATTATATTATTTTGAGAATAATATAAATATGAATGAAGTAAAAAACTTTATTTTATGTTGATCTTGTAATACACTATAAAATTATCTCTACAATAAAAACTAACAAAATTTATTTTTAAAGATAAATAAGATAACACCTAGATATTTTTAAAGAGAAAAGTTTAAAAAATATGAAAACAATTATTTAGTTTTTATTTTTATAACAATTACCAACCCTCTTTCATTGTCAAACTGACCATCAGATGTCATTCTTAGATTTTTGGGGTTGAGTAGAGTAAGAATGTCTCATCATATTCTTGAACATGACTTAGATTGCTCGTGATTTTAGAATATATGTACTCAGGGAAGCTAGTTTGAATTTTTTTAATAGATATTGTAATTACTTGTTTTATTAAGTATGAATTAAATGAATTTGAATTAAATTGAATGAATGTTTATGTATAGTATGATGTAGTACCAATATTTGTGAATGATATGGAATAATGATTGAAACATAGTATCTTCTGGGAAGGAGATATCGTGTTGAGATTATTAAGATATGCATCGTTTGGGGATTTGATCTATCTAAGGAGGTATACTGACTCTACTGATACATTTGATTCATATAGATGAAGATTACCAATTAGTGAATAATTGAATAAGGTTTATATAATTATTGAAATATGAGCTTATCGGAACATACTGATGATATATGTAAAAGAGATGTCATATTAACCACATGTTATGAAAGTAAAGAAATGAACAGAAATGAAAGAAAAATAACAAAGGATATGAGAGTGAAAATATATCTCTCTTCTCATCCTCTTGATGAAAGAAAATACAAATACTCTATATATGAAGTACATGAAATGACAGGATCATAACAGAATAGTTACTTTAACATAATTGTTAATAACCTTCACATAATAATTATTTATTATCCGTTAATATACTCTAACCAAAATCGCTCACATAATAATTATTTATCATTTATTACCCCCTCAATAAAGATGAAGCATAGAGATCAATTAAACCCATCTTGGACAACAGATGTAAGAACAACTTGGGTATGAAAGGTACAGATGTCAGCAACCTGTGACTTTAGTATTGATAGGGAGCAAATGAAGAACACCATCACAAACCTTTTCTCTCTAACCACATGGCAATCAATTTCAATGCGTTCGCTACGCTCATAAAGGATTGACAGCTAAATGTAAGACAGACTTGTTGTCACAAAAAAGAACTGCAGTGGCTTGAGGAACAATATGTAAGTCACGAAGCAAATAAGACAACTATTGAATTTCACAAATTGCCAACGCCAAAGCACGATATTCAGCCTCAGAGGAGGATCGTGAAACTGTGTGTTGCTTCTTGGGTCACCAAGAGATTAATGAATCACAAAAAAAAAATGCAGAAGTTAGTAATAGAGTGGTTAGTTTCAGGACATGATGCCCAGTCTAAGTCACAAAAACCTTTCAGCTGTAAAGGAGAATCACTAGGAAAGAAGAGCCCCTGACCAGGATTAGTTTTGAGATAATGAAGAACCCTGAGTGCTGCTTGGTAATGAGCCATTGTAGGAGTTGATAAGAACTGTAAGAGATGATTGACAACAAAACAAATGTCGGGCCTAGTGTTGTCAGGTAGATGAGTTGTCCAATGAGTAGTTGATACATAGAAATGTCTTCAAGAAGAGGACTCTCTTTGGAATGAAGCTTTTTTTGAGGATCCATAGGACTGTTAGAAGGTTTGCAACCTAACAAGCCTGCATCATCTAGAAGCTCTAAAGTGTATTTCCTTTGGTTAAGGAAAATACGCTTCCTTGATCTAGCAACTTCTAATCCAAGAAAAATTTTCAGTTGACCAAGATCCTTAATTTTGAATAAGTGATCAAGTTGAGACTTGACCAAAGCAATCTCTTGAGCATCATTTCCTGTCAAAATCATATCATCAACATAGACAAGGATGGCTGTGAAGTACAAGTATCATATTGTTTAGTGAATAAAGAAAAATCAGAATGTGATTGGGTATAACCCGAAGCTATAAGAACTATAGACAACTTTTCATACCACTGTCTACTAGCTTGTCTAAGAATATAGATTTTCTCAGCTTGCAAACCTGACCAGGTTTTGGAGGAACTACACCTTTAGAAACCTCCATATAGACTTCTTCATGAAGATCGCCAAGCAAGAAAGCATTGTTGACATCAAGTTGTTGAAGGAGCTAATTTTTAGTGGCTGCAATGGCCAGTAAGAGCCTTACAGTAGTAATTTTAGCCATTGGAGAAAAAGTTTCTTTGAAATCAACACCTTCTTGTTATATAAATCCCTTGGCTACTATCCTAGCCTTGAACCTCTCAATTGGGCCATCAACCTTGTGTGTAATCTTATACACCCATTTGCATCCCACTATTTGTTTTCCAATCCGAAGGTCAGCAAACTCCCAGGTTCCAATTTGAACTAAGACATTAATCTCATCATCCATGACTTTCCTCCAGTTCTCATGGTTCACTGCCTGTGCATAAGTTTTGGGTTCTACAATGGAAGAGATACTAAATGCAAAATGCTTATGATTGTTAGAAAATTTTGAGTAATTAACAAAATTGGAAATAAGATATTTAACTAAAGAGGAATTTTTACTCTTTATGCCCGTAGCTACGTCCAATGAAAATGTTTGAGGTAAGCAGGAGGTTTGGTGCTTTTAGTGGATTTTCTTATAACATGAGGTACGGGTTATCAGGAGCTGTGATAGTGGGAGAAGAAAGATTTTGTTGTGGGATAATATATGGTGTTTGTTGATTTTGTAGTGGTTTAGTGGGAGAGGAATAATTTTATTGTGGGACAATATATGGTGTTTGTTAGTTTTGTAGTGGTGAGGAGAATCTAAGGAAAGAGAGATTAGTGTCTTGATAATCAGGAAAATGTTGCAGGACAAAATATTTACTATCTGTATGATTGATATGTTTAAAAGGAAAACTATTTTTATTGAAAGAAACATTTATGGATAAAAAAAACTCTCTGGTGTGTATATCATAGAGAAGTGAACCCTTGATCCCTCATCTGTGACCTAAATAAACACATCGTCTAACCCGAGGATCAAGTTTCGTCCTATTATGAGTCAAAGTTGATGCAAAAACTTCAAAACCAAAGACTTTAATAAAAGTTAAATTAGGAGAAAAGTCATACAAAATATCATAAGGACTTTTGTTATGTAAAACCTTGCTAGGCAATCTATTAAGCAGAAAAACAGCATGAGAGACTGCAAAGTTTCAAACCAATTTTGACAAGTTACTTTGAAAAATAAGAGCCCTAGTAATATTTAAAATGTGTTGATGTTTTCTCTCTACCACTCCATTTTGTTGTAGAGTATCAAGTCAAGACATTTGATGTTCTATGTCTTTGAGAGAATAAAACTGATGTAAATTAAATCCAGGTCCTTGATCAAACCTAATGCATTTGATAGTAGTAGAACATTGAGTTTCAACCAAACTAATCAAAGATTTAATGCAGTCATGTACTTCTGATTTAGTTTTCAAAAGAAAAATCCAAGTATGCCTAGAAAAATCATCCACAATAGTAAAAAAAATATTTATGTTCATCCACAGAAGTAATGGCTAATGGGCCCAAAATATTTATATGTAACAAATCAAAAATTGTATTGCTTGAAGAAGTGCTTACAGGAAATGGAAGTCTTTTATGTTTAGCAAGTGGACATATTTGACAAAAATCATCACATGTTTTGTTATAAATGTAATCAAATTTTGTTAGCAATACAAATAGTTTGTCCTTAGACAAGTGACCTAGTTTAAAATGTCAATCGTTCACCTTATTAACAGACACAAAATTTATTGAAATTAAATCTGGGGCAAAGTGTTTTCCTGGTCCCTTAGGATTTTCAAGAACATAAAGTCCGTGATGCATCTTAGCAAAACCAATCATCCTCATAGTGTGATTATCTTGTATTTCACATATTTGATCAGTAAACCTAATTGAGCAATCAAATTTTATGGCTAGTTGAGATACAAAAATGAGATTAAAGTTAAATCCTGGTATATAGAGTACATTATGCAGTGAATGTAGTAAAAAATATGATAGTGCCTTTAATGTTTGCATAAATTGTAGTTCCATTAGGTAACTTGATAGGAACATCAGGAATAATTCTATATGTAGCAAAATTATCTAGAGATGAACTAATATGATTAGTGGCACCTGAATCTAAGATCCAAAGGACAGATTTTGGTAGTGATCTTAGGTTGCAGATGATACCTGTGGATGTATTGGAAATGTGATGATGTTCAGTGTTAGGGTTTACAGCTAACTGAGAATGCTGATGGAGAGTTAGGAGAGAGTTATATTGCTCTTTGGTCAAACTAAAACTAGAAGACTGTTGAAATTCCTTTTGGTTTGTAAGTGTCTCACTCTCATTTGCTTTTTTAATTGTAGTGACATTGTTAACATAGAATTTTCTCCTTTTGTAGTTTGGTGAAAAACCATGCAAGTGATGGCATTCATCAATTGTGTGACCTCTTCTACCACAATGTGTGCATTTCTTACTACTATAATGCTTGTAATTCTTGGTTCATCTCTTGACTTGAGAATTCTGAGAATTTCTGTTGAAGGAACCATAATATACACTGGAAGATTCATTCAGAAGATTTACCGGTGGATTATTGAACGAAAAAGTAGTCATATTTGTTGTTGAAAATAATGGCACTTCTAAAGTCATTATAGATGATGAATTCTTGCAAATCAAACAAAATCAGAGTTGGCACAATGGAGCTCTCTCGGTTAGAGAGCTCTTATACCATAACAGAAATATCATATTAACCACATTTTATGAAAATAAAGAAATGAACAGAGATGAAAGAAAAAGAACAAAGGATATGAGAGTGAAAATATATCTCTCCTGTCTTCCTCTTGATGAAAGAAAATACTCTATATATGAAATACATGAAATAACAGGATCATAATAGAATATTTACTCTAACATAATTGCTAATAACCCTCACATAATAATTATTTATTATCCGTTAATATACCTAAAAAAAATCGTTAGTTAATATACCTAAAAAAAATCGCTAATGATTCTAACATAATAATTATTTATCATTTATTAATATGAGAGATGCAAACCTCTGATTCTAACTCAATGCACTAGTCTTCCGGGAAGTAGAGAGTTGAATGTCGTTGTATATGAGTCAGTATATGTATGATATGAGTTATTGTAAAGATGTGATAATGATAATATGATGTGTAAGATGAGTTATGACAACTTAATGTTATAGTTTGGTTGGGATAGAAATCTAATTTATGAAAATATATATATATATTTAAAAAAAAAAAAAACTCTATAGCTTACCCTTGGTATTTATTTTGTTTTTAAATCTAAATTCTTGTATTACACATGAGTTGACAAGTGGTGTAACTCCTCAATATTGATAGAGAAATTTTATTTTATTTTATTTTGTAATTATAACAAAATATTTCTATTAAATCCTCTTTAAAAAAATATATTTTGAAATACTAATATATGAATATTTATATTTAGGCATATTATAAAATTTTTATACAATATAATTATTATTATATAAAAAATATGGGATGTTACAAATTTTTTTAAACTGACGTATTACGTCAGTCAATGTTTTATCTAATGAAATAAACAAAATATGTAAAAAATAATATTTTTTTATATTGATTGTTGAAATTCATTTAAAAGGTCTATTTTTTAAAATAAATTACTCGTTCCGGTACTAATCTAAAACTTCTAATGCAACAAAATTTAAACAATAAAAACTTATAGTAACTAAAGGGAGCAATGAAACTTACACTAATTTACAAAACAATATAAGTAATTTATCCTAAAATCATTAAAATGCCAATGTCCCACCATACTTGTTCAAATTAATATATCATTAACCACGTAGGTAGCAATAGGAGCAACAATGGACATGTGAATGTTTCCCACATTGCTAGAAACTGTCAGGGACAAAGGAACCACACACACAGAAGAGAAAAGTGACACTAGAATAAAAGAACTTTGTTGATTGTAGGGATAACCAAAGTAAAAGTTTTTACCAACATAAAAGAATACACAAATTTACTACAAACACATTTTTTCTTGTCAATTGTTTTTAATCCAACTTAAAAGACGTAACACAATTATTCTATTTTATATAAGTGAGTTTTGTGGTGATATGATCTTAGGAATTAATATAATTTTGAATTTTTATGATTTTTATTATTTTTTAATTGAATGGTTGAATGCTAAATGAGAAGATAAGAAAATACAAGAAAATTATTCACATTTTTATAATAGAAAATAATTATGCAATATAATGAAAATAAAAAACAGACTACAATCAGATGAGTTCATACAGTTGAATTAAAAACAACACTAAATTAATAAAATTTGAGAGTTAAACTTGTAGACATTAAATGTTACTTAATAAAAATTAATGTAAAATTAAAATTAAAATTCAGAAAATCTTATATAATTTAATATGTAAAATAATATACTTGAAATGTAGTAAGGAAGATACATTAATTCTCAGAAAAAAAAAACATGTTTTTGAGGACTTTGTGAAGTTATAAACTATAAGAAAAGAAAAAAAAAACAAAAATATAGAGATAAAGAGTAAATGTTTAATGGTTATTGGAAAAAAAACATGTTGTAAGTGTGATGAGAGAGTGAGAGCTCAAGAAAAGAAAAAAAGAGAAAGCTAGTAGAGAAAGAAAATTAGTAAAAAATAAAATAAAAGAAGAAATTGAGAGAAAAAGAAATTAAAAAAAGAAGTTTAAAGAAAAAGAAATAAAAGAAAAGATGCAGAGGAAAAAGGAAATTTTACAAAAAAAAATATTTAAAAGCAAAGGAAAAAGGAGAAATAAACAAAGATAAGAAATAAAATAAAATTTATAAAATCTTACATACTTTGACTTATAAAGTAAAATACTTAAATGTGCTAAGAAATATAAATGATTTCTTATAAAAGAAATAAAGTTCTCTTTCTACAAAACCTGGGTAGGATTCTCAATTACAAGTTATAAAAATCAGATTTAATTTTATCAAGATGACGTATAACAACCACCATCTTTTCAACTTTCTTGAATATAATGTTAATATCTTTATTCAAATATAATATCAAACATTTCTCAGCTTTTTCATGATGGAAAGAGATTATCTAAATTTTAAAATGTCCTACTCTTCTACTATCCATGAAGACTTTTGGTACTAATTTATCCTATTTTTCATTTATTTTTTCTTATTACTTTGTTAGGCAAAACTTTGAATATGATAACTATCATTAGTCATACTAGACTTGTGTGTGTCTATATATATATATAATCTGATTCTTTTTATATCATTCACATTTTTATTTTACTTTTAATTATATTTTAAAATTAGAAAATATATACATATAATAATAATAATAATAATTTATAAAGAAAATTCGATTGTTTTATATTTTTTGACTTTTAATCATATTTTAATATGTATAGAAGAAATCTATATTTATAACAATATATAAAGAAAAAAAAAATCCTTTTAATATGCATGCTTTGTATTCTCATTTTATCCTAATTTAGATTTAAAAATAAAAATAAATTATTCAAATATTTAAAATAACTATATATACTTTAACGGTGTAACCACTTAATTTTTTTTAATATAATTAGTACTTTTTTCTTAAAAATATACATATAACACCTAGTTTTTTAATATAACCGTCATTATTAGTATTTTTTTTTTCTTAAATCATGTAAAGGAACCCACTAGTCTCAATAATCTAAGTAATAATAAATTCAATTAAAATGTCAATCCATACATACTATTGATGTCAAACTCCAATTCTGATAGGAGAATAACAAAATCAGTCAACATATGTCAAATAGGATGAATATCATATTAGGTTTGAATTTTAAAATACCTTTTTTTATTTTATTTATTGTTTAAAAGAAATCACCCAAATTTCTTCATTTCAGCATTAAAACAATTTGTATATGACCATTAAAAAAGACATATATTTATTTATGAAAATAATAGAGTAACAATAATAAAAAAAAGTAAAATCAAAATTATTTTCTTTCTGGAAACAACCTAAAGAGGAATGGAAATAAGTGAGTTTTTATAAAGATAACCTAATTGGGTAGTTGAGAAGTACCAAAAAACGAAGGTAGCTCAGAACATAAACCAACATTAAATATATACAGAAAATATACAAAAAAAATATATAAAGAAACAATTGTTTGACACACATAAAATATATAAAGAAACAATAATATATACATCATAATACAAAAAAAAAAAATAGATGAAAAATGCTACACATTAAATTGTTAGGTTGAAAAAACAAATTAAAATTACATAAAATTATAAATTAATAATAAAATAGTTTTTACAAATAATAATTAACATGTAACAAACTGCCTTAACACATAGCTTATATGTATATATAAGTAGAAATTCTAACAAAACATAATAATAATAATGTTAAAAAATTTATGCTTGTTTTTTATTTTGTCAATGCAAAACTCTTTCGTTTTTTTATATTTTAGCTATTACTTATTTTTTTTATTTTCTTTATTCTTTATTTTCGTCGCATTCAACCATACCCTAAAGTCACGTGATTTTGTAAATGACATTTGAGCTGAAAGGATTAGGTATTACTAAATTAAAATAAGACATTAAAAACTTAATAAATGTATTTCTCTTTTAATATATTAACTAGTACGATAAGACACTTGGCGGTGTTTATCAAAATATTATTTAATAAATGTACTATCCATCTTAATGGTTTTACTCATTAAAACAACTGGGGCACACCAAAATAATATATATTGCAATATAATATAAAAAAATAGACATTAATTATCACCAACCAAAGAACTGACAGAAAGCAAAGAAACTTTGCCATCACACACTAATTTTTATTTCTGATAATGCACAGCATTCATTGATTGGTATCAGTGGTGGCAATGTCTGAAATTTCTTCCCTAGTGCTAAGTTTTAGCTTATGTATCTCTTTATCATATTTTTCTAAAAAAGTAAAGTTTAATTTAAATAACTTTTTATTTTATTTTTTTATCATTTCAAAATTTCAAATATATTGAATTTAATTCAATCTTATTTCAAATAATTTATTTTTAATTTTTTTATTTAAATAACAATAAATAAGCTCAAGAATTCACTTTAAAAGATAATTCTTAAAGATAATTCCTATCAATATTAATAAAAATAGTTTAATTATATCAATTAAGAAATATCGATTTAACAATGTTTTGATATTAATCAAATCAGTAAGATCTAATTAAATATAGAACAAAAAGAAGAAGATGAAGAAAACAAAACATTAAAATATAAAAAAAATAATTTTAAAATATAAAATATAAAATTGTTTCATTTTAAGTAATTTAAAATTTTTAAATGAAAAAATATCTTGTATTTTAGAATATTTCGAATTTTCACAAAAATAATTTATCTCTAAAATTCTAATTCTAGTCTCTGTCAAATTTTAACTTCCGCGACAATAAAAGAATTCAAGCTGCATTCGTTTGAATGAAAACGTGGCGAGGAAAGATGATTGATGCATAAAACCAAATACTTTTCTAGTATAAAAAAGTAAAAAAGAAAGACGTGATTTTTTTTTATTGGTTTCCATATATTTTATTTCTATTTAAATGTGAGAATAAACAATTGAAAAATATAAAAAATTGATATTTTTATAAAATTTGTGTCGTATGTTTTATAATAAATAATATAAATAGCTTTATATTTGTATAATTATTTAATTTTAATTATTTTTACCAGCAGCAAAAGTACATGTATTTCTTCCTATTCATATTTTTAAAATTTTATTATTTCTATGAATATTTACTTGAAAACTAGGAAATTTATATAATTTAAAAAATTGTATATATATAATTTTTATAATAATAGTATTACAAATTATGTAATTTTTATTATTTAAAAGAAAAGTTATTTAGTTATTTTGAAAAAAATGAAAATTATTTAACTATTTATTTTATTAAATAAATAAATTATTTTTATCTATTGTAAATTAAAATTATCTAAATAAAATATGATGTCGTACAAAGTTACCAAATAATATGTTACTGGTATAAATTTATTATTTTCACAATGGAACTTATTTTTCATATTAATTTTACCTCAAACATGCAAATACATTTTTTACTCCATTTAATTATCTTTTCCACACTTTTCTTTTTTTATTTTCCTTCTTTGCACAGGATTAAGAATTTAATAAATCATTTTCAAGTAGAATAATAATTTCTAAAACTTTAATATAATACAAAAACTATTTTTTAACACATTTTTTAAATAACTTAATCATGTAACTAACTAAACTATAAATTTTCCTTAACCGCGAAAATTAACAACTTATGTGAAATTAGTTTAACTTCATCAAATCTAAAGTTTAAATTCTAGATACAGTTACACTTGCTGTCTATATATTGCTGTGCACTATTTCTTGATTGATAATTACAACTTCATAATTTTAGAGGTATAAATATTCTAGATTTATCTCTTCTTGTTTAATAATTTAATTTGTAAATCATAATAATTATATTATGTTTTGTTAGATCAAATTTCAACATATTTTCTAATTTAATTTTAATTATGTGTTCTAAGTATTAGATCTTATAAAATTTTTTTATTTAAAGTTATTGTTATAACTTTGTTAGATCGAATAGTTACAAGCATTTTTCTGTGTACATTTTGTATAGGTCTTCATTTAGAAAAAAAAAATAATAAGTATTTTGATAATTCATTACAGGAAAAATAAAAAATAACATCAATTAAAAGTAAACGCAAATAATTAAAAGTGGATTAAAAGTGTGGGTGTTGTGTCATCTAATAGCTGACGCTAAATTACTGGATGTTATTATGTCGATTAACAATCAACTTATATAACATGGGCCAAATCCATACAAAATGGACGTAAATAAAAATATTATATTATGTTGTGTTGACTTGGATGATGTAAATAGAAAAAAAAATTGCGTCGGTCGAATGTGACACAAAGGTCGATGCAAGTTATTTTTTAATTGATATTTGCGATGGCTAGACTGACACAAAGTTTAACATTAATACATTGATGCTAGTAGAAGTTGGCTCGTACAGAAACTACTGTTCCAGTTCTATTTAAGATGCACAAAGCCCTTGGCTTCTGCTATGAAAATGAGAATAACTTTGCTATAATGTCCCAAAACAAAAAAAGTATACAATCAAGTAATATTTAAATTAGCGTAGAATCATCATAAATAACAATCTTGAAGGTTTACATGATGAAAAAAGAAAATATATTTATTACTTAAAGACTGATATTAAAATTATATGATTCCATAAATATCATCAGTTTTATATATAATCAGCAATGACGTTCATCTTTAGTTTATAGCCACTGACAATCTCATACTACATGATTATTCAATCCTTCAAAATAATAGAAATAAAAAATTTCATCAGAGAAGAAAGGATAGTGCAATATTGTGTTCAGGTTTTCATGGTTTCTGAACTCTTTGGAATGAAACAATAAATTTCATTCTTGCAATCAACATAGAAACAGAATTAGAACCATGATGTTTCTTCTATAAATGGACACTTAAGTTGAACATCATAAATGGGCACTTGTTTCTACTTGAGAACATGTTTTTTTTTTTCTTTATTTTCAAAAGCTTTGTCTGAAAGCTATAAAAAACAAGATTGTGCTTTTCTCAAGCAAAAACAAACACACACTAATTGCCTCAGTTCAATCTATATTGAAAGTGTTCAGAAAATTCATATATCACAATCACGATAATAATAACTTGGAGTCCAAAACCACAAACATAAAAGCACAATAATAGCAAAAAATAGAATAATATTCTATTGATAAAAGAAAAAAATTAAAAAAATTGCCACTTCATACAATAAAGCTTGCAAAAAAATGGAAAAAATAATACTTTATCTTTTTGTCCTCAATCCTAAATTCTCTCAAGAAATCAGTAAACACAAAACAATAGGAGTTGAGCAAGGTTATATTCTAATGGACTTACATTCAATAGACTTAGAGATGCCTAAGACGGAGTGATTTCTGGGAGGTTCTATTTCACTGAGTCAACCAAACTGTGAAAATTACGGCGAGGGGAACAAACCAAAAATGGAGTTGAGGAAGGTTAAAGGAACAAATGAAATCTCCAATGGCAGCAAAAACCTACAAAAATCACAAAATGTGAAAACCTAGAAGTTGATAGCCACATAAAAGTGAAAATTAAATGACAAAATAAAGAAATAAATTGAAAACAAAAATAAAGACTTTATTTTCGTGACCCAAAACAATAACAGTGACTACCACCAGTGAGGGAAGAGACAGTGAAAGAACTGAGTGAACTCAACTTCGACAACCACGGTGAGGGGAGAGACAAAATAAACGTGAAGGAAGAAATGAAGAAGAAAGTCAGCTGCGAGAGAAGAAAACAAATGCAAAGAAGAAAGGAATGGACAGTTACCTGTACGGTGGAGACAATAAGGAGAAGAAACCAAGTGTAGAGAAGAAAATAATTGAATTGTGCGAGAGAGCAAAAGAGGAAAGTGATTTAACCTAAATGCTTTCTTTAAATACTTGTTATTTTTATCTAAAAAATTTAAATTTAAATTAATTTAAAATTAAAAACCTAAATTAAACTTAAAACAATTTTCCTTTTCTTATTATCACATATAATTAATATTCTTATCTAATATTTACAAAAATTTTGTAAATAAAAAAAAATTAAAATTATAATCTTCAATTTTTACAAAATTATATCCATATCAATTTTTACTTTTTTTAAATATTTTCACATATCTTTAATTAAGAGGTCTTCTTTAAGATTTTATAAAAAAAATATAATTCAATTTTAACACTTACCATCAAATTTATACTCTTTTATTTATTATCAAATTAACAATTATATAATTATAATAATTTTTTTGTCTATTATATTTTTACTAAATTTCTTTCAACTTATTTTTCATTTTTCTTAATATATTAATTTTTTTCCTTACAAAATTATATCTATCTCATTTTTTATTCTTTTTAAATGCGTTTACATATTTTTAATTAAATCTTAAGAATACTTATTTAAGATTTTATATAAAATACTATAATTCTTTCAATTCAATTTTAACACTTACCATCAATTTTGTATTCTTTTATTTATTTAAAAAAATATTTTCTGATAATTTATTTTTCTCATTACTAAATTCACTTTTTTAAAAAATAATTATCACTAATAATTAAATAACTTTTCATTTTAATTTCTTATTCTTGATCGTGAAGTCTAATTATCAATGCATCTTTTAAGTCCATGCTTCTTTATTTATTTAATTAAAACAATTAATTTTTATATATGTTAACGTTTCTTTTTTATTTTTTATTTTATTTATATACTATAGTGTCGGCCTAGCCGACGTTTCCTTTTTTATTTAATTAAAAAAAATCTTTTTTCTTCTAGCAGGATGCTTTTTGTTATATTTAATTTTAAAAACAAAATTTTATGTTTGTTTGACTGATGTTTATTTTTTTTTCTTTAAATTTTGTGTCGACTTTTGTGTAGATTTGGAGGGTGTTAATTTTCTGTTTTATTTTTTTGTCAATTTAAAGTGGGTTTAGCCTATATTTGTTTAGTCAACTTTTTAACCGATGACATTTCTGATAGTTATATGTACGTTTTCTTGTAATGATCGTGAAGTTATATTTAATATCTCTTCATTAGACACAGTCCTTTAGAATATTTTTTTGTAGTATATTAGTTTAGATACTTATGTTAGACAAAGTATTGGAAAAAGCTTTTCCAATAACTTAATTTAGTTTTTTTATTGTTAAAATGTACCATTTTATAATATCTCATATTGTTACTTCTATTTTTTTCTGTATATTGGAGTTTTAAAATCTTAGTCCTAAATCTTAAGACCTAAATCAAACATTTATAACATTTTAAATTTATGATACAATACTGTTTTTATTTCAATGTTTTAAATGATAATATTAGTAGATGATTTAAATATTTTATTATACAAATTTTGATTTTAAACAACACAAATAATACATGTTGCATAACATTAAAGTCTTTGTTTAGCACATTTCATTTACCGAATTTTGAAAAAAAATGAATTCAAGATTTTGTCTGACACATTTTGTCTGATAAACTTTAAAAGATAGGTAAACTCAAAGCTTCATATGAAATGAACTTTGAAAAATAGATAAACTTAAGACTTTGTTTGATGTATTGAGAATTTCGTGACATGGTCAGACAAACTACATCTAATGAACTAAAGGTCGCATAAAATACATATTAGAATGATCACATGAGTAAAGCATGTTTATATAAGATTAGGTCATCTAAGTGGTTGAAAGAAATTACATAAGAACTTAGACCAATACGGCTAAGATCTGAATAGATTAAATAGCACAAGAAAAAGTTGCATATTATAAACCATGAACTCAATCCTTTTTTTTTTTTTTTTTCATAAATTTCATTGACCCGTGCAAGAACAAAGAAAAAAGCTATTTTTATTTTTTTTATTATGACATGACAAATTTAATGCAAAGGATAAGTTTTATTAGATCTTTCTTCTTCTCCTCCATCAGTAACCTTTGAAGCGTAATTTACAAAGATTAAATAATTACGTTTTTACAATTTACCATGGAGAACTATCCTTTCATCATATATACATGTCTTTCACAAGTTACCTATCGAAACTTTCAATTCGTTTGAAACCAAATGACAAAATCAGAGTTTAAATAGAAAGAAACTCAATTATGAAAAGTCTTGCAACAAATAAGAGTGTAGGATCGCACTCTCAGTAAGAAAAGGAAAAGTGAATCAAGTTAAGAAACATTCTAAAATAGAGAGGAGTGTTGCACTTATGACTAATAAAACTTTAATCTATAAATATCCAGTAAGGAAATAATACATATATCATCTTATTTATTTGTTTAACTTATGACTACCTTTGCAAGTGGGATGCCTCAAATCTCATTACCTTATTTTATTGTATAACCATTTCTTAGAAATTAGGTATCTCGAATCTTATCTTATTTTTATAATTAAAATTTTTTAACACAATAATAATGTGAGTTTGAATTATTATAGTTGAAGGTTTTATCTTAAGAATTTAAATGAGTAAAATTTGAACAAGATGAATTAGTCTTGCATTTTTTTTGTGAAATTATCTTTATCTTTTCTAAAGACGATATTTGTATAGGAGTAGTTTTTCTTTTGTATGAAAAGAAAAATAAAAGCTTAGTTGGGTTAAGTTTTGAGCTAAAATGGAGTCAATTACAACCTACCACAAGCCTCTTACATGACTATGCACACGTCAAGGGAGCTTTGGAGTTTATAAACACTTGGGAAATACAATATTTGAGCAATATGGGACTTGAGACATGTGTATCAATAGAAATTATAAGTGCATCTGCACTTTGAACATTTTAGTCCCATATCTCTTAGACTAATGAGTGTTAGGAGTTCCTAAGCCTATAAATAAAAGTCTACCTCTAGTCTTATACTCACTTTGAAAATTGACTGAGAATTGATTTGCTAAAAGCTTGTCTTCTCTTCTTCAAAGTCACTAAAAATTTGGGAGTAATCTTCTTCTAGGTTCACCACCTTCCTTGGAAGTGAACACCCTTCTTGAGTTTCTTGAATTTTTCTCTAAGAACGAAAAAAAAATTTAAAGTTTAATTAAAGTCTTTCACTATTTTCAAAAAGGTTTCCATCATAAAGTAATAATGATATATTATGTATAACTGTAAATAACACTTTTGTATAAAATATATGAAGTAAAAATATATTAAAGATAATATGATATATTTTATTTTCGAAAAGATGTTTTTATATTAGTTTGATAGATGCACTATAATGTTAGATAGATGTATTGTTAAGAGATGACTATAAAAAGTCATGTATGATGAAGACTCTTCAAATATAACTTTAAGTTTATCGGACAAACCATTATTGTCATATCTTTTCAAGCAAAAACTTTAAGATGAAGTACACTTATCATTTGTCCCAAAAAAAACTTACCAAAAAGTGTACAAAGAAGGCTTATGGTCCGATCATACTAGCATGCCTTCCTCTATTATGTCAATAAAAACACTCCAATATGCTGTTCATATAAAATTTTGTTTTATATATATTATTTTTAAAACATAATTAAAATTAAATTAAAGGGTTAGTGATATTTTGGTCCAACAAACATATAATAAATTTAGTAAGTATGAATAGATCAATTCAGAATCTTTATAATTAACTTAACAATTAAGATATGCTAGAAGAGAAACATTACAAGATTACAATTCAATTATATATTCCCTAAAAGAAGATAATCAGGTGACATATATATCTAGTGAGCTAGCCTGAATAGTTGTTTCACGAACTGTGATTGTCAGCGTAATGGTAATAAAACTTGTTAGACATATTGTCATTGTTCCATTAAGAAGTATTATGAGTGATGAACAATGTCATTTAAAAGTTACAGTATAATTTTGAGCATCGTAGACTACAAAATGTGCCTTTTATTATGACATAAAGCTATCTCATATATAACATAATACTCTATCGCATAAAAATTATATAACAAACCTAAATATAAATATCTATATATTCATTAAAGTATTTTAAAATATATTTTTTCACATAAGATTTAATAAAAATAACTTCATATAATAAAAATAAAATAAATTAAAATTTCTTCATTAGCTCACCGAGGAGTCAACCACCTGCCAAATCCTCTACGTGTAACACATGATCATTGCAAATTTAAAAACAAAACAAACACCACACAAAAAGAATATAAGCTAAAGAGTTTTTAAGAATGTATATTCATAAATTAAAATTTTATCTCAACCAAACTACAACAAATCAGGCTTTCATAGTTCATCTCATACGTCACATTACCATTATCACATCTATATAATAACTCATGTCATACATACACTGACTCACACAAAGACACTTGACTTTCTACTTTCGAAAGAGTCGTGCATTGAATTAGAGTAAGAGGTTTGTACCTATCATATACCATTCAATCTGTTCTAATAAGTTCCTATATCAAACCTCACATACAGTTTCCATCTGTTTCGATCAGTTCATATTTCAGATACAATTTACATATACATAAGGTTAATCCCTATGTCCTATTCTGATCAGCTCATATTTTAATCTCAAACATAGCCATACGAACCTCATTCGATTCTTATCACCTAATAATCTTCATCTATATAATTCCAATGTACGAGTAGAGTCAGTATCCTTGTATCAAATCAACAAACAATACACATCTTATAACAATCTCAACATGGATATCTCCTTCATGAAGATACTATGTCTTGATCACCATTTCATATCATTTACAAACATTGATATTACATCGTACCCTGCATAAACATTTATTCAATTTAATTCAAATTCATCAAATTCATATTTAATAAAACAAGTAATTACAGTATATATTAAACACATTCAAACTATCTTCCCTACTTGTATAGAGTAGAAACCCTCAAAGAAATTTCAAAAACACTAGTAGAAAAATGGCCTTCTACATTGGTTATTGAGGACGTTCTATATCTGTTCTGGAACCAATGTAGATGTAGTCGATGTAGAAAGTCTTGGATATATTACGTCGATTATACAACCGATGTAATATGTGGGAAATTACATTGATTTTTAACAGGAACCGACATCAAATATCCAACCTAATTGAGTGAGGTTTTGCACTAGGGGAGGATACTACATCAATTATCTAGCCGGAACCGATGTAATATCCTTTAATTTTTTAGAAATGAAGTATCTATTACATCAGTTGGATATAACAACCGATGTAATAGGGGTATACAACATCGGTTGGATATAACAACCGATGTAATAGGGGTATACAACATCGGTTGGTCCTAACAACTGATGTTGTGTACCTTTTTGTGGTTATTTTGAAGATTCACATACTAAGTCATTTAAGGCCTTAACTGACGTAGTATGTGGGATTTACATCGATTAAGGAATTAATCGACATAATATGCATCGATTGTGTTTTATTAAAAAAAGCAGTTCAAAGTAGGGTCGAAGCAAACCCTACAAATTTACAATTCAATATATATATATACCATTCCAGTCAAAAATACAGTTCTATACAATATCAACGCAATTACAACACAATATATATAACATTTTACAATGCAATATATGTAACAATTATATAAATGTCGATGTACAACTATGAGTTATTATTTCTAATTGTAATGAAGTGTCCTGCCATTCTTTTCGAATTTCTTCTATGGTTTGGCTGTTTAATGGCTCCTGGTTTTGATAAAGCTGAAATGCAAACACTACTAGAAAAATCAATGATAGTGACCAAAAAATCAATCACTAAATGATCAAAATCGGTCATTGATTAAAATAGTGACCAAACATGTTAATCGCTATTTTGTTGATGTATAGTGACCGATTATGTGATCAAATTTGTGACCGATTCTATGACCGATTCTGTGATCGAATCTATGACCGATTCTGTGACCGCTTTTGTGATCAATTTTAAAAATATTTTAAAAATTTGCGAATATTATTTTTATTATAAAAAAATTTAACATCTATTATTATTTTTAGTTATAATTTTATTATCCACATTAATCATTTTAATGAGATTTTGGATAAAGTACACTGAGGAAGACTTGAACTCGCATAAGCGTGAAAGAACCTATAGCCATTACACCAAAACAATTTTTTTGTCATGTTACGATTATTATTATACTTATTATTATAATTACAATTACTATTATTATTAATATTATAATTAAAAATATTATTATTATTATAATAAAAATAATCATAATCACATAAATAAAACTTCTCTAATATAATAGTTATAAGTTTTTTCATATTAATAATAGGTAAGGAATGTGTATGAAAATATTAAACTGCTTATATGATTTTTTTTTTTTATAATCCTTCAATGTCATTTTTAATCAAGCTAAAAGTAAAACAATCTATATATCCTTTTTTATAATCTTCCAATGTCTTTTTAATAAAGCAATGAAGCTAAAAGTAAAACCATCTAGACCCAGCTTCTTCGAACTCCTACACTCCAAGAGTGCAGCTTTAATTTCTATTTCCTCAAAATGGCTAATTAGCATACTTTTGTCATTCACCTATAGTAAACTATCTGCTACTTGATTTAGAAGTTCAATTGGGACACTGTATCTACTTCTTAAAATAGTTTTTTTTTTTAATTTGAAAATAAACTTTCTACATATATTTATAATCACAATAAATAGAAGTTAATAACCTCTCAAACAGGTTCACATTTATCTTTCTGAACCCATTTCAATTAATTATTTTACTTAGATAATATATAACTCTCATATCTCGTAGTGAATAAAATTCTTCTAAACAAAGTTTAATCGAAGTGAGATCCTTTAATAAAACTTTTTTTTTTGTTAAAGTTGTTTCGTAAATGTTTTGCATATGTTTTTTTTATAGAAATTTGAATTATTATTATTTTTCTTTTGTGAAATCGATATTCTTATTTGATTTTTAATTATTACAAGTATATCATTTCTAAAGTTTACATCAACACATTTTATTTAGAACGTATATGGGATTAGTAATATTCATATTCAAGTAAAACTATTTCATTCTCATCTTTATAAATAATATTATACTAAAAAATTCTTGAATACTGTCCCTGCATCGCACAGAAAATCTATACACATTTATTTAAAAATAAATGTACCAATAAAAATAATAAAATTAACTACTGATCTTATATTTTGAGAGAAGGTAAAAAAGTAAAGTTATCAACTAAAAGAAGATAAATAAAATATGTTGGCTCAATTCAAAAAGTCTACGCCCGCACAACTCGGACATCATTTAAGATTCAATGATTTCAAACCTGTCACCTTTACATAACGTTTACGATTTTATAAGAACTAAACAATGAGAATAAACATGGAGATAAAAAAAAAAAAAAAGTTTTAGAGGACAAAAGAAACCACGTAGTATAACCATAAAACCACATTTAATTGTTATTAAATGAAATTCCCTTCAAGTCTTTAATTTATCGTTCTATTTTCCGGTCTTAGACTTTCATATATTAGTAACATTGTCAAGTGAATGATATTAGTCTATTTTATTTTTATTATTATTATTATTATTATTATTATTATTGTTATTATTATAATCGAATTAGTAATTGAATCAGTGATCGAAATTGTGATCGAATCAATAATCGAATCTGTGATCGAAATCAGTTATCGAATCTGTGATCAATTTTTTGGTCACTGATTCGGTTACCAATAGTGACCGTAATCGATTACTAATTTCAGTCGCTATTTAACAATTTTCTAGTAGTGGAAAACAAGTGTTATGAATCATCATTATGTGAAACTTAAAAATCATTTTATCTACAATTTCCCAAGAGTCAGTGATACAAAGTTGGACTATGGTCCTCATTCAATACGTCACGTAGTATCCACATTCGTAGCTTCTTTGTTGCTTGTTGCTCTTTTATTAAAGTAAAATCATGAAATAAGTCAAAAAGAAATTTTAATAAATTAAATTTAGAATTAAATACCTTAAAAAATATCCAACATAGGTTTTGGGATGTGAATGTGGATCTTCCACCAAGAACATTACAAACATTAATTGCACTAAAATCCAAGATGATTAGTAACTTGCATATTATACAAACAATCATGATGTATTATTTGTTAATTAAATCATACCCTTGTATTACTTGTTTCATATCTGAACTTTGCTTCCAATGCAATGAACAGAACCAAACCACAGAGTTATCTGCAGGGCAGATAAGCATGAGTTGCTAGTGGGACCTAAAATATAATTCATTACTTTCATATTCTCTAAATTACTTAAGATCAAAATATAAAGATGAAAAACTTATGAATGAATAACATGGCCAAAGTAAATCCTCTTTTTGGATTCTTGAATCCATCTTTATATATAAGTCTGACGGTCCATTTTTTTTATTTCTAGACTTATGAATAAGTGTGGCTCAAGGAATCCATAAATATAAGAAATCCATAAATATCAGGATTCCTTGTGGTATAAACTAATGATTTATGTACCTGCATTGTTAATATCAATATCAATAAAAGTGGTTCACGAAACGTATTTTATCAAATAACATGGAAAAATGTATACTTACATCATCCATAACTGAATGACTGCAATATGTAGCAACTAGTTTTCCTGGATGATCTCAACCACGTCCTGCATGGCTATGTACAATGGTACACCAGCATTGTCCACAACAAAGATGGTTTAATCTTAAGGAATTGCACAAGTTGTGTCAAATAACTCGTGGATTCATTCCATCAGTTGTAAGACCAAGTATGACATTTCTTGGATCACTTCCAAACTCAGGATACAAAAAATCGATTTTCTTCCGTTGTGGTGAATCGACAGCATCCCTTAACAACCCATCACATTTTCTTCCATTTGCATGCCATGTCAAGTTCTTTGCATCCTTAACATTGACAAAAAGACGTCTTAATCGTGGTATGATCGTAAGATACCACAATACTTTTGTAGGAGGACCTTTTTTCATGTCATCTTCATCCCCTTCGTCATCCTTTACTTTGTATCTTGATACCCCGCGTCTAGGACACTTATGCAAACCTTGGAACTCTTTTCTATACAATATACAATCATTGGGACAATTATGTATTTTTTGGTACTCCATACCTATTGGACGCAATATCTTCTTGGCCTCATAGTAACTGATCAACAATGTATTCCCTTCTAGAAGTATTTCATGCAACAATTCAAGTAATTCAGTAAAACTTCTATCAGTTCACCAATTTCTTACCTTGATATTAAATAATCATAATACTGGGATACAATTCTGTTACTAAATCATCTTTAGTGAATCAAACACATGTGCTTGGTGGAAACTATCTTCTCCAATATCACGAATCATGTCTTCCATGCAATCATCAGAATATATATTAGAATGTTGACATTTAGTCTCAGATACATATGGTAAGTCTAGAACTTCACCATGCCAAGTCCACGTTATATAGTTCTTCAAGAAACCATCACAAAAAATATGTTCTCGTATCGACACAATATCTAGTATTTTCCCATTCAAACAATTCACATATGGACAATAATATCTTCTATTTATTCCTGATTAATTCTATTTAGCAAATTGTAGAAACTCTTCGACACCTTTCTCGTACACATCACTGATTTGACTTTCATTTATCCAACTTCGATCCATGACTACGTATAGTAAAAAAACTTCATATATCTTATACAATGCACAAATTAAATACAAATTGCCGAGGATCGAACATCCTTGGACTCAATACAACACACGCTCATGAACATATATATCAAATAACCAAATTTACAAATTAAATACAAATTGTCGGGGATCAAACATCACCAGGATCAATACCAATACACATTCATTTTATATATTCAAGCATATACACAACAAGCAATCCAATACACAAAGCATTTCAACCATATAGAAATCAGTCCAAGAAAACAAATAATACAACATTACAAAGACAAAAAACATACCTCTTGAAGACCATGAGAGCAAAACCAATGAACACAAATAGACCCAAATGAACTCTAGCAAAAATAGTTGAAATCCCTAATTTTAATTTGAGTGACATACTACGTCAGTTGAGAGTCCCTAACTGACGTAGTATATTGCCAAATTTTACTCAATTTTCTCCAAATTTCACTTGCGTACCACGAGGAGGATGTTATGTCGGTTGGAAGCTCCCAACCAACTAATATAGGCTACATACGACTCCAGTTGGTACCTCCCAAGAGACGTAGTATCTTCAGCTCCATTACAAACTTTTCAAATTTTGATTTTTTTTTTCAATCTTTTTTACATTAGTTAGGAGTGACAGCCGATGTAGAATATGGTATATTACGTCGGGTTTGAGTTAAGCAATGTAATATATCTTCAAATATTTATAAAAGTGCCATCACATTTTTGTTTACATCAGTCCTTTTTAACCGACATCATATCATGTTGTACAAAGCGTTTTATGCACCACTGGACACTCTTGCTCCACTCGACGCCAAGAATCTAAGGGTGACATCCGATTGTCAATATGATAAGGAATGAAGGTAAATTTTTAGAGAGAAGATAGAGAAAAGGGGAAGAACCGCTTCTTAGACAGAGAGAGTTGGTGATTTTTTATAAAAATGAAATTAAATAACGAATTTTTCTATTTATTTAAACTTTTCTCTAAAAAAATACTAAGTGTTATCTTATTTATCTCTAAAGTTAAATTTTGTGTTTTAATAGGTTTTTATTTTAGAGCTAGTGAGATAACTAATTTTTTTGGCCATTACCATCAGAAATTTATGGTTGTACCTATTTTTAAAAAAAGTTGTTAGGAATCCAAGTGTGAGTCTAGTCTCACATTGAGTAAAATTGAGAAAGTTGAGCAACTTATAAGAAATAAAACTCACAAACCCAATATCTTATGGTTTTGGGTTGAAGGTGATGTCAATTCCTTGTGTGGGTCTGACTCATGTCTAAATGTTGCTTGATCTCCCTAATGTTTTTCCCTTGATTTTCTTAACAAGTGGTATCAAAGCCAATGATTTGTGGTGGTTAACGACTTAGATAAGTATAATTTAATCTTACCTTACAAGGGGGGAATTGTTTGAAATCCAAGTGTGAGTTTGGTCTCACATTGAGTAAAAATGAGAAAGTTGAGTAATATATACAAAATAAGACCCACAAACTTAATGTCTTAAGGTTTTGGGTTGAAAGTGGTGTCAATTCCTAGTGTGGGTCTAACTCATGTCTCAATGTTGTTTGATCTTCCTGGTGTTTTCCCCTTGATTTTTTTGAGGAAGATCACATTATACTTCTTACATAAGATTTTAAGAAAATATTTTTTAAAAACAAAACAAACAACACCATAGAAAAAGAAAGGTAAGCTAGAGAGTTTTCAAAATGTATATTCATAAGTTAAATTTTTATCTTGACCAAACTATAACAAATCAAACATTCATAATTCATCTAATACATCATATTACCATTATCACACCTCTATAATAATTCATATCATACATACACGCACTACAAAAAAAAAAATTACCGACGAGACAAATCCATAGGAAAGATTCAAAATTTGTTCGTAAATTGATTGTATGTAAATTTATCGACAGACTTAGAAATTCGTCGATAAAGTCGTCGGTAATGATATTTTATCGACGGATAAAGTTTTGTAGATAAAATTTCGTCAGTAATTTAATTTTTTCTTGTAGTGACGGATTCACATACAAAGAGACACTCGATTCTCTATTTTTGGAAAACTCGTGCATTGAATTAGACTAGAGATTTACACCTGTCATATACCATTCCATTTGTTCCTATAAGTTCGTATTTCAAACCTCAGATACAATTTTCATCTGTTCTGATCAGTTCATACTTCAAATATCAGATACAGTTTCCATAGGCACAAGTTTAATACATATGTCTTATTTAGATCAGCTGATCATTTTCAAATCTCAAACATAGCCATATAAACCTCTTTCGACTCTCACAACCTGATAATCTTCATTTATATGATTCCAATGTATCAAGAGAGTTAGGATACCTTCTTATTAATCAAACCCCCAAACAATGCACATCCTAACAATACGGGTATCTCCTTTCCTGAAGATACTGTGTCTCGATCACCGTTCCATATCATTCACAAACATTGATTCTACATCATACCATACGTAAATATTCATTATTTAATTCAAATTCATCCAATTCATACTTAATAAAACAAGTAATTACAATATATATTAAAAGCATTCAAACTAACTTCTCTTACGTATAGAGTAGAAACCCTCAAAGACGTTGCAAAAATCTAAAATCACGGGCAACCTAACTTGCACCAAGAGCTTCTGGACCCTAGAAAGTAGCTCTATAATAAACACTTATTCAAACATAAAATTTAGCTTTAACGATAAATAAGATGACACCATAATATTTTTATATAGAAAAATCAATCATTCAGTTTCACTTCTATAAAAGTTGCAAACTCTTTTTCTAAGAATTGGTCCTTCCTTTTCTCCTTGAATTTTATCTAAAATTTCATCTTCCTTTGGAGGTCACCTCTAGTGACTTTTTTAACTAATTAGCACCTTTTTAGTTTTTATTTCCCTCAATAACACCCTTTATTTTTTATTTCCTTCAATATCACTCTTTATTCTTTAATTCCTGCAATAATACTCTTTTGTTTTAAACAATAACACTCTTTTTTTGTAATAAGATAAAAACTAATGTAAAAATATTTAAATTCAAATTAAAAAAGAATACAAAAAAATAAAATTAAATATTTTATAGGTTTTTAAACTGATTAATTATAATAGGAAAATATGATAAATTATTTATTTTATATTTTATAATAAATTTAAATTTGGCATAATTAATTATATTAAAATAAATTATAATAATTTGTGATTGTATTTTTATATTAAAATTGATATTGGAAGAAAAATTTATAATAAATTATAAAATTGTATTTTAATTAAAATTTGTATTTTTAATTTTTTTAAAAATATCTAAATAATTAATGACAAAAATTAAATAAAAATTTCATAAAGATGAAATTTGACTTTTGATAAAGATAAATTTTGAATTTTGATAAAGATAGAATTTGGTTTTTGATAGAGATAAAATTTGATATTTTATTAAAGATATCATTTGATTTTTTTATAAAGATAAAATTTGATTTTCGATAAAGATGTAATTGATTTTTTGATAAAGATAAAATTTTAGTTTTGATAAACATAAAATTTATGTTTCATTTCACACAAAGTATTTTGTGTACCATTAACTAAAGTATTTAGTGAATATATGATTGTCATTTATTTTTCTCTTTATGTTCAACGTCTATTGCATAATTTCAATAATTAACAATTTTTAAGTAATAAACATAACATTTAAAAGAAATTCATAAATAAATTAATTTTTATTTAAAATTTTTAAACCATTTAATTAATATTTATTTATAAAAATATTTTAACAATTTTATTTTATTTTTACTATTAATTATTTAGAAATATTTTTAACAAATGAAAGATACAACTTTTAATTCAAATAAAAATTTTATATTTTATTAGAATTTTTTTTTTCAATATCAATTTTTAATACAAAAGTACAACCACTAATTAATGTACTGACGATACATTAATTAAAGAATAAAAATAAAATAAAAGAGTGTTATTTGAGGAATTAAAGAATAAAGATCGCTATTGAAGGAAATAAAAAATAAAGAGTGCATTGAGGGAAATAAAAACTAAAAATGTGCTAATTAGGTAAAAAAGTCCACTTCTAGCCTCCCTACGTCTAGTAGAACAAGAGTGTCCGGTCAAATTCTTGAATAGAGTAAGTTCATTTTCTGTTCATCTTTCTCATACTCAGTTTTTAGATCGATTCTATTTTTGATAGGGGTATTTTGTATGTTTCCTTTGAGACATCAGAACTAGTATCTAATGGTCTATTGTCTTTGTAGTGTAGTTTGATAATTGATCAGAAATTCCTAATACAGATTAAGTTGTTCATGATTTTAAATTTTTGGAACTTGATGAACTATTCTTTATGAAAATTATGGAATATTGTATTATAAAATTCTTGAATTTGTCAAAATCTCCTTTTTAAGTTTATTTGTTCTTTAGCATTCATCTTATAAGAATCATTAGAAGAAGCCTTAAATTCTCTCTCTCCTTCACGAAGCGCGTTTAAACAAAGTCTTTCATATTATGTTTATTTATATTGCCTAAAATATAAAAAATATTTAAATCATCTAATGAAAATAATGTAATTTAAAATATTATATTGAAAGAAAATAACGTATTATACGTTTGGAATGATAAACTTAACCATAGTAATAGTATGATGAATAATGTATTATAAATTTGGAACATTATGCTAACAATAGTGATAGTGATAGCAACGTACCAAAATCAACTCTATATAGAAAAATTAATTTTATATAATTAGAAAAAATATTAGTAATTTATTAACTTCTTTTTAAGCACATTAACCTTTCAGTCAAAATTTACTTAGAAGATATCAAAACATTGTAATACCCTCTTATGAATTTTTTATTAATTGAAATTAATGTGAAATTTACTATATTAATACTTACCAAATGAGAAAGAGAATTCCTATATAAATTTTATTTATTTAATAGAAAATTATCAAAAACTAACCTCAGGAACAAACAGAATTATAACACATTCAAGCTAGAAACTGTTAAATCACAGTGATGACGAGGTTGAGTAAATATGCAACCGAAAATGTGGTCCAACAGTTATTACTTATGCAGCATCTTATAAACCAGTTCTGAAATATCTTCTTCACCACGCAATAATATCAGCAACTCGTGCCATCCTTCTGTGGAGTCTAAAATGAGAGAGACAGTGCATTCATGGTTATCCCTAAACTTAAATAAAAACAAACAAAAAGTTTATATATATATATATATATATATATATATATATATATATATATATATATATAT
>Ga0209489_101640_pt1 | contig 46023 bp, 30 predicted proteins | sample SiratrowhiteBW_FD_187527 | JGI IMG/M metagenome (GOLD analysis project Ga0209489, IMG submission 187527) | Root nodule microbial communities of legume samples collected from California, USA - Siratro white BW (SPAdes) (version 2) | ecosystem: Host-associated > Plants > Roots > Nodule | place... | reverse complement strand
TATTACAACTTGACCCATAACCTTTTTTAAATGCTCTTCATACCCCATGTAATATTTTTAATTTCCCCCGAACTTGAATCATTCTAAAGACCATGATCTCCTTGCTCTCTCAGCTCATAGTGAGGCAGTCAAGGTTAGAACTTTTAATGATTAAAAGTTCAAGGATTAAGAAAAATTTCTTTCAAAGATCAAATGGGTGCGCAAATGTTTTATTCATAGAAAAACAAGGTTTTCTAATCAAGATATCTCACGCTTATTAATATTAATAAGATTCAAAATTATTTTTCATATACATTAATTTAAGTTTAATTTGATTTCACATTCATAATTTAGACAAACATAGAAACTTTGGAATTTATATTTACCTCTAAATAGAAAGTTTTTATAATTTGAGAGATTATATTTTGGAATTATCTAAAGCGATTTTTTGGTTGACCAAAGTACTTAAATGCACATTATAAATGGTCAATCAAGTTAAAATAATTTTCAGAATGGATCAAAGCATTGCAAGAAGTACTAGAATATGCACTTAATACAACATAAAAGATATTCAAGAGTCTACAAATTTGTTTGACGACAAAGTAAAAATGAAAATTGTGGAAGCACAATAAAAGAAGATTGGCAGACAAAGACAAACTACATTGAAGAATCCCATAAATGATTCAAGAATGAACAAATAGAGAGCAAAAGTCAATGCATATTTGCTAAAAAAAATGAAAGAATTAAAGGACTTAACTATGTGAAAACAATGCGAAGATCTCATTAAAGCCAAAATTGTTATTTGCAACGTCTTCAAGAAAATAAAACAAAGAGAAGAACGAGACCAATGAATAAATATTTTAATACATCAATGTCCAATGTTCAAAATTGTTGCACATATAGAGAGTTTTCAAATGAATTGAAAAATTAATTTCATGCATTAAAAATATAATATTCAACGGTGAAAAGGATTTTCAATATAAAAGCATCAAACTGTCATCGTTCCAAAGCCTATATAAAGACCATCAAAGATGAAGAAAAAAATAGACAAGAGATTCATCAGGAATAAACAAAGAAATTCATATATTACAAGACAAATATTGTGAGTAAATTCATTGTTACATCCTATTATCCAGAGCAAATTCAAAAAAAATATGTTTAACCATTATAAATTTTTCATTGTGTGTGAAATATACCATATGAGTTTTAATTGTTCTCTCTATTAAAAATGTTTTTTTCATTTTTTAGAAATACGATAAGTCTTGATCTCAAGAAAAAAATTAAGACTAAATTTATTTAAAAATTTTAAATATTTATTACCTAGAGATGTTTAAGAAAAAGTTATTTATTAAAAAAAAGTTTAAGATTTTTGAAACTCAAGAAATAAATAAAAAATTGTAACCATTACAGAAGTTATGGTATGAAATCCAAATGCTCTACGAAACATCTATGAGTTGAGCACCCAGAGAACAAGTATAGAATTCTTCTTTGAACTACATAACACATAATCAAGGCAATATATAAACTTTTTAGGCATAAGGTCTTCCCACGTGTTTTATTCTTTTCTTGATTTTGGTTCCTTCTAAAAGTCTAAACTCAATCAAATATCGTACTATAAAAAGGTTTTCAATGTTCATAGTATTAAATTGTAATAAATCGTTTGTTTTAATGTTAATGTGTAATAATTTGTTTAAATCTAGAAATCTATACTAATTTGAAGTTTGTTATTTAAATAATTGTTACTATAATCATAAATTCAAAGTTCATAAAACTAATCATCTTTAAAGAATCCATAATCATATTATTTGTTCTCTAAGTGAAAATTAATTTTCTTAAATGCATAATATAATTTAATTTTGCTTAAAACACTTACTGAATGAAACAAAAATATATTACGAAAAATCAAACCCAAAACCTAGTCTTCAATAATATATATATATATAGAAGAACTTTACTTAAAAAAAAAAAGAAAGAAACATCTAGAAACCAAATGTATTGTGTCAAACAACTTGACAAAGTTAAAAAAGAAAAGAAAAGAAAAGAAAAGAAGAAGCTAAATGGTTTCTTGCCAGAGTACAAAATATTGACAATGAAGCCTCCTCCGTATGACTACTTAGTCTAACTTCGTACTTTCCAACCAATTCCTGGTCTCTCCTGTTTGGCGTGTTTACTTGAGTTTGTCAAATAAGGTTTATGTAGGAGAGAAAACTATGCATCTCATGAAATTGACTTCTATATTTTCATTTACTACTACATTTACCACAAGTTCCTTTAAGCATCTTATCAAAAGTTTTTTTAAGTTTATTAAAATTAAAAGTAATTTTATTTGGGATATTGTAATAGCTAATTATTGATAGAATGAATCTTCACATTAAGTGAACCAAATGTCGGTTTCTACTACATATATTATTATTATTATTATTATTATTATCATTATTATTATTATTATTATTATTATTATTATTATTATTATTATTATGATTTTTGAGAGCAAAATGTCTAATCACTATATTAATATATCTAATTAAATGTTGACTGTTTTTATCAAAATAAATATATAATATTTTATTGAGGGAGAAAAAAACTCATTTTGTAATGTCAATATCTCAAACGAAACTAGGATTCAATCATTCATCAAGCAATATATTGATTCAAACTTTTTTAAAAAAAATACTAACTTTCTTTACATTAATTTAAAAACTGTAATTTTACTGGAATGAGTGTTATGTTATACTACTTTCTTATAATAACATTTATTATTGATCTGATCAGTTAATTAGTTTTGAATTTATACTTCTATTAAATTTATAATTTTCAAAAATTTATAAATATTGAGACCAAGCTAAAAAATATGTTGTCGGAAATTTGGGTTTATTTCTTTATTGAGTATTCATAAGTTACTAGTAAGAGTCAAAGTTCTAGAAAATAGAAAAATCTCATTAAGAGATTCATTTATAATTACTTATTACCATAAAGTTTTTGTTTTGGTACTCGTCAAGATTTATTCACACTAAAATATAGTAAAATTTAAGACGTTTCACTTTTTAAGTTAGAGATTTTTAAAATTAAAAGAAATGATAGTTTACTATTTAACTACAAAACCAAGTATAATTTATTCTTTTAAACTGAAAAATATGAACATTTTGTTGGTAATGTAAAGTGTTACATCAATCAAAATCGAATAAAAATTCACGCGAAAAATTTAAAGTGACTTTAGATCAATTTGTCAACAAGTATATAATAATAAAAACATGAATAATAAAATAATACGACCTTTTCAACTTTTCCATAATCTTTCTCACTCGTATAACTTTTTCATAAATATTTATAAACTAAAAGATAACTTTATAAGAAAATAAGAAAATAAAAATTTATTGAACTTACGCGGTTTCACACAAAACGGGTATGTGTAATTTTATTAATATCATACATTTAGGATTATATTTTAAGTTGGCTTAATTATTTTTAATTATTTATGTTATTCAATTTACTCTCGTTATTCACAAAATGCTCAGTTAAGTTTGTTAATTTTTTAAAAATTGAGAAATTTAATTAAATCCTTTATTGATAAGAAGAATAAATTGAATAAAGTAAATAATATAATATAATAACAAAAACCATTAAGGTTTTAATTTAATATAAAAATAAACGTACACATAAATAAGAAAAAGTAATAAATGTGGAAATTGACAACAAAGAATGATTATGACTATTGGATTTCCGTCTGATGCGTCTAACCAAATAGTCACACCAAAACAATGATTTGAGTTTTGGCCTTCCTATCTACGATTTCTTCACATATTTTCTGAGAAGGTGGCAACTGAGAAGCTACTATCCATCTTCCTTCAAGATTTCACACGCCAACCGCGTTGAAGACTCTTCTCTCCTAAGAAAACCCTTGCAATCAACAACACCCAAAAAAGAAAAATATCAAAAGCTAAAATCTTTTTGCAAGGGAAAATATCAGTCACTCCTTCTCAAATCACCATATAAAACCTTCATTTTCTCTCTCTTTCTTTGACATGTCATAGAACTTCTCATTTTGTTGGCACTTGCTTCTTTGCTGTTGGCACTGTCTTGTTTTGTTCTTATCATTCAGAAATAAGGTACACAGTATGGGCAAGAAGCTAGATGCTCTCCTTGGTAGAACCTTCAAGGCTGCAAAGTTCAAGGCTATTGCTAACCTTGCCATCTCACGTCTCGCTGTTCTCAAGAACCAGCGCCAGGCTCGCCTTAGACTTGCACGTTCTGATGTCCTTGAACTCCTCCAACTAGGTCACCTCGAACGTGCTTCACTTAGAGTAAGATATATACATCTTATCTTGTCACTCTATAACTCTTTACCCCATATCATATACATGCACAAACTATTTTTCTCCTTTTTTTCACGTATATTGCTAACTTCAAACCGGGTTGTTTTTTACAAGGTTGAGCATGTGATCAAGGATCAGAACATGTTGGATGTGTATGACAGGATTGAAGGATACTGCAACCTCTTGATCGAAAGGGTCCACCTCATTGAACAGGAGAGGTTGGTTTAAGGATAATTTTGGGTGAAGGAATTGGTTTTAACTTTGTCTTGAAATAATGGATTTGGTCTTCTTGTATAGGGAATGTCCCGAGGAACTGAAAGAGGCAGCATCGGGGTTGCTCTATGCAGCTTCAAGATGTGGTGATTTTCCAGAGGTTCAAGAGATTCGTGCAGTTTTGACCTCGCGGTTTGGCAAGGAGTTTGCTGCTCGTTCTATTGAGTTGAGGAATAACTGTGGCGTCCATCCTCAGGTATGTATATGATATGAAAATCAGAAATCTTTGTTATTTTATGTCTAATACGGTTGCCTTCCCGCTATTTTGTTTTGCCTCTTAGGAAGAATTTATGTAAAAGCTAGATAACTGTATTGTTCTAATTTTAATTACTTTTTCTCTGGAAATTTTACAACCCTTTTTATCTCGTTGTTCATAGATGATACAAAAGCTGTCAACAAGGATGCCAAGCCTGGAAAGCAGAATGAAGGTAATCAAAGAAATTGCTTCTGAGAATGGTATTGTTCTGCAGCTTGAAGAAACTACTGTTTCGGTTGAGGTATAGAAACTAAGCCCTCAAAATTTACAATTTCTAGTTATATATGCGTTTGAAAAACAAGTACTTATGGCATCTGATGCACTGTTCAGGAACAATCTGAAGTAGAAATGGAAAACCAGCATGGACCTGAGAAAAAGGAAGAGAATATAAGCATTTTGCCTAGTAGAGGGAAAAATGAGGAGTTAACTAATTCCTTTAAGGGCGGGAAAAAGTACAAGGATGTAGCTGATGCAGCACAGGCAGCATTCGAGTCAGCTGCATATGCTGCAGCTGCTGCAAGAGCGGCACTGGAACTCTCCCGATCTGATTCACATGATCCTGGTGATCATGATAGTCCAGGCACTCAACCAGATAATGTGAAACCTCAACTGCAAAAGGAAATCCTCAGCGAAACTCAACGAGAAGATATGGATGAGTTAAAAAGGTCAAAAGACGTTATTGGTAGCAATTCAACTGATAAGGATTTGATGGGGGTTAATGCCTCAGTGGATGCTGAAATTGAGGCTGATCCTTTGGAAGAGGGAGTAGTTTTTGATGATAGTGATGATGAAACTGATAACAATCAGAATAAAAATGCATCTTCCAAGAAGACATCATCAGGTTATGGTGCTGATATAGATGTCAATTCAGGTTCCAGGAAACTAGTATTGAATACTGTGTCAGAATCCAAGAGGCAAAGTGTGCCTCAGTTGGATTTGCAAAAGAGGCCAATTTCAGTGAGAACTAGATGAGTGCACAATTACGGAGTATCATTGCATGTAGCGTCCCAGGTTGAAGTTTAGCTAGTAGCTTAGCTAAGTGTGCTATGGCTTGGTTCTTTAAATTTTGTCTCATGGATTTGTCATCACAATGTCAATATGTTTTTCATTGTTTAAATTATTAATTTATTTAGTTCGATGCAAAATTAACGTTGGGGATTCTCCTCCTTCGTTGCAATTACAACATAAAAGTATCTCTATGGACATGGAGTCATGGACATAGGAAGCAGGTTGATATTTGATCACGTACTCAAATGACTGCAGAAAGAACCTGGGGATGTCATATTGACATTAGATTAAACCAATTATTAACCATCTTATTGTCAATTTGAAACATAATACTAGAAACTATCAAAGGTATATTCATATCATGCATATGAAACTTATGTACCTTGAATCAGCTGTATTGGATCATAAGATTAGCGACAATAAAAAACAACTACAAATATGTTGTAAAAAATAATACGTTGTGTTCGTTTAATAATTTACCACTAGAAGATAAAATCAACTTGAACTTAAGTCTCATAAAACAAAATTACTAGTTATTTGAGTTGGTGAAATCTCTTTAAAAAAATAATATAAAGAAAAAAATTAAACCAAAGTACATCTGAAGAATGAGTGAAAGGAAAAAAAATAGTAATATGATAAAAGAGAATAGTTTTAAAAATTAAATTTCAATTCCTTTTAACAATTTATGCTTGTGTGACTTTTTAAATTTCTTGCAAGGGAATTGGTGAAAGAAAAGTAAATAAAGTAACAATAACAAATTAAATTGTCATATCGATGATTACACCAACTCATTTATGTATTAAAAAGTTAATCAAATGGTATAATTAAAATCATAAATAGTAGGATTTTTTAATAACTATGATACTTGAGTATACCAGGAAAACCCTGGGTAAGATTTTTGAGGAGGGAGTACGCAATTATAAGTGCTTTCAGCTTAGAGTTAGTTTTGTGTCCCACCATCTGTTGATGTCAATTTCATTCTTCAGTACATATGAAGTTCAACAATAAAGATAATGTTTTATGTCCTTGAAACACGAGCACCAGAACAGTATGCCAAGTAAAGAGGACCAATGCCTGGGCCAAAAGTGATATTACCAATAATATATTGCATTGAGAGAATGCTCCAGTGATGAGCTAGGCGTGTAATTTTAGTGAATAAAACCAAACTAAATCAGATTTGTAAAAACTTACTGCATAAGCTGTATGTAATTTGCAGTAATTTTACTGTGGTCAGAACATCAAACAATCTGTACTTCTAATTTGTTGATTTCAATAAATACATCACTGCCCCCTAGGCCGCTTCTTACCATGTTGAATCAGGTCATTATATGACTGCAAACTCACCCCAACATCTTCATCATATTCTATTCCAAGCTCCTCCTGCAAAGTGCGAACTAGTATCAACATGATAACAGAAACATTAAAAAATAAGATCTATGGTTGTGACTGGCCAAGAAAGAAACCTTAAACTCTTTGGGATCCTTAGGTGAGTTCTCGGTGAGGGTATCCCATAAATCCTTGAACATTCTTTTGCGCTTTCTCCAGTTACCTATCATCTCTGACAACATACTCTCAACTGCCTTGCGTTCTTCTGCCTTCACTAAAGTAACACCTCCACGCAACTTGGTCAATTTCTCCTCCATTTCTTGAACCTGAAGCAGAACATAAAAGGCAAAACATCTTAGTTGAAACAGCTCAAACAATCACCAGTAAATCTCTTTCAAGAAATTAGAAAGAAAAGCACACAAGCATCCACATCGGCTACCTCCAATCTAAGGTTCACTTCTCTTTCAAAGATCTGTTCCAGTGTCAAATTTGATTGCAACGCCTTAATTTCTGCACCACCAAGTTACATCCATAAATTGCAAGATCAAGAGTTATGTCCACAATTTCGAATTCTCAATTGAGCCAAATGCACGAAAACTAGTATCCAGAATGAAATGTTTTTATAATACTAATTATTAAGCAATGCGACAGTCACATTAAGATCATTGCACAGGAGTACTCTCAGAAGGACTTCTTTGTTTAGTCGCAGAAAAAAGAGTTTTCTATTTATTTTCTATTGCACATATAATTACAAAATGTCACATTATTTTTATTTCATTTTTGTAATTTAAAAGAAAAATACTAACAAGATTTTCAATGTTTTCACGGGTTTTATTAGATCTGTAAAATCAAGAAACACAACGAAATCAATGTGAAAAAAATATTCTGTAATAACTTCATCTAAGTTTGTAACAAAAACTAAAAACCGGAAGTGCTTTTTTTAACATAACAAAACCCTACATAATAACATTACTTCCTGGGCATCCACATCGTGTACGAATTTGTCACGGTCAACAATTTCAGGCATTCACACAATCAGTGAATTAGAATCACTTCATGAACAACAAACAACTCAATTTTGAATGTCTATTTCAAGTCTAATTTACCAAGACGAGATGAGTTGTCTCATCTTTCTTTAACAACTGTGATTCGCTAACTGCATGATTGCGTGAAATAATTGACACCACCAAATCCCCCAGATTTAGTATACTCAATAATAACTCACATGATTGCTATAGTCAGTCACCCAATCGAAACCATTAGATGGAAATCAGGCAACTCAACCAATCAAAACCAAATCTCAGATACATGTTTTAAGTCCAATTTATTAAAGTATACCAGTCATCTGATTTTCAATGTTTCCAATTTGCTAACTGCGTGAATGCATGAAATCGCTAATGCAGAAAATGATCTGGAGTTGGTTGACTCAATAATTCATATAATTGGTTCAATCAGCAAATCAAACCATTGGATGAAGGTCAGATGGGCTATATTTAGATTAAAATCTAAAAATTATTTTTACACACAAAGAAGAGGAAAAATGCTGTTTAGAAAGTAAAGATGCGTTTGAACTCTCTCCACTTTAATGCAAACATGCACATAAGTTAAATTTGAGTAAAAGTTGAAAAAGTAATGTTACAAATAATCCCAAAATGAGCTAGGAATAATCGCTAATCAAAATTAAAACATGAACTCAAAATGATCTTTGTCTCATTCACTGAACTACACTAAGAACCTGTTTAGATAAATTCCTGGTAAACACTTACAAATGAGAAGAAAAATATAAGATTGGTTCCTCCCTAAACCTAAAACTGAAGTAAGTTAATTTGCAGACACTCTCACATGTTAAGTTGCCCAAAAAAGTTTTATTTTTTTTATTTTTTTTTTATTTTTTTAAGTTTATACATAAAGTGATTTTAGTTCGTGAAGATGCTTACTTCATTTTTTTTTTTTTTGAGGTTTATCTAAACATGTCCTAACTACAGAGAATGTTAATTGCTAACAAATAGGACCATGACTATATTAGAGTATATATACCTGCTTCAACCTCACTGATAGCCTTTTTCTGATCTTCTAGCTGTTTTTGCATGTCAGCATTCTGTTCCTTCATCTGGTTAAGTTCTTCATTGTTGGGAATTTGGAACTGATCTTGTCGTGCCAGATATATCTTCTGCTTACCGTACTCCTTGAACGAAATGCGCCCCCCATCAGCCAGATTGTCCAACGCTTTCTGAATCGCCGCTTTCTTCAGGTTGAACTTCTGCAACGCATCAGCCACGTTCTGCGTATTCACCGGCCTGTTTTGCTGATCAAATTTCAAAAAAAAAAAAAAAAAAAAAAAAAAAAAAAAAAAAAAAATCAAAATCAAAATAGAAACCACCATTAACTTTGATTTGAATTTTAATTTTCTTGCTAGTATGAAGGCGTATCACGTGAGATGAGTTGCGAAGCACGGAATTGGGAACGGTGTCGTTGCTTACCTCATTGACAAAGTTCAACACGATCGCTGCGAAATGAAAGAGTGAGAGATGTTAGGATTTGAGAGAAGAACTGCAAAATGAAACGTTTGTGGCGGAGATGGTACCTTCGGCACTATCGGATTTTGGTGCCATTGTTCGGATCGAAGAAAAATTGGCGGGAAAATTCAGGATCTACCTTTTATCTTTTCTGCCAAAAGCAAACGAGAAGTGTCTGACTGGATGAAGAAATGAAAATGTCCACCATACGACGTCGTTTTGAAATCAACGGAAAACATACCGCTCTTGCATGGGGTTGTTTCAATTTTAGTTTTTCTATTTTCTAATTTTTGGAAAATGGTTTTGTTATGTGACTAGCAAAAATTGATAAACAAACTTAATATTTTTTAAATTAAATATTTTCATGTAAAAAAAGTTATATAAAAAGTTTTGCTTAAGTGGAGTTTCTTGTATAGAAGCTAATGATTAACACGAGACTAGTTCACAGTTGAAGGTCCAGATATCATACAAACAGCATATGTATACAAATAATACATATTTACTATTTATTTATAATACATATACAAATCATAAATATAAAGATTTCAAATACTAAAAAGATCACAAATCTTAATGCGGTACGAACGTATAAAAAATTAGGATGAATTCATTATTTTAATTCACTGATCCACTTAAACTTGTCCGGCATAATCTTTAACTTGTGTGGACTAATAACAAGGTGAGGCCGGTAGCTCATGTAATAATGAAAAATTTTAAATAAAATCTCTCTTTTATATAACTTCGTTCTTATTTTAATTCGTTCAATTCCTAAAAACAATGTCATACCTGGATGACATATTTCTTTTAATATTCTATTTGCATTTAGTGTCGTTTTAGATCCAAAGTTAGAAACATTATACTTCAATTAATTTTTTAGATTTTGTTACACTTGTTTGTTGTAATCAGAATCACGACAAGATGAATAAAATATTTAAAAAAAAATTGTTACAATACTTTAGTATGAAAAAAAAATAGTTTCTAAAACTATAATAGGATTCTAATTAATTAAGATCATGTATTTTAAATGAGCTTAGACTTTGTTTAAAAAGCCTTCGATAGTTACCCAATAACTTTGGCTAGTTGCACATCTTTTTTTTTATTGTTAGAAGAATTTGATTTAGTCAAGGACCATTTAACAAAGTCCTAATTTCATTGAAATTGTTAAAGTGTTTTAGCTGTTAATTTTATCTTAACCACTTAGCGTTATTTGTGGTTTGTTTTTTTTCTTTTAGTTATTTTGTAAGGCTTTAAAAGGCGTTTCAATAAAGTATCACTTAAAACTCCAATTGTTTATATTTGTGGTTTAAGTTATTCTATTGTGAAGCTTTACAATTGGTATCAGAGCTTCCACTGGGCTTTGTAAAAAGGGGAAGTAGCAATCTTTGAGTGATCAAATACAGAGAGTATGAAAACTTTAACAAAGATTTCACACTTCGATGGTCACTATGATCATTGGAGTGAATTAATGGAAAATTTGCTTAAAGCAAAGGGCTTGTGGAGTTTGGTGGAGAATGGTTTTACAGAACCAAAAGAAGGAACGTTACAAACTGAGGCACAACAGGCGCAACTCAACGATACTAGACTCAAAGATCACCAAGTCAAGCATTATCTCTTTTAAGCAATTGATCGAACTGTCTTTGAACAAATCTTAGACCGTCGCACAGCTAAGATTGTTTGGGACTCCATGAAACGAAAGTTTGGTGGAAATTTGAAAGTGAAGAAATCTATTCTTAATGCATTAAGGAGAGAGTTTGAGGTTCTAGAGATGAAAAGTGATGAAACCATCACTAATTACTTTGCAAGAGTAATGACGGTATCCAATAAAATGAAGAGCAATGGAGAAAATATGCCAGACAAGAAAATTGTAGAAAAAATCCTATGCATCCTAACCGAAAAATTTACATATATTATAGTATCCATTGAAGAATCAAAAGATACTGATAATATGTCCATCAATGAATTACAGAGTTCGTTAGTGGTGCATGAACAAAAAATTCGACGAACTAGCAATGATGATGAGGATCAAGTTCTGAAAGTTGAAGGCCGATCAGGAATAAGTAACAGAGGGAGAGGAACTTATAGAGGAAGAGGACGCGGAAGAGGAATATCAACTTTCAACAAAGCAACTGTTGAATGTTATAAGTGTCATGACCTAGGTCATTTCTAATATGAATGTCCAAAGATGAATAAGCAAGCGAATTATGCAGAACTCGAAAAAGAGGATGAAATGCTATTAATGGCCCATGTAGAGACACATGAAGCAAAAAGGAGCGATGTGTGGTTCTTAGATTCTGGCTGCTCAAACCACATGTGTGGAAATGAAGGTATGTTTTCAAGCTTAGATAGAACATTTTCTCGCACTGTCAAGCTTGGAAATAATACAAGAATGAACGTTATTGGAAAGGGAGCTGTGAAGTTAATGTTACAGGGAGTATGCTACACCGTTGGTGATGTGTATATTTACCTGAACTCAAGAATAATCTCTTGAGCATTGGACAACTACAAGAAAAAGGAGTAGCGGTGTTGTTCAAAGATGGTGTGTGCAGCATTTATCATCCACAAAAAGGAAAAATGGCAGAATCGATTATAAGTATAAACCGGATGTTCATATTGTTTGTTGAACCATCTGCCACAACAAATGAAGGAAGATGTCTCCAAGTTTCAAATACGGATCAGTCAGCACTTTGACACTATCGTTATAGTCATCTCAGCTACAAAGGCTTACGTACCTTGAAACATAATAACATGGTGGAAAGCTTGCCACAAATTGTAGCTCCAAACACCACTTGCAAGGCATGTATGAAAGGCAAGCAACATCGGATTCCGTTTTCGATAAAAAACAAGTGGAGAGCAACTGAAAAATTGGGTCTTGTTCATGCAGATCTGTGTGGTCCTATTACACCAGCTTCAAGTAGCCAGAAAAGGTATTTTCTGTGTTTTATAGATTGTTTTTCTAGGAAGGCATGGACTTATTTTCTCTTAGAAAAATCAAAAACATTTTATCACTTTAAATGTTTCAAAACACTGGTAGAAAAGGAAGTCGGAATGTCTATAAAATGCTTAAAAACAGATAGAGGAGGAGAATTCAACTCTGCAGAGTTTAATACTTCTTGCAAGCAGCATAGAGTAAAGAGACAATTGACTGCAGCCTATACACCACAACAAAATGGAGTGGCCGAACGCAAAAATCGCACTGTGATGAACATGGTAAGAGCTATGTTGACAGAGAAGAAAGTACCTAAGATTTTCTGGCTTGAAGCAGTCAGGTGGATGATTCACGTTTTGAATCGATCACCTATCCTTGCAGTAAAAGATATGACACCAGAAGATGCTTGGAGTAGAGAGAAACCGTCAGTTGATTATTTCAAAGTTTTTGGATGTGCGGGACATGTTCATATTCCTGATGCTAAGAGGAACAAAATTGAAGATAAAAGTGTGAGTTGTGTTTTATTTGGAGTTAGTAGTGAATCCAAGGGGTACAGGATGTTTGATCCAGTTAAAAAAAATTATAGCAAGTCGTGATGTAGTTTTCGAAGAAGATTGTGAATGAGATTGGAAAAATTTTGACTGTGAAACAGAGTTAGTCTGAAGGGAAAATATTGAAAATAATGAGAACACAGCTGAAGAAGGAGAAATCACAAGGAACCAATTGAATCAGTTGAACCAGCTACTGAAGTTAAGTGTCCAGTAGCTGCTGCACCAGATTTGGCAATAAGGGAGGGCAGAAATCGACATCCACCTGCATGGTCAGCCAATTATGTTTCCGGTGAAGGATTGTTTGAAGATGATGAAGCAAACATGACATTCTTGATGATTCCAGATCCTGTGAACTTTGAGGAAGTTGTCAAAAGCCCAAAATGGAGATTGGCCATGGATGAAGAAATCAAATCCATTGAAAAAAAATCAAACATGGCGTTTGGTGGTTCTACCTGTTGGTGCAAAGAAAATAGAGGTAAAGTGGATTTATAAAACCAAGATAAATGAGCTTGGAGAAGTTGACAAACACAAGGCGAGATTGGTGGTAAAAGGCTACACACAAGACAATGGAATTGATTATACAGAAGTATTTGCACCTGTGGCCAGAATGGATACTGTGAGGATGATCATTGCTTTCGCGACTCAAAAAGGCTGGAAACTCTATCAGTTGGATGTTAAATCGGCTTCTTTACATGGCGAATTAAAGGAAGATGTTTTCGTAGAACCACCAAAAGGCTATGAGAAAAAGGGAAGTGAGCAGATGGTGTACAAACTTCAAAAGGCTCTCTACGAATTAAAACAGACACCTAGGGCATGGTTTAGTCGAATAGAGTCCTATTTCATCAAAGAGGGATTCAAAAGTAGTTCCAACGAGCAGACACTCTTTATCAAGAAGAAGGGAGGTAAACTTCTTATTATGAGCATTTAAATGTTCTATGAAGAATTATTAGGAGAATTTAAATGTTCTATGAAGAAAGAATTTGATATGACTGACTTAGGCCAAATGAGGTTTTTTCTTGGAATTGAGGTAATACAAAGATTAGATGGTATTTTTATATGTCAAAGGAAGTATGCAGCTGAGGTTTTAAATCGATTTGGGATAGAAAATTACAATTCTGTTTGTAATCCCATTGTTCCAGGACAAAAGATTGGCAAAGATGAAAATGGCACAAAGGTGGATGCAACCTTGTACAAGCAAATAGTGGGAACTCTAACGTATCTCATAGCTACTCGTCCTAATCTCATGTTTGTTGTGAGTCTGATTAGTCATTTCATGGCATGTCCTACACAACAACATTTTGCAGCAGCGAAAAGGGTCTTAAGGTACTTGAAAGGTACTATGAACTATGGTGTATTCTATAAAAGGGGAGAAGTTAGTGATTTGATTGGATTTGCCGATAGTGACTATGCTGGTGACATGGAAGATAGCTAGAGTACTTCAGGCTATGTATTCATGATGAGTGGAGGAGCAGTAGCTTGGTCTTCTCGAAAGCAACCTATAGCCACCTTATCGACTACAAAAGTCGAGTTTGTTGTCGCTGTTGCATGCCAAGCTATTTGGATGAGGAGGATACTCGAAAAGATTGGTCATTTACAAACAGAAGGAACAAAGCTCATGTGTGATAATGCTTCAACCATCAAGCTGTCCAAAAATCCAGTTATATATGGTTGTTCCAAGCATATAAAGGTAAGATTTCATTTCCTTAGGGATCTTACTAAAGAAGGAGCTGTTAATTTACTATTTTACGATACTCGAGATCAACTTGCTGATATGATGACAAAACCTCTCAAATTAAAAGCTTTTCAGAAACTGCGTGAAGATTCGTGTGCATAATGTTTTTGACTTGAACTAATTCTTAATTAAGAAGAATAAGTTCAAGAGAGGGATTGTTAGAAGAATTTGATTTAGTCGAACTAATTCTTAATTAAGAAGAATAAGTTCAAGAGAGGGATTGTTAGAAGAATTTGATTTAGTCAAAAACCATTTAACAAAGTCCTATTTTTATTGAAATTGTTAGTGTTTTAACTGTTAATTTTATCTTAATCACTTAGCATTATTTGTGGTTTGTTTCCTGTAAGACTTTAAAAGGCCAAGTCCAGTTTCAATAAAATATCACTTAAGACTCTAATTGTTTACATTTCTGGTTTAAACTATTCTACTGTAAAGCTTTACATTTATACTACACTGTTCATTAAATTGATTCAGTAATTTGTTATACCACACTACTCATTCTTACTCTCTTGATTTTGAAAAAGAGTTAATAATTCAATTTTTAACCATCATATTTTTTAACAAAAGCTAAGAAAACAGATAATAATTACTCCATTCCATTTACTATAAAAATTAAATAACACGGTACTTACATAAAAATAAAAACATATTTGAAATATTGAATAAAACGAAATTTTTAATAAAAACTTAATTAAAAATATGAGAAAAAAATTAAACGGTAAAGGAGACAAGTATATGAGAGCCCACACACAATTCGGACAGCCTGAAACAAACTACTCGTGCAAAGACAACTGACAAAGTAACCATTGATAATTGTATGGATCAGTTTATTTAAATTCAAAAAATCTTTTTTCTCAAAAATGAGCAAGAGATTATTTTTAACTGAGTTTTTTCAAGTGCAAAAAAAAAAAAAAAAAAAAAACTAATCAACCAAGCGCAGTAATTATGCCTCTTTGTGCTCCAAGCACAAAAGATAAGATACTAAGCCAATCACGGGAACAAACCTAAGATACTTTACTACAGCAACCTTGTTTTCTTGGACATTCTGGAGGTTGTCACCAATCAACCAAGGCTGGAAAATTATGTAAAGACATATATCCCATATGAAGGCATAAGCCAACCTCTCTGATCCAAGATAACCCACCAAGTAGTCCCATCTATCTGCTATGCCCCCAAAATTTGCATCCATTCGCCCATAAAGAGCCCACAAAAGAGATATCTGACATGCACTCCCACCAATCACTCCAACAAGTGGAGCACCATTTGTCATCACTGACCCAAATTGTGAAAGTTTTCTTGGAGCAGTCTCGTCAACAGGATCATTCAAGCGTATAGCCATGTATGGGATCAGAAATGCTGGCATCACAGAAAGAGTTATGATCGTTAATGTGATTACATCACGTCCAAGGAAGAGTAAGTTTAACTTAAATCATTCATCTGTTTCGGATAAAGGAACATTGGTGTTCTATTGGAGGTAATCAAAAAGACTTGTCAAGCTAGAGAGATTTGTCAGACATACTGTTTGTCAGGAACATTTGCAGGCCCCAGAGTACATCTAGAGACCCTTTATATCTATCTTTCTTTTGATCTGTGAACAGCAATGGGGCAAACATAAATGTCCAGCCAATCACAAAATTGAAGAGTCCTTCGGACATCTGAAGTAAGAAAATTATCTAAAGTCAGGGAGATTGTTCCATCAAATGATTGTTTTTTTGTGCCAATTACTTTGAGCAGTGACACTTACAGGATGAAGAACAGGCGCATCAATCAGACGAATTCCGACTACTCTGCCAAAATGGTCAATACAGAAATCATTGAAGTGAAAAAAGATAACACCGATAGTTTTCTTTAGAAAAACACAAAAGCAGTATATAGTCCATGTTATTCTTAAAAGAAGCAGATCAATAGTGTTATTCTTAAAAGAAGTAGATCAATAGTCCATGTTATTCTTAAAAGAAGCAGATCAAGCTTCAGCTCTGTTTGACTTTGAATAAAATAGCTTGTTTCCATGCAGTAATGGATTCAAAATCTTTGAGAAGCGGGTGATTTAATACAATGTATAAAGCAAAAAAATTATATTAAAATGTTTTGCTTAGGTAAAATGTGGCTAAGACATGGTCTGACACGGTGTGCAAACAGTCGATTAAAAATTGAAACAAAAGCAACACACAAATATCAAGTCTGCAACTTTATAATAAAAAAAACAGGGTTATTGTTCATGTATTGATTTCATTTCCTGCGACCTTTCCATTTTATTTGGCCCATACGACATACATCTATCTTGAAGTCGTGTGTGAATCTTTTTTCCCCAAAACACACATGCCAGGCTCGTGTTCCAGCGATCTTTATGCTTCACAGTTATAAGAAATTTTTCTTTTCTTTTCTTTCTCTTTGAAAAACTAAAAACACAATAGAAGTAATTAGCAATCACTTCCGCAAGAACCTAAATACAAGACAAGATTGTATACAATAGTTTTCTGCTGGGTATCCTGGAGGCACACAATATACAAGGCAAGTCACAGCCTCCGGAATTATCCATACTACATGGCAATATAAAAGTTTCCAACGTAAATTTCATATATAAAAGGATGAAAGGACTCAATGAATCTTTTCAAACAAAATTTCTTCTCGTTTATATATAAAGAATGACCAACATACAGTTTATTGACCAATATAATGGGAAAAATGTATATGACAAGGTCATAAGTTATTGATAGAGGACCATCTGCGTGAATACACATTGGGCCTATCACAAGGAGCACAACCAAGAAGAATGGACTGCCAGAAGAAGGTAGGAAGAAGACTCTTCTTTTGTAAAGAGTAGATTATTAAAATCTTCTTGCCTGTCAGCCTGGTAAAAATTATACAGAGTAGTGTAGGAATTTATTTCACGCCTTGTGTTTAAACCCTACCTTGGGTGCCATGTTAGGTCAAAAACCATAACTTGCCATGCAAGCTAGGGTTAGGCGCATGCTACCTTGCATAAGCACCACATGGCACATCCTCAATGGAGAGGATCCTCTCCATTCACACTTTGTCACTTGTCATGTTCTTATTTGAGAGTTTTTTGAAACTTCTAAGACAAATTAGGTTTAGGGTTAGACACATATGAAACCTATAAATAGGAGTCTATTTTAATGCATTTTTCAGTTTATGAATGAGTGATGAAATGCTGGCCAAATTGAGTCTCTTCTATTTGTTCTTGAACTCTCTTGAGTAGTCTCTTTCAAAACCTCTTCTAGACTTTCTCCTAATGTGTTGGCCTAACTTCACCTAGGTTTCTCACTAAATTTGATCTCCCAAACACATGAAACTGCACTTCAATACATTACTTCCTCTGCATCCTCTTCATTCAACATGAAACAAACCAAAATTCAAGGAAGAAGAGCAATTGGCACAAGGAAAAAATGCAATTAACATTAGGAATTGCATCATTTGGCATCGAAGAACCATGTTGTCTAACATGAATTGTTGCATGTCTTGTGTGTTTGTACCGATTAAAATTGTTTAACTGCCTTATTCTATGGTTCAAATTGTTAATTCCTACTTGAATCATCATGTTTGTGCTCTAGGTGTTCATATAGCAAGTGTTGTAGCTATTTTTCATTTTTCTTGAGTTTTTCTTCAATTTCAATCGTGGAATCTCTTTAATTTTGAGAAATTTTCAGTTTATAATCCTTACATGTTATGTCTAATGTCATGTGCTCCCTAAAATTGTCATACACTTCCACAATAAAAACTAGTCTACTAGGTGTTTGTAGAAATGTCAAGTGTAATTCTACTGTGTTTAGAAGGTGTTTGATTAAATGACTAGAGTAAATTGAACATGTATTGTGCAGTTAACTTTTTGAATATGAGTTCCTTAGCTTGTTATTAGATCATTAGCAAGTTTATCAGAGTTAGGTTTCCTTTATGTCTTGTTGCTTTGTTTAAATTCATTGTCATCTTTAGGTTTCAAACTCGCTATGGATTGGAAAAGTTGTTATTAACAAATTACACTGTATTTTCGAGTGAAAATTTATATCTAAGCATTTTAAGATGTCAGTAATATTGTGTTAAAAAGGTGCATTCAAATTCAAAATAGAAAAAAATGATAAAGTAAAGCCAGGATGCTATGTGCTAAAAGACAGAGTTCCCTGTCCACATTTTGCTCTCAGGTTTGAATTGTTTTAAATTTTTCCAAAGCTGTTTTTGATTCAAATTTGCTACGATTACTTCATATAGTGTCCTGGATCCGAGAAAACAAATTCAAGGTCAACTACATTGAAAAAGAATATACATAAATGTTTTAAGCACCACTACCAATTCACTCTAGTTTATGTTTTTGCTTTGTATTCCATTCTAGAACCAATCTTAAGTTTCCTTCTTGTGTGCCTACTTTCTTACTAGCTTTAATTTCTTGTCTTTTGCCTTTTAAATCATTCTTCCAGTTTTGTTAAATCTGAAAAATGTCTTCAGTTTAGCATTTTAAATTGAGCTTTTCTTGATTTACATTTCATTAACCTCTTGAGATGGAAATTCATCCTAGTTTGTGATCTTGGTGAAAGGTTATCTAATACTTCTAGGTAGCCTCTTGAAAGAAGGAGAGCTTGCTAAGGATGACTCTTCTTTAGAGATTCTACAGGTTGAAGGTTCAAAGCAAAAGTGACAAACACTTGAGAGAAAAGAAAGCTACAAAATCAAGAAGGAAAAGTGACAAACACTTGAGAGAAAAGAAAGCTACAAAATCAAAAAAGCAAAAGGACAAAAAATTAGCACATTTGTAATCAAAAACTTGTCACGGAACTGAGTTTTTCCGTTGATCATTTGTAATTTTCTTTGCTTTGTTGTCATGGGAAAATGCTTCAAGAGCAATCCCAAATTTGAACCTTGAAATAGTCAAAAGCGTTTAGAAGTGAAAGGGTTTCAAGGGCTCAAGGTGTCACTTGCACTTTCATACAGAAACATGTCTAGTTACATGCTTTCATTAATTGTTTTTACATTCTTGCAACTTTGTTTACATTTTTATTTTCTTTTCATTAAGTCTCCATGACAACTAGGATTCAAAGTTTCAAGCGTTTAAACATTAGTAGACCTTCCTTTGGTCTCTAGGAATTACGAGAGCAACACCAACATAGGAAAAATTGTTTTGAAGTTTTCTATTGAGAGATGTTGTGGAAGAGGACTAGGGAATATTTTCGCTAAGAAAGACTTGGTACTCAAATTGTCCAAGTGACGCACCTCTCTTTCCTGGAAGTCTACTCGGAATCCTTTCATTTCTATTTCTTATTAGGAACTTCACAAAAGTCAAAAAAAAATATATTTGAGACAACTCTTTTACCACTCACTCTTTTCATTTCCATTTTTTAGATAAAATATTTGTGAAAATCTTTTTAAATGAAAGATGACTAATCCTGCTCATTCCTCAAGTGTTCAAGCTGGTGTAAGGGATAATGAAGGAGAACGATTGAGTGATGAGTTGAGAGAAACTAGAAAAGAAATGTCTGAAATGACAAAAAGAGATAAAATTATGAAACATATAAGAGGAATGTTGGAGATGATAATGGAAGAGAAAAGAAGATTTAAGGATAGACATAACGAGGGGTCAAAAAGAAAAGAAAATAGAGAGAGGATCCCTATTCTCAAGATAAACCTTATAATAGTCATCAAAACCTAGACAATTATCAACAACCACCTAGACAACATAGGTCTAGGCAGCATAGCCACCACAGAGAGACTAATGTTGACCTTGTCCCTTGTATGTAAAAGACAACATAGAAGATTACCTTAATTTGGAGATGAAGGTTGAACAAATCTTTGAATGTTACCAGGTACATAAAGAGAGATGAGTATACCTAACTAGACTTAGTTTCTAGGGATCAACTATTTACTGGTAGACATCACTTGTACGAGACCTTAAACTCAATCATAATCCCCAAATTCATTATAGAAACAAAATAAGAACAACCCTCAGAAAACGCCATGTACCTCATATTATGATAGGGAGTTGATGGATAAACTCTAACAACTCCAATAAAGAGATATAAGTGTTGGGAAGTATAGGTAGAAACTAGAGTTATTGTTAATGAGCGTGGGGATTCGAGAAGAACCAAGAATAGCGTTGGTTAGATTTCAAAATGGCTTTCACTATGAGATTCGGGATACTGTGGAGTTGTTACCCTATAAAGTTTTGAGAGATCTCGTACAAATGTGTATAAGGATGGAACAGCAGCTGAAGAGCAAGACAACTTCTAAAAATGAATATCCTAGCATGTCTTCATCCTGGAAAGATTACAAGAAGGAGGGCTACCCCCCTAAGTTTGAGAGAACACTAGAAAAAGAAAAATATAGAGAAAAAGAAAATTATAGAAATGATTCTTCCAAAGATTTTAGACACAGGGATGTCCAGTGTTTTAAATGTCTAGAGAGAGGACATTTTCTTTTGAGTGTCCTAAGAAAAGAAATTTACTTGCAAAGGATGAGGACATTGAAAGCTTAGACGATTCCACATCTTCCTCTAGCAGAGATGGAAGAAACCAAGCCTTCTGAAGGAAATTTATTTATGGTGAGAAGGTTGTTGGAAACCCAACCCACTAAATTAGAATAGTCTCAATGAGAAAATTTATTTCACACGTATTGTAAGATTTTTAAAAATGTTTGTTTAGTGATTATGGATACCAGTTCTTGTTGTAACTTTGTAGCTCAAGGTTGGTTGACAAGCTGTCTTTGACTATTAAACCCCATCAAAAACCTTATAAACTTTAGTGAATTAATAATGACACAAGTATCTTAGTTAAAGACCAAGGAAGTGTGTTAATCTCCATTGAAAAATATGAAGAAAAAGTTATTTGTGATGTACCAATGGAGGCTGGACATATCTTGCTCGGCCGGCCATGGGAATTTAACAAGCACACTTTACATGATGATCTCACTAATAAAATTAGTTTCCTGCATAAGGGTAAAAAGATCATTCTTTGTCCTCTTACACCTCAACAAGTGAGAGAAAACCAAGTAGTGTTAAAAAAAAAAAAACTAGAATATGGAAAGAGAAAGGAGAAGAAAATTAAGTCAAAAACTCTCATTCAAATAAAATAAAAGAGAAAGGATTGAGTCTAGAGCCTGGTGTCTCTTCCAGTAATATTGTTCCACAAAAATCATTGAAAAATAAAATAAAATCTCTTATGTTGGAACAACCTCTCTTCCTTCTCTGATGTAGAGAGATACTTGTTGCCACTAGTAATGAACTTGAATCTCTACTGAAGGGTTTAAAATCTTTTAAGAGAATTTGATGATATATTTCCTAAGGAGGTACCAAGTGGTTTGCCACCTCTAAGAAAATAGAGCATCAAATTGACTTAGTTCCTAGAGCTAGCCTCCCAATAGGCCTGCTTACAAAGCAAACCCAGAGGAAACAAAAGAAATTGAGAGGCAAGTTAATGATCTAGTAAAAACGGGTTGGGTTCAGAAGAGTTTCAGTCCTTGTGCAGTTCCCATGTTGTTGTTCTCCAAGAAAGACGAGTCTAGGAGAATGTGTACTTATTTTCGGGCCATCAACAATATCATTGTACAATATAGGAACCTAATCCCTAGGTTAGATGATATGCTAGATGAGTTGCACGGAGCAAACATGTTTTCCAAAATTGATCTTAAAAGCGGTTATCATCGTATTAGAATAAAAGAAGTAGACTACTGAAAAATCACTTTTAAGACCAAATTTGGATTGTATGATGGCTAGTCATGCCTTTCGGCTTGACTAACGATTTTAACACCTTTAGGGGGTTGGCATAGGTGGTGTTACTTCAAGCTAGGCACCTGCGACATATTTTAGTGAAACACTTAAAGGAGAGCCCTTGAATTATCCCATATATCGTAAGAAGTTTTATGCTCTTATTCGTGCCTTCCAAACATGGGAACATTACTTAATGACTAAGGAATTATTCACACTAATCATGAGTCACTTAAGAATATAAGGGGTAGGATAAATTAAATAAAAGGCATGCAAAGTGGGTTAAATATTTGGAGCAATTTCCTTATGTTCTCAAACACAAATCAGGAAAGAATAATGTGGATGTTGATGTCCTATCTAGAAGACATACATTACTAGTTTCCCTCGGTGTTCAAATTCTTGGTTTTGATGATATAAAAAAGTTATATGAGAATGATAGTAACTTTGCATCCATTTTTTCATCTTGCCTCAAGGAGCCTTGTGATGGATCGAAGGATATCATTTTAATAAAGAAAAACTTTGTATACCCCAAGGATAGGTTAGAAAACTTCTTGTCCAAGAAAGCCATGAAGGGGTCTCATGGGTCATTTTGGAATAGATAAAACCCTACACATTTTAAATGTTGTGGACCGTTTTAGTAAGATAACTCACTTTATTCTCTGCCATAAAGTAGATGATGTAGTCATATTTCTAGAGTTTTCTACAAAAAAGTTATCAGACTACATGGTTTACCCCACACTATAGTGTCTAATAGAGATGTTAAGTTCCTAAGCCATTTTTGAAAAACTTTGTGGGCTAGGTTAGAAGCTAAACTTTTGTTTTCTACTCCATGTCATCCATAGACTAATAAGCAGACGAAGTAGTGAACATATCTCTATCTACTCTTTTGAAGGTTTTTATAAGAGACAACAAAAAGTAACATCTTCCTCATGTAAAATTTGCATATAATTAAGTAGTTCATTGAACTACTAATCTTTCTGCTTCCTTACTTCATAAAGAAGGAGTATCTAAAGCGAAGTTTGTTAGAAAGTTTCATAAGAAAGTTAAAGAACAAATTGAAAAACAAATCCAAAAATATGTTAAATACAAGAACAAAGAGAGAAAGAATATGATTATTGAGGAAGGGGACCTAGTTTCGATGCACTTGAGAAAAGATAGATTTCCTTCTTTGAAAAAATCCAAACTAAGTCCCAGAAGAAATAATACATTCAAAGTCTTCCACAAGATTAATAATAATGCATACATCTTAAAACTCCCAGAGGATTATGGAGTTAGTCCTGTGTTTGATGTTTGTGATTTAATTCCTTATGCAAGACTGAATAAACAAGATTTGAGGTCAAATCGCTTTCAAGAGGGAGGGTATGATGGAGGACCATCTAAGAGACAACACACTGGGCCTATCACAAAGAGCATGGCTAGAAGAATGGAGGAGAAAAAAGACCTTCAGAAGACTCTTCTTTTATGGAGAGTAGATTATTAAAATCTTCCTGCCTCTCAGCCTCGTAAAATTTGTACAAAGCAGTGTAGGAATATACTTCAGGCCATGTATTCTAGGTCAAGTAGTGTAAGATTTTCTTTTTGGACCTTGTATTTGGGCTAAACTTTGTAGAAGCTAAAACCTAACCCTAGGATAGAGAAAAGACACTACTTAGGGTTTAAACCCTACCTTGAGTGCCAAGTTAGGTCAAAAACCCTACCTTGCCATGCAAGCTAGGTTAGGCACCTTCTACCTTGCATGAGCGCCACATGGCACATGTCCACTGGAAAAGATCCTCCATTCACACTTTGCCATTTGTGAAGTTCCTATTTGAGAGTTTTTCGAAACCTCTAAGACAAGTTACGGTTAGGGTTAGGGTTACCTTCGGATAAGACGCATATGAAGCCTATAAATAGGTGTCTCGTTCAAGACCATTTCTAGGCTTTCTCTTAGAGTGTTAGCCTAACCTCACCTAAGTTTCTCACTAAATTTCATCTCCCAAACACATGAAACTGCACTTCAATACACATTAATTTCGTTGCATCCTCTCCATTCAACGTGAAACAAACCAAAAGTCAAGGAAGAAGAGCAATTGGTGCAAGGAAAGCAAAGCATGCAATTGACATTAGGAATTGCATCATTTAATCTCATTTGTAATGTAATGCTTGTAAATTCACCCAATTAAAGAATATCCATTACGAAAAGTTGAAAAATGAAAGGAGTCAGACATTATTTGTCACCTAGGAATGAGCAATACAATACGTACCAAAGTTCATGAAAGGTAATATGAAAAAGAAATTTAGAGAAAGACCCACAAGAGAGTTCCATGTGTCAGAACTTATGGCCCATACAGGATCTCCCTGTCACAATACGAGGAGTCTTTGAGATTTCAAGCTTTAATCAATTCTATACAATATTACCAAATAAAAAAAAACATAAACCCTAAAAAAAAAACACACATACAACTTTTCAATGTTCCAAATTGCCAAAGCAGTTAGAATCAAAGGAGAAAGTTTTGTTGCCAAAGCCATGGAAACAACTTCTTCACAATCGTTTTGAATTATAAGTTGTATGAAGGTAAAGAGGGAAAAGGGTACTCATATCAGATTTATAAAGTTATATTGCTACTGTAGTGAAAGATGTGATACATAAACAAAAAACACTAATTTCCTTAATCCTAATAAAGGTAGAAAACAATAATGAAATAATAAGAAAATATGGAAGCCGAAACTCAGCTATGATTCTCTCCCTGATACAAACAAAACTCCCCTCCTACGGTATTGAGTTTGTTTCTAATTGTGTTCCTCCACATTTTCTAGTCGCCTGGTTATAAATGATTATATCAAGCATGGCCAACAGCACTATGTCCTAGTCCATGGAAATCAGTCCATAAATTAAAAATGCACATACAAAATGGACCTTAAAGCATGCATTCAAGACAGCACACCCAACATGCACTAAAAGATAACAAGAAGAAGTGGCATCAGAAAAGGAGAAAATGTTTTGTAGTACCGGCTCCCTTTACATTGATTAGTTTAACAGTTTCTTATTTTTATCTTATATCTGAAAACAAAACTAAAAGAGTTAATTTTTCATGCGTTGTCACTCTAACAAACTTACCATCCAATAGTCAGTAGCAAACAAACATTCATGGCAATCTTTACTACAGTGTAAAAAAATGTTTAAATTCAAATAACAATACATACCACATGTTCTAATATACTAGCTTGGTTCACATTTATAATAAAATCAAAAATCACACTTTTTTATTAAAGAAATATCTAAATTTTAACTACTCTTAGAAGAAGTGACTTTATGCTTAACTCTACAAAACAAAACAGATTATAAGTTAAACCCATTATATATAGTAAAATTTGCTTTCTTTAATCAATACAAAGTTAGCTCTTTTTTTCTTTTATATGAGAACCGAAACAGAAGCAGTACCGAAAAAATCAAATTATTTAATGCCTGTTTCAATATTCAAATATTTCATAATTGATTCCAATTTCAGGTTGAAAGTTAAAGTAACAAGTTACTTCCACCTTTCAATTTTTCGATCCATTTTAGAGGTGAAAATCAATTTTAGTGGTTATCTTAAGATGCACATAGGAAACAATGAATACCAAAATCAGTTCAAGTTTATAAACATCCTACTCATATGGCAAATCGAAAATTTAAAAAAGGTAAAAAGGGTACATACAGGGGCATAAGGAAGCAGGAAGAGCCATAGAATGTAGACACCTTCTGCAACCCAAAGCGCAATGCGAAGCACTCTTCTGAGATTATCTTCGCCCTCTTCCGAAGAGAGTACAGGTTTCCGGCGAACAGAGAAGCACAAATGGGTTCCAGAAACGCCGTGTTTGGCTTTGGTAACGGCAGGGGAAAACCAATGGGTGGAGTTGAGAGCGTGGTGAAGCGGTCTTCGGTTGAACAATTTGGGAAGATTGAGTGAAGATTTTGGGGGCAAGGGTTTGAGTGAAAGGAATGGGCGCAGGAACGGTGGAGACGACGTCGTTGTGGTCGTCGCCATTTCTTCAGCTGCTTGGGCACTGAGTGGTTGGGTTCACAGCGTCGTTGTATTGTAGTATTCGCATTATCCTTTTAAATTTCTATAAAGTAATTAATTCCTTGATTAAATTTTTATTATTTTTTTCATTTTATTTAGTATTTAAATTGTGTCGCAACCGGGTCACAACGAGAATGAAAACAAACATATATTAGAAATAGAGGGAGACGAAAAATAGAGAGTAGTTTATATCTGATTCTTTATTCTTGATAGAGTAGGAGCGAGGTCAAATCCTTGTCAGGTCCTTTTTAAAAAAAATAAATATATTATTTGCATTTTATTTTTTTCTTTTTATTTCTTTCTTGAGAAAATAAATGTTTTTTTAAAAAAAATCACACTCAAATTACTTATTTAATTAAAGGGTGGGGTGCTAACACTTTCCCCACACGTAACCGACTCCCGGACTCGAAATCTGTTTTCGCAAACTTGCCTTATCTTGTTTTTTTGGTTTTCCATAGTTTTCCTTTAATAAATTATGATGGCGACTCCTTTGTTTTTAAAATAAAAAATTAAATTGTTTTGTTCACCATCCCGCCGTGATTCCGATTGCGACAAATTGTAATATTTAATTTTTAAGTAATGTTACTTTTATCTTGTTTTATATTTTATTTACTTATTTCTGTATATTAAAAATATATAAGATTTTATGAATAAGATAAAATAATATTATTATTAATGTAAAAAATATTAAAATATGTTGAATAAAGAGATTGTTATAATAAAAAAATTATTATCATCCTTATCTTTATACATATAGACACCGACGACAGACTTTTAATAAAAGTAATGAAAATTACTTTACATTTTATTTTAACTGTAACATTATTGTATATTAACTATAAAATTTAACTCATTTTAACCTTAATTACATCGCCGATTTAAAAAAAAGTTAAATAGCAAATATTTAATTAAAAATATAAAATTTCGAATACATCAAAATAATTTAACAAAAATCTTCCTTAAAAATACTAAATTTATCAAAGACATAAAATTTAATTAATTTTTTTATTATTATATAAAAATATTAATTTTTATTATCTATAATTAAAACAAAATTAGGTTAGTTAACGTAAGCAACTACTAATATTTACAAATTTTATAAATTAATTTGTTACATATTGTATCATTATATTCTATTAGTTTGTCATGCTTTGTTCATAATAATTATTGTTCATTTGTGGGTGTGGAACAACTTTGTCATGAATTTGTAAAAGAATTCTATTAATTCGTCATGCTTTGTTTATAATAGTTATTGTTCATCTGTGGGTGTGGAAGAACTTTGTCATGAATTTGTGAAAGAATCTATTAATTCGTCTTGCTTTGTTCATAATAATTATTGTTCATTTGTGGGTGTGGAAGAACTTTGTTAAAAAAATTGTGAAAGAAGTCGTTGGACTTGCATTTCAAAAGAAGATAACAACATAGTATAATGTTACAAATTTTTGCAGGAAATGATGAATTGGTTCGTCAAGTTAAGGAATAAGAGATATTGATTACAAATCTTGAGAAAGTTGTGACAAGTTCCAGGATTGTTAAAATCTAAGAATAAATTGTGTTTTAGATGGTATTCCTTCCTTATTACTTGAATTGCTTTCAGTCAATGTTATCAAATGACGGACAAAGGTCTTAAATGATATTGATGAAGTAGACGAGAAAGAGAATGGCTAGAAGGGAAAAAGTAACATGTACTCCTGAATCAAATGTGAACCCAGAAAACATTCTAAGAGTGTTGCTTTGGAAATACCTTAGACTACGTATTCAAGGAAAAGAAGGAAGCATAGTTAGTTGTATGTGTGGCACTACAACTCTTAAATCAATTAAAATGAGTTTCAAATATATTAGTCACTCTTAGCAAAGTACAAAATTGGGGTTGAGGATGGTAGATTTTAAAACCTTATAATAATTTTTACATGAGATATTTAGAAAGAGTTTTTTTTTTTTAGTTTTTTTTTTTATTTTTCTTTTTAGGTTTTTGTTATTTTTTGTTTTCTATTTTTGTTAGTTTTTTGGTTTTGTGAATAATTGAGAACTTGGCTAGAGAACAATTTATGATGCATCTATGACTTGGACTAATTAACTAAACCTTTGATAATAATTTGAGTATGATTTCTTTGATGAGATTTGTGAATGGATTAGGTTGTTTTTGTAAAACTTAAGTTTTGGTTACTCTTTTGTGTTATTGTGATTTAAAATGTATTATTGTGACATATTATGTGACAACTTTCGGTATTGAAAGTATAATCAAGTAAGATTTTGAGCTTCAAAGTCATTTAAATAAGTATTGTCACTGATTTTTAATAATTGATTTTTCTTGAGTTTCTTGAATATTCAATTACATGCTTACATATTATTAAAGCCATTTTTGTTTTATCTTTATTGTTGATAGAGCCAAATGACCAACCTTTTGAAGGAATAAAATCTTTGTACCCTGTTTGAGCCTTTGAAAAGATATTGTTCTTCATCCTTGAAATTATTAGCCTTGTTTGACTACCTTACTTTGAGTTAAGAGAGCAAAGAGATCAAGAACTTAGTATCAATTAAGTTTGGAATAGAATATTTGAAAAATAAATATATAAAAAGGGGATATAAGGAGATCAAAGGTTGTAATTCTAAAAAAGATAAAAAATTAAAAAAATAGAAAAAAATTAGATATTCAAATAAATAAGTTTGAGAGAAAAATTGATGATTGATTGGATTGAAATAGAAGTGGGTAGAAATTTTTTGAATTATTGATCTAATTGTTCTCTTTGCTTGAAGTTATTTGATTATCTAGAAAAAGTCAACTTTATATTTAGCTCAACCAAATTACAACCCAATACATGTCCCTGTGATGTTGCATATTTTTAAAATTTTTGACTTTTGAAATGAAAGCAAAGTTAAATGTGAGAATTAGTGATAGATAAGATAACATACATCATGAGATACTAGAGTGCTTGAGTGAAACATTTACTTTGGTGAGGAATAATACCTTTGCTTGTTCACTAATAATAAATTGTCATATGTGTTGAAAGTTGTGTGCAACTTATGTTACAATTACATTTGAGTACCATAGCTGAGATTTCATGATGTATAATTATTCATTCATGAGTTGATTTGGGAAGGAACATATTTGATTGATTTCTGATGTGATTGGTGAATTTGTTCTGAGTTGTTATGTCAGTATTGAGTAATTGTTCATTTTAGCCAAGTTTTATCTTTGCTTGAGGGCAAACAAGGCTCTAAGTTTAGGGAAGTTTGATAGAGTTAAATTATATGATTTTTTGGGCTTGTTTTCATAATGAAATCAAGTCTTTCTAAGCTTAGAACCAATTAAATCTCATGTTTTTATAAATAAATTGTTCTTTTATAAATAAGTTGTTGCTTGAGCTTTTCACCAAATATTACTCTAAATCTCATTAGTTTTGTACAATAAATGATCATGAAGCATTTGAGTCAAGAAGAGCAAGATTGGAGTCCATGAGAAGCACATAAAGGCAAAATTGAAATGTTGATGTTGAAAGGTGGACTGAGCACACGAATTGGAGGAGTCATTTAGGGACTCTTTTTGGTATTTTTTGGACTGAGAGTTAGGGGAGTCATGTGGGAACTCTTTCCGGTACTATTTGGATTGAGAGTTAGGGGACTCATCTGGGGACTCTTTGGACTGATAGTTGGGGGAGTCTTTTCGGGACTCTTTGGACTGAGACTTGTGAGAGTCTCTGGGGTACTCTTTCTGCGATTGTTTGGAAGACTGAGACTTGGGTCACTGAGAGTTAAAGGATTGCTTGGGGGGGAGGAGGGGGCTCCTCTAGGTACTCTTCACTGGACTCCTTGTTCTACTCCTTCGTGGAATGGAGGATGCCCCTCATTGCTTTTATTTGGGGCACTGGACAATTGTTCTCGCAGGAAGTTAATTTCTTGTCAAAGTGCAACCAGGAGATTCGCATTGGACTCAATTTTTTGTGTTCTGGCTGCAGCTTTTGTTTAGTCATTGGAGTCTGTTAGTATTCTCACAATACTTAAGGATTTGATGAAGTCATGCAAGACATGTCCAACAAGCCAAAACAAGCAAGTGGAAGTGTGTTCTAGTCTTGTCTTAGTGTGAGTGAGTATGATTGGCTGTGAAAGAGAACCTATGCACATCTAAGGAGAAATTCATTAGCACATGGTTTAAATGATTTAAATCAAACCATAAAAAGGTTTTAACTTCAGTTAAAAACAGTTTTGGAAAATAAAATACTGAACTATTATAAACTGATTTCAGATTAAGCCGAATCAATTTATTCGTGTCTGAGCATAACTGAATTAACAGTTTTGGAAAATAAAGTACGGAACTATTATAAACTAATTTCAGGTTAAGCCGAATCAACTTATTCGTGTCTGAGCTTAACTGAATTAACTGTTTTCTGAAAATCTGGTTTGAGCTTTTCTTCTATAATATAGTGGGTTTTTCAAGTGCGAAAAACAAGAAAAAGAAAGAGAGAACAGAGAAAAGAAAGAAGAGAGATACATTTTTTTTTAAAAAACACAATCTTCTGAAATTCATTTGTGAGAACTACTGTGAGAGATTTGCTGTTTTCATAATAATCATTTTCGAAAGAGGGCTTTTACTTGAAGAATCAATTCTGACTAAAGTGTGCTACTGGGTTTCTTCAAGACTGTGTACAGACCTTTATTTCTGCGCCAATCAGGAAGTTTTTCTAAACCCTTCTTGATCCTGTTTGAATCAAGATTTGAGGTGTATTCATTGTAATTCTATGAAAATCATTGAACGTTTGTACTGGTTTGGGCTTTAAAAGTTAGCCTGTGTTTTCTGCTGAAATTGATTGGAAGCTGCAGGGAGCAGTTTGTCAATTTGCAGGGTTCTTGATTTCTACGGGGAGTAGAAATTGACTAGTCTGGGCTATAGGAGTTAGCCTGAGGTTTTTTGCTGAAATTGATTGGGAGCTGTGGGGAGCAGTTGATCAATTTAGCAGGGTTCTGATTTCTACGGGGAGTAGAAATTGACTGGTTTGGGCTATAGGAGTTAGCCTGGTATTTCTGCTGAAATTGATTGGAGGCTGCGGGAAGCAGTAGATCAATTTAGCAGGGTTCTAATTTCTACGGGGAGTAAGAATTGGTTGATTAATTGTATGTGAACAATTAATTGAGTTAGTGGAACTTTCTTTGCAAGTGGTGCAGAGAAGATTAGACGTAGCCCTTTGTGGTGAACCAGTATAAAATTGATTGTGTCTATTCTTCTAAAATCCTTCTCTCATAATCTTAATTTGTTCTTGCACTGCATATTGAATTAAATTGAAAGATTGAATTAATTTATGGTAATCTTGATAAAACTGGCTTAAGTCCTCTGCTGAATATTGATGTGTGCATTGCAACTTGAATTCTGTATTAGTTTCTGATAAATCTGTTGTAGCTGTCAAAGAAATTTTGCTTATCAGATTGGTTCTTTTCTAAATTAGTAATACATACAAGATTCTGAATCTGTGATTTGACAAAGAATTAGAACTTTGGCTGAATTGGTGTAATACTGCAGAATTTATATTCTTGTTTTGTGCTCTTGGTATAATTGAATAATCGAATCTACATTCTGAATAATTTTCAATTCTGCATCAATTACTGGTGGTAGGAAACTTTATCAGATTTATTAATATTGATTAAAATCAGTGTAGTGCTGTGTTAGGAGTTTTAAATTAGTATTTTGTAATTATGTTCTTCTCTGCTCTCATTCAAATTTGAAGTTATGTGTGATCCTGATCTGAGTGTAATATTGCTATTGGAACTGTGAGAATTTGATTTGATTAAAGTGCCGCTGTGAAATTGCAATTCTGTGTGATTGAGAATCTGCTGTGTGCTTATATCTGTCTGTATAACAAATTGATTCATTCGTGCTTTTGAATCAATTTATTTCTTTACTGCACCCTATATCTTTAACACCAAGATTCATTAAAGTTTTTCAAATTGTGAAAACTATTTTCAAAGGTCTAAATTGGGAAAAATCTTTCAAAGTTCAATTCACCCCCCCTCTTGAACTCAGCCTAAAACGTTTTCAGAGTCCTCAACCTCCTCAGCCGCCATGGACACTGCAGCTAGAGACTCTACAAATTCAAGTGCATTGCGCACAAGGTCCATCCTTTTCTCCTCCTCAGTCAAGTTCGAGTCCCAACCAATCTACACAACACGTACACAATTCTTGTGACCAAATAAAAAACATTTACAATCGTAATGTACAAAATTGATACAACACTCACAATTACCTGATTATTTATAAAAAAAAACTTCTCAATATTTGAGGAATACATTAAACTCTTTATGGAAGGCCAGTCACGATATATGGGAACAACAAACTGTGTCCCATTCCCACATGTTGCACAACCCACAACTTCTCAAACAGAATAAAAAACCTAATTAACAAACCATATATTTAATTTCAAAATTCACAACACATTATACATAATTTAAATTCAACAAAACATAAATCTGCAACACAGCTACGCAACTGCCCAAGTTGGCCACCACTGTTTTTTTGATTGCAGAACTAATGGGAAGCTCGGTCCAGACTCTTCACTAGTAAAGAATGAACGACCTCACCCCAATTCCACAAATGTAAGGACTCTAAATTATCTAATAAACTAAAAGGAAATGTACTAACTGTCCTAGAAGTGCGTGAAAAATAAAAAACTGTAAATACAAGCAATATATACAATTTACAATAATTATGTACATTATCTTCCTCTCGTAATTTGACCACAATCTTCTCAATTGTAATTTCCTCCCCACCAAACAAATTGTTAACCAAACCAGGTGTACAGGTATCAAAACAAACTTCTTCTCCTCTAACAGCTAAACCCAACACAACACAAACATCAAAAAGATTAAATGGAACCAGATGCTCCCTAATGCTGAAGCTCTTGCTTTCCATTGACCATCTACTTACCAACTCAAGCAGCAAGGCATTGCAAATCTTGAGTGACTCTTCCAACTGCAACATTCATCGAAAAGGGGTCCTTTCCAATTCTTGTCGCTGGAGTGCACCTGTTCTTTGGTTTACTTGCACAATAATGTGGGTGTCAACCCTGTGCTTAAGCCTAAGCTACAAATTATATATAGCATTTGTGTTACCATCTTCATATCTCAAACATTTCAATAACAAAACCAGAATGCAAACTAACATACCTTAGATTCTCCATTGTTGTCTCTAACAACTTTTCCCTTTCCAGCCATCAATGTTCAAACACTCAAACACCTAAGCAAAACATCCAAGTTAAGTCAAATGACCATTTGCACAAATTAACTTGTGTTCATTAATAATGCTTCTAACTCTGCATTAATCAGAGGTTACTCCTTCTTTAATGAGGGGACACTGTAGTAGAAGTTTTGGCGATGAAACACATATGTGTTCATCAGTCGCCAAAACTTCTACTACGGTGTCCTCTCGTTAGGGCATGAGTAACCACTGATGTTTTGTAAGTTCAGAACCACTTATTGTTTAACAAAACAGTTGTGGTTACCCCTTCTTTAATCAGGGCACACCTTAGTAAGCACACAACACCATACAGACAAGAAATAACAAGATTCAAACATCACAAACCTAAATCCCTAACAAAAATCATTCATTTTCCACTAACAACCAACAACAACACTATAAAACGACCATTAAAACTTCATTTTCCAGAAAAAATCACATAAAAAAAACCAAACTTTACTTCAACCAGTACAAACCCCAATTAGAAATCAAACGTCAAACAAAAAAACATTTTCTATTCCATCAACAACGAAGAACAAAAATGTTAAACCACCAACAAAACTTCCTTTTCCACCAAAAATCACATAAAAGACCAAACTTTACTTCAACCAGCATAGACCCCAAACAGAAATCAAACGTCAAACAAAAAAACCTTTTCTATTCCATCAATAATCAAGAACAAAATTGTTAAACGACCAACAAAACTTTATTTTCTATCAAAAATCACATAAAAAACCAACTGTTACTTCCTTTTCCAACAAAAATGACATAAAAAATCAACCTTCACCAAAAACCCACGAGCACCAACGACGACGAACTATTGAAGGTAGACGAAAACACGAGAGTAGGAAAACGAGAGTAGAGAGAAGAGAGCAGAGAAACGAGAGAAGTGCAGTGAGATGAGAGGAGTGCAAAGCAACAGAGAGAGCACGCCAAGGGTCCGTTTGGGGTTTTTTTTCAGCCAAGCTTCAAATGCCTCTCACTTTACATGCTGAATTAAAAAAAGTAATATTTTTGCTACATCAGCTGTGTCAAATGAAGGTAATGCCACATATTGGTGTTAAAATAACATTACTCTTATATATTTCGAGATTGGCTCGTCTCCTTTTAACTAATGTAGTAATATAGACAATTTTTTAATTGTTTACTTCCATTTTTTATCGATTATAATATTGGTTGTTTTTGTAATAAAAACAAAAGACTCAAGCAAGCAAGGAAAAGAAATTGAAATTGATTTGAAAGGGAAAATAATTTTTATTAAAATGCTTATGTGCTCTATATTTATAAAAGAATTTAAAAAACACATCAACCATTCGAATGTGTGTGAAATGTTTGAAAAAACAAAAAGACACAAGTTTCTCAATATTCTAAACAAACTACTCATAACAACATTAACGATGACCCTTTTCCAATAATTATCTTTAAATAATGATTTATTATCAATTTGTAACTCAACCAAAAGAGTGATTACATTTAGGATGTGTTTGGATTAGGGAGTGAATTTGAGTTTATTTGAGATGAAAGTGTGTAGAAAGTTGGATTGTTTAGATTAAGGAAAAGATGGTAAGATTTGAGTGGAAAGCTTGTGAATGATGTGATAGATATGATACATTTTAATACTTTTTAGTATATAAAATTATAAATTTAACTTTATAATTAAAAATAAAATGTATTTATTTTATTTAATGTAATTAATAATAATTTTAAAAAATTTATAAAAAAATATTAAATTAGTAGTTATCTTTAAAATAAATTTAATTTATTATAAAATATATTAATTTAATAATTGAAAAGATTAATTCTTTAAAATATAAAATTAAATTTTTTTAGAATAATTTTAATATTAAATTTATATATAATTATTATTTCATATTAAAATAATTATTATTATATAATTTTTAAATATTTATTTTTATTTTTATTAAATTATAACTATATTTATATTATATTAATTATTTTATTAAAAATTATATAATATTTAATTTTTTACTTTTAAATATTATTTATTATTATATATATAATATATATATATATATATAATGATTATATATATATATATATATTATTATTGTTTATAAAGAAAAGTTATTTTATTAATTATTTTTAAATTTTATTTTATTATCAATTTAATTATTATATATTTTTAATTATTTGTTATTTTAAAAAATTAAATATTATTTTTATTATATTTTATTTAATTATAATTAAATTGATTTTTTTAATTCCTCGCAAATGGCTGCATCAAGCGAGGAAAGTTTGAGATGTAAATTTTTTCTCGATCTTCATAAAATTTAATTTTGGTTTTCGTTCTTTTTTTTTTTTTTTTTTTTTTTTTTTTTTTTTGTGTTTCCTCGTTCGCTGGATTTTCATTGTCGGAAACGAACGCAGTCTTAAACAAATTACAATTTTAATTCTAAATTCATTATTCACTTTAGAATGAATATAAGTCAAATACTTAAAAGAAAGACAAAATATAATCGGTCATATAAAATCCTGAGTTCTAAAAAAAGTTCATTCCTCAATTACAAAGTTTGTTTATCCTTAAAAAAGATAAATCAATTAAAATATCCATTAATTGATTTTATAAGAATATGATTACTGACATAATATTTTAATGTTTTGAATAACACAACTATTTTTTGTTTATATTTATTTTGATTTATAAAAGCTGAAAAAACTTATATAAATACATCTTCACTAAGGAAATCAATACTCATATTTATTTTTATATAAAGTTTTACCTTTTTAAAAAATACTCTTTAACGTTTGAGGATTTTTTTTAGCAAAACCTTTACTTCGCACTTAGATGAATTTTTTCTATAAATCGTCTATTTAAAAGTATATTTCTTTACCAATAATAGAGAAAGAACAAACATCAAGATTAAATCAAAAGTAAAACTACTAAATAAATAACAAATTCGGTCTCACAAAAAATAGAAATTGAGACCCACATCTGGTAGGTAAATTGAAGGAAATACCCAAATCAAAATGTTGCAGAACAATGAGATCTAGAAATTAATCATTTGCTTGAAAAATTCATCCTTTGGTCTGCCAAACGTTCCTTCGAGTATTTCTTCGGAATCTTCTTCAACTGAGGCGAAATAGTTAAATAATTAAAAAAATATGAAGAAGGGAAGTTTATATTGAATATATAAATGTTTCTGTGTGATTAGTGTGTATTTATTTTCTTCTTAACGTTTAGGATACAGATATAGATAATCATACTCGTTCATGTTTTTGTTATTATTATAGTTGCTTAGGAAATATATTCCAGTTATTTGAATATTATTAACTATAAAGTGGGTCTTTAAATATCTACCAAAAATTTATCTAAACAAAAGCACTTCTTTAACAATTATTAAACCTTAAGGTACATTAAAATATTGAACATGAGCATGCGTAAGCCTTGAATACAAAGAAACAAAAGTGACCCATAGAATGAAAAAGTTCAACGTGTTGGGTTGTTTCTCTCCTTGTGAGGCCCAATATAACGTATCATTATAATTAGAGTAAAAGGCTAACCCTGAGTGTGTGTAACGGTACGTGCAACCATGAGAGCTTTGGTGTGTGTGTGGAGAAGTGTGTGAGCAACCGCTTTGAAGAGAAAAGAGAGAGGTAATTCGCAGCTATTTCCTATAGCAACCTGTGTTGGTTGTTTTGAAGATCCAACAGTGAAACCTTGTCTGATCGAGCTACTATTTTTCTTGAAGATTCCTCACTAATATTTCTTCAATTTGGACGGTGTGATTCTCTACTGGAGGTCTGTAGAGTTGTCAGGAATTTTGTGAAGAGCTGTTGTCCGCAGGACGTTCCTGTTACCGTCAATCTTGGTTGTTTCGCAAATCCAATGGTGAAATCTTCTCCAATTGCACTGAAATTTTTACTGGAGTTTTATCACTCACAGTTCGTTGTTTTGGAAGGCCAGATTTGAGATTGGAGCTGTAATTTGTTTCCAGAAAATTCGTGAACGTTGTCTATTTTTCTGGTGACGAGATTCTTGAACTCTTCCTTATTAATTTCAATTTGTTGATATTTTTGGGTCATTGTTGGTGACCGTTTTGAGGATTAGGAAGAGTTGTATTGATATGTTCTGTGATTAATTTTGTGAGGCTCATTGTACCTTTGTTTTGGTATTAGTGGAGTATTTACCGTCCTGTGGGTTTTTTTTATCTCTATTGAGAGGTTTTTCCCACGTTAATTATTGGTGTTGATTTATTCTTTTGTTTTCGACTGCATATTGGTTTTGTTTGGATTGATTGATTGCGTTCAGGGTGTTTCCATATTGTTCTGATAAAAGTGAATCTTATTGCTTCCGCTGCCTGACTCCCATCAACTGGCATCAGAGCTTATCGGTTTTGGGCTTGTGGTTTGGTGAACAATGGAAACTAACACTAGTAGAATGGTTACTCTGAATGGCTCCAATTAAATATTTGGAAGGCGAAAATGGAAGATTTTCTTTATGTGAAAATTTTTTATAAACCTGTTTTTGGTGATGAGAAGCCTAGTAATATAAGTGATGAAGAATGAATCTCTTGCATAGACAGGTTTGTGGATATATTAGAATGTGGATTGATGATAATGTGTTGAACCATATTATTGGGGAGATAGATGCTCGGGCTTTGTGGATTAAGCTTGAACAATTATATGCTAGAAAAACTGGGAATAACAAGATGTTCTTGATAAAGCAACTGTTAGCTTTAAAATATATTGATGGGACATCAATGACAGATCACTTGAACAACTTCTAGGGAATTATGAATCAATTATCTGCTATGGGTATCAAGTTTGATGAAGAAATTCAAGGACTATTGCTTCTTGGCTCCTTACCAGATTCATGGGAAATTCTTAGAACTTTATTGTCCAATTTTGCTCCTGATGGTGTCATCTCTATGGACCTTGCCAAGAGTAGTGTTTTTGAATGAAGAAATGAGAAGAAAGTCATTGGGTACATCACCTAATTTAGATATTTTGGTTTCTGAGTATAGGGGGAGAAGCAATAGTCGTGCTCCAGAAAGAGATCAAAGTAGGAGCAATTCTAAAGGCAGATACAAAGATGTTGAGTGTAATTATTGTCATAAGAAGGGGAACATAAAGAAATATTGTTGGAAGTTGAAAAATAAAACTGAGAAGGATAACAGTGACAAGGGTAAAGATAGCAGTGATGATGAAGACAGGATCAATGCAACTTCTGCTGATTTTCTTTTAGTTCAAGAGTTTGAGCCTGCGAATCTTGTTGATAGTTCAACAAGTTGGGTGATTGATAGCGGTGCTTCTTTTCATATCACATCTAGGAGAGATTTGTTTACTTCTTATACTCCTAGTGATTTTGGCAATGTGAAAATGGCTCATGAAAGTGTAGCAAGATGCATTGGTGTTGGACATGTTTGCTTGGAGATGTCCAATGGCTCGAGATTAATTTTGAAGCATGTGAAGCATGTTCCTGATGTCCGGTTAAACTTACTTTTGTTGGTAAGTTGTGTGATGAAAATTATAACAGCTCATTTGCAGGTGATAGTTGGAAGCTCACTAAGGGTTCCATGGTTGTGGGTAGAGGTACTAAGCACTCTACACTTTACATAACTCAAGCTAAAATTATAAAAGATGTTGTTCATGTAGCTGAGTTTGTTGATGGAACTGACTTGTGGCATAAGAGCTTATGTCATATGAGTGACAAAGGGAAGTCTGTTTTAGTTAGAAGGAATGTATTGTCTGATGTTGGAAAGGCACATTTACAGAAAAATTCTCATTGCTTTGGTGGAAAGAAAAATAGAGTGTCTTTCAAGAGTCACCTACCTTCAAGGAAGTCAGAGAGAGGTGATTTGGCTCATTCTGATGAGAATAGTGTTGATATGATGACAAAGACATTGCCTAGGAAGAGCATGAAACATGGTGCTCTATCACCTGATTTGTGAGGGCCTCAACCGAGTTGAGAAGGCGGAGATTTGTTGGGTTGTTTCTCTCCTTGTGAGGTCCAAACCCATTATGTTTTGGTGTGTCTATGACACATGACAGGCCCAATATAATGTATCATTATAATTAGCGTAAAAGGCTAACCTTGAGTGTGTGTAACCGTGTGTGCAACCGTGAGAGCTTTGGTGTGTGTGGAGAAGTGTGTGAGCAACCACTTTGAAGAGAAGAGGGAGAGGTAATTCGCAGCTACTTCCTATAGCAACCTATGTTGGTTGTTTTGAAGATCCAACGGTGAAACCTTGTCTAATCGAGCTGCTATTTATATTGAAGATTCTTCACTAATATTTCTTCAATTTGGACGGTGTGATTATCTACTGGAGGTCTGTAGAATTGTTAGGAATTTTGTGAAGAGCTGTTGTCTGCAGGACGTTCCTGTTACCGTCAATCTTGGTTGTTTCGGAAATCCAATAGTGAAATCTTCTCCAATTCTACTGAAATTTTTACTGAAGTTTTACCACTCACAGATCGTTATTTTGGACGGTCAGATTTGAGATCGGAGTTGTAATTTGTTTCCAGAAAATTCGTGAACGTTGTCTATTTTTCTAGTGACGAAATTCTTGAACTCTTCCTTATTAATTTCAATTTGTTGATATTTTTGGGTCATTGTTGGTGACCGTTTTGAGGATTAGGAAGAGTTGTATTGATATGATCTGTGATTAATTTTGTGAGACTCATTGTACCTTTGTTTTGGTATTAGTGGAGTATTTACCGTCTTGTGAGTTTTTTTATCTCTATTGAAAGGTTTTTCCCACGTTAATTATTGGTGTTGATTTATTCTTTTGTTTTCGACTACATATTAGTTTTGTTTGGATTGATTGATTGCATTCAAGGTGTTTTCATATTGTTCTAATAAAAGTGAATCTTATTGCTTCCGCTGCCTGACTCCCATCACAACGCCGCAAGATGTGATGGAGAAGAAAATACGTTAATGCATAGGTCAATTTCTTTCATGCTTTATCTACATACTTATTGTGTTAGGTATTCAAGTGTGAGTCTATGTCCCACATTGAGTAGAAATGAGAAATTTGAGCAACATATAAGAAAGAAGACCCACAAACCTAATACCTTAAGGTTTTGGGCTGAAGGTGGTGTCATTCCCTTGTGTGGTGGCTCATTTCTCATTCGTTTTGCCTCCTCGGATTCTTCCAGCAAATGGTATCAGAGTCGATGGTTTGCGGCTTGGGCGAGTACAATTTGACCCTGTATCAAAAATCTTCCGGACGAAATTTTTGGGAAACGTGTCCCGTTTAAGTGTATTCGTGTTTGAAAATGCTTCCGCTCAAGGGGGAGTGTACCAATGTGGAAGGGACTCTCACTTGTGGGGGAGATTGTTAGGTATCCAAGTATGAGTCTAAGTCCCATATTGAGTAGAAATGAGAAATTTGAGCAACATATAAGAAAGAAGACCCACAAACCTAATGCCTTAAGGTTTTGGGTTGAAGGTGGTGTCATTCGCTTATATGTTGGCTCAGTTCTCATTTTTGTGAGATCTCCGGTTTTACCCCTCAGATTCTCCCAAAAGAAAAATTTACCTTTTACTATTTACTTTGTTTCCCGTATTATTATTTTATATGTTCTCTTAGGTTCTAGATATAGATTGAAGTAGGTAGAAAGGAGCCGAACATATTTTTATTTAAAATATGCAAAATTAATAATAATTTCAAGATATGGTTCATTAAGTTTGTAGATTTTGAGAGTTTAATCTACCAATTCCAAGTTTATAAGTAGATTTGAAGGTCTAGGGTTTTAAATATAAAAGTTATTACACAAATAATCAACTAAAAGATAAAATTTATGTAATTTGGAATATTGTAGTTTGATAAGTTTTAATGTAGTATATTTTAGTTTAACAGGCTTTGTCTAAACAAAAGTAAGAAAAACTAAATATATTTTTTTAAATTAGTAATTTTTTATTTTTGAAAATTATTACGTGGGTTCATGGATCAATCTGTTTATTTATAAACCTAAACTGTTTATCAGAAAACTTTATTTATTTTGCCAACCAAACTTAATCGATCTATTTAAAATCGAATTTCGAAAAGTCTGTTTACTTACTTGCTCACTTAATGATTACATCTACTAACTAATCATTTACCAAAAATAAAATATATTCATATTATTAAAACTATGATTGATGTTAATTAATCAGTTAATATGTATAAATAATTTAAAGAGTGAGTTGTGCTGAAAATGAAAAAGAGTCTAAAATCAGTAAAAAAAAGGTAAAAAAAAAAACAATCATTTTAATAATGATTAGGTAAACCAATAATTGAACTCATAAACACTGTAGAATTATATCTATTCTCATTCAAATTAAATAAATGTTTTCGCAACTAGTGGTGTTTCTTTTTCAGTGGAACATCGATTGAAACCATTATGAATCAGAGCATTATTATATAGCCAAGCCAAGTTGTTTAGATAAACCCCACAAACCCGTCAGTAACAGTAATATTACGATAAAGACTTTTCAAATGAAATAATTTCTTTTATAAATTAAAATGAACTTACTACAAACTAATTTACAAATCATTTATATAAAATAATTTGAAGTTATAATACTTTTCAAAATTAGTTTTTGAACAAATTCTCGCATTCTCATGATCTCTACCCAAACTTGAAGGATATAATGATTACTGCATATATGACCCATGGTTATATTATGTAGGCACATTGCGAGAAGTTTATTATATTTAAATATTTTAATATATATATTAAAGACTCAAAGAGAGGCTTCTCACTCCTCCATCCAATGGTATGATGACATGTGGCGCCTTTTTAGAAGGAAACGTTTCTAAAGAAGCTAACCCTAACCCTAGGTACTTTATAGCCCTAATGCACCTAGGGTTTACTTTTACAAAGAAAATTTCTTCTAAATTATTTTTACAATTTACAAATGTTCGCAAAGGCTTAAGGTTGTCAACATATTGATGTGTACTGGTGTCTCTGACTTTTCTTGAGCTTCAATGTGTTTGACCATGAATCTAGTAATTGAGCCTTGCTTGGGCGTTCTTCCATCATTCCTTTCCTTTTGAAAAGGATTTGTCCTCAAATTTGAATCATTTGCCTCATCATCAGTACTAACTGCAAAAGGAATGAAATTAGTCACATTAAAGATAGTATGTACATCGTAGTCATCAGGCAGGTATAATTGGTAAGCATTATTATTGATCTCTTTAAGGACTTGGAATGATCCATCACTACGAGGACTGAGTTTTGACTTTCTCTATTTTGAAAATCTATCTTTACTTAAATGAAGTCAAACCCAGTCACCCTCTTTAAAAATTATTTCGCTCAGATCATACAAATCCAAAAGCAAAAAAAGAAACCAACCTCTCGCCATTATTGCTCTTGCTATTGACTTCTAGTTTATAAACCTCTGCTCTCTATACACGATGGTGTTGTATAATGAAGATGAAAGTAGGCTTAGTGACTAAAAGTATAGAACAGGTGCCCAATTTATAATACTCCACCCATTATAGAGTTTTGACTATTTGGAAACAATGTGAAGATCACGTACCACATAATTTGCAAGATATTTATTTGATAATGACTAAATCAACATTAAAAATATAGACATTCATTGTAATCACTTGAAGAGAAAAATATGGAATTTAACTACCCATTACACATGTTACCAAATTAAAATGATGATTTTAATTCACAAAAAGTTGTTAATCATTGAGGTTTATTAATATTATCCCACTTGGTTCATTTATCCAATTATCAATCAGAATAAGAAATCAAATATATGAATCATGGTGATAGGTTTTGATGGAAGACCATGAGGGATTAGCAACTAGAGTCATGGATAGAAGAATATAAGAGGATTGAAACTCAGTTAACCTCAGTATGGCCAAGCTCATACCATAATGGGTCAAACTTTAGCTTGTACATTTGTATAGAGTGGTTTAGGAATTTTGGGCATGTATTTGGACCAAGTAGAATAGGTTTAAGCCTCGGTTTTGAGTAGACTAGGATTAGAATTAGGGTTTTTGACCTAATTAGGGTTTCATATGGGCTCTTCAGGCCTAAAAGAGACCCTATGACGTCTTCTAATTAGGGTTAGATATTTGCCACCTAAGGTAGGCACATGATACATGGAAAGGAGCATGGAAGGCATGAGTTAGGCATAGAAAGCATGAGTAGACATGTGTCACACTCTTATTAGAGAGGCTTTATGAGTTTGAGTTTTTGAGTTCTTTTGAATTCAATTTTTCCCACTCATTTTAGCTTCATTTGGATAACCACTCATTGTATAAATATAGACGCTCACTTCATGTAATTCTCAACTTGAAATGAGTAATGAAATGTTGCCAACTTGGTGCTTCAACAACTTCCAAGTGCTTACTTTGTCAATCTAGAAAAGTCTATATGCTTCATATGACTTTGTGTTTTTCACAAGTTCAAGTAAAGGGACTTTGTCAATGAAAAGATAAGTGTATCTATTTATCAAGATGTTGCTTAAAGAAGAGAAGATAAGTTAATGCATGAGTGCATTTAATGCATTTTCAATATCTAGGCTTATCAAATGCAAGAAAGACATTCAAGTGAATCTAAAGTTGCTGAACGGCCAAAAAAAGGAATTGCAAAATCACTGGTGAAATCTTTTTATGGTTTAAAATATCTTGGTAAGAACATTGTTGTGTTTGTTTAGTGAACTAGAAGAGAATGTTTAATCTTGTGAACGTTGAAAGACACAACCCTGCTCCAGTGAGAAACCTCGCAATCTTTTGCTCACAACCCAAACATTTTCTTTGTCTTAGCCAAGACTGACTTGTTGTTCAACAATGCTTATACAAGTTATCCATGGGTGACTACAAGTCGAGAGAATACTCATTTGTATCTTGCAACAATAGTCTACATAATGAAACTCAATTAGTTAATTATGAACATGACATAGTCTCTGCTATCTAACAAACCAATACAAAAACATCTTGAGTGATGTCTTTCCTTCATTACCTTTTTATATTACATGTTATAATTGTTGAACTAAATTAAGAAACTAACTCAGATTGTAAACATTTTTGTTAATTCATCTTACCAATACAAACTTATCATGTGACTTCACACTTTCAAATAATACTTAGGAAAATCTGTCAAAAGATTTTAAAACACAATTCAACAATTCTTTTTATGTTTTTTAATTTTTCACAATTATTTTAATTTTTATATGCAAATATATGCTGATCAATTTCCATATAAATATTAATTGAGCAACCACACTTCTCACACATCTAAATAATCGTCCAATTAATTAGATGCTAATATTAATTCCTCTTAGTAATGAACCTTGTCAATAATTTTTCTTTTATCTACTTCCAAATATCAACTAAGCTTATAATAATTTAAAAAATATCAAATCATATATCAATATTTTTTTTTCATATAAACACGTCAAAAGAGAAGGAAAAAAAATGTAAAATGCTTAATAAGAAATAGACTAGTTATTTCCTACTTCCTCAGATATATTATCTAACTCTACAATAATATCAGAACTATTCTCTAATCTTAAAAAGAATAAAAAAGAGAAATAGAAATTAAAAAAAAAAAATAGAACTTATAATAAATTAAAAAATAAACATGTTTAACTTCTTTTTAAAGTTTTTATGCATTGTTAATTTTATTAAACTCATATCTTAATTACCATCTATACGTAAAATATATATTTTTTTTCTTTAAAACAAATTGCACCCACTATGCTGATAATTACGTGTAAGAATAACTAGATTGATTACCATCTATAAAGAAAATAAAATATTGTGTGTATTATAGACAAAGATAACTAGATTAAACTAATTTCATCTTAGTTAGTGGTATCATTTTTAAAATACCCTTCATTTATTGATTATTCAATGAAAAAAATTAAATTAAGATTAGTAAATGATGCCGACTGGCTTTTAATTACGTGTAAGAGTAATTATTTTAGCTTATATAATCCGTAAAAAAAAATCATACAGTGTGAAGAATTGCCACTCGTAACTTTTCTTTACTGTAGTCCTGCATAAAATCTTGAGTCGTAACAACTACAACTATACAATTAAATTCAAGGACATCAAAACCAGCCTGGTTCCTTGGATTCCGACTTCTAACAATAATTGAACACCAAATACTGAATCTTCCCATGTGAGCCATGTTCTTTAGTTGATTCAAGTTAGTTTTTTTTTTTTTTTTTTTTTTTTTTTTTTTTTTTTTTTTTTTTTTTT